>JGI12341J12878_1000328_pt1 | contig 20924 bp, 19 predicted proteins | sample Passage260B_FD_12878 | JGI IMG/M metagenome (IMG submission 12878)
CCCCCCCCGGCCTGCGCCGGCCTTCGTCATCCGGTTCCACCAAAGCGTTGGTGGAGATGTCCCGGATCAGAAGATCGCCGGCGAACAGCCACCGTTCACGCGGATCGTAAAACACCACGCTGTCAAAGGAATGCCCCGGCGTCTCCAGAATCCGCACCGATTCCAGTCCGGGAATCCGGTCGCCTTCGCGGATCGGCACGATGCAGTCCTCCGGGGGCGCAAGCTCCCTGGAGGCTTCCCATTGGGCCCGAAAGGCCTCCAGATGCGGCTCCCCCGCGTCGCCGCAGCCGGATTCGCGGTACAGCCGCCTGCGGAACTCCAGACGCATCCGGAACACCCGCTCATCGCGTAGCACATGCGGAATGCCCGACGGATGGATGTAGACGGGAATTTTCCGGCGTTCCGTCAGATGCCTGATGAGGCTGGTATGGTCGTGATGGTGGTGGGTGACCAGGATGCGGTCGATCCGCTCGGGACCGTATCCCAGATCGTCGAGGGCCTTCCGGAGCAGCGGCAGGCTTTCCTCCGGCCGGTAGCCGGCGTCGACGAGCGTCAGGCTGTCTCCGTCATCCAGCAGATACATGTTGACGTCCCAGGGACTGCGCTCCAGGGTCAACGTGACGCGAGATATCCTTTTTTCCATATGACCCTCCGCCATTCCGAAAAAATTGAAAAAACAGGGCGGCCGGCCATTCCGCGGAACAAGCCGGTCCGCGAAGCCGTGGCAAGGCCGCCGCCCCGGAGAAACCGCAAGGAAAGCATGCAAACCGCACGGCACGCTTCAGTCCAGCGAACGCTCCAGAATTTCGGCGACGTCGAGGGCGGCCACCCGGTCTTCGGCGCCCAGCGCCTTCGTGCCGTCCGTCAGCATGGTCAGGCAATACGGGCAGTTGCTGCCGATGACGGTGGGACCGGTCTCGAGCGCCATTTCCGTCCGGACCGCGTTCATGCGCCTGCCCTCGCGCTCCTCGATCCACATCCTGCCGCCTCCCGCGCCGCAGCAAAGGGCGTTTTCCCGGTTGCGCCGCATCTCCTTAAGTTCCACGCCGGGAATTTCGCGCAGGATGTCCCGCGGCGCGTCGTAAATGTTGTTGTAGCGGCCGAGATAGCAGGAATCGTGGTACGCGACCCGCTCGCGGACTTCTTTCGCGGGCTTCAGGCGCCCGCTCCGCACCAGGTCGGCGAGCAGCTGCGTATGGTGCAGCACCTCGGCCTCGAAGCCGAATTCGGGATACTCGTTCTTGAAGGTGTTGAAAGCGTGCGGGTCGATGGTGACGATTTTTTTGACGTTGTATTTTCGGAAAATCTCGATGTTCTGCAGGCACAGCTCCTGAAACAGGTACTCGTTCCCGAGGCGCCGCGCGGTGTCGCCGGAGCTTCGCTCCTCGTTGCCCAGGATCGCGAAGCTGACGCCGGCCCGGTGCATGAGGCGGGCGAAGGACCGCGCCACCTTCTGCGCCCGGTTGTCGAAGGACCCCATCGATCCGACCCAAAACAGAAATTCGAAATCCGGTTTTTCCTGTACGGTTTTGACGATGTCCTCCATGCCCTCGCGCCACTTGACGCGGTCGTTGCGATTCAGGCCCCACGGGTTGAACTGCCGTTCGATGTTCTGCAGGGCCCGGGCCGCGTCGGAGGGCATGCTCCCCTGGGTGAGCACCAGGTAGCGGCGCATGTCGACGATCTTGTCCACGTGTTCGTTCATCACCGGGCACTGGTCTTCGCAGTTGCGGCAGGTGGTGCAGGCCCACAGCTCATCCTCGGTGATGACGTCGCCGATCATGTTCTCGGCCGGCCGGGCTTGTCCGAGCGCGATCCGGTTGGCCGCCGCGTTCGCCATGGCGAAGGCGGGCATCCACGGCGTGCGGGAAGTGACAGCCGCGCCTTTCTCCGTCAGGTGATCCCGGAGTTTGAGGATGAGATGCATGGGCGACAGCGTCTTCCCGCTTCCCGTCGCCGGGCACATGGCCGTGCAGCGGCCGCATTCGACGCAGGCGTACAGGTCGATGAGCTGGCGGCGGGTGAAATCCTCGATCTTCCCGACGCCCAACTCCTCCGCGCCCTCGTCTTCAAAGTCGATTTTGCGCAGGCGTCCGGCGGGTTCCGGCTTTTTGAAGAACACGTTGAAAATCGCAAACAACTCGTGCGCCTGCTTGGATTGCGGCACGAACACCATGAAGGAGTACACGGTGAGCATGTGCACCCACCAGAAGACGTAGAACAGCACGGCGCCGGCCGTCTCGCCGATTCCCGCAAACAGCGCCGTCACGACGCCGGAAAAAGGCGCGTGGACGAAATCCGGCTCCCGGGCCAGCATCACCCTCTCGAAACCGAGCGCGAGGAAGATCGAGACGGTCAGCACGGTGAGGGCGATGTACACGAACGCCGCCTTGCCGTCCCGTTTCCACTGCAGACGCGTCAGCTTCTCCCCGTACCTGCGGTACGCGGCGTAAAGAACCGCCAGCAGCATCAGAAACACGGTCCATTCCTGCACGAGGCTGAACACCTTGTGCCCCGCGCCGAGCGGATATTCGTACCCGCGGACGAATCCTTTGCCGATCAGTTCGATGAGGCCGGCCTGGATGATGAAAAAGCTGTAAAACAAAATAAAGTGAAAAACGCCGCTTTTGGCGTCCTTGAACAGCTTCCGCTGCCCGAACACGTTGACGAGGACGGCGCGGATCCGCTCCCGCCGGTTCGGGGGATCCTGCGACGGCTTCCCCAGCCTCATGAACAGGTACCGCGTATACACCACATGGACGAAAAGATAGACGGCGTATACCGTCACGGCAACGAACAACGCGAGATGAATCCATCTCCACACGATGGCCGCACTCCTTTGACGCCCCCGGGGAAACGGAACATCCGGAGCCCGCGGCCGGAAGCGGGCGGTCCGAAGCCCGGAATTCCGTGCCCAGGGTTCATGAATGCGTTTTACAAAAACGTCAGCCAGCGGGAACCGGACGGTTCATTGTTAAAAATGACACACCGGAGCCTTTGCCGCAACCCGCAATAAATGTATGGCTAATTCCATGCCGCCAATATTGGCAATAATTGCGCTTTCGTATTTTTATACCGGAAGCGCCGGCCCGCAAAGGACCGGCGCCCGTTCTTTTATTCGCTTTTCGCCGCGAGGCGCTTGCGCCGCGCCGCAAGCAAGGCGAGAGCCAGCACCAGCGCCGCGGCCGCAATCGCCGCGTAAAGGTACGGCGACGTCCACGGCGACGAGACCTTGGCGATGGGCTCAGCGGAGAGCGGCACGGCCTCCGCCGCCCCCGCCGCATCGCCGGCGCCGGGTCCGGAAAACGCCGGCAAATCGACGGCCGGGCCGCCGGGAACGGCGCTCACCGGCCGGTCCGGATCGGCGATCGGACCCGCCTGGTTGCCGCCGTCGCCGGGCGCGACGGGTTCGGGCAAGGCAGGGACTGCGCCCGGCGCAGCCGCGCCGCCGGAACCGGACGCCCCTCCTCCGGCCGACGGAGCCGTTCCGCCGGGGTAGGCCGGTTCGGCGCCTCCCTGCGCCCCCGGCGCCGGCGCGGGAAGGATGGTCATCGGCCCCTCCATCGCCACCGCTTCAAAGCCTTCCACCACCACGATCTGATCGCGGCCGAATTTTTCGTACAGAAACTCCGCATGGCTTTCCTCGTAGGGCAGGATGCCGATCTCGACGCGGTCGCCCGACGGCGCGGTGTGCGTCGCCTTGAATCCGCGCCCGGCCAGCTCTTTACTGCCTTCCGTTCCGAACACGTAGGCGTCGATTTCCCGCTGCTTGGCGAGCACGGCGGGATCGATGCCCGGGACGGACCCGGTGACGGGTTCGGCGCGGTCCACCACCGTCACGCCGTAGCCCTGTCCGCGGCTTACGCTTGCGCTTTCGTCCGGCGCGGCCATGGCGGCGGCGGTTCCGAAGGCGGTGACGCACCCCGCGATCAGCAGCGCGCCGACGGATTTGATCCAACGATGGTTCCTCATGTCGATGACCTCCCTGCAGCTTTCGATTCAATTTTCCTCCGTTGCCAACGGGATCGAACGGGCGATCTTCACCGCTTCTTCTCCGGTGATCGCGCCTTGCAGCTCATATTGGACGCCGCCCGCGAACCAGTGCAGTTCGGCGGCCGGCCAGGGCGCCGCCGGCGCTTCCGGCGCGCTTGCCGGGACCGTGCCTTGCGCCTCTGTGGGCGGCGCTCCGGGCGGGGCGCCGTCCGTTCCGGCTTCCGCCGGCGCCGGCATCCCTCCCGCCGGCGGGGCGGCGTTCAGATACCCGACGGCGCCATTGATATCCACCGTTTGCCAGGCGGGGAAAAATTCCGGCCGCCCGGCCTTCCGCAGCGTCAGCCAAAACGTCCTGTCTTCCGACATGTACATCAGCGTGACGGCGAAGACTTCGCCTTCCCGTTCGCCGAAGGCTCCGATTTGCCTGAGCGAGAACCCGTCCGGCAGCCAGCCGGGCATCGCGAGACCGGGCCCGAAGGCTTCCGCCGCCTCTTCCGCGGACAGCGGCGTCCACGACACGCCTTCCCGCACGGCGGGCCCTTCGGAAGGCATCCCCCCGGCGAAAGGCGCGGGCGTCGTCGCGCCTTCCATGACGAGGACGTCGCCGGCCCCTCCGGCGGGCGACGGTCCCGGCCCGCCCGCGCCGGACAGGATGACGGTCGATGCGGGCTGCCGGTCGGGAGACACCTGCGGAACGATGACGAGCAGGAGCGCCGCCGCGGACGCCAACGCCAGCGCCCCCAGCGCCGTTTTCCGGACCCGCATGCTCCTTGCGCCCGCCGCGCGTTCTTTCCCGATCCGGTCCCGCACCTTTTGCTTCAACGCATCGTCAAACCGAACGTCCCGAAACCAGAACTCATCCGCTTCTTCCTTGAATCTTCGGGCAAGCTCCCGGTCCGATCGCGTCATGAGGTCCGTTCCTCCCTTTGCAGGCGTTCCGCCAGGAGTTCCCGCGCCCGGCTCAGCCGGCCCCGCACCGTTCCTTCCGGGGCGCCGGTGGCTTCCGCGATTTCCTTCGTGCTGAGATCCAGATAATAGTAGAGATACAACGCTTCATGGTAATGGGGCGGAAGTGCCGCGAGATGCCGGAGCAGCCCGGCCCGGCCGAGACGGCGCATCGCTTCTTCCTCGGCGCCGCGCCCGGCGGCGCGGCCGGCGTCTTGCCTCAGCAGGGCGGGATCGGCGGGGACCTCGGAGGCGCTCTTCAGCCTCAGCCGATCGCGGCACAGGTGCACCGTGATTTTTGCCAGCCACGCCTTGACGCTGCCGTCCCCCCGAAACGACGTCCAGTGCCGGTAGGCGCGCAGAAAGACCTCCTGGCTGACGTCTTCGGCAAGATGCCGGTCGCCCAGATAGAAAAAAGCGGTCCGCAGCACGTCGTTGCCGTGGCGTTCCATCATGATTTCGAGCGCGGCGGAGGGGTCCGCGGGATAGTCGACCCTGTCGTTCCGGTCGACTTGGCCGGCCGGCCGTTCCATTTCACCACCCCCGTCGCCCTTATAGACGTGCCGGGACGCGATTTTGCTACAGGAGAACGAAATTTTTTTGCGGTCCGATTCCGTTCCGGTTCGGCACTTGTATCATGAAGAGCTTTTCAGATGACAAACCGATCAAACAGTTGTTAACACTTTTGGGGCCGGTTTTGAAGTTATCCCGCTGATCAACCGTCGGACGCGACGCTGCAGATGGTTGGACGCCCAATCGGAGAATAAAGTCGATTAAAATTTTAAGCGTTCTTTAATTTTCCTTAATTTGAATTTACAACTGGCATGATATGATGAAAGCGCAATAAGGTTAAGGGAGGAACCCGGAATGGACAAAGAAAAGAAAATCCCCATCAATCCGAATCGGAAGCCCGCCGGCTGGAGGACCGCGAGTTGGACCAGATCACCGGCGGAAATCTGGAAGAAATGTTTGAAAAAATAAAATCAAACCTTGATGTAGTACCCTATTGCAATACCTGCCAAAAGGAAGTTCCCGGCGGCGAAGAACTCCACCATTTCATGCAAAATCATCAATTGACGATCAAGAAGAGAAACAACGGCTGAAAACCCGCCTGCGGCAGGCTCTTGACGCCAGGCAGACGATCGTGGCCGCGCCGGCGGGTTCCTTCTTCCGATCCGGTTCATGGGCCTTCCTCCGTCCCGTCCCGTTTCAGCCGCATGACGTGCCGGCGGCTTCCCGCCGTGCCGTCCTTCACGAATCCGCATGCCTCAAAGCAGGGAACGAAGCCCATGAACGGCACGCCGCGCGCCGGATGGAATGCCGGGAAGTCGCCGCCGAGCCCGGTTTCGACTGACGCCGCCCGGCGGCCGCGCATATCGTCCCTCCGAGCATGCCGTCACTTCCCGCCCACAATTCTCGTTTTTCATGTTAATCTGTAAAGAGGGGGGATGGCCATGATTTCGGAACAGGATCTCGAATATCTGCGGCGGTGCGTCGAATTGGCAAGAAAGGCTCTGGAGTCCGGCGACCAGCCGTTCGGCTCGGTGTTGGTGTCGGAAGACGGCCGGGTGCTGTTTGAAGACCACAACCGCGTGTCCGGCGGCGACAACACCCGGCATCCGGAATTCGAAATTGCGCGCTGGGCGGCAAATCACCTTTCCCCGGAAGAGCGCAGACTGGCGACGGTGTACACTTCCGGCGAGCATTGCCCGATGTGCGCGGCGGCGCACGGCCATGTGGGCCTGGGACGCATCGTGTACGCGGTGTCTTCGGCGCAGCTGACCGAGTGGCGGCGCGAGATGGGCGTCGAGCTGCCGCGCGTTCGCCCGATTCCGATTCAGGAAATCATCCGCGACGCCATCGTCGACGGTCCGGCGCCGGAGTTTGCGGAAGAAGTGCGCGAACTGCATCGGCGATATTACGAAAAAATGGCGGGCCGGAAATAGGGCCCGCCTTCTCATTCCCGGGGGTTGTCGTGCACGCTGACCTGGTTGCGGCCGCCGCGTTTCGCTTCATAAAGCGCCTTGTCGGCGCAGTGCAGCACATGCTGCAGGGACTCGCCCGGTTGCCATGAAGCGCCGGCGATCCCGAAACTGGACGTGATGGCCACCTCCTGACCGTTCACCACAAGCGGCTGGGACTCGATTTGCCGGCGCAGCGTTTCGGCGAATGCTTTCCCGTCCGAAACCCCCTTGCCCGGCAGGGCCAGCACGAATTCCTCCCCGCCGTACCGCGCCAGCAGCATGTCCTCCCCGAGGCAGCGCCGGGTGATGCCGGCCACGTGCACGAGCACCCGGTCGCCCGTCTGGTGGCCGTGGGTGTCGTTGATCCGCTTGAAATAGTCGATGTCAAACAGGATGACCGTAAACGGGCCCGACGCTTCCCTCGCCTTCTCGAATTCCGCTTCACAATACTCGAGGAACGCCCTGCGGTTGTAGATGCCGGTGAGGTCGTCGTAATACGCGTGCCGCTCCAGCTGCCGCTGCATGCGCTTCGTTTCCGTGATGTCGGAGATGATCATGACCGTTCCCGGCGAGGCGGTTTTCCGGTGCTTCTTCAGCGGCGAGATCCGCACGAGATAGGTGCGTCCGCCGCCTTCCCCCGTCGGCACCTCCAGCTGCTGCGCACCCGCTCCCAAATCCGGCGCGGGCGGCCGCGGGCCGAACATCGCGGACCAGACCCTCTCCATCGGTTGTCCGATCATCGACCGGTCCAGTCCGCCGAACATGCGCCGGCAGCTTTCGTTGAATTCCACCAGCCGGCCCGACCTGTCCAGCACGACAACGCCGTCTCCGATGCTGTAAAAAACGGCGTCCATCGCCACCGGAAAGACGGTGAGCATCCGGGACGATTCGATCGCCCACATGATGAGCACGGACGATAAGCCGACCACCATCGGCACGGGATCGATTCCCTCCGGCGTGACGCCGCTCAGGTACAGGATGTTGGTCGTCATCGGGATCAGATTCGCGAACGCGAGCGCAAGCAAATGACGGCGGACCCGCGGAACCGCATGCCGCCAGCGCGAAAGGACCAGCACGATGCTGCCCAGCATGCAGAGATACAGGTACCAAATCATGATGATGTAAGTGGGTCCGATCTCGATGTGGAAAAACGGGGCTCCGAGCGTTTCATGGACCCGGTATGTCCTGTAATGCAGATGGTGCCAGTCGTTGGTCATGTTGCTGAGCAGAATGGCGACGGAGATCGCCAGCAGGCCGGCGATTTCCCGCCGCGTGACCCGGAACCCCAGATATTGCAGAACGAACAGCAGCCCGAAGGGCGGAGCGAACAAAATGCCAAAGTACTGCACGATGTTCCAGAAACGCATCTCGGCCAGTGTGGCAGACGCCGCCAGATTGAACGCGTAGCCGAAGCAGTAGATGATCTTGGCCGCCACGCCCAGCAGGAAGAACGTCGAGATGCTTCCGTAGCTTTTCCGTTTCGGAAACACGTACAGGAAAAGAAGCAGGTTGATGGCGCCAGACAGGCTTGTGAGGGCGATGTAGGCTGTCAGCGGAGAACTCATGGTGTCGACCCCTGGGATGTCCGGTACTGGAATGCGAAACCACAACCTTAATTATATCATCCGGTTTCCGCGGCGTGACGAGACCGAAATCCTGTGATAGAATAGATTTATGAAAGCGCATACATCAAACGACATCTTGGGAAAGGCAGGGTTGTGTCGTGACGGAAAAAGCGGATGTCATCATTGTCGGTTTCGGAATCGCCGGAGTCTGCGCCGCCATCGAGGCGGCGGACGCGGGCGCCAAAGTGCTGGTGCTGGACCGCAGCCACGGCGGCGGAGCGAGCGCGCTGTCGGGCGGCGTCGTCTACGCCGGGGGCGGCACGCGCATCCAGAAGGAAGCCGGTGTCCGCGACACGCCGGAGAACATGTTCAACTACCTGAAGCAGGAAGTGAAGGGCATCGTTTCCGACCGGACGCTCATGCGGTTCTGCGAGACGAGCCCGGCCATGATCGAGTGGCTGATCGGCAACGGAGCCGAATTCCGCGGAACGGTCTGTCCTTTCAAAACGTCCTACCCCACCGATCCCCATTACCTCTATTATTCCGGAAACGAGAAGGCCTGGCCGTATATCGAGCACGCCGAACCCGCGCCGCGGGGCCACCGCCAGGTGGCGAAGGGCCTGAATTCCGGCAAGGAGCTCATGAAGCGCCTCATGCGCACCGCCTTTGAGAAAGGCGTGGAGCTTCGTCCCCTGAGCCGGGTACATGAACTCATCATGGAAAACGGCGCCGTGGTCGGCGTCCGTTACCGGACGGTGCGGGACCCCTCGGTCGTGGCCCGTCACCGCAGGCTGGTGCAGCGGAGCGGCAAGCTCGGCAACTGGTTCCCGAAATACGGCGCCAAATTCGACGCCCAGGCCGAACGCCTCTGGCAGGCCCACGCGCAGGAGGCGGAAGCCCGGGCCGCGGGCGGCGTCATCCTGTCGGCCGGGGGTTTCGTCTACAATCCGAACATGATGGAAGAGCATGCCGGCGGCTACCGGGACATCTCGCCCCTCGGCACCGCCGGGGACGACGGGGCCGGCATCATGCTGGGGGTGTCGGCCGGCGGCATGACCCGGTATATGCACCACATGACGGGCTGGCGCTTCCTTTCGCCGCCGACGGCGTTTACCGAAGGCGTGGCGATCGGGCCGAGCGGCCGCCGCATCGCCAACGAGGACCTGTACGGCGCCACCTTCACCCACATCATGGTGACGGAACACGGCGCCCGGGGCTTCCTCATTCTCGACTCGAACCAGTGGAAAAAAGCCAGGGAACAGCTGAAAACGCAGACGCAGATCTTCCAGAGGTTGCAGCTCTACTATTTGTTCACCCTGGGGCACAAGAAAGCGGGGTCCCTGGAGGAGCTCGCGCGCAGGATCGACGTTCCGGCGGACGCCATGCTGGAAACCATCCGGGCCTACAACGAAGGCATCAAGTCCGGAAACGGCGATCCCTTCCACAAGGCGGAAGACCTGTGCAGCCCGATCGAAACGGGGCCGTTTTATGTCATCGATATTTCGGTGAAAAATTCCGCGGCGTTCCCGACGCCGGGACTGACGCTGGGCGGCCTCGTGGTCGACGAAGACACCGGACTGGTGAAAAAGGAAAACGGCGAGACGATCCCCGGGCTGTACGCGGCGGGCCGCACGGCGGTGGGGATCTGCTCCAACGGCTACATCAGCGGACTGTCCCTGGCGGACGGCGTGTTCTCCGGCCGGCGGGCCGGCGCCCACGCGGCGGCGCAGGCGAAGGCATAAGAAGCATATCAGGCTGGAAAACACACAAGGCAGGGGTTGAACGCCCCTGCCTTGTCATGTGACCACTTCCGTTTCCATGGCGGCAGCTTCTTCATCATCCCGAAAATGGGGGATCATGCTCATTACGAATTCTGTTCCGATATGGGGTCGTAGGCCAGTTTCGGGATCGCGCCGCGCACCCGGAACCAATATTCCTTGGGCTGTCCGTCCTCGCCTTGGGTGCCGACGGCCACCACCCGGAACTCGTAGGAAGAGAATTTGAAATTGTAGCCGCCGTCCCTGATGACCAGTTCTCGATCGGGGTACGTTTTCGCCAGGTAGGAGCGCACCGTTTGTTCCGCCAGCCATTTGCTGACCGGGTTGCCGTTGAACCCGTCGTAGAAAATGAGAACGCCGACGGCCAGCGCGGCGGACAGCACGCGGAGGGAAATCTTGCGGAAGCCGGCCAGCCAGGCGATCGCCATGCCGGCGACGGCAAACACGGTGTGGATGCCGGCCAATGCCAGCGAACCCGGCAGCACGCCGGCGATCCCGAGTTCCCCGGGGTTGCCGGCCTGATCCGCGATCCCCCACACAAACACCGGGACAAAGGATAGAAGCAGCACCAGCCACATGTTCCGATAGAAATGGAACACGACCCCGCCAAGTACAGCGAACCACAGGATGAACCCGAGGCTGTTCGCCAGCATCGTCGAACCCATCGCCGCGATGAAGGCAAGAACCGTGAGGATCAGCCGCAGCGCCCGCACCTGCCGCCTCAGACTGCGGATCGTCGCTTCGGCGTCATCCTTCGGGCCGTTTCCGATGGGGCCGTTTTCGGCGTTCGAACGAGTCGTTTGATCCTCCACGGTCTTCCCCCCTTTTTAACAACAGTTATACCACGATCAGGGAGGAGCGACAAAAAAACAGGACAACATTAATAGTTGCATATTGCAAATAATTTGACGTATCATGAGGGAAGGAGGAAGGCCCGATGGAAGAAGTCCGTCACGTGCTCCAATCGATCGTCCGGCGCCTCGGGATCCTGGACAAACATTGCTGTTCGGCCGGCGGGAAGGACATCTCCCTGACGCAAAGCCACATCCTTTACGAGATCGGCCGCCGGGATCGCCCGTCCATGCAAGAGGCGGCGGACGCGCTGGGAATGGACATCGCCACGTTCAGCCGGCAGATTCAATCGCTGGTCCGGAAACGGCTCGTGAAAAAAACCCCTTCCGCCCGGGACCGAAGAGTTCATGAGCTGGAACTGACGGAAGAAGGAATGGCGGCCGCGGCGGCGATCGAGCGGCAGGCGCTCGGGTATTTGCGGCGCATTTTCTCCCATATGAACGAATTTGAACAAGAAACCGTGATTCGTTCGCTCAAGCTGCTGCACGCGTGCATGGAGAAATCGGGGTATTGTTGCCGGTGAATGCGGGAAGCCACAATTTGTTAGGTTATATACTTGCAATTTGCAAATAATGAACCGAAGGGAATGTTTGCCATGAGCGATCCCGCCAAAGAGCGGATCCGCCAGCATGTGCGAAACCGGTACAGGCAAATCGCCCTGCTCGAAGGGGATGCCGGGGCCGGTTGCCGGACGTCTTCCGCCTGCTGCGCCCCGTCCGCGGAGTTTTCGCATGGGCTTGGGTACCCGGCGGAAGAATGGTCCGGGGCCCCCGAAGGTTCCAACCTGGGCCTCGGCTGCGGCAACCCGCTGGCGATCGCGGGGCTCAAACCCGGCGAAATCGTGCTGGACCTCGGGAGCGGGGGCGGTTTCGACTGTTTCCTGGCGGCCCGCGTCCGTGTCTGTCTTGAAATTTTGACGGGTTCAACTTCCGAATCGTCGCTTTAATCCACCGAGACCGCTTTTTCGCCCTTCCCGCCCCGGATCGCCATCCTGCCCCGCGTCTCCTTCCTGCCGTGCAGCACATGATAAAGCCCGCTGATGGCCAGCATCAGGATCGCAAGGATGACATACAGATTCCTGAACCCAAGGATCGGAATGAGAAAGCCGAGCAGATACGGACCGATTCCCATTCCCGCCTCCATGGTCACGAAAAACGTCGATACGGCGCGTCCCATGCGGTGTTGAGGCGCGGATTTCACCGCAATGGTGTTGGCAATGCTCTGCAGGTTCCCGAAACCCAGCCCCAGAAGCAGCCCCGCCAGCAGCAATACCGCACCCGAACGGGCCGTCCCGAACAGGAGCAAGCCCGCCGCGTAAAGCACAAAAGCGGGATAGATCACGACATTGGCTCCCCGCGCATCCATGATGCGGCCCGTGACGGGACGCGAGGCAATCACGGACACCGAATAGACCATGAAAAAGAAACTGGCCGCATTCACCAGATTGGTTTCCGACGCGTACAGATTGATAAACGAAAGCACGCTGGACCAACCCAGGGCAATCCCGAACACCACAACGCCAAGGGGCAAAACGTTCGGCTCGATATAATCGGACAGCCTGAATCCCGCCGAAACCTGCGGCTTGTCCGGACTCTCCGCCTCCGGCAGGCGCAGCAAGATTCCGCAAACCAAAGAAATCACGCCCAACGCAAAACACAATCCGTAAATCAGGTTGTAATCCGCATGCTGCATCAAATAGAGCCCGATGAAAGGCCCGAAGGCCGAGCCCAATACGCCGCTCAGGCTGAAATACCCGATCCCCTCTCCCTTTCGCGACTCGGGAAGAAGCCGGGAAACGACCGCCCCGGTGACCGTGAGCGCCACGCCCACCGTCATCCCGTGAAACAAGCGGTTAACCAGCAGGAAGGAAATCCCCCACCGCGGAAAATAAAAAAGCATGTCAAGCGTCATAAGCGCCAGGCCGGCCAGCAGGATTTTTTTGGGGTCGAGCGAATCCACGAACCGGCCGACGATCAACCGGGCAACCAGAGCCCCCAGGATATAGATTCCCGAGACGAGACCGGCCAGACTCTCGGACGCCCGGTATTGATCGATCGTAATGGAAGCCATGGTCACGATGAGCAGAAAAAACATAAAAGCCACGCAGAATTGAATGGCGAACAGGATCGCAAATTCTTTGGTCCACAATTTTGAGCCGTCCTGATCCATGATGGCCTCCCATAAGAACATGAGACCTAATTCCCGGGCAAAGGGAATTAGGTCCGGTTTTTTGAATGATGAGGGACATGAGCGGCGTGCCACGGAGATGATTCGCTCACCTTATTGTAAAAGGCTGCGATGATCACTGGCAAGATGGAAGTAAACTTTCCTCAAATCAATATGGAAGTTGACCTCCTGCAGCTCATTGTTGATCATCAAATCGAGTTTTCGTATATCTTCTCAAATTGGAATATTTTCCTGTCGAGCACGAGTCAGCGCCAGCAAGACCGGGATGAGATGCTTTTCCGTATTCAATGCGACGTCACTTTTTCAGGCGATGTGCCCGATCTCCCGGGAGAGTTCGTCGTCAATGTTCCACCGCGTCCGGATATTCGGCGATTTCGTAGACCAGAAGCCGCTCCGCCAGTTCTTTGTCCTGCAGCCCGAGCAAATAGTCCGTGCGCAGCACTTTCTGGATGACGGCCAGGAACCCGTGCTCACATCGCATGTCGATCTTGCGGGACGCACGAACCGGTTGCCTGCCCGATTCAAATCGGCTCCGCCCGCCAGGGTGTCCGCAGTCGCATAGCGAACCCGGCGGACCCCCGCCATGACGATGGCGCCGAAGCAGAGCACACCCGGTTCGGTCGTCGTGGATAGCGTGCATTCCGGGAGCTTTTGGGCTTCGCCGATGCCGACCTGAAGCAGGACGTTCAGCTCGGCATGGGCCAGTTTGTTCGCACAATTCGTCCGGCCGGCGCGGACCGGTCGTGGATCCGGTTGCGGCCGCGGCAGATGATCTCGCCGGACGCGTCGGCAAGCACGGCCCCGATGGGGATGGAACCGGCGCAGTAAGCCTCCCATGCTTCCGCAAACGCAAGCTGCCAGGGTTTCGGAATGCTTTCCCACATGTGCGGCCCATCCGACTTTGAAATTGGAATATTTGGTCCAGGTTCAAGAGAGATGCGGGGAAATCAACTTGTGGAATTCCCGTTTAGTCACCGGATGATAGGTAATCAGCTTACCGTTGTAAAACACGCCGAACACCCCGTATACAGCCGGGACGTATTGTCTCGCCTGCCGCGCATCGGTCAGGGGAATCAAGCTGGTCTTTAGCCCGAGTTCCCTGGATGCGTCGGAGATGACTTCGAGGGCGGCATGGATATAGGGACACTGGTGGGAATAATAGACGGTGACTTTGTTGCCCCGGGGCGGCGTTTCCCGCTCTTCATCCCGGATGAAGCGGGGATCGGGGGCAGGCGCCCATTTTTTGACGAGCAGTTCGAAGGCCGGCGGCGCGGCGTCCACCGCCTCGAAGCCATGTTTCAGAAAAAAGGCCTTGTCCGGCAGCCAGGTTTGTTTGCTCGTTACCACGGCGATGCCGGCTTGGCCGGATTGCCTCGCATCCGCTTCGCATGCTTGCAGGAGCATGCCGCCGTATCCTTTGCCCTTGTTTTTTCCCGGGATCCACAGGCAATGGATGACGTACATCCCGTCCGCCGCGACGGATCGCCACGCGTATTCGCCGGGAATGTATTCGATAAACCCGAGGGGAAAATCTCCGTCACGGATGAGCTTCAGCTTCAGTCCCTCGCGAAACCGGCTCTTTAACCATTGGAGCTTGTTTTGGTAGCCCGCCGCATTCCGCTTGCTTCTCATGCAAAAGAAGCCGTATTGCTCCACGTTGGATTCGTTTACGTCAATAATGTTGATGGGGCCGGAATCCATGGATTTTCGCCTCAATTCGGATTGTTGGCCGTTTTTGTCGAGGGGCGTCCATGAGATATTTTACCGTATTCTCCATGCTGTGTCTGTCTTGAAATTTTGAAGACTCATTTCAGCAACTCTCCTAACTTATGGTTTCGCCTTCCTTTCAAAATACGCCTGCAAGCGATACAAAGCAATCTCCTTCGTCCAAGCGAACAAGATCGATTCATGCTCCGGCGCCACCTTGATTTGCGGCGCAAATACGTCGTCCCGAAACGAGATCAAACCGCGGGAACTGCCGCTCCACATCGTCATCGGCATGCGTTCGATCAAGGAAGCAACCTTTCGTTCATCGTACCGGTGCAGCCGGGACGTTTCTTTATCCGAAAAATCGATGCGCTTGCGGAACTCTTTTTCCGTCAGGTACCGATGGAAAAACGGCGCTGCTTCCTTGGCTGTGATCGGTTTGTACCAGTCGCTTTTCCCCCGTTCCAGCATGCCCAGCAGCAGAACCATTTTGTAGCTTTTCACCATTGGCGTCTTTTCCGCTTCCTCAAGCCACCGCCTGTGTGCCAGATACACCGACTGTTCCGCTTCGTCCAATTCGCCTGCCCAATGCAGAAAACCGGCGTATGAACCGAACTCCTGCCGATATTGCGGACTGTCCTCCCTTCCCTGCAGGTGCAGTTCCAGGTAAGTGGGCCGGCGGCCAAGTTCGCGCTTCAAATCCAGGTAGGCGGCGAGCAACCTGTCCTTGCGCGGCTGCCGCTTGCGGGCCATCTCCTTGAGCAGGTCCACGACGCGCAGGTCCAGATCCACCACGCACCCTGGCGGAGGTTGGATCGCAACCGTGCGACCTTTTGCCTGTCTGCCGTTCCGCTCCATCTCCTCCACATCAAAAAGCCGCACTTTCACGTCCGCATTCCGGTAATTCCCGATCAGATCGATGATGGTGCAATGAGTCTTACCTGGCGCCAGGCGCAGACCTCTTCCCACCTGCTGGGTGAACACCGTCAGCGACTCCGTCGGCCGCACAAAAAGCAGCGTATCCACCGCCGGGATATCCACGCCTTCGTTGAACAGATCCACGGTGAAGATGACGTCCAGTTCCCCGTCCGTCAACTTCCGGATCGCTTCCGCTCGGGTCATCTCCGTCGTCTGCGAGTGGAGACTGACGACGCGCTCTCCTTGTTCGCGGAAATAGGAGGCGAGGAAATCCGCATGCCGGATCGAGGAGCAGAAAGCGAGGGTGCGGGTTTGTTTGAGCTTTTTCCAATTGGCGTAAATCTTTTCCGCCTGTTCTCGTTTCGTCTGCGCCGCGAGCAGCTCATCCTCATCGTAATGCGTGCCCCGCCACGTGATTCGGCTGTAGTCGATGTCGTCGTAGATCCCGTAATAGCGAAAAGGACTAAGCCACCCCCGCACGATCGCTTCCACAAACGTGATCTTGTAGGCCACGTTGCCGTCGCACAGGGCGTAAATGTCCTTTCCGTCCGCCCGGTCCGGTGTCGCGGTGAGTCCGAGCAGAAACTTCGGCCGAAAATGTTCCAGCAGCGCCTGATACGACCTTGCCGCCGCGTGGTGAAATTCGTCCACGATGATCAGATCGAAAGCGTTCGGGGCGAAGCGCTCGCGGTGTTTTTTCATGCCCAGGGTGAAAATCGAAGCAAAAACGAGCTCCGCATCTCCGTTTTTCTCCGTCCCGGTGTAGAACCCGCTCGTCCGCTCCGGCATGATGCGGCGGAAGGAGCGTTCCGCCTGTTGCAGAATCTCTTCCCGGTGGGCGACGAACAGCACCCGCCTGAAGTTCCGCGCGAAGAACCCGGCCAGATACGTCTTGCCCAGCCCGGTGGCCATCACTACCATGGCCCGGTCGTAGCCTTCCTCGATGGTTGCCCGCAGCGCTTCGAGGGCTTCTGGCTGCGCGAAGCGGGGGACGATGGGGGCTGGCGTCTCGGTTGCGGATTCCGTTGCGGTGTCGGCGGGTTCTTCCTCCGGCTCCTGGTCCGTGGGCACCCATTCCTCCTCATCCATCCGCACCGCCAGCTGCACCAGTTCCGGATACGTTTCCTGCTGACTGTTGTACGCTTCCTCGTACCGGGCAATGGTTTCCTCGTTCAGAGGCGCCGTCCGCTCGTCGTAGAAAAGGACCATGAACTGCTCCAGCGCTTCCTGAAAGGTGGAAGGTTCCGCTTGGGCGTCCATCGCCAGGTTCCATTCGTATCCGACGCGCAACGCCAACGCGGACAGATTGGAGGAGCCGACGATCAGGATGCCTTCGCCGTTGTCGTAATCGAGAAGATAGGCTTTCGGGTGGAAGGACTGCCCGTCGCTGATCCAGAAGCGCACCTCGATGGCCTGGTGAATCTGCATGAGACGCCTTAGGGCCCGCGGCTGGGTGATGTACAGATAGTCGCCGGCCAGCATGCGGATCTCCGCCCCGCGCTCCGCCGCCTCCCGCAAATGGGGCTCCAACAAACGAACCCCGGAATCCATGACGAAAGACGTCAGGATGTAAATTCCCGACGCTCTCCGGATCCCGGGGATCAGTTCATTGGCAAGGTTGCGGGTGATCAGCTTGATGTTGGGCATGGATGGTTCACCATTTCATGTGCGGCGTACTGTCAGTCATTTGGTTTGCGCAGGGTCATGGATTGAAAATGGGGCTTGCCTTCTCCCATGTCTATGGTGTGAAAGTCTTCAAGGATGAAATATTTTCGGACCAATTGCTTGATGGCCTCGTCCTCGTAGAAGGAGAAAAACCGCTTGGGCTCATAGGTGTCATCCTCCCAAATCCCCTCGCTGTTTTGGCCGCCGTACACACCGTAGAAGAACAGCCCGTTCGGCTTCAGCACGCGGCGGATCTCTACGAGGACGTCATCAATTTCCGCCCTCGGGATGTGGAGTAGACAATTCAGCGCATATACGGCATCGAATCGGTTATCTGGGAAATCCAGATGCCGAAAATCCATGCAATGGACGTCCGGTAGCCCCTTCTCTTTGCATAGCCGCACCATTTCCTCGGAAAAATCGACGGTGGTTACTTTCAACCCATTCTGGTGGAAAAATAGGCTATCTTTCCCCGGCCCAGATCCGATTTCAAGGAGTGAGAGACAGTCCTCAGCGCGCAGCCAATTCAGAAATTGATCGCGTTCTTGTACTTTCCAGGGCTCGATTTCGCTTTGATCACGCTGATTGGCGTGGTTGTTATATGATTGTTGAAGTGAATTAGACAAAATCGATCACCTTACAATTATGCGTGTTTTTGTTGACTCTTTTTTTGGGCAGCTTCTATTAATTCTTCGAAAACAACATCTATATGCGAGGATAGATTAGTAAGCATTGATTGAATTTCATCATTCGATATTGACACTTCATAATAGTGAATACTTTTTTGAAGCAAATCAATTTTATTAGTCGAATTCTTTCGTACATTCCGTATAGGTTTTGTGAATCTGCTAGGATTATTTCTCTCAATAATATCGCAACAGTGATCTATGAATCCTTTTAAATTATTATTACTTTTGTCCTCTATAGTCTGATTATCATAATTTAATACATACGATGCATACATTCTAAATAAATATTCCAAAAACATTCTCGTAGCTGCGTTTATCACATATGCATATCTACCATCCTTAGATTCATTCGTTAAAAAGAGAATTAGTGACTTTATTTTTTCTGAGTGCGGCGTTGTGATTTTATTGAAGTATTTGTTATGAAATTCTGGTGACAGTACATATTGTGATGGTATCACCCTTCCTTTATTTTTTTTGATTTTAATAATTAAACTGTCTTGCCAATAAACTTTATCCATTTTGCTGTCGGTATAATATGTAAAAGTCACCTCGTAATCACCGGGTAAATTTGTGGGCTGTACAATTCCATCAATAATATTTAGTTGCGAACACTCAATCTTTAACAATGCCGGGTTAAAGGAACCTTTCTCGACATGCAGGAAATTCATTAAATCAATTGTTTGATTAGGATTGAATTCAACATTAACATTTTTTAAAAGGGTGATCGTTAGTTTTTCTGGAGATGTCTTATTCTTTGTAACCTGATGTATTTTGGTTGAATTGAACTCATCAATTAATGGCAAGAAAAATTCTGCTATTTCATCTGCTTTGTTAAATAAACGAGTAAGTGACATATTTTTCTTCTTGCTTTCTTCTAAGGCTTTCTCAAGTAAATAATTAATTAATTGTATCTTCTCTTTTGTAAATTCTGAAACATCTGTGCTTACAATTCCCAGCTTCTTCTTTACTTTCCTATTTCCAATAAGTCGTGTAATGGTAGTAAAATCTATTATGTTGTCAGTGAGGTCTTTATTTAGGTATTTTTTGGTTTGTTCTACGATTACAAGCGCTAATGATTTTTTATTCTTTCTTCTTTCTTCAAAAATAGCTTTTTCTTTTGACGTCCAAGCTTTGATTCCTCTTCCATTATCTTCACCAGAATGTATACGCTCCATAATTAAGAATGCACGTTCTTCATTTGCAATTATACAGAAAACAGTTTTTGGGATCTTGTCGCTATATCTGCTAGCTAAATTCTCAAATCTTTGTTGAAGATTCTTATCAATAGAAGACAACAACTGTGGTTTATTTAAAAATTTCAAGCATGCAATCCTTCTATTACCTTCATAAACAACATATTTCCTTCTCTTTTCATCGTAAACTAATACTGGTAATGATGCCTCAATCATGCCATTTTCACATATGTCTCTTGCAAGATTATACATTTGGTTTGCCCCAACTTTATATACTAATTTTTTAAGTGTATCAATCTCATTCAACCCCACATCATGCCTTGGATTTTGTGCGTAGTTAAGTATTTCATCAATATGGACTTCCCTACGATCAATCATTTCGATCGCTCCTTTTTTTTCTTATTTCCCGATTTAAGCAATTCCAAATCTTTGCTTGACAACTTTATTCGTTTTGAAAAAAACATATATTCTTCTCCTTTTTTCTTCTCTTGAAGGGTATAAGATAATGAAAATCTACAGCAGAAAAAATCAGAATATAATTTGGCAATTTCATCTGATACATCATAAGTGACAATCCATTTTCTATTATTCATCTTCTCCTTTATATTTTTTGCAAGAGATTCATGATCTCCATAAAGGTAGGAGTTAGTATAAAGTTTTCTTCCTTTTTTAAAATATGGTGGATCAAAAAAAGTTAATGAATTCTTGGTTTTTACGATCACTTCATCTATAAAATCAATTGCATCCATGTTGAATATACTTATGTTTTTTCTGTAATTTGAGATTTTTAATATTCTTTCAATTAAATCATATTTATTAAATCTACAGTCTATTAGATACTTTCCTTTCTGTTGTAGCCCTCCAATAGGCCCGGCCTTATCTATGATGCCCGATCGATTTGTTCTATTTAGAAAAAACGTTGAAAACCCAATTGTTAATGGATCATGTGAATGGATATTGTTTCTAATTTCTTTTTGTCTATACCATTCTTCAATGGTAACCTGAGTTTCTTTTATTAATTTAATTAATTCCGAAGTCCTATATAACACGCTCTCCCAGAAACAATAAATTGAATAGTCAATATCGTTAATGATAATTTTATTTACCTTCTTATTTATCAATAAACTAATAGCTAAAGCAGATCCTCCTGCAAATGGTTCTATATAAGTTGAACAATTGTTAGATTCAACCAACTTACCTATAAATTTATTGAGCTTATACTTTCCACCTGGATATCTTAAAGGAGATGGATTCAATTACTTCACTCACTTTCTACGTCATTAAGCTCAGCGTTACTTTCTCATAGTCTACCTTCTCAACTTCTCACCGCAACATCCAACATAAATGCTGGGAGAGGTTCCCGCATCGTTGTAACCGCTAAAATAAAATTAACAAGAAACACGAAATAATCTTGAACACGAATTCCCTGATTCTCCCTCACCCGATATAATCAAGCTGGAAATTCATC
>JGI12341J12878_1000341_pt1 | contig 20509 bp, 16 predicted proteins | sample Passage260B_FD_12878 | JGI IMG/M metagenome (IMG submission 12878)
GACCGTGCCGTCCTCGGCGACGACGCCGAGCCGTACCGGCTCCGCCGGGGCGTCGGCGGGGGCCTCCGCCGGGGCGGGCGCGGGCCGGTCATCGGCCGGAACCGGCTCAGGCGTGATCTCCTCCCACGGCGCGCCGAGCGTCAGCCGCTCCGCCTCCGCGGCGAGGGCCTGGTCGATGCGCTTGGCCACCCCCAGCGGCATGGCGGGCACCGGGACGGAGGCGAGGAGCTCGCGAACCGCGGCCAGGTCGGCCAGGTTCTCCCCACAGGAGTCACAGACCGCAAGGTGCTCGCGGACCTGGTCTGCCGTGGCCTCATCGAGGAGGCCCTCCGCCAGTTCGGCGAGAACCTCGAGGTCGTAGTGCGTGTCACCCGTCACGAAGTTCTGCTCCCTTCGCGGATGAGACGCGAGCGAAGCCTGAACGGTTCCGTAAATGCGCAAGGATCGGGACGAGTTTGGCGCGCCCGCGGGCGCACCGGCTCTTCACCGTGCCGACGGGGATCCCGAGCACCGCGGCCGCGTCCTCCACCGAGTAGCCCAGCATGTCGACGAGGACCAGCGCCGCCCGCTGCTCGGCGGGGAGCAGCCTGAGGGCGCCGGTGACCTCCATGGAGATGTCGCGCTCCGCGGCCTGATCGGTGACCGGGGACTCCCGTTCGGCGACCTCCATGAGCTCGTCGTCGGTGACCGGCCGTACCGTCTTGCGGCGCAACCGGTCGAGGCAGGCGTTCACCACGATCCGGTGGAGCCAGGTGGTGACCGCCGCCTCACCGCGGAAGCTGTGCGCCTTGCGGTAGGCGGAGACGAACGCGTCCTGCACGGCGTCGGCGGCCTCGTCGGGGTCGCCGAGCGTACGCAGGGCCACGGCCCACATGCGGTCCCGGTGCCGCCTGACGAGCTCGCTGAACGCGTATCGATCGCCGTTGAGGTGGCGGTTCAGCAGGTCGGCATCGGACAGCGCCGTCCGCGTGCGGGACGTGGCCGTTCGGTTGTCTGGTGGGGAGTTCACGTAGCCCTGCTATGCCGATTCGGGGGAATGCACCGTTACCTCATAGATGGTGCCACGATACTTGCCCTCGTGGAGCGGAACTCGGGTAAACCAGATCACAACGTACTGACCCGTGGCCTCCTTCTCCGGGGTGAGCTTCACCGTCCCGGAGGCGTTGCGGGCCTTGGCGACCGTCTTGAGCGAGGAGAGCTGGGCGGCGTCGCCCACCTTCAGCTCCACGTCCGCGCCGGGTGAGTTGCTGAGCAGCACGGTCACGTCGGCGATCCGGATCGGCTTCCCCATGTCGAGGAGGAGGCCGACGCCCTCCTTGAGCCGGCCGAGGTCGGCGCTGGTGTAGCTCTGGGTGTGCCACTCGGTGGAGGGCTTGCCGTCGATGGCGAGGCCGGCGTACTCGGGGTTCTCCGTCTTGTCGTCGCCGAGCGGGTCGAACCCGGTCGCGCTCACCGGCTTGACCACGGTGAGCTTCTGGGACGGCGACGCGGACTGGATGATCGTCTGGACCACCGTCGGGGTGTTGCCGAGGTTCTTGCCCACGGTCCACGCGCCGACGCCCACGGCCACCATGACGAGCAGCACGATGACCGAGAGGAGCACGCGGCTCAGCGCTCCGCCGGTCCGCGGCGGCGGCACGATCACCGGCTGCCGGGGCGTGGCGAGCGGCGGCCGGGCCGGACGGCTCCGCTCGTCCGGGGTGAGGTTGACCGCCGGCGGGGTGCTGGGCACCGGGGGAGCCGGGAGGGGGCGCGGCACGTCGGCGAGCGCCTCGGCGACCTGTGCCGGGGTGGTGAGCGGCGGCTCCCCCTTCCGCGGCTCGGCGAAGAGGGCGCGGCAGGTGATGGCGTCGAGGTAGCCGGGCACGCCGGCGGTGACCTGCCGCGGCGTGCAGACCTTGCCGTCGTCGGTCGGCGCGGCCGGGAGCCCGTGATCCTCCTCGCCCGGCCAGTGGCCGGTGAGCGCCGCGTAGAGCAGCCGCCCCAGCCCCTTGGCGTCCTCGGCGGCGGGGTCGTCGGCGCTCAGCCCGTAGATGGCGGCGTCGAGGCCGACCCCGATCAGCTTGACCGTGTTCCCGGTGGTCCAGATCAGCCGGTCGGGGGTGAGGTTGAGGTGCGTGAGCCCGACCTCGTAGGCGTGGGCGAGCGCCTCGGCCGCCTCCCCGACCAGGGCCGCGCCGCGCTCCGGTTCAATCGGTCCACTCTGGAGCAGGTCGAGCAGGGAGTCCCCGGTGACCCACTCGCTCACCACGTAGGCCGTGCCGTCCTCGGTCTCGTCGGAGGCGTCGAACACCTGGATGAGCCGGGGATCGCTCACCCGGCTCGCCAGCCGCGCGGCGGTGACGACCTCCTTGATGCGCGGAAACTCGGGACTGAAGGTGTAGACGGCGACCGATCGGGCGAGAACCTCGTCGACCGCCTTCCACAGCGTGGCACCGCCGGACTCGCTCACCCGGTCCTCGAGGCGGAACCGGTCCGCCAGCAAGGTGCCGGGCTCCACCGTGGACATGCTCATAGGGCCGCCCCCGTCCGGGGCCCACCGGCGTGCCTGAGCCGATCCCGGGTGCTTCCGCCCACGCCTTCCCGCTTCCGTTCGGTCCGAACCCAGGTCGTGTCCGTATGGATCACTCCCAGGGGATCCATGCTAGTGCGTCGGGTGCTTCCCACCTTCCCGATCGAAGACGCTCGAATCGGACTTTCGGGTTACCTGCCGCTTGCCGCTCACTCTCCCGACCCTTACCGTCCTACCCGGCTCGCCACCAGCCCAATGATGGAGTTGATCTCCGGCACCCGCATCCGGTGGGCGATGGCGACGTAGAGCAGGAGGCCCAGCCCGCCGCCGGCCACGAGCACGATCCCCGCGGTGATCACGGTGATCTCCGTCACCTCGCGGACGAGCCAGAGCACGCCGAGCGCGGCCGCCGCTGCCGGGATCGCGGCGAGGAACATCCGGGACAGCCCGGCGAGCACCTCCTGGCCGCCCAGCCCGTGGATCTTCCGGCTCGCCAGCGACCAGGCGATCACGCCGCCCACCGAGTAGGTGATCAGGAACGAGGAGGCGAGCCCGATCACGATGTAGCGCGGCGGCAGGGTGAGGTACGCGACCACGCTCAGCGACGCGTTGAGCGACGTTGATCGCGGCCATGCCGGCCGGGGTCCGGGTGTCGCCGAAGCTGTAGAACACCCGCAGCAGCAGCTGGAAGATCGAGAACGGCACGAGGGCGAGGCCGAAGACCTGCAGGACGTGCCCGATGTAGAGCGCGTTCCCGGTGGTCATGTGGCCGTACGAGAAGATCACCGTGGTCGCGGCCGGGCCGAGGACGAGCAGGAGCAGGCCGGCCGGGACGATCGCGGACGAGACCAGCCGGACCGCCGAGGCGAACTCCGCCCGGGCCGAGCCGAGGTCGCCGTCGGCCACGTGCCGGCTCATCCGGGGCAGCATCGCGGTGATCACGGAGACCGCGATGATCCCGTACGGGAGCTGGAAGAGCTGGAACGCGTACGCGTAGGCGCTGTTGCCCGCGCCCGGGGCCCGCTCACCGGCGCCGGTGGCGAGCTTGGTGGTGACGAGGAAGCCGAGCTGGTTGATCGCGACGAACGCGAACGTCCAGGCCGCGCTCTTGACCGCCTCGCCGAGGCCGGAGCCGCGCAGGTCGAACCGGGGACGGAACCGGAACCCGACCCGGTGCAGCGCGATGATCAGCACGATCGCCTGGGCCACGATGCCGGCCGTGGTGCCGATGCCGAGCAGCATGAGGTCCCGGTCGGTGACCCGCTCGATGTCCGAGGTGCCGATCGCGTAGTAGGCGCAGAGCACCCCGATGACCACGATGTTGTTGACCACCGGCGCCCACATGGGGGCGCCGAACCGGTCCCGGGTGTTGAGGATCGCCCCGGCCATGGCGCCGACCCCGAAGAACGCGATCTGCGGCAGCATGAACCGCGCCAGGGTCGTGGCGACCTCGATCTTGTGCTCGGACCAGTTCTCCGCGGTGTAGAGCTCCATGATCGGGCGGGCGAGGAGCACGCCGACCACGGCGACCGCGGAGAGCCCGACCACGGCGAGGGTCATCAGCCGCTGCTCGAAGGCCTGCCCGCCGTCCGGGTCGCGCTGCTGCGCCCGCACGATCATCGGCACGATGACGCTGCTCAGCACCCCCTGCAGGAGCAGGTCGAACAGGATGTAGGGGATCTGGTAGGCGGCGTTGTACGCGTCGCCGAGCGCGAGCGTGCCCACGGCGGCGGCGAGCAACGCGGTGCGGACGAAGCCGGTGAGCCGCGAGACCATCGTGCCGGCCGCCATGATCGCGCTGGCCCGCAGCATCCTGCTCATGGTCTTCCTTCACGTCCTGACGGCCGGGTGGGTGGCCCGGCCGTCCACGGGTCGACTACTCCGGAGGCCGGTCCGCGGGTACGGCCGGCTCCTGGGCGCGGGCCGCCGGCTCCGGCGGCCCGGACGGCTGCGATCGCCCGGACGCCTGGGACGGCCCGGACGGCCGCGCGGGCTCGGGCCGCGGGGACCGCTCGGCCGGCCCGGGCTCCGCCGACCGATCGGAGGCCGCCTCGCCGGCGGGCTCCGCCGAGGGGCCGGCGGGCTCCGCCGAAGGGGTCTGCGGGGCGGGCCCGGGCGCCCGTCCGGGCTGCTCCCCGGCCGCGGGGGGCCGTCGCCGCCGCCGTATCAGGCGGAGCACGAGGGCGGCCAGCATGATCGCCGAACCGGCCCCGACGATGGCGAGGGCGATGCCGGTGTAGTCGGTGGCGTGCACGGTGACGTGCACCTCTTTGCCGTACCGCTTGCCCTCCGCGGTGAGGAGCTGGATCCCGATGGTCGCGTCGCCTCCGCCGCCGGGGACGGTCACCGGGACGTTCACCAGCTGGGTACGGCCCGGCAGCACGGTGATCAGGTCGGTCTCGAAGACCCCGCCGGGCACGTCGATCGCCAGCCGGGAGGCGTCCTTCGAGGTGACCCTGATCTTGACGGTGATGTCCTTGTCGAGGTTGTTGGCGACGCTCACCGGCACCTGGCCGTCGGTCCCGGCCATGGTCCGCGGCGTGTCGATCACCGTGACCTTGCCGAGGCGGTTCGCGATCGCCGCGTCGAGCTGCTTGGCGAACCGGGTGCGCTTGCGGTCGCCCCGCCAGGCGACCGAGGTGATCCGGAGGATCGCCGCGTTGAACAGCGGCGTGTGCTCCTTGGTGATGGTCGCCACGGCGTCGGCCTGCTGGCTGAGCCGGCGGACCGTGCCGAGGTAGGAGCGGCCGAGCTCGGCGCCGCGGTCCTGATCGCCGTAGACCAGGTCGGTGCGGGCGGTGGGCGCGTTTTTTGCCGGTGCCGGCTTCGGTGAGCGGGACCATGCGCAGCCACGGGGCCTCGGCGGCCGCGTTGAGCAGCCCGGACAGCGCCGTGGGGTTCGGGGTCCACGGCCGCTTCCGCGGGGCCGCGATCAGCTGGACCTCGGTGGCGCGGCCGGCGGCCCTGGTGCCGGCCGTGGCGGCCGGCGACCGGCTCTGCTCCTGCCGCTGGGACGCGAGCAGGGCGGTCTCGGCGAGGAACCGCTGCCGGGCGAGGAGGGCGGCGTCCCCGGTCCCGGAGACGTCGTCGGTGAGGATCCCGCTCAGGACCGGGTCGGCGAGGAGCGCGGTCACCTGCTCGTCGGCCACGGTGTCGATCCGGACCGCGGGCTCGGGGTGCTCGCGCGGGGTGGCCGCGGTGGTGCCCGGGGTGGCGGTCTCCTGGCCGGCCGCCTGCCGCTCCGGGAGGGTGTCCCCGTCGAGCAGCACGGTCCGCACCCCGGACACGGCGAGCTCGTCGAGCGTGTCCCGGTCCAGCCGCCCACCGGCGGGCCAGAGGATCGAGGTGGGGACCTGCTTGCCGAGCAGCTCCGTCGCGACCGCCCCGCCCCGCTGGATCGCGGCCACGGCCGGCGCCTCCAGCCCGTTGTGGATGAGCGCGGTCAGGTCCGGATCCGCGTACGGCAGGGCGAACACGGTGGCGTCGGCGAGCGCCGTGCGCAGATCGGCGAGCCACCGGCTCGCCGCCTGGTCGGCGGGCATGCGCCGGCCGCCGTCGGCGGTCTTCACCGTGTACCGGCCGGCCGAGACGGCGTGCACGTCGTCGAGCACCGCGGGGTCGACGAACCAGGTGGCCTGCTTCCCGGCCGCGGTGCCGGCCACCTTGAGCAGGCCCGCGAGGCGGCCGGAGGTGATCGACGCGCGCAGCTCGTCGTCCATGAACGTGGCGTCGTCGGCGCGGTGCGGGCGCTCGGTGAGCGGCAGCGCCACGGCGAGGCCGATCCGGGGGATCTCCGCGTCCTCCGGGGCGTAGGTGAGGAACGTCCGTTTGATCGCGATCCGCTGCCCGCTGTTCGCGTCGAGCACCTCGATGGCGAGGGGATAGACCCCGAACTGGGACATGCCCAGCTCCTGGGGGGTCACCGAGAGCTGGAAGGGCAGCCTGCCCGACTGGACCGCGGCGAAGTGGATCTTGGTGCTGTACCTGGTGGTGACGTAGCCACGGTCGGCGAGGAACGCCGCCATCTCGGAGCGGAGCCGGAACGGCCGGCCCGGCGAGTAGTGGAGGCGCACATGGACGGACGCCGACGTGCCGGTGAACGTCCCGGCGATCGTGATCGGTGCGGACGGGGATCGCGCGATCGCCGGGGTGATCTGCCCGAGGACGAGCGGGTCCGCGGCCCTGCGCGCGCGATCCGGCGCCGCGGCAGCGGTACCGGCCAGCCCCGCCATGGCGAGCAGGGCGGCCAGCACGGTCAGCAGAACGGCTTTACGGATCATGAGCGAGCCGGCGGGCGGGTACGGCACACGCCCAGAATGCTAGGGCCTGTGCCGCGTGCACTGGGCGGCCACGGCCGCCGGCCCGGTTTCGTGGCGGGGGAGGAAGTCCACCCGCCGGCCCGGTAACAGGGCCGCGAGCTGCGCCGCTCGCACCCGCAACACGGTGAACCGCTCACCGGTGGGGGTGTGCACCACGTCGTACGGCCCGAGCCGGTCGAAGAGCCGCCGGTCGACCAGCACCGGCAGGCCCTCCGGGAGCAGCAGCGGGCAGATCAGCCGGTCCGGGTAGTCGGTCAGCAGGTTCACCTGGAAGGGGGAGGCCGGNTGGGCGCGGTGCGCCCGCAGGGCCGCCGCGACCACCGCCGAGGTGAGCGCGGCGCTCACCGCGCAGATCACGGCCACCGGGACCGCGGCCGCGCCGCCCGGGCCGCGGCCGTCCCGGGGCCAGACCTCGAAGACGGAGGCGTGAACGCAGGTCTCCGGGGCCACACCGAGCACCAGGGGCAGCTCGTCCGAGCACGTCAAGGGACGGGGAAGACGTACGATCTCATGGTGGATCTGGTGTGCGAGGAGCCAGCGGTGGATCGCGAGAGCGTCTTTCATCTCAATATGCTCCTTGCATCGTCCATCCTCCCCGAACGGGCCGTAGCCTGGTGATCCCTGGGCGCGGGTCTCGCCGAGCCGGGTGAGATCGTGACGCCGGGGGAGAAACCACTCCGTAGCTGAAGGATCTACCCAGCCTTGTCCGCATCGAATCTGACCGACAGACAGCAGCGGGCCGTGAACGAGCTGTTCCGGCGGATCGCCCCGGTGGCCGACGAGCTCGGCGAGCTCTTCGCGGCTCGCGGACACGAGCTGGCCCTGGTCGGCGGCTGCGTGCGCGACGTGTTCCTGGGCCGCCTCGGCAAGGATCTCGACCTGACCACCAGCGCGCGCCCCGAGCAGGTGCTGGAGATCGTCAAGGACTGGGCGGACGCCGTCTGGACGATCGGCATCGAGTTCGGGACCGTGGGCGTCCGCAAGGGCGACAGGCTGCTCGAGATCACCACCTACCGGAGCGAGTCGTACGACCCGTCGTCACGCAAGCCGGAGGTCTCCTTCGGTGACTCGCTCGAGGGCGACCTGTCCCGGCGGGACTTCACCGTGAACGCGATGGCCGTGCGCCTCCCGGGCTACGTGTTCGTGGACCCCTTCGGCGGGCTCGGTGACCTCGCCGCCAAGGTGCTCCGCACGCCCGGCAGCCCGGAGCAGTCGTTCGACGACGATCCGCTGCGGATGCTCCGCGCGGCCCGGTTCGCGGCGCAGCTCGGCTTCACGGTCGCGCCCGAGGTGGTCGAGGCGATGACGGCCATGGCCGGGCGGATCGACATCGTGTCGGCGGAGCGGATCCGCGACGAGCTGGACAAGCTGATCTGCGCGCCGCACCCGCGCGCCGGGCTGACCCTGCTCGTCGACACCGGGCTCGCCGCGCGCGTCCTGCCGGAGCTGCCGAACCTCCGGCTGGAGATCGACGAGCACCACCGGCACAAGGACGTCTACGAGCACACGCTGATCGTGCTCGAGCAGGCGATCGCCCAGGAGACGGGCGGCCCGGACCGGGTGCTCCGCTGGGCGGCGCTCCTCCACGACATCGGCAAGCCGAAGACGCGGCGGCTCGAGCCGGACGGGCGGGTCACCTTCCACCACCACGAGGTGGTCGGGGCGCAGATGGCCCGCAAGCGGCTCACCGAGCTCAAGTTCCCCAAGGACGTGGTGGCCGACGTGTCCCGGCTGGTCGAGCTGCACCTGCGCTTCCACGGCTACGGCTCGGGCGAGTGGACCGACAGCGCGGTGCGGCGCTACGTCCGGGACGCCGGGCACCTGCTGGAGCGGCTGCACAAGCTCACCCGGGCCGACTGCACCACGCGGAACAAGCGGAAGGCGGCCGCGCTCGCCCGCGCGTACGACCAGCTCGAGGAGCGCATCGCGCGGCTCGCCAAGGAGGAGGAGCTCGCCAAGATCCGGCCCGAGCTGAACGGCCACGAGATCCAGGAGATCCTCGGCATCCCGCCGGGGCCGCTGGTCGGGAAGGCGTACAAGTTCCTGCTCGACCTGCGGATGGACCGGGGCCTGATCGGCAAGGAGGCCGCCAAGGAGGCGCTGCTCGAGTGGGCGCGCGCCAACGGCGTGCTCCCGTCCGGCTCCGGCGGCTGAGACCCCGGGCGGCCACCGGAGCGCTCTCGCCGGCGCACGCCGTACCGCGGGCCGGGATGCCGTGGTACGGCCGGCCGTGGTCGCGCGGCGGTGCGGCCGGGTGGTGCCTGAGGGTCATGCGGCCGGGTGCCGCCGGCGGGGTCATCCACCGCCGGCCGATCATGCGGCGGGGCCGGCCGAGAGCATGCGGTAAGGGGCGTGCAGGACGGCCGAGGGCGAGCGGCACGGCCGGCGGGGGCCATCCGGGACGGCGGCCCGGGGATGCGGTACGGGTGGCCGCGGCGGCGTGGGCCGTACACCGGTTCAGGCGCGCCGTGCCGCCGGGGCGTATCGCGGTGATCAGGAGGGCGGCTGCCGCTGGGGGAGGACGGCCTCGGTGGCGAGCACCGGCGGCCGGTCCGCCCGGGGCACGAGGAGCCGGTACGCCGCGGCGCCGAGCAGGTAGCCGGCGGACGCGACCGCCAGCGTGGTGACCGACCTGCCATCGGCGGGCAGGAGCGCGGCCGCGATGGCGGCCCCGGCCACGGTCATGCCGTTGAACAGCATGTCGTAGATGGAGAAGACCCGGCCGAGGTAGGCGTCCTCGACGTCCCGCTGCACCACGGTGTCCGTGCAGATCTTCACGCTCTGCCCGCCGAGGCCGAGGGCGAACCCGGCGGCGGCGAAGCCCCACTCGTGGAAGGTGACGCACAGGCCGAAGGCGAGCACGCCGCAGGCGGCGAGCGTCAGCGGGATCCAGGTCTCGATGGGGAACCGGCGGGTCGCCCAGGGGGTGACCACCACGGCGAGGAAGTAGCCGGCGCCCGAGGTCGCCACCACCACCGCGATCCCGCCGAGCGCGGCGTCCGCGTCGTCGGTGAAGTGGTAGCGGTACAGGATGTAGGTCTCCGCGATCAGGATGCCGTACAGCAGGCGGTGGGACGCCATCGCGCCGAGCGCCCCGGCCGCGCCCCGCCGCCGGGCGACGTGCCGGGCGCCGTCGGCGAGGCCGCGGAGCACGTTGCGGAGCGCCTCCCGCGCCTGCGGCAGCGCCGGGTCGTACGCGGGGCCGAGCAGGGACCGCTCCATGGTCCTCGCGATCGCCGCGCTCGCGCCGTAGGTGAGCCCGGAGAGCGCGAGCAGGGCCGCGGTGCCCGCGGCGTCCGGCCCGGCGACGAAGCGGAGCAGGAACCCCGCCACGGCGCCGAGGAACGTGGCGACCGTGCCCGAGGTGGGGGTGATCGCGTTCGCCGCCATGAGCCGGTGGGGCGGCACCACGTGGGGGAGCGAGGCCCCGAGCGCGGCGAGGAAGAACCGGTTCACGCCGAGCACGGCGAGCGCGGTGCCGTAGAACAGCCAGTCCGGGGCGTGGCTGAGGACGAGCGCGGCGAGGATGAGCAGCAGCGTCCCGCGCAGCAGCGGGGAGATGACCAGGATCTGCCGTCGCGACCAGCGGTCGATGAACACGCCCACGAAGGGGCCGAGGAAGCTGTACGGCAGGAGCAGCACGGCGAGCCCGGCGGCGATCGCCACGGCCGTCGCCTGCCGCTCCGGGCTGAAGAACGCATAGCCCCCCACCGCCGCCTGGAAGAGGCCGTCCGAGAACTGCGAGGCCAGGCGGGTGCCGTACAGCCGCTGGAAGTCCCGGCCCTGGAGGAGCGTGCGCAGGTCCGCGACGAAGCTCACGCCGACAGCCTACGCGGGACGATCGGGGCGGGCATCAGGGCGATCCCTGAGCGTTTCCCTGACCGGCCGCATCCTTGGGGGTCCGGTTACGGGTGGGCCGCGCCGCCCCGGGCGGTGCCCCGGTTTTAGGTCGCCTGGAATTCCAGATATCGGTTCGCGTAGGCTGAGATTGATGATCAACGAAGAACTGGTCGTGCTGGTCGACCGCGAGGGGAACGCGATCGGCACGGCTCCGAAGGCCCAGGTGCACGGCCCCGAGACCCCGCTCCACCTCGCGTTCTCGTGTTACGTCTTCGACGAGCACGGCCGGGTGCTGGTCTCCCGCCGGGCCCTCCACAAGATCACGTGGCCGGGCGTGTGGACCAACAGCTGCTGCGGGCACCCCCTCCCCGGCGAGCCGGTCCACGCCGCGGTGATCCGCCGGCTCGCCTTCGAGCTCGGGCTCCAGGTTGAGCGGGTGGACCTGCTGCTGCCGGACTTCTCGTACCGCGCGGTCATGGAGAACGGGACCGTGGAGCACGAGATCTGCCCGGTCTACCGCGCCGTGGTCTCCGTGGACGCGCGGCCCAACCCCGACGAGGTCGCGGAGGTGAAGTGGCTGCCGTGGGGCTCCTTCGCCGAGGGGGTGCTGAGCGGGGCGATGCCGATCTCCCCATGGGCGAGGGAGCAGATCCCGCTGCTCGTCGCGCTCGGCCCGGACCCGCTCGCCTGGCCGGTGGCCGACGAGGACCGGCTTCCCCCGGTGGCGCGGCCGCTCGCCCGGTGACGCCCGCCGGGCCCGCGCGGCACGGGTCCGGCTCACCGCGGGAGGCGTGACGGGCGCGGGGCGCCGGCCGCCGGGAGAGAGCCGGGAAAGACACGAACGCCCCGGCTCGGCGCGCGCCGGAACCGGGGCGTTCGCGACGTCTGAGATCACTGCACGGTCAGGTCGCCGGCGTCAGACGGCCGGCATCCGGCCGGGGCACCGTATCGGCGCCCGGCCGGGGCGGATCAGCGCTCGATCTCGCCGCGGATGAACTTCTCGACGAGCTCGCGCGCCTCGTTGTCCGAGTACTGCACCGGCGGCGACTTCATGAAGTACGACGACGGCGAGAGCAGCGGGCCGCCGATGCCGCGGTCCAGGGCGATCTTCGCGGCGCGGATCGCGTCGATGATGATGCCGGCGGAGTTGGGCGAGTCCCAGACCTCGAGCTTGCACTCGAGGTTGAGCGGAACGTCGCCGAACGCCTTGCCCTCCAGGCGGATGTACGCCCACTTGCGGTCGTCGAGCCACGGCACGTGGTCGGACGGGCCGATGTGCACGTCGGCCTTGGAGATCTCGTGCGGGATCTGCGAGGTGACCGCCTGCGTCTTGGAGATCTTCTTCGACTGGAGGCGCGAGCGCTCCAGCATGTTCATGAAGTCCATGTTGCCGCCGAAGTTGAGCTGGTAGGTGCGCTGCAACTCGACGCCGCGGTCCGCGAAGAGCTTGGCCAGCACGCGGTGGGTGATGGTCGCGCCCACCTGCGACTTGATGTCGTCACCGACGATCGGCACGCCCGCCTTGGTGAACTTCTCCGCCCACTCCGGGTCGGACGCGATGAAGACCGGCAGGGCGTTGACGAACGCGACCTTCGCGTCGATCGCGCACTGGGCGTAGAAGCGGTCGGCCTCCTCGGATCCCACCGGGAGATAGGAGACGAGCACGTCGGCCTTGGTCTCCTTGAGGACCTTGACGACGTCCACCGGCTCCTCGTCGGACTCCTCGATGACCTCGCGGTAGTAGGTGCCGAGGCCGTCGAGGGTCGGGCCGCGCTGGACGGTCACCCCGAGCGGCGGTACGTCGCAGATCTTGATCGTGTTGTTCTCCGAGGCCGTGATCGCCTCCGAGAGGTCGCGCCCCACCTTCTTGGCGTCGACGTCGAAGGCGGCGACGAACTCGATGTCGCCGACGTGATAGTCCCCGAACCGAACGTGCATGAGGCCCGGCACACGGCTGTCCGGATCCGCGTCCTTGTAGTAGTGGACGCCCTGCACCAGAGAGGCGGCGCAGTTGCCCACCCCGACGATGGCTACGCGCACCGAACCCATAGCACTTGCTCCTTCACTCATCTGCCTTGGGCAGTTCCTGCCCCTGGTCTTCCGGTACGGGTCGCCCGCGGCCGCCGGCCCCTTCCCCTTCGGGGGAGGCCGCGGTGCGTCGCTCGGAGTCGATCAGCTCGTTGAGCCAGCGCACTTCGCGCTCGACCGACTCCAACCCGTGGCGCTGGAGTTCGAGGGTGTAACTGTCCAGCCAGTCCCGCGTCCGGGCGAGAGCCGCGCGGACCCGCTCGAGCCGTTCCTCCAGACGGCTGCGCCGGCCTTCGAGGATCCTCAGCCGTACGTCGGCATCGGTGTGCCGGAAGAACGCGAAGTGGATCCCGAAGCTCTCGTCATCCCATGCGGACGGACCGGCTTCGGCCAGCAGTTCCTGCAGGCGCTCTTTTCCTTCCGCGGTGAGCCTGTAAACGATCTTGGATCGCCGGCCGATGACGGTGTCAGGAGGGGGTTCTTCTTGGGTGATGAGGCCTCGATTGAGCAGGTCTCGTAGGCACGGATAGAGCGAGCCGTACGAGAAGGCGCGGAACGTCCCCAGCAGCGTGTTGAGGCGTTTGCGCAGTTCATAGCCGTGCAAGGGGGTTTCGTGCAGCGATCCCAGGATGGCCAGCTCCAGCAGTTCCCCGCGAGAGCGCGCTACTGGAACCACCCCCTGTCTCCAGCCGATGTATCGAGTCGATACATCGGCAGGATACGTCGCGAGCCCGCTCAAGTGCAATGGTGAATGATCCGTCAAGAATTGGCCAATAGCCGTAATCTGGGGCACATGTGGTCACAGTGGTCAGCGGTACGGCGCGCACCCCGGCCGGCCCGCGACGAGGGGGACGGACCGAAACGGGGTTCCCGCCGCGCGACCTGTGCACCCTGCTTTCAAAGAACATGCCCTTTCGGGCGCCGTCGTAACATGATCACATTCCGCTCCGTCGCGAGGACGGCCGTCGGCCGGCCCGCGCCGGTGACGGCGCCGCCTGACGTGGCAGGCACCCGTGAGATGGCTGGGATCTGCGGCGAAACCGGGGTCGTCGCGCGAGCGGTCTGCCATCGTGGTCATAGGTACCGCCTGGTGGGTTCGCTCACCCCGTCGCACCCGTTCGCACCGCCCCTCACCAGGGTGACCGCCACCAGGAGAGCATCGCCGACCGGCTCGTTGCCGGTGCCGACGAAATCCAGAGCAGTAGTTGAGGACCCGTGAACCACAGCAGCTACGGACCGGAGCCGACCGGCCGGCCCGAGGATCTGCCGGGCCCCGGTGGATCACCTCGCCCTGGGCGCCGCCGTCGCTCGTCGCGGGAGTCCCCCACAGGCCGTGTGCCCGCCGGAGGCGGCCGGCCGGGGTGGGGCCCGGCCTCCGGAGCCCCGCCCAGCGCCCAGGCACGCCGTAGAGAGGCCGCGTTCGAGGACACGGCGGCGATGAGCCCGGTGCCGCCCGCCCCGGACGGCCCGCCGTACCGCCCCGCGGGGCCCGCCCCGCGCCGTCCCGCCGAGCCCTTAGGCCGGGAGACCCGGTACGGCGCCGCGCCGGGCCGGGCCGCCGCATCCGGTCAGGAGCGCACGCAGGTCATGGGCATGCCGACCGGGGGCTACCGCCGGCGGCGGGAGGCCGAGGAGACCGAGGTGCTCGCCACCGGCCCCCGGCGCCGCAGGCGGCAGCCGGCCGAGGGCGTGACCAGGGAAGGCAGGGGCGCCCCCGGAGGACCGGCGGGCCCTCGCGGGCCGCAGGGTCCCGGTGGGCGCGGCCCCCGTGATCCGCGGGATTTCGCCGAGGACGGCAAGCCCCGGCGGTCGGGGTGGAAGCGCTTCCTGCCGAGCTGGAAGCTCGTGGTGGCCGGGCTCACCATCGTGGCGGCCGGCATGTTCGGCATGATCGTGGTCGCCTACATGAACACCCCGCTCCCCTCCGAGAAGGACGCCCAGGAGAGCGCGACCGCCCAGGGGAGCGTCTTCTACTACCGGGACGGCACCCCGATCGCCCGGCTCGGCACGAAACGCATCGCGATCAAGCTCGAGCAGGTCCCCCAGCACGTCCGCGACGCGGTGATCGCCGCGGAGAACCGCAGCTTCTACGAGGACTCGGGCATCGATTTCACCGCGATCCTGCGCTCCGTCTGGATGACGGTGACGGGCCAGCAGGTGCAGGGCGGTTCCACCATCACCCAGCAGATGGCGCGCAACTACTTCAACGCCCTGTCCAAGGAACAGACGATCAAGCGGAAGATCCGCGAGATCTTCATCGCGATCAAGCTCGACAAGGAGTGGTCCAAGGACAAGGTCCTCGAGTACTACCTCAACACCGTCCCCTTCGGCCGTAACACGTACGGCATCGAGGCGGCGGCCCGCGAGTTCTTCAAGGTCTCGGCCAAGGACCTCACCGTCGCCCAGGGCGCCTACCTCGCCGGCCGGATCCAGCAGCCGGGCAACTTCGACCGGTACGAGGCCAACAACAACTTCGCCCCCACCCGGGAGCGGTTCGAGTACGTGATCAAGGGCATGGCCGAGATGACCGACGAGAACGGCAAGCCCAAGTACCCGAACATCACGGCCACGGCGAAGTTCCCCAAGCCCCGGCCGCAGGTGGTCTCCGAGCAGTTCGGCGGGCTGCGCGGGTACATGCTCACCGAGGCGATCAAGGAGCTCGCCAAGCGCGGCATCAGCCGGGAGCAGATCGAGACCGGCGGCTACAAGATCTACACGACCTTCGACAAGCGGCTCATGCAGATCGCCCGGAAGGCCGTGCTCGCCACCACCCGCACGATGTCGAAGGAGTTCCACGCCGGCCTCGCCGCGGTCGACCCGACCAACGGCCGCGTGCTCGCCTTCTACGGGGGCGAGGACTACATCAAGGACCCGTGGAACGAGCCGTTCGACTCCAAGAAGCAGGCGGCGTCCGCGTTCAAGCCGTACGTGCTCGCCGCCTGGCTCGAGGCCGGGTACAGCCTCAACAGCTGGGTGCCGGGTGACAAGACCGTCCCCGACCCGCTGCCGGGCACGCTGCCCATCGGCAACAGCCACAAGGTGCCCGCGGCGATCGACGTCATCCACGCCACGGCGGACTCGGTCAACACCGCCTTCGCGTCGATGGCCTACAAGCTCGACGCCGACGCCGGCACGATCGGCCAGCTCAAGGCGGTGAAGGACATCGCCATCGAGGCGGGCCTCGACCCGAAGCGGATGGAGGACGACATCAAGGAGCACAAGTACCAGTTCTCCATCGGCAGCGCCCTGGTCACGCCGGTCGAGCAGGCCGCGGGTTACTCGATCTTCGCCAACGAGGGCAAGCACGTCGACTACCACGTGATCCGGGAGGTACGGCAGGGCTCCACGGTCGTCCTCAAGGAGAAGAAGGAGGTCAAGCAGGTCATCTCGCCGGAGGCCGCCGCCGACGCGGTCGCCGCCCTGGAGAAGGTGCTCACCGAGGGTACGGCGGCCGGCAAGGGCATCGGCCGCCCGGCGGCCGGCAAGACCGGTACCAACAACGACGAGAAGGAGGCCTGGTTCGTCGGCTTCACGCCGCAGCTCTCCGTCGCCGTCGGCATGTACCGGGAGCAGTGCCGGACGAAGAGCGGGAAGATCGTGCAGCCCAAGTTCGCCGGGTCCTGCCCGAAGGGCTCGGTGGCGCGCGAGGTCTCCCTCGGGTTCGAAGGCGCCGGTCCACCGACCACGATCTGGCGCACGTTCATGATGGAGGCGCTCGCCGGCCAGCCGGTGAAGCAGTTCCCGCCGAAGGCGGGGATCGGCACCCCGCAGAACATCGTGCCGAGCCCCACCCCGACGCCGAAGCCCACTCCGACGGAGGAGTTCCCGTACGAGGACTTCCCGGACATCGTCCAGGGGGACGATGAGCAGGAGTGCCAGCCCGGCGAGCCGGGCTGCGGCCCCGTCGAGGACCCCGGCCGGCACGAGCTCGACATCGGCGGCGGGCCGAACGGCGGCGACGGCAGCCAGCAGATCCCGCTGGGGCTCGGGCCGCCCGCCTCCGCGCCGACCGGAGGCGTCAGGCGCACCACGGTCGGCTGATCGTACGGCTCGCGCCCGCCCCGGGAGGGCCCGCTCCCGGGGCGGGCGATCTCGCTCGGCGGGAGTTGCGCCGGTGAGCCCCCGGCGCCTCTCCCGGGGCGGGCGATCCCCGCGCCGGACGGGCGGACCCGGCGCCGCCCGCCGGGCCGGAACGCCGTGACGGATGCCGGAGAAGGGCCGTCAATGGTGCAATACCGTCCATGACGACTCGGTCCCTGCACCCAGGCCCGTTATCCAAGATCGAGAAGGCCGGGCCGTACCTCCCGCTCGGCCTGATCGCCGGGCTCGGCGCCGTGCTCGCCTACCTGTGGAAGTGGCCGTGCCGCTTCGGCGGGGTGTGGAACGCGGGCGTCGGCCAGTTCACCCACTACTGCTACACGGACATCTATCCGCTGTTCTGGGCCGAGCGCCTCAACGAAGGGAAGATCCCCTACCTCGACCACCCGGTCGAGTACCCGGTCGGCATCGGCGCGATCATGGAGTTCGCCCGGCGCCTCGCCGGCGGCGACGGGGTGAGGTTCTACGACATCACCGTGGTCCTCATGGGGATCGCCCTCGTCGCCGGCGTGCTGCTGCTCGGCGCCCTCGCCGGCCGGGACCGGTGGCACGACGCGCTGTGGTACGCCATCGGCCCCGCCGTCATCCTCTGCGCCTTCATCAACTGGGACCTCGCGGCCGGGGCCCTCGCGCTCGGCGGCCTGCTCGCCTGGGCCAGGCGGCGGCAGTACCTCGCCGGGGTGCTGCTCGCGCTCGCCGTGGCCACCAAGTTCTACCCGCTGATGTTCTTCGGCGCGCTCTTCCTGCTCACCCTGCGCACCGGCAGGTGGCGGCCGTTCCTGCAGACCGCCGGGGCCGCCGCGGTGACGTGGCTCGCGGTGAACGTGCCCGTCATGCTCGCCAACTTCGACGGCTGGAAGCGGTTCTACGAGTTCAGCCGGGAGCGCGGCGCGGACTGGGGCAGCGTGTGGTTCTTCTTCCAGCGCGTCGACCGGCCGGAGTGGCTCGCCTTCCTCGGCGACCCTGAGCTGCTGAACGGCATGGCCATGGCCGCGGTCGCCGTGCTGCTGCTCGGCGTGGCCGTGCTCACCCTCGCCGCGCCGCGCCGGCCGCGCCTCGCCCAGGTCTGCTTCCTGGCGCTCGCCGCATTCATGATCACCAACAAGGTGTGGTCGCCGCAGTTCGTGCTCTGGCTGGTGCCGATCGCCGTGCTGGCGCGGCCGAGGCCGCTGCCGCTGCTGATCTGGCAGCTCGCCGAGTGCTGGTACTTCTTCGCGATCTGGCGCTACCTGGTCACCCAGGTCGGCGGGCCCGAGGCGTACCTCGGCATCGGCGACGGGCCGTACTTCCTCGCGCTCTGGGCGCGCGCCCTCACGGTGATCATGCTGATGGTGCTGGTGGTCCGGGACATCCTCCGGCCCGAGGACGACGTGACCCGGACGGGCGGGGTGGACGACCGCTCGGGCGGGGTGTTCGACCGGGCGCCCGACCGGTTCGCGCTCCGCATCCGCCCGCGCGCCGCCGCGCAGCCCGCGGAGACGACCTGAGCCGCGTGAAAGTTTCCTCGAGATTCAGGGGATTCGCCGGGCCGGCGCGCGGCGGCGGGTAGCGTGTGAGGCGACCTCTGTGATGATCAAAACCATGGCCGCTACCGTCCGACGCAGGCTCCCCTGGCTGGGCGTCGTCTGGGTGCTCACCCGGGCGGCGCTCTTCCTGGCGGCGCTCCAGGTGATCCCCGTCGGCCACGAGGGGGCGTTCGAGAACGACGTCACGCTGTACCAGGGCTGGTCGCAGGTCCTGCTCGGCGGTGAGTTCCCGGCCGGCGACGAGAAGTGGCAGTACCCGCCGCTCGCGGCGCTGCCCCTGGTCGCCCCGCACCTCGTCCCCTTCGTGGACTACCGGACCGGCTTCTACCTGATCGCGGTGCTCTGCGACCTCGGCATCGTGCTGCTCATCCGCCGGTTCGAGGGCGGTCCCCGTACCGGGACGTGGGCGTGGACGATCGGCGCCGCGCTGCTCGGGCCGCTGCTCATCTCCCGGTACGACCTCATGGTGACCCTGGTCGCCGTGGCCGCGCTCACCGTCTCGGCCCGCCCGGCGGTGCGCGGCGCGCTCATCGGGGTGGGCCTCGCCATCAAGGTGTGGCCGGTCGCCCTGCTCGCCGGGCTGCGCGACCGATGGGAGCTGCTCCGTACGGCCGGGCCGGCGGTCGCCGTGACCGCCGCGGTCTGCGGCGCGGCCGCCCTGCTCATGCCGAACGCCTTCGACTGGCTCACCGCCCAGCAGGAGCGCGGGCTGCAGGTCGAGTCGCTCGCCGCGACGCCGTTCGCCCTCGCCCGGGCGCTCGGCTGGTGGCCCGGCTACACGACCTACCAGTACGGGGCGATGGAGCTGGTCGGGCCCGGGATCGAGACGGCGACGACGGTGAGCGTCGCCTCGACCTGCCTGGCGCTCACGTTCATCGCCACCTGGTGGGTGGGCGCCAGGCCCACCGCCGTGACCTACTACGACGCCGCGTTCACCGTCGTGCTGCTGCTCGTGCTCACCAGCAGGGTGCTCTCCCCGCAGTACCTGGTCTGGCTGCTCGGGCTCGCCGCCGTGGTCCTCGCGGTGCCGCGCGGCGAATCGAGCCAGCGGCCGGCCGCGTGGCTCGTCCTGCTCGCCGGCCTGCTGACCGGGATCATGTACCCGTGGCTCGAGCAGGACTACAGCTGGACCGGCACCCTCCCCGGCACGCTCGTCCTCACCGCCCGGAACCTCGTGCTCCTCGCCGCCGCGGTGGTGTCGTGCGCCCGGCTCTGGCGGAGCACCTCCCCGTCCGCCGCGGCCGAGGGGGAGCGCGTGGAGATCGGCACCTGACCCCGGGCCGTCACGACGCGGCGAGCAGGCGCTTGCGGAGGAAGGCGATGTCGTCGCGCTGACCGGCCGGCGGCGTCTCCACCACGATCGGGGCGCCGGCCGCGCGGCAGACCTCGACCAGGGCCTCGGGGTCGATCCGCCCCTCGCCGATGTTCGCGTGGCGATCGGCGCCCGAGCCGAAGGCGTCCCGGGAGTCGTTGCAGTGCACCAGGTCGATCCGGCCGGTGATCGCCTTCACCCGGTCGACGAGGCCGGACAGCTCCTCACCGCCCGCGTGGAAGTGGCAGGTGTCGAGGCAGAACCCCACCACGGACGGGTCCGGGGCGCCCGCGGTCACCGCGTCCCAGAGCCGGGCGATGCGGTCGAGCGTCCGCGCCATCGCGTTGCCGCCGCCCGCGGTGTTCTCGATCAGGATCGGGATCGGGCAGGCGATGCGCTCGAAGACCTTGCGCCAGTTGTCGAACCCGGTCTGCGGGTCGTCGCCGGCGGTCACATGCCCGCCGTGGACGACCAGCCCCTTGGCGCCCAGCGCCGCGGCGGCCTCCAGGTGGCGTTCGAGGAGCTTGCGGCTGGGGATCCGGATCCGGTTGTTCGCCGACGCCACGTTGATCACATACGGGGCGTGGATGTAGACGTCGACGCCGGACTCCCGCAGCGCGCCGGCCGTGGCGGGCAGCACCGGCCCCTTCCAGCCCTGCGGATCCCCGAGGAAGAACTGCACGACGTCGGCGTCGAGCTCCGCCGCGTGGGCGAGGGGGTCATCCTGGTCGACGTGGGCTCCGATCCGCAGCCGGTCGCGGCCGTCGTCCATGCCCGCTCCTTCCGTCGTCTCCCATCGCGCCGCCCGGCGTGGCCGGCGGGGTCCCGGCGGCCACACCGCGCCGCCGGCGGCCGCCGTGCCACGCTGGAGCGG
>JGI12341J12878_1000350_pt1 | contig 20211 bp, 17 predicted proteins | sample Passage260B_FD_12878 | JGI IMG/M metagenome (IMG submission 12878)
CTTGGCATTTCGTTAACTCTTCGGAACCGCCTGGTGCGGACCCGCATGCCAGGTGGTGTGAGAGGACGGGGGCTAGCCGCCCCCTTCTACTCGATTTCGGACGGCGGCCTGATGCGTTTTCCGATCAGCCCTGTACGGAAGGGTTCGCGTCATCACCGCCGGAACCCGCCCATAGAATAGCATACGGGAGGCTTCCGGCGCCGTTTTCGGAAACGGTCGGGGCCGGAAGAGGAATGATCCGGCGATGCGCCCGGCGAAGGGTTGTTTTCCCGAAGGGAAAAACCGCCGCGGGAGCCTCCCTCCAGCAACCGCTCCGGACGCAGTGGGGAGGCAGCCGCATGAAGGTCACCGTCCGCGCAGGCGATACGTTCTGGCGGTACAGCCAGCTGTTTCGGGTGCCGCTCAACCTCATCCTCGACTCCAATCCGGGGGTGGACCCCGCGCGCCTTGCGCCCGGCGCTTCCGTGGACATTCCCGGCTACGAAATCGCGCAGCACCGGGTGGCGCCGGGGGAGAGCCTGTGGCTGATCGCCTCGGCCCGGGGGATCCCGCCGGAAGCTTTGCTGCTGGTCAATCCGGGCATCGACCCGTACAACCTGCAGGTCGGGCAAATCGTCCGCGTGCCGGTGCGCGTCACCTGGCTGGTCGTGCAGCCGCAGAGGCTGTACGATTCGAACGCCCTCGCCGCGGACCTCAATCGCCTGACCGCCCTGTATCCGTTCATCCGCCGCCGTTCCATCGGGAATTCCGTTCTCGGCAAAGAAATCACGGAACTTGCCATCGGCAGGGGAAACAAGCGGGTGCATGTCAACGGCGCTTTCCACGCCAACGAGTGGATCACGTCGCCGGTGCTGGTGCGCTTTCTGAACGAATACGCCCTGGCCCTCACCCTCGGCGGCAGCATCCGCGGCCTTGTCATGGCGCCTTTCTACGAGATCGCGACGCTGTCGGCGGTGCCGATGGTGAATCCGGACGGCGTCGACCTGGTGATCAACGGGCCGCCCGCGCAGCAGCCCTACCGCGACCGGGTGCGGGAGATCAACGGGGGAAGCCTCGATTTCTCGGGGTGGAAAGCCAATATCCGGGGCGTCGACCTCAACGACCAGTTTCCGGCGATGTGGGACCGGGAGGTGGCGCGCTCGCCGCAGAAGGCGCCCGCGCCGCGGGATTATCCGGGCACCGCGCCGCTTACCGAACCGGAAGCCGTCGCCATGGCCAATCTCACCCGCGAAAGCGACTTCGCCCGGGTCATCGCGTTCCACACGCAGGGAAAGGAAATCTACTGGGGTTTCCAGGGGCTGGAGCCGCCGGAATCCGAGCGCATCGTCGCAGAGTTCGCCCGGGTGAGCGGCTATACGCCGGTGCGGTACGTGGAAAGCTACGCCGGCTACAAGGACTGGTTCATCCAGGACTGGCGGCGCCCGGGGTTCACGGTGGAAGCCGGAAGAGGCGTCAATCCGCTCCCCCTCTCGCAGTTCGAGGAGATCTACCAGGAAAATCTGGGCATCCTGCTGGCAAATCTGTACATGTGAAGCGAATCCGCCCGAGGTTTATAATGGAGGGGGTGCATGTCAAAACACAAAGGAGAGAACAACCATGCGGACGGATTTGTCGCCGGAAGGCGCGACGGTCGGTTTCATCGGTCTCGGGGTCATGGGCGGATCCATGGCGGGACATCTGCTCCGGGCCGGTTACCGGCTGTGCGTTTACAACCGGACGAAGGCCAAAGCGGACAAGCTCCTCGAACAGGGCGCCGAATGGTGCGATTCCCCGGCCGAAGTCGCGCGGCGCGCGGATGCGGTCATCACCATGCTGGGATTTCCCCGCGACGTGGAAGAGGTGTATTTCGGTCCCGGCGGCCTCCTCGAAAACGCGCGCCCCGGAACATTTCTGATCGATATGACGACGTCCAGCCCCGATCTGGCGGTGCGCATCCATGAGGAAGCGAAACGCCGGCGCCTGCGCGCCCTGGACGCGCCCGTGTCGGGAGGGGACGTGGGGGCGAGGGAGGCGAAGCTTTCCATCATGGTCGGCGGGGACTTCGAAGATTACGAGGCGGCCCTGCCCATTCTGCGCGTGATGGGGACCAACGTCGTGTACCAGGGAGCGGCCGGCGCGGGGCAGCATACGAAAATGTGCAACCAGATTGCCATCGCGTCCAACATGATGGGCGTGTGCGAGGCGCTCGCTTATGCCCGGAAAGCCGGGCTCGATCCGGAAACGGTGCTGAAAAGCATCGCCGGCGGCGCGGCCGGCAGCTGGTCGCTGAGCAACCTGGCGCCGCGAATCATCCGCGGCGACTTCTCGCCGGGATTTTACGTGAAGCATTTTGTCAAGGACATGGACATCGCGCTGCAAGAAGCGGAAAGGATGGGGCTTGACGCCCACGGGTTGAAGCTGGCCAGAACGCTGTACGGCCGGCTGATGGAGCAGGGCGAGGAAAACAGCGGCACCCAGGCGTTGTACAAGCAGTACGAGTGAGGGCTCAAAGATACACGAAATAGATCGCCAGGGCCAGCGCGATCCGGTACACGGCGAACGGCACGAGCTTTACCCGGTTGACCAGTTTGAGGAACGCGCGGATGGTCAGCAGCGCGAACACAAAGGCGCTGATGAATCCGGCGATGAAAAAAGGCAGGAATTCCGGCGTGAAGTAGGACAGGTTTTTCACCAGGGAAACCGCGCTCGCCCCGGCCATGATCGGCACGGCCATGATGAAGGTGAAATCGGCGGCGGCGCGGTGCGTCATGCCGAGCAGGACGCCGCCGGAGATGGTGGAGCCCGACCGGGAGAATCCGGGCCACAGCGACAGGCACTGGAACGCGCCCACGATGAACGCCTGGCGCAGGGTGATCTGGTCGACGGACGTGACCTTCGGCCGGCGCGGGCGGAACCAGTCGGCCAGAATCATGAGCGCCGCCCCGGTCACCAGACCGAACACCACCGTGGCGGACGAAAACAGATGCTCGTCGATATAATCGTCGAACAACAGGCCGAGCACGCCCGCGGGCGCCAGCCCCGCGAGGACGACGGACAGCCGGAGCCGGCCGCCTTCGGTTGGGGAAGGGGCCGCGCCGGATATATCGGACGGGCCGGACATGCCGGACGTGCCGGCAGGGCCGGACGACGCGCCGCCGGTCTGTCCGCGCCGGCCCCGTTTCCCCAGACCGAGCAGCTCCAAGAAGCGGTCCCGGAACACGAAGATTCCCGCCAGCACCGAGCCGAGCTGGATGACCACCTTGAACGTGTTGGCGGGATATTTTCCGAGCAACGCATCGGATTTGAGCCACATGTCGTCCACCAGGATCAGGTGCCCCGTGGACGAGACGGGCAGGTATTCGGTCAGCCCTTCCACCAGCCCGAGCAAAATCGCCTTGATGATCGCGGGCAGATCCATTCGCGTTTCCCCTTTGCACGCGTCGCCGCATCCGTCCGGAACGGGCGGAACCGGACGCGGACGAGCCGCGCCGCATTACTCCAATTATATGAAAAGCCCGGCCCATATTACCACACCAAGCCCCCGGATGTCCACGCCGGGCGGGGGCCCGCATAAAAATTCCCGCGCGGGAAACGCTAAGGATGGAAAAGACATCCAACCGGGAGGAATGTGATGTCCAGTTTCTGGGTCAAGGCGTTCGTCCTTCCCGCCATCCTGGCGCTCACCGCCTGGGTGCTGCCCGGCGTGCGGTACGACGCGTGGTTCATGCCCGTTACCGTCGGTCTCATCCTCGCCGTCGCGGGCATGCTGATGGAGTACCTTTTGCTTCGGGAAGGCAATCTTTGGTTTGCCACGTTTGCGGATTTCGTCGTCGCCCTGCCCGTGGTCTACTTTTTCTCCAACCTGTTCGCCGGCGCGGAAATGACCTTCACCGGAGCCCTGATGGCGTCCCTGCTGATCGCGGCGGCCGAATTTTTCATCCACCGTTGGCTGCTCAGGACCGGCAGGGTGGACAAGCTGGCCTGACGCGCGATCCGCCGGGACGGGGGACGTTTGGCGCATAATCCGGCTCCTCAGGCGAAAAATAACTTCCAACCCAACCCGGGGGATGCGACAGGAAGGAGCTGGAGGATGCCCCATGAAGAAAACGGTGCTTTGCCTGCTCACGGTTTGCCTCGTCCTTACCGGATGCGGCGGCGGAGGTGCCGGCCGGGGCGGGGAGGAAGGCGGCCCGCGGGCGCAGAACCTTTCGCGGCCGAAGGCCCTTGAGGTTCCCCAGCGCAAGCGGTCGATCACCACCGTCGGCTTTCTCGAACCCGTCGTCTCCGAAAAGGCGGTGGAAGAAGTGAACCGGGTCGGCGACCATTTGTCCTATGTGGCGGTGTTCAGCTACCGGGCCCGCGCGGACGGCAGCCTGGAAGGGGTCGACGACGACGCGGCGATCCGGGCGATCCGGCGCGCGGGGTCGGTTCCCATGATGGTGCTGACCAATTTCGCGGAAGGCAACTTCTCGCCCGACATCGCCCATGACATTTTCGCCGACAGGGAGGCTTCCCGCAACCTCATCCGCAACGTCCTGGACACGATGAAGGCGAAGGGCTATGAAGCCCTGAACATCGATTTCGAGCACATCCGTCCGGAGGACCGGGAACTGTTCAACGGATTCCTGACAAAGATCATTCCGGCGGTGCGGAATGCGGGTTACCCGGTCACGACGGCGCTGGCGCCGAAGACCGAAGACACCCGCACCGGCGCGTGGCACGGCGCCCACGATTACAAAAGGCACGGGGAGCTGGCCGATTTCGTCATCCTGATGACCTACGAATGGGGATGGTCCGGCGGGCCGCCCATGGCGGTGTCGCCCATCCCGCAGATCCGCCAGGTGCTCGATTATGCCGTCACCGCCATCCCGCGCGAAAAAATCGTCATGGGCGCCCCCCTGTACGGATACGACTGGACGCTTCCGTACCGGAAAGGAGGTCCCTGGGCAAAGCGGATCGCACCCCAGAAAGCCGCAGAACTGGCCGCCGCCAGGGGCTTGCGGGTGCAATACGACGAGACCGCCCAGGCGCCCTTTTTCCATTACACCGACGACGCCGGCAAGACGCATGTGGTGTGGTTCGAAAACGAATCGAGCATGCAGGCGAAGTACGACCTGGTCAACGAGTACCGCCTGCGCGGCGTCGCCTATTGGGTGCTCGGCGAACCGTTTCCGCAAAACTGGACGCTGCTTCGCCGCAATTTTTACATCCGCAAGGCCTGGGCGAGGTAACATACGGCCTTGCGGCTTTCGGACCGCCATCGCGGACCGGCCCGGCTCCCGGCCGCTCCGGGAGCGGACCGCCGCTCTCCGGAGCGGCTTTTTTTGTTTGCGCGCGGCAATCTGTGCTAAAATAATGCATCGAACGAAACGGATGGATGTGAGGCGCATGGCGTTCGATTTCGACCGCCCGGTGGACCGGCGCGGCACGCTGTCCTACAAGTGGGACCAGTCGGAAAAGCTGTTCGGATCCGGCGAAGTGCTGCCCCTCTGGGTGGCCGACATGGATTTTCCGAGCCCGCCCGCCGTCGTCGAGGCGATCCGGCGTCGCGCGGAAGAAGGCATCTATGGCTACACCTTCCGGGATGAGGCGTACACCGAAGCCGTTCTTGGCTGGTTCCGGCGTCGTCACGGATGGGACATTCCCAAAGATTGGCTGGTGGACACCCCGGGCGTGGTGACCGCGCTCAGCCTGGCGGTGGAGTTGTTCACCGAGCCGGGGGACCGGGTCATCCTGCAATCGCCGGTATATTATCCTTTTTACGACGTGATCCGGATGAACGGCCGCGAAGTGGCGAAAAACCCCCTGGTCATCCGGAACGGGCGGTACGAGACCGACTGGGACCAGCTGGAGGGGCTGATGCGGGACGGCGCCCGCATGATGCTTTTGTGCAGCCCGCACAATCCCGGAGGCCGCGTGTGGTCGCGGGAGGAACTGGTCCGGCTTGGCGAGCTCGCCCGGCGGTACGGGGTGTTCGTCGCCTCCGACGAAATCCACTGCGACCTGGTATTTCCCGGCCATCGCCATGTGCCGTTCGCTTCCCTGTCCGAAGCGTTCGCCCGAAATTCGATCACGTGCCTGGCGCCGACGAAGACGTTCAACCTTCCGGGGATTCCGGCTTCCTTCGCCGTCATTCCCGATCCGGAGCGCAGGCGCCGGTTCGTCGCGCGGATGAAGGCGCTGTCCCTGCATATGGCGTCGTTCTTCGCGCCGACGGCGGTGAAAGCCGCGTACGAACACGGGGCCGAGTGGCTGGATGCGCTGCTGGATTACGTGCAGGGCAACGTCGAATACGCTTTGGCCTTTTTCCATGAGCGGTTGCCCGAACTGAAGCCGATGCGGCCGGAAGGAACGTACCTGCTCTGGGTGGACTGCCGCGCCCTCGGGCTGGACGCGCAGGGAATCAAGGACCTGATGTTCCGGGGCGCGAAGGTGGCGTTCAGCGAAGGATCCGTTTTCGGCAGCGAAGGGGAAGGCTTCGTGCGCATCAATCTCGCCTGTCCGCGGGCGACGCTGAAGGAAGCGCTGGAGCGGTTCGCGCGGGCGGCGGAATCCCTCGCCGGCCGCCGGACCGGTTAACCGGATTTTTTGCGAAAAGAGAGGTCAATCTTTTGAAATCGGCGCCGTTATCCGCGTCCTCCCCCGGATTGCTCGCCAACCGGTACGTGCGGACGATCCTGGTGTCCAACGTGCTGTTGCAGCTGGGCATCTGGGTGAGGAATTTTGCGATTTTGCTGTATGTGGCCGACGTCACCAACAATGATCCGTATTATGTTTCGCTCATCTCCATCGTCGAATTCGCGCCCATATTCGTGTTTTCGATGATCGGCGGCACTTTCGCGGACCGCTGGCGGCCGAAGCGGACGATGGTCTGGTGCGATCTGTTGTCGGCCGTTTCCGTATTCGTCGTGCTGGCGGCGATCCTGTTCGGGTCGTGGCGGGCGGTGTTTCTGGCCACGTTCGTATCCGCGGTGCTGTCGCAGTTTTCCCAGCCGTCCGGGATGAAGCTGTTCAAGCGCCATGTGGAGCCGGAGAAGCTCCAGGGCGTCATGGCGATGTTCCAGACGCTGATGGCCATTTTCATGATCCTCGGCCCGATTCTGGGAACGTTCGTTTACGAGCAATGGGGCATTGAGGTTTCCGTCGCGGTCATGGGCTTCATGTTCCTGGCGTCGGCCGCCGTGCTCGCGTCGCTTCCCCGGGACGAACGGGAACATGCGGGAAGGCGCGACGGGTTTCTGCGGGAACTCGCGGCCGGATTCCGCTATGTGGGGACAAGCCGCGTGCTGCTTTCCCTGGGCGGCTCGTTTGCGGCGGCGGGACTGGCCGTCGGGCTTCTCCAGCCCCTGGGGATTTTCGTGGCCGTGGAAAATCTGGGGAAGGACAAGGCGTTCCTGCAATGGCTTCTCGCGGTCAACGGCGCGGCCATGCTGGCGGGAGGCTCCCTGGCGTTGGGGCTTGCCCGGAAGATCAAGCCGGCCCTGATGCTCATCCTCGGCATGACCGTGAACGCCGTCTGCACCTTCGGCATCGGCTGGTCGACAGCCGTCCCGCTGACGCTGGCGCTGCAGGCGTTGAACGGGCTGTTTTTCCCCTGCATCCACATCGGCATCAACACGATCATCCTGCAACAAGCGGAGGAGGCGTTTGTCGGCCGCGTGCTCGGCACGCTCAATCCGATGTTCATGGGCATGATGGTGATCGGCATGTCATGCGCGGGACCGCTCAAAAGCGCGCTGTCCCTGGGCCTCATCTATACCGCCGCGAGCGCGCTGTTTCTCGCCGGAACGGCGGCGCTGGCGCCGGCCCTGCGCCAGTCCGGTTCCCGCGCCGCCGCATCCCCGAAGGCGGTCGGCGGGTAGAGCCGCCGCCTTGAAAGTCGCGAACCCGGAAGCTGCCGGAATAAAATTCGGAGGTGGGCATCATGAGCGGGCAGCAACACGTCATGAGCGAAACGATCGGGGTCATCATGCGGCACCGTTCCATCCGCAAATACAAGCCGGATCCGGTGCCGGAAGAAACGCTGGAGGCCATTGTGCGCGCGGCGCAGATGGCGTCCACGTCCAGCAATACGCAGTCTTACAGCGTGATCGCGGTGACGGATCCGGAACTGAAGGGCCGTCTGGCGGAGATCTCCGGGGGCCAGGGCCAGGCGTTCGTGGCTACGTGTCCGTTGTATCTCGTATGGTGCGCCGATCTCTACCGGAACCGCGTCGCCTGTGAAATGCACGGCGTGGAGCTTGTGTCCTGGACGACGGAAAACTTCCTCATCGCCTCCGTCGACGCCGCCCTCGCCGCGCAAAACGCCGCCCTTGCCGCGGAGTCCCTCGGTCTGGGCATCGTTTACATCGGCTCGCTGCGAAACAATCTGCGGGAAGCGACAAAACTGCTCAAACTGCCTCCCCTGGTCTATCCGGTGTTCGGCATGTGCGTCGGCTATCCCGACCACGATCCCGGCCAACGGCCGCGGCTGCCGCTGGAAGCGATCCTGCACCGGAACTCGTATGATCCCGGCAAGGCGGCGAAAGGGATCGAGGCTTACGACGAAGTTATGCACCGCTACTATCTGGAGCGGACCGGAGGCCGGCGGGACACCGTCTGGTCGAAGGAAATGGCCGCAAAGTTCGGACAGCCGCAGCGCGCTTACCTGCGCGAATATCTGGAGGAACAGGGATTCCTTTTGAAATGAAAGATGGAAGGCGGCCGGCCCGCCATGTATCGGATGTGCCCGTCCGCGCCCATAATGGGAGTGGAGGTGCCTCTTGCGACCATGGCTGGGCTGACCGCTTTTTTTGCCGCCTTTGCCGGCGCGCTGCTGGCGATTTTGCTGGCGGCGCCGCTTCCGTTTCTGCTTCTCAAACCGGTTTTCGCATGGATGGTGCGGCGGTTCGTCAAGCTCGTCATGAGCGAACCCTACAATGAAAACCTGTGGGAAATGATGACCGCGCTTCAGCATCATCCTCCCCGAATCGTCGTGGAGAACGCCCTCAGGGCCTCCTCTCCCGGCGTTCTCGAGCGCCCGTTCGGCAGCCCGGTGAAACGGATGGATTTCTCCGGGTTGGTGTTTTCTCCGGCGCAGCTTTCCGTCCTGCCCGCCCCGGAATCCGCCCACGTGGACCTGCGCCTGACCATCGGCCCGGCGGCCGACAAGCCGCTGAAGCTGGAACTTCCGATTCTGGCGGCGGGGATGGCGTACGGACTGGGTCTGGGCGAAAGGGTGAAAATCGCCATCGCCAAGGGAACGGCCGCCGTCGGGACGGCCACCAATTCCGGGGAGGGGCCCTTTCTGCCGGAAGAGCGGGAGTACGCGCGCTATTATATTTTGCAGTACCACTCCGGCCATTGGGCGAAGGAGCCGGAAACGCTGCGGCAGGCGGATGCCATCGAGATCCGCCTGGGACAGGGGGCCATCGCCAGCGCGGTGGGTCAGATCCGTCCGGTTTCCATCGAGGAAAAGGCCCGCCACATGCTGCAACTGCCGGACAATCAAAACCTGGTTCTCCCCTCGCGGCACGCCGAGATCAAGCGGCCGGACGATCTGGCGAAGCTGGTGGACAAATTGCGAAACCTCACCGGCGGCGTGCCCGTCGGCGTGAAACTGGCCCCGAGCGCCAGGCTGGAGGAAGATTTGGAACATCTCGTCCGCGCGGAAGTGGACTTCATCAGCCTCGACGGGGGAGAGGCGGGCACCAAGGCGGGCGCGCCGATCCTGGAGGACGATTTTGCGCTGCCAACCATCTTCGCCCTGGTGCGCGCGGTGCGTTTTTTGCGGGAGCGCGGGGTGAAGGACCGGATCACCCTGCTGAGCGGGGGAGGGTACTCCACGCCGGGGCGGTGCCTCAAAGCCCTGGCCTTGGGAGCGGACGGCATTTATATGGGAACGTCGCTCTTGTGGGCGATGACCCACGACCAGGTCCTGAAGGCGATTCCCTGGGAGCCGCCGACCCAGCTCACCTGGGGCAGCGGCATGCTGGCCGACCGGTTCGACGAAGAAGAAGCGGCCAGACGCCTGGCCAACTTCCTCACGTCCTTCGCGGAAGAAATGAAAATGGCCATCCGCTGCCTCGGCAAAACGTCCCTGAAAGAACTCAGCGCCGACGACCTCGTGGCCCTTGACGAATGGACCGGCAAGGTCACCGGCGTTCGCCTGGCAACCGAACCATACAGGTAACGGGAGGTGCCCGGACCGTGCGGTCCGCGGAGACCTCCCGAACAGCGCATCCCGCGGGCGACACGTGTTCCGGTGAGGACGCGACCCGCCGCGGGGCGAAATTTCACCCGTCTTCCCCGTCCGCTCCGCCTGCCCCGGATTGCCGCGGATCCTTGGCCCTGCCGCTTCTGCGGAGCGCTTCCCGCAGCAGATATTCGATGTGGGCGTTTACGCTGCGCAATTCGTCCGCCGCCCAGCGTTCGAGCGCTTCGTAAAGTTTCGGATCGATGCGCAGCAGGAAGCTTTTTTTGCCAGGCATGGCTTGCGTCCCGCGATCAGTACAGGGTTCCCGCGTTGATGACCGGCTGGGCGGAGCGGTCGGAGACGATGGCCACCATCAGGTTGTTGATCATGGCCGCCTTGCGTTCTTCGTCCAGCACAAAGCCTTCGGCCTGCAGCTGGGCGATGGCGGTCTGCACCATGCCCACGGCGCCGTCCACGATCTTCTGGCGGGCGGCGACGATCGCCTCGGCCTGCTGGCGCTGGAGCATGGCGGAAGCGATTTCCGGCGCATAGGCGAGGTGGGTGAGCCGGGATTCGAGCACCTCCACGCCGGCGACGGCCAGCCTGTCCTGCAGCTCCCGCGTCAGTTCCTCCGCCACCTCCACCGGATTTCCCCTCAGGGACACGCCTTCCCCGTTGAAATTGTCATAAGGGTGACGGCTGGCCACATGGCGGAGCGCCGATTCGCTCTGGATTTCCACAAACTTTTCATAATTGTCCACTTCGAACTGGGCTTTGGCCATGTTGACCACCCGGAAGACGACCACCGCCGCGATTTCCACGGGGTTGCCCCGCACGTCGTTCACTTTCAGCGTGGAAGAGTTGAAGTTGCGCACGCGCAGGGAGATTTTTTTTCGGTTGGCCAGGGGCACTGTCATGTAGAAGCCGGCGTTGCGGATCGTGCCGCTGTATTTGCCGAAGAAAATGACGTTGACGCCCTGGTTCGGCTGCACGGTGGTCAGGGACATCAGGAAAATGAGACCGGCGAGCAGCAGCAGAACGCCTCCTGCGATGGCGGCCGGGTTTTCTTTGCCCCATTCCCCAAGCAGCCAGATGCCTCCGACGATGGCCGCAATGGAAATCACGAGACCGACAAATCCGTTCATCGCAAAGGCCTTGGTTTCTTGCATGATGTTCACCCTCCGAGGCAGGATATTCATTTGATATTTAAATGATATCACATATGTGAAAAAATGTAAACCACCCCTCCGCCGGAGGGGTGGTTTGGCGAAGCATTTCGATGCGGATTGCGGTGAAAAAAACGGTTCTACCTATTCAGCCAGCGGAACAGGGAAAAGGCGAGGGACAGCACGACGCTGATGAGAATGCAGGTGACGATGGGGAAATAGAACTTGAAGTTTTCCTTTTCCACCACGATATCGCCGGGAAGGCGGCCCAGGTTCAGAAACCGTCCGCCCGCCATCCACAACAGGCCGACAACGATGAGGACGATTCCCGCGAAGATCAGCAGCTTCGGAAACTGGTTCAAGGCCATCACCCTGGCAGCGATGCGTTTTTTTCTTCATGTTCCTTCAATCTATTATAGCCGATCCGCGGGCGCGCTTCATCCCGCGATGCACAGATACAGCTGGATGCCTTCGGCGATGGCCGACGCGATGCGCGTCTGTCCGGCCGGCGAGGCGAGAAGCCGGCGGTCGCCCTCGTCGTTCAGAAACCCCGCCTCCACGATCACGCTGGGAATGTCCGCCTTGCGCAGCAGATAATAGGCGTCCCCGGGCCGGATTCGCTTCCGGGTCCCGTACAGGCGGTTCAGGCTGTCCTGCACGCATTCGGCCAGCAGCACGCTGCGGCCTTCCGGCTGGTAAAGCACGATGGGCCCGTGGCCGCCGCCTCCGGGCGACCAGTTGGCGTGGATGCTGACCAGAAGGAGGGTTTCGATCTCATGGGGCAGGGCGCCGCGCTGCGAAAGATCGCGCCGGTGACGCGAAGCCCGGTGCCAGCGGTTTTCGTCGCTGAGCGCATAGTCGCCGGTCCGGTTGAGCGCCGCCACGATGCCGCGCCCTCTCAGGATAAGATACAGCCGGCGGGCGATGGCGAGGTTGACGTCTTTCTCCATGATGTCGTTCCAGTGCGCGCCGCCGTCGATGCCGCCGTGCCCCGCGTCGATCAGCACGCCGGCCGCGGGCAGGGTCAGGCGGGCGTGTTCGGGCGGCCGGGCGGCGGGGGCGGCGGGGCCGGCGGACCCGTCCGGCGGGGAAGGCTTGACGGATGCGGCAGATCCGGCGGGCACGCCGTACGTGAAGAATGCGGGCGCCGTAAACGCGGCGTGCGCGGCGGGTGCGGCAGACGCCGCGGGACGGGAAACTTCAGCGCGCATATAGGGGGAGACGGCGGCCACCTCCGGCCGGACGGCGCCAAAGAACGGGAAAAGAAGCATGAGCGGGATGACAGTCCGTATGTTCATCGTTTCCTTGATCCCTCCGGTCCATTAGCGTGGCATGGAAGGCGGGATTGCATACCGCCCCGGGCGGAAGGCGCGGAAACGAACGCGCGTCAGGGGGAGCCCGCCGGAGGAACAACGTCCGGTCAGACGCCGCTGTGGAAAGGGGCGTCCGTTTGGCGCGAACGGGGATGGGATATGCTGGAAAGATGGAAGGGGTGAACCGATTGGCTTCCATGAGCGGTGAAGAATGGCTGCGTTACGTGGTGGAGCGGACCCTGTCCGTCTGGGGGAGCGGGCGGGGCGGCCGGGTCCGCCGGGCATCGGACGAACCCTGGCCGCAGAAATGGTTTGGCATCATCCCGATGGGCCTCAGGCTTTGGTGGCGGGGCCGAAGGCGGCGAAAGACGCGCGCGCCGGGAACGTGACCGCTCATTTGTAAAATTTGCCGAGTTCCTTAAGCTGGGCGTAAGGCACGAAGCGGAGGCCGAACTGGTCGAAGACCAGGTCGATCCGCCCGCCCGACCAGGCGACATACCCGACAACCGGCAGGGCGTACAGCACCGGGTCGCCGAACGGCTCGGACACGAACCGGACGGGGAGGCCTTCCCGCAGCCGTTCAAGGATCGCTTGAGGGGAATCCGCGGGCAGCGGCGCCTCCCCCGTGATCCAGGGCAGGCGGTCATAGGGATCGAACGGCTCGCCCAGCAGGATGCCGGAGACCTTTTCCCCGGGCGCCGGCGAAGGGATTTGCGCGGACGGCGCCGCCCGCGCCCACGCCTGTTCGTCCAGCGGCAGCTCTTCGCCGGTCTTGGCGTCCAGCCAGTGCAGATTGCCGTCCACCCGGACTTTCCACGCCGCGGCCAGCGGATGGCGGTATACCCTGGTCATCGCGTATTCGCCGGAAGGGGGCAAAAGTCCGTTTTCGCGGAGCGAACGCAGCGCGACGGGTTCGGCGAACAGGGGGTACGCGCCCAGCCCGTATTCGCCGAGCCGGTATCCGCCCTCCGGACCGTCTTCCGCGTAGACGACGAGATATCCCACCGGCTCACCCGCGTCCGGGTCCGTCAGCGTGGCCAGCCAGCCGTGGGTACCGGGACCCAGCGGGTCCAGGCGGATTTCGGCGGCGGTCCAGCGGCGGAACGCTTCCTCTTGCGCCAACGCGTCGATCCAGACCTTCAGCTGCGCCCGCAGATCCTGTTGCTGGCCGGCAGGTCCGGTTTCCAGGCTTGAGGGAATTGACGGCGCGGCGGAACCGCCGCCGGAAGGAGCCCCGGCGGCATGCGCGACGGAGGCGGGCTGAGCGGCAACCGGGACCGGGGCCGGGCAGAAAAGCCCGGCGGTTGGAACCGTCAAGGCCATGCCGGCCTGAGGAACTTCTTGCTGCGGCACGGCGAAGGCCGCCGTCGCCGCGACAAGCGGGATTGCCGCGAAGGCGCGCAAGGTTTTGCCCAGAGCGGAGGCCGGGGCGGACACCATTGCCCGTTTGCGCGGCGTCGCCGGTTTTCTTGGCATCGTCTCACCTGCTTTGCATGGTTTTCGAATCGGTCCCGCGGCGGACAAGCCCCGGGACTTCCAGTGTATCGCGAAGCGGCCCCAAAAAGCTGTTGGAACGTGTCAGGGAAGGCGCTCCGGCCGCGCTTCTATTTTTGGCGGATCGGCGGCCCCGGCGTCTGAAAGGGTCAGTCGATGCCGGGGAAATGAAAGATGCCGCAATTGATGACGGTTACCGTCATCCGCGGGCGGAATTGCCGGTCGATTTCCGCCTCGCGGTCTTTCAGCCGCTCCTCGAGCGTCCGTCTTTGCTCTTCGCTGTCCGCCCGTCCGATCAGTTGCCGGTAATAGTGTGACACCCGCTCCAGCTCTTCCCGGCGGCGTTCCTCCGCTTCCACGGCCCAGGAGAAATCGCCGCGCCGGAGTTTTCGCTCCAGATGGGCTTCCAGCCTCGCCATGCCCTTGCGCGGCGTGAGGGTGCTCCTGAGAAGCCGGATTTCCGGGGAAAGGCGCGCGGTCAGTTTGCACGCCTTAAGCCGTTCCCCGAAGTTTTCGTCAATGACGCCGGTGGCCAGGGAGATGCCCCAGCTGTACAGATCCTCGCGCTTCATGTCGCATTCGAAGGCGACCTTGAAGTTCACGCCGAGCCAGGCGGTGTACGCGCGGGAAAACGGGTCCGCCGAACGAGCGCCCCGCGGCGGTTCCGCGAACAGCAGCACGTTCCGGCCGCGCTGCCGGACGTAGTCGAAAATCTGGTGAAGCCGGGCGGAACCGAAATGGAGATATTCGGTCAGGACGCGCCCGCCGGGCAGGGGGAGCGCCGCCGTGCCCGCGATCGCCGCCGCGATGCCGGTTCCCGCCGCATCCGACGCAAAGGAGTATCCCGGCACGGCCGGGCCGGACAAAGCCGCGGGGGATGAAGCCGGTACAGTTCCTGCAGATCCGGCCGAAGCCGAAGAGGACGCGGCCGGCGCAGACGCGCCGGGAGCGGACGAAGCCGGCGTGCCCGGCGGTTCGAAGTGCCACGCGAACGTCATGGTTTCCGGCTCGGCGCCGGTGCGGTCCACGAAGCTCCAGTAAAACGGCCGGTTCGTGAGGGCCCGGTCGGCTTCCGGCGACAATTTCACGACCACATGGGACGGGCTCCGCTCGATGATACGGCACCCGGTCTGCTCGAGGAAGGAGACGACGAACCGCGCCACCTCGCCGCCGTTCACCCTTGCCCCCTCCTCCGGCGGCTGAGGCCGGCGATGACGTCGCCCAGCCGGTCGATGCCCCTCCGCAAATCGCCTTCCCCTTCCGCTTCCAGGAACAGGCGCGCCAGCCGGCGCTCCAGCGTCTCTTCCCGTTCCAGGACATGGATGATTTCTTCGAGTTCGCCGATGACCATTTCAAACATGTTGATCTTTTCGTGCAGCAGCCGCACGATATGTTCTTCGATGGTTCCCAGGGTGCAAAGGTTGTAAATGTACACGTCCTCCGTCTGGCCGAGCCGGTACACCCGGCCGATCCGCTGCTCGATGCGCATGGGGTTCCAGGGCAGATCGAAGTTGATGATGCGGTTGCAAAACTGCAGATTGATGCCTTCTCCGCCGGCTTCGGTGGCCACCAGCACCCGGGCGCGGCGGCGGAACAGCTCCGTCATCCAGTCCTTTTTGCCCCGGTTCATGCCGCCCCTGTACGGCACGGCCGCAAGGCCGTGCTCCGCGAAAAACCGCATCAGGTAGTCCTGCGTGGCCCGGTATTCCGTAAACACCACGACCTTGCCGTCCATGCCCCGAATGAGTTCCAGGGTCTTCTCCGCCTTCGTGTTGGCCTTGACCCCCTTGAGGAGCTCCACCAGGCGTCCGACCCGTTCGCGCAGCAGGGAGCCTTCTTTGGCTTTTTTGAAAATGTTGAACAGGGTCAGGAACACCGCGTCGCGGCTTGAGCACACTTCCCGCTGCAGCGTGACGAGCTGCAGGGCGGCGGCGGTGCCCAGTCCTTTCTCGCGGGCGCTCGAGCGCACATATTCGGTGACGCCGTCGTACAGGGCCTGTTCGTCGGGAGAGAGGGTCAGCGGCACGGTGGTCACGAACCGGCGCGGGTGCCTGAGGTCGCTGCTCTCCCGGCGGTTGCGGATCATCACCCGGCCAAGGGCTTCCTGCAAGAGCTCCCGGTTTTTCGGCACCCGCCGGTCGGCGACGAAGGTGGCGGAAAATTCCGGTTCCCCGCCGAGCTGCCCGGGCTTGAGCACCGTGATGAGGTTGTACAGCTCGCCCATGTCGTTCTGCACGGGGGTGGCGGTAAGCAGCAGGCAGTATTTCTTGCGCAGCGCGCAGGCAAATTTGTAGTTGCCGGTGCGCTTGTTTTTCAGCTTGTGAGCCTCGTCGATGATCAGCATGTCGTATTCCCGCTCCAGCAGGAGGCTCCGGTGCGGTTCGCGCTTGGCCGTGTCGATGGAAGCGACCACCACGGCGTTGTCCCAGTGATGCGATTTTTTCTGGGCGACGGCGGGAATGCCGAACTTGTCGTTCAGCTCCCGCACCCATTGCAGCACCAGCGACGACGGCACGAGGATGAGCGCGGTCCGGACGAGGCCGCGCACGATGTATTCTTTAAGCACCAGACCGGCTTCGATGGTTTTGCCGAGGCCCACCTCGTCGGCCAGAATGGCCCGGCCGTGCATGTCGCGGAGCACCCGCTTCGCCGTTTCCGTCTGGTGTGGCAACGGCGTGAAGCGGGGCAGCATGCGCAGGGACCACAGTTCGTGAAAATCCCCGATGCGCATCGCCTGTTCGGCTTCCCAGGCCAGCCGGTAGAGCGTCCAGTTGTCCCACGGCCCGTTGTTTTCCAGGCGCCGCTCGAGCTCCTCGAACGCGGACCTGTCCACGCGCAATTCCACCAGGGGGTGCACGCGCCGGACGGCTTCCCCGGCGGCCGGAGGACTTTCAGGGGTGCGCATGAAATGTTCCACCTCCCCATGCCGTGATGACCCTCGGGAAAAAAAGAGCGCATTCGTAGTATGGACGCAAGGCAAACTTTTCAAAACCGGCGGCGGCGGGCGGGACGAAGGTGGTCCTTTTCTCCCTGTTCACCCGGCATCGGCGGAGGCGGGATGGGACGTTGGAATCATTTTTTCGCCAACGCAAAAAAAGGAGCGCGAACGAGAAATCGAAAGCGAGCCCGCGATAACGCGACAGCAATCGCCAAATTTCACCATGTTGCCGGACTGGCTCATTCACAATATGTTGTGTACTATTAAGGCTGTCGACCACAAGATATTGTAATCCGGCGTGAATTATGGCAAAATGATACATGCAAACTGGCGAACAATCTCGCGGAGCGGGAGGGGCCCATTTGAAACCGACGACCAAAACGAAACGGTTGGAAGGTTTGAGCGAAAAGATTTTCCTGGATCGCTACGCCTGGAAGAACGCCGACACTTCGGCCACCAAGGTCGGCGACACGGTGCTGGTGCTGACCAGGGACGATCCGAAATTTCCCGCCAAGGAAGTCGGGGAAGTCATCGAGCGGGACGGCCGCAACGTGAAGGTCCGGCTGCGCGACGGCGAAATCGTGGAGTCGACCATCGACAAGCTGACGCTGACCGTCGAGAAGACGCCGGAGGAAATGTGGGACCGGCTCGCCGCGGCGATGGCTTCCGTGGAAGCGACGCCGGAGAAACGGGAGGAGTGGCGGGAAAAATTCCGCTGGATGCTGGACGACTGGAAGCTGGTGCCGGGCGGGCGGATCGCCGCGGGCGCCGGCGTGAGCGACGAGCTGACGCTGTTCAACTGCTATGTCATTCCGTCCCCGCATGACAGCCGGGGCGGCATCATGGAGACGCTCTCGGAAATGACCGAAATCATGGCCCGGGGCGGCGGCGTCGGCATCAATCTGTCGTCGCTGCGGCCGCGCCGCGCCGTGGTGCGCGGGGTCAACGGCTCCTCCAGCGGCGCCGTTTCCTGGGGCGGGCTGTTCAGCTACACCACCGGCCTCATCGAACAGGGCGGCAGCCGCCGGGGCGCGCTCATGCTGATGATCAACGACTGGCATCCGGACCTGCTTGATTTCATCACGGTCAAGCAGACGATGGGGCAGCTCACCAATGCCAACCTGTCCGTTTGCATCAGCAACGCCTTCATGAAGGCGGTCAAGGAAGACCTCGACTGGGATCTGGTGTTCCCGGACACGACGGATCCGGAGTACAACGAGCTGTGGGACGGCGACCTGGAAAAATGGAAGCGGATGGGCAAGAAGGTCGTCCACTACCGCACCTACAAAGCCCGCGACATCTGGCACACGATCATCGAATCGGCCTGGAAGTCGGCGGAACCGGGCGTCGTGTTCATCGAATACTACAACCAGATGTCCAACAGCTGGTATTTCAATCCGATCATCTGCACCAACCCCTGCGGCGAACAGGGCCTGCCGGCGTGGGGCGTCTGCAACCTGTCGGCGATCAACCTGTCCAAGTTCTACGACGCGGAAAAGCGCGACGTCGCCTGGGACGAGCTGTCCAGGGTCGTCAGGTACGCCGTCCGTTTCCTGGACAACGTCATCGACAAGACGCCGTACCATTTCCCGCAAAACGAACGCAACCAGAAAAACGAACGCCGCGTCGGCCTCGGCACGATGGGGCTGGCGGAGCTCCTCATTCGCCTGGAGATCCGCTACGGCAGTCCGGAAAGCCTGGAATTCCTCGACAAGCTGTACGGGTTCATCGCCCGCGAAGCGTATCTCGCGTCCACGGAAATCGCCGCCGAAAAAGGCCCGTTCCCGATGTTCGACGCCGAGAAGTTCCTGCAAAGCGGCTTTATGAAACATATGACCTCGGTGTATCCGGAGGTCGGGGAGGCGGTCCGCAACCGCGGCATGCGCAACGTCACCGTCCTCACCCAGGCCCCCACCGGTTCCACCGGCACCATGGTGGGCACTTCCACGGGCATCGAGCCGTACTTTGCCTTTGAATACTACCGGCAAAGCCGCCTCGGCTTCGACAAGCAGTACGTGCCCATCGTGCAGGAGTGGAAGGACGCCCATCCCGGCGAGGAACTGCCGGAATGGTTCGTCACGGCGATGGACCTGGGCGCGGAAGATCACATCCGCGTGCAGGCGGCCATCCAGCGCTGGGTGGACAGCTCGATCTCCAAGACGGCCAACTGCCCGGCGGACTTCACCGTCGAAGAAACGAAAAAGCTGTACGAACTGGCCTTCGAGCTGGGCTGCAAGGGCGTCACCATCTACCGCGACGGCAGCCGCGACACGCAGGTGCTGCACACGGCGAAGGACGAGAAGGACGAGAAGAAGGAACGGCAACCGGAAGCGTCCGCGCCGGCGGCCGGCGAAGCGCAGGCGGCGACGTCCGGCGCTCCGGCGGCGGCCGCGGTCCCCAAAGCCGCCCCGGAACCCGTTCTCGACCGGCAATACAAATCCCGGCCGAAGGTGCTGCAAGGCGCGACGTACAAGTTCGACACGCCCTTCGGCAAAGCGTACATCACCATCAACGACCTGGACGGCAGCCCGGGCGAGATCTTCCTGAACGTCGGCAAGGCCGGCTCCGACGTGTTCGCCATGTCGGAGGCCCTTGGCCGGGTGTGCTCGCTGTTCCTGCGCTACGGCGACCACGGCAACAAGGTGCAATTGCTCATCAAGCACCTGAAGGGCATCGGCGGCACCGGCGCCATCGGCTTCGGCGCCAACCGCGTGGAATCCATCGCCGATGCCGTGGCCAAGGCGCTGGAGATGCACGTCGGTCTCGCGAACGGCAACGGCCACGCCGGAGCGGGCGGATCGGCGGCCGACGGCGGGGCGGTCGCGCCAGGTTCTTACGGCCCGGTCGCGCCGTACGCGTCGGCGGACCTGTGTCCGTCCTGCGGCTCGGCGTCCCTCATCAGCGCGGAAGGCTGCAAGACGTGCGCCAACTGCGGATACAGCAGATGTTCGTGACACGCGGAAGCGGCTGGTTTCGGAGCCAGCCGCTTCTTTGTTTTTCAACGGATGATTGAGGGGAAAAAATTTTTAAGCTTAGATATATTATTAACCCGAATTACGAAAGTGCATATCATCAATGAATCGGAACACTCGACAACTGGAAATGAATTGATGTGATGGAAAGTGAATTTGTGAAAATAAGTCTGCC
>JGI12341J12878_1000356_pt1 | contig 20009 bp, 22 predicted proteins | sample Passage260B_FD_12878 | JGI IMG/M metagenome (IMG submission 12878)
ATGCTGGTGATATTGGCGTCGAGGTTGCGGTTTTTGTGCATCGGAATGATGTTGGCCCGCGCGGCGCCGGACGACAAGGCCGGAGCGACCGGAGCGGTGCCCGCCAGCTGGCGGATCCGGCTCACCAGCACTTCAAGGTCGAAAGGTTTCAGGATATAATAAGATGCCCCGAGCTGAACGGCCCGCTGGGTGATGGTCTCCTGGCCGAATGCGGTGAGCATGATGATTTTCGGCATCGGCGAAAGGTCCATTTCGCGCAGTTTCTCCAGCACGCCGAGGCCGTCCAGATGAGGCATGATGATGTCCAGGATCATGACGTCGGGTACGCGCTCCAGCTCCTGCAGCTTGCGCACCACTTCTTCTCCGTTGTAAGCCGTACCGACCAGTTCCATGTCTTCCTGTTCCTTGATGTACTCGGAAAGCAATTGGGTGAATTCCCTGTTGTCATCCGCGAGAAACACGCCGATCCGCTGCAACTGAACTTCCTCCCTTGTCCCGGAATGGTTTGTGATTTTTGGCAGCTCTTCCTGCCTTATTTGATGTTCGACATTCGCAGGAAAATTCCTTCTGAAAGGAAAACTTATCCTTTATTTTTTTTTGTTTTTCTTTTATAATATTTTTTTACGTCAAGACACGAGCCGCTTCGCGCCTATTCGACAGCCGAAGACGAAAAAAAGAGGCGGGCTTCATGCCGCCACGGAGACCGCATCGGAAACCGCGTCCTCCGATTTCAGCATGATGCCCGCGTCCTGGAGCATCCACTCGATAAAGCACCCGTATCCGGATGTCGGATCGTTGACGAACACATGGGTGACTGCTCCGACCAGTTTCCCGTCCTGCAGAATCGGACTGCCGCTCATCCCCTGCACGATGCCTCCGGTGCGCCTGAGGAGGTCCGGATCGGTGACGCGGATGACCAGCCCTTTCGTGGCCGGGGTCGTCTGCCTGGCCACATGCACGATTTCGATGTCGAACCGCTCCACCTTTTGGCCTCCCACCACCGTCAGAAGCTCCGCCGGGCCCTTTTTCACTTCTTCGGCGAATGCCACGGGGACGGGTTTCACGTGCAGGGCGTGGGACGGAAGCCGGTCCATCTTCCCGAAGATGCCGAAGGCGGTGTTGCGCTCGACGCTCCCCAGCGTCCGGCCTTCGTCCAGGAAATGCGCCCGCTTCTCGCCCGGTTCGCCGCTTTGGCTTTTGGCGATGGATGTGACGTTGGTCTGCACGATCTCGCCGCTTCCCACCTCTATGGGCACATGGGTGTCCATGTCCGTGATGACGTGCCCCAGCGCTCCGTAAACGCCGTGTTCCGGCGAGTAGAAGGTAAGGGTTCCGACGCCGGCGGCCGAATCGCGGATGTAGAGTCCCAGGCGCCACGTTTTGTCTTCTTCGTCGTAAGCCGGCCGGATGCGGGTGGCAAACCGCTCTTTGTTGCGCTGCACCAAAAGTTCGATCTCCCTGCCCGCTTCCCCGGCTTCGCGGACAATGTCGCCGACCAGATGCACATCGTTGATCGGCCTGCCGTCAAAGGAAACGATGAGATCGCCGGGTTTCAGCCTCGCTTCTTCGCCGGGAGACACCCGGGTGTCCGGCCCCGTCCGGACCCGGTGGTGGCCGACGACCATGATGCCGGCGGCCCTCACGCGCACGCCGATGGTCTGTCCGCCGGGAATCACTTTCAGGTCCGGCACCACCTGCAGCTTGACCGTTTTGAAGGGAATCATGCCGAAAAGTCGCAGCTTCAGTTCCGCCGTGCCGGTGCGCAGGGGATCGATGGACAACGGATCCTTGAGGTTGACGGGAAAATCGCGCCCGGTCCGGCCGTTGACCACGGCGACCTGCGGATCGAGGGTGCCCGAGGCGTGCACCGGCAGGGCGAGATGCAGGGAAACCGGCCGGCCCACAAACAGGCGGATCTGCTGGGGAAAAGAGGCAAAGTTGCGGAACGGAGCGGATGCGGCGATCAGGCACAAAATAAGAACGAGCAGGCAGCCGGTGCGCCGGCGGCGGCTCGTGGAGGTCGGCTGTTTCAAGGTGCTCACGCTCCCTTACAGGATGGCGCCGGGTCGCTTTTCGCCCCCGGCAACGTACCTATAAGTTAACCTTGGGCAACACCTTTTATGTTGCCGAAAAGCTTCCTTGGAACAGCCGTTTTCCGCGCGGTTACGCGTATTTTTGGCGATGTGCCAGCATCAGCATTTCCTGCGCGTGATGACGGGTCTTTTCCGTGACTTCCACGCCGCCCAGAAGCCGCGCCAATTCCTCCACCCGCTCGCTTTCCGAAAGCTCGCGGACGTCGGCGACGGTGCGGCCGTCTTCCCGGACGTCTTTGCGAATGGCGTACTGCCGGTCGGCCATGCACGCCACTTGCGGCAGATGGGTGACCGCCAGCACCTGGCACGTTCCGGCCAGGCGGGTCAGCTTCTCCGCCACCGCCTGGGCGGTGCGGCCGCTGATGCCGGCGTCCACTTCGTCGAAGACCAGTACGGGGATCCGGTCCAGGCGTGCGAAAACGGTTTTCAGGGCAAGCATGACCCGGGACATCTCTCCGCCGGAGGCGATCTTCGCGAGGGGTTTCGGCGGCTCCCCGGGGTTGGTGGACAGCAGAAATTCGGCCGCGTCGGCGCCGGAGGCCGTAAGCTCCGTCCGTTCCATCCGGACTTCGAAAACGGACCGGGGCATGTTCAGCCCGGCAAGTTCCCGCACGATCTCTTCGGACAGCCTTGCGGCGGCCTCTCTGCGCAAGGCGGACAGACGTTCCGCCAGAGCGGCGAGATGTTCCCGGAGGGACTCTTCCGCTTCCGCCAGTTCGCGCAGCCGTTCGTCCCGGTTCTCCAGCCGTTCCGTTTCTTCGCGGATGCGGTCGCGGTAGGCCAGGATGTCCTCCACCGTATCCCCGTATTTGCGCTTGAGGGCATGCAGCACGTCCAGGCGGCGCTCGATTTGCGCCAGCCTGTCCGGATCGAACTCCAGCCGGTCGCGGTAATCGCGCAGCTGGAACGCGGTATCTTCGACGGCATAATAGGCCGACTGCAGCTGTTCCACCATCGGGCGGAAAGCGGCGGGATCGATGGCGGCGACTTCCTCCAGGAGCGATACGGCCTTTGACAAGGCCGCCAGGCCCTTGCTTCCGTAAAGCAGATCATGGGCTTCCGCCACCGATTCGGCCAGCTTTTCGGCATGCATTAGCTTGCGCCGCTCGTCCTCGAGGGATTCGTCTTCCCCCGGCTTCAGGCGGGCCTTGTCGATCTCCTCCAGCTGGAAGCGGTACAGGTCGAGCATTTGCATCTGTTGCCGGACGTCCGACTCCAGCAGGCGCCTTTCCCGGATCGTTTCCTGGTAATCCTCCCACAGCCGGCGGTATTCTTCCTTCAGTCCGGCCAGTTCCGAACCGGCGAAGGCGTCGAGCCAGTCGAGGTGTTGTTCCGTTCGGAGCAACGCCTGGTGCTCGTGCTGGCCGTGGATGGCGACGAGACAATCCCCCACCTCGCGCAGCATGGCAAGGGTGGCATTTTGGCCGTTGATCCGCGCCGCCGATTTGCCCTGGCGGCTCAGCTCGCGCCGGATCAGCAGGGACTCGGAAGGGTCGGCTTCGATCCCCAGCCGCTCCAGGACCGCCCATACCGGATGTTCCGGCGGCAGGTCGAACACCGCCTCCAGGTCGGCCTTCTCGCAGCCGTGCCGGATCATGTCCGTGGACCCGCGGGCGCCCGCGAGCAGCGACAGCGCGTCCACCACCATCGATTTGCCGGCGCCGGTCTCTCCGGTAAAGGCGTGAAAGCCTTGCCCGAATGACACCGTGACGTTCTCGATCACCGCGAGGTTCCGGATCGAAAGTTCCCGCAGCATGGCAGCGACGCTCCTTTCTGGTCCTCTGCGCGCCGGACTTGCGGAAATGTCAGGAGACGATGCCCCGGATCCGCCGGGCCATCTCTTCCGCCTGTTCGCGGGAACGGCAGACGATCAGCATCGTGTCGTCGCCGCTGACGGTACCCACGATCTCCGGCCAGTTCATGCCGTCAATAAGGGAAGCGACGGTGTTGGCCGTGCCCGGCAGGCATTTGACGACCACCAGGTTCTCCGCCGCTACCGCGGAAACGAAATGGTCCATGAGCGCCCGCCGGAGCTTCTGGGACGGGTTGAACCGCTGATCCTGCGGCAGGGCGTATTTGTACTTGCCGTCTTCCAGGGGCACCTTCACGAGCTGCATTTCCTTGATGTCCCGGGAGATGGTGGCCTGGGTCACCGGCAGGCCTTCGTTCCGAAGCGCTTCCACCAGGGCCTTCTGGGTGCCGATGTCGCGCTCGCTGATGATTTCGCGAATTTTCCGCTGCCTGAGTCCTTTCATTCGTCCTCCTCCCTTGCGGTGAACCGAACCGTCCGGATGCGCCGTCCGAGCGGATCGACCACGAGGATGGCTTCACAATCGGGAAACAGCAGCGCGTAGGGCAAAAGCCGCTCCCTCAGCCCGCTGGGTGTCCAGTCCATCGGATTCTTCGGGCGTTCCAGCTTGACCACGTAAAACTTGTCGTCCTTCTCGGCCAGGTAATCGAAATAAAGGCGCGTGGGCTGCGCGGGAGCCCCGTCCACCGATACGCCGAAAGGAATGCGGTGCTTGCCGCCGAGCACGTTGTACCCCGCCGCGCGCAGCTGCCGCACCGGCTCTTCGTCCTCGTCGACATAGCCCTGCCGCGCCAGCCTGCGCAGGCGGATGCCGGGCGGTTCCCGCAGCCAGTTGCGGAAACGGCGAAGCAGCACCCAGGAGAAAAACAGGACCGCCAGGCCGATGAGGATCCAGTCTCCGAACCTTTCCACCGGACATCCCTCCCCGTGAGGGGCCGCAAGCATGAGCCGCCGCGGAAGCGGCCGGCCGCGCGGCCGCCGTGGCACGCGACGCGCGGGATGCCCGTCGGAACGCGCCGTCGCCGGATGACGGCGAAGGCGTGGGCGGCGCGCCTAAGCCTTCGCGAAATGCGCATGGGCTTCCGCCACCACGGTCCGCACCAGCTCTTCCGCGTCCGGTTCGGCCGGAGCCGGCTTTGCGGGTGTCTCCTGGATGTCCGGTTCGCCGCCGTTCCGGCCGGCTTTCCCCTTTCCGGCAAATTCCCAGCAAGCCAGAAATTCGATGTTTCCTTCTCCGCCGGTGATGGGCGAAAAGGTCAGCCCCCGCAGGCGGAAACCGTGCCCGCCGGCCGCCTCCAGCACCGCGCGCAACGCCTGGCGGTGCACCGCCGGGTCGCGCACGACGCCGGATTTGCCCACCTGCTCCCGGCCCGCCTCAAACTGCGGCTTGACCAGGGCCACCACCGTTCCGCCGGGCGGCAGCATCTCCGCCAGCACCGGCAAGATCAGGCGCAAGGAGATGAACGACACGTCTACGGTCGCCATGTCGGGCTTCGGCCCGTCCAGGCGGTCGGGCGTCATGTAGCGGAAATTGGTCCGCTCGATCACCCGCACCCGGCTGTCGTTGCGAAGCGACCAGTCCAGCAAATTGTAACCGACGTCGACGGCGTACACGAAGGCGGCGCCGTGTTTCAGCGCGCAGTCGGTGAAACCGCCCGTGGAAGCGCCGACGTCAATGACCGTGCGGCCCGCCATGTCAATGCCGAACTGGCGGATCGCCTTCTCCAGCTTCAGCCCGCCGCGGCTGACATATGGATGCGGCTCTCCTTTGACCGCGACGGGAGCGTCGCGGGGCACCTTCATTCCCGCCTTCTCCGCCCGCTCCGTGCCGACCAGGACAAGGCCGGCCATGACGGCCGCCCTGGCTTTCTCCCGGGTGGGAAAAAACCCCCGCTCCACCAGCAGCACGTCAAGGCGAACCTTTTCGGGCTTGTCCGCCGCCATGCCGCCTCACTTCGCCGCCTGCCGCGCGAGCACCAGCGCGGATCGCAGACGGGCGGCGACGTTGTCCGCGGTCAGGCCGGTTTCTTCCCGCTGCTCCGGGATGGAGCCGTGTTCGATGAAGCGGTCCGGAACGCCCATGAGCTGCACCCGCACATGATGCTGGCCCGTTTGCGCATAGTATTCCAGCACCGCGCTTCCCAGGCCCCCCAGCAGGGAGCCTTCTTCCAGCACCAGAAGCGGCAGCCGTTCCCTGGCCAGCCGGTCCAGCATGCGCTCGTCGAGGGGTTTGATGAAACGGGCGTTCACCACCCGGATGGAGATGCCTTCCATTTTCAGCTGATCCGCCGCCTGCAGGGCCGTATGCACCATCGGGCCGACGGCCAATACCGCGGCGTGCCGGCCTTCCAGCTCCGTCTCCCAGGTGCCGATGGGGATCGGACGGGGATCGGGATCCCACGGGACGCCGGTGCCCTGCGCACGGGGATACCGGTAAGCGATCGGCCCGTTGTCGTATTGAATCGCCGTGACCATCATGCGGCGCAGTTCATTTTCGTCCTTGGGCATCATCAGCACCATGTTCGGGATGTGGCGGAGAAACGCGATGTCGAAAAGCCCCTGGTGCGTCTCCCCGTCGGCGCCGACGAAGCCCGCCCGGTCGATGGCGAAAACGACGTTCAGATTTTGCCGGCAGATGTCATGCACGACCTGATCGTAAGCCCGCTGCAAAAACGTGGAATACACGGCGAACACCGGCTTGAGCCCTTCCATGGCGAGGGCCGACGCCAGCGTGGCCGCGTGCTGTTCGGCGATCCCCACGTCGAACATGCGGTCCGGAAAACGGTCGCGAAATTCGAGCAGTCCCGATCCCCCCGGCATCGCCGGCGTGATGGCGACGATCCGCGGGTCCCGCTCGGCCAGTTCGATCAGGGTCTTTCCGAACACTTCGGTATAGGTGGGCGGTCCGACCGGTTTCAGCACCTGGCCGGATTCGACCTTGTAAGGCGTGATGCCGTGCCATTTATGGGAATCCTGTTCCGCGGGGGTATAACCCTTGCCCTTGACGGTCACCACGTGGATGAGGACGGGGCCGGACACCTTGTCCGCCTGGCGGAAGGTATCCAGCAGCTGGAAAATGTCGTGGCCGTCCACCGGGCCGAAATAGGTGAGGCCGAATTCCTCGAAAAGCATGCCCGGCACGAGCATGTACTTCAGGCTGTCTTTCAGCCGTTCCGCGGTGCGCGCCAGCGTGCTGCCGATGGCGGGAATCTTGCGCAAAAGCTGGTCGATCTCGTCCTTCGCCCGGCGGTAGTGGCGGTCCGCGCGGATGCGGCCGAGGTAGTTGTGAAGGGCGCCCACGTTGGGGGCGATGGACATTTCGTTGTCGTTCAGCACGACGGTGAGGTCGCGTTTCTCATGGCCGATGTGGTTCAGCGCTTCCAGCGCCATGCCGCCCGTCAGCGATCCGTCGCCGATGACGGCGATCACCTTGTGGCGTTCGCCCTTGAGGTCCCGGGCGATGGCCATGCCCATGGCCGCGGACAGCGAGGTGCTGCTGTGTCCCGCCTCCCAAACGTCATGCTCGCTTTCGCCGCGCTTCAGGAAGCCGCTGAGACCGCCCTTTTGCCGCAGCGTATCGAAACGGTCCTTGCGGCCGGTGAGGATCTTGTGCACGTAGCCCTGGTGGCCGACGTCAAAAATGATTTTGTCCTTCGGACTGTCGTAGAGATAATGGAGCGCCAGCGTGAGCTCAACCACGCCCAGGTTGGACGCGAGATGGCCTCCGGTGACGGAAAGCTTTTCGACGAGAAAGGTGCGGATTTCCCCCGCCAACTCCGGCAGCTGCTCGGGTGCAAGCCTTTTCAGGTCGGCCGGGCTGTTGATGGCGTCGAGCAACAATGGACCTTCCCCGCTTTCCGCGCATGGACTCAAACGCATGGACTCATACGGGTATTATAGCATATTCAAAATGCCATCCAAAAACGGAAAACACATTCGTTCTCCGGCGCCAGTCGCATGGATCGGCGGGAATCCAGGGGTAAAACCGCGCATGCCCGGCCTTCCGCCGCACGCCGTCAATGATCCCGGGAGACGAGAAGATCGGCGATTTCCGCCAGCCGGTCCGGCGCGGCCAGCCGGGCTCCCCGCACCGCGGCCTTCGCCTCTTCCGTAAGCAGACGCAACCGCCGGCGGCTCTCTTCCAGCCCGAAAAGATAAGGGTACGTCACCTTCTGTCCGCGGGCGTCGCTGCCGGTGGATTTGCCGAGCCTCTCCTCGCTGCCCAGCACATCCAGGATGTCGTCCTGGATCTGATAGGCCAGGCCCAGCTTGCGCCCGTAAAGCTCCAGGGCGTCCAGCTGCGCCTCGCCGGCTCCCGCGGCATGGCCGCCCGCCCGCAGGGCGAAAGCGATGAGAGCCCCGGTCTTGCGGGCGTGAATCCGCTCCAGATCCTCCGGGCCGGTGACGCCCCGTTCTTCCAGGATGTCCTCCGCCTGGCCGGAAACCATGCCCGCAAAACCCGCCAGACGCGCCAGTTCCCCGCTCACCCGAAGAACCCGTTCGGCCGGAACGCCGGCCTCGGCCGCCCGGGCCACGACATAGAAGGCGTGGGTGAGCAGCGCGTCCCCGGCCAAAATGGCCATGGCTTCGCCGAACACCCGGTGGTTCGTCGGCTTGCCGCGGCGGAAATCGTCGTTGTCCATGGCCGGCAGATCGTCATGGATGAGCGAATAGGTATGCACCAGCTCCACGGCCACGGCAAAGGGAAGCGCACGCTCCGCCGCGGACGCTTCTCCGCGCACGCTTTCCGCCGCCGCCAGGCACAGGATCGGTCGGAGCCGTTTGCCGCCCGCCCAGAGGGAATATTCCACCGCCTCGCGCAGCCTTTCCGGCACCGGCCAATCCGCGGGCACGGCCCGGGCAAGCGCCTCTTCCACGCGCTCCCGCATCCGTCTCAGGTAGTCTTCGATCACGGCGCGTCTCCTTCGGCAGATCCGTTCGTTTTTTCGCCCGCGTCCCGCTCGGGCAGGAAAGGCTTCCGCCGCAGCTGCCCCCGCTCGTCTTCCAGGAGCATCTCGATGCGGCGTTCCGCTTCTTCCAGCTTCCTGCCGCACAGGCGGGACAGGGCCATGCCTTCCTGGTACAGCTCGATGGCCTTCTCCAGCGGCACGTCGCCGCTCTCCAGCCGGCTTACGATCGCTTCCAGGCGTTCCATCGCCTGTTCGAAGGACAACTCCTCCGGTTCCCCCGCGGACGCGCCCGCCTGCGATGCCGCCGCCGGGCCCGTCCCGTTCACCGTTTCATCCGCCATCCGGTTTCTCCTCCCTTTCCAGGCTTTGCACCCGGCAATCCATCCGCCCGTCCGCCAGACGGACCCTGACCCGGTCGCCGGGACGGACCTGGCCGACGCTGCGGATGATCGTCCGTTCCTCCGCGTCGTATACGAGCCCGTATCCGCGCGCCATGACTTTCAGCGGGCTCAGCGCGTCCAGTTCCCTGAGCCGTGCCGCGAAGGCGTCCCGCTTGTACCGCAGCTGCGCCAGGACGGCCAGCTTCAGGGCGCGCGCCGCCGCGTCCGACCGGCTCCTCGCCGCGGCGATCCGCTCCAGCGGGCTTGCGGCGTTAAGCCGGATGTTCAGGCGGGCCAGGCGTTCCCTTGCTCGCTCACGCCGCGCTTCCATCCGGTGCCGCAGCCGGTCGGCGAGGCGGTCGAGCCGCTCCGCGCGGTACAGGAGGACCCGGTGCGGCTGGGTGAAATAGGGCGAACGGGTCGCGTGCCCCCACCTTTCCCGCGCCTGGCCGAGGATCAGCCGAACGGACTTGGTCATCCGCTGGCGCAGGTGAACAAGCCGCATCTGAAGCTCCCCGGCGTGCGGCACCGCCAGCTCGGCGGCCGCGGTGGGCGTCGGCGCGCGCAGGTCGGCGGCGAAATCGGCAATGGTGAAGTCGGTTTCATGGCCGACCGCGGAAATGACGGGAATCCGGGACGCCCGGATGGCCCGCGCCACCGCTTCCTCATTGAACGCCCACAGCTCTTCCAGGGAACCGCCGCCGCGCCCGACGATGAGGACATCGGCCTCGCCGAGCCGGTTCATGGCGGCGATGGCCCGGACGATGGACGGAGCGGCGCCGGTTCCCTGCACCTGCACCGGATAGAGCAAGATTCGCACGGACGGATTGCGCCGCTGCAAGGTGGTGATGATGTCCCGCACCGCCGCGCCGGTGGGCGACGTGATGACGCCGACCGTCCGCGGATAGGGCGGAATCGGCCGCTTGAGCGTCGGGTCGAACAGCCCCTCCGCCTGGAGCTTGCGCTTGAGCTGTTCGAAGGCCAGATGGAGGCTGCCGATGCCGTCCGGCTGCATCGTCGTCACGTACAGCTGGTACTGGCCGTCCCGTTCGAACACGGAAACGCCGCCCCGCGCCAGCACCTTCATGCCGTCCTTCGGCAGAAACGGAAGGCGCTGGTTGTGGGAGGCGAACATGACGCAGCGGATGAGTCCGCCTTCGTCCTTCAGGGTGAAATACATGTGGCCGCTGGTGTGGTGCTTGAAGTTGGAAATTTCGCCGCGCACCCACACGTCCTGCAGCAGTTCGTCCCGGTCGAGGCGCAGCTTGATGTACCGGTTCAGCTCCCGGACGGTCAGAATTCGCGCCGCGTCCATGCTTCTCCCCTCCCGGCCTTGCGGCTTCGCGACGGCCTGCTCCGGCTTGCCCGAATGCTTGCCGGGCCTGAAAACCAGGCGTACCGCAGGCGCTGCGAGAGCTTCAGGCGAGTCCCGCGGCCCTCCGGGCGGCCTTCAGCGTGTTGGCCATGAGCATGGTGATCGTCATCGGCCCGACGCCGCCCGGGACCGGCGTGATCCAGCCGGCCACCTCTCGCACCGCCTCGAAATCCACGTCCCCGCACAGCTTGCCGTCCGGCAGCCGGTTGATGCCCACGTCGATGACCGCCGCGCCGGGCTTGATCCAGTCCGCCTTGACCAGCTTCGGCCTGCCGACGGCGGCCACCACGATGTCCGCCTGACGCACGACGTCCGGCAGATCGGCGGTCTTCGAATGGCACACGGTGACCGTCGCGTGTTCGCGCAGCAGCAGCATGGCCGCAGGCTTGCCGACGATGTTGCTGCGCCCGATCACGACGGCGTGCCGTCCCGCGATCGGGATGCCGGAACGCTTCAGCATTTCAATGATGCCCGCCGGGGTGCAGGACAGAAGGGCGTCGTCGCCGATGACCAGATTGCCCACGTTGACGGGATGGAAGCCGTCCACGTCCTTGTGCACCGCGATGGCGTCAATGACCGCCTTTTCCCGGATATGGTCCGGCAGCGGGCTTTGCACGAGAATGCCGTGCACTTCGCTTTTGGCGTTCAACCGCGAGATCAATTCCAGAAGCTCGTCCTGCGGCGTTTCCTTCGGAAGGCGGTGGACCTCCGAGTAAAACCCGAGCTCTTCGCACGCCCTCGCCTTGTTTCGCACATAGATCTGGGAAGCCGGATCGTCCCCCACCAGCACGACGGCCAGGCCGGGCGTGACGCCCCGCTCCGCCAGTTCTCGCGTTCCGCGGCGGATCTCTTCCCGGATTTCGCCGGCGATGGCTTTCCCGTCGATCAGGCGCGCGCTCATCCGCGTTCTCCTCCCTTTTCCCTGATCAGGCGTCCCAGCACGCCATTGACAAATCGGCCCGATTCCTCGGTGCCGAAATGCTTGGCAAGTTCAATGGCCTCGTTGATGGCCGCCTTGGGCGGCACATCGTCGCGATACAAGAGCTCGTAGGCCGCCAGGCGCAGGATCTGTTTGTCCACCCGCGACAGCCGGTCCAGCTGCCAGCCGGTCAGGTAGGCCTGGAGCAGCCTGTCGATTTCCTCGCGATGGCGGGCCACCCCTTCCACCAGTTCCCGGGCGAAACCTTCGATTTCATCCAGCGCGCTGACGTCCAGGTTCAGCTCGTTGTCCGCCCGGGCTTCTTCCAGAATCGCGTCCACCGCGGCGCGCGCGCTGACGCGGTTCATTTCCATCTGGTACAGGCTCTGCACGGCGATTTCTCTGGCTTGTCTGCGTTTCATGCTTCCTCCCGTCCGCTGCCGCTCGGCGGCTTGGCTGTCGGCTTGCCCCGCGGAAAATAAAAAACCGGTCAGCGCGACCGGGGCCAGCGGTTCTCCAACCAGTCCACGAACCGCTCCCAGGAAAAGGGCGGTTCCCGCTTCTCGTCCCACCATTTGCCGATCCAGAAGCCGGTTCCGACAAGCAGCGCGCAAAACAGCATGTCCCAAAATCCGCTGATTTCATACACGATGAACAGCGCCCCGCCCGCCAGGGCCCCGCTCAGGCGGCCTCCGTAGGTCTGCCACCATTCCTTCCGCATCGGGCGGCACACCCCCTATTCCACGCGGCTCTTGAACGTGGCCGGCGAATGGGCGACATTGGCGATGAAAACAGACACTTCCGCGACGGGAATGCCGGTCGTCTCCTCGACGTGGGCCGCCACCGTGCGCTGGATTTCTTCCGACAGGGCGGGAATGGAGCCTTCTCCGTCGGCGAAGGCGCGGATCATGATGACCAGGCCGCTTTCGGCCACCCGCACCCGGGCCTTGAGGTCTTTCGCGCCGCGCACGCGGGACGCCGCTTTCAGCGACAGGTTTTCCACGGTTTCCAGGGAGATGCGGATATCGCCGAGCTCGGTCCGCTGGTTGATGGACGGCGGCACGGACCCGCCGCCCTTTATGGACAGGATGAAAAAGCGGACGCTCAAAAGCAGGAGCAGCGCGGCGATGACGATCACCGTCGTCTGGACGGCGCCCGACCCGCCAGCCGCAAGTCCGGCGGCATTCTCCAGCCACGCCGCCGGAACCCCTCCGCTTGCGGCCACGATGGCCGCCACGGCCAACACGCCGACCGTAAGGCTGAACAGGAACAACAGCAGCTTGTCCACTGCGCGGATCAAAACCTATCGTCCTCCCGTTGGCTGCAGCGCAGAAGTTGCGGCCTTTCCCGACGGCGGTCCGGCTCAAAGCGCGCACGCCCGCCGCAAATTCGACGGCCGCCGGGCGAACCGCCGCATCCGGAGGCGGCCCGGCATCCGCCGGACGGGCCGCCTTGCGGACCGCCAGGGGCCGGCCGTCACCGGACGCGGGACGGCTGCTCCTCTTCCTCGCGCTTTTCGCCCGTCGTCTTGAAATGCACGTCGTGGACGTGAACGTTCACTTCCACCACGCCGAGGCCGGTCATCGTCTCGATGGATTGTTTGACGCTGCGCTGGACGGCGGCGCACACTTCCGGAATCTTGTAACCGTACTCCACCACCAGGGACACGTCGACGGCGGCTTCCCGCTGGCCGACTTCCACCTTGACCCCCTTGGAGGGATTCCTGCGTCCCAAAAACTCGGCGATCCCCGAGGAAATGCCGCCGCTCATGCCCGCGACGCCCTCCGTCTCGATGGCGGCAAGCCCGGCGATGACGGCGATCACTTCCGGGGCGATCTGGATCGTCCCCATTTCCGTGCGTTCGTAGTCGGGGAGGACCGTTTCCATGGTCCGCTTCCTCCTTCCATGCGCCGGCGGCTTCCGAAACAGACCGGTTCTGTCGCCGGTATCCCGCAGGCCGGTATTATAACTATAGCATCGCAGGATAAATATGACAAACTTCAGGCGAGCCCCTGTTCTTCCAGAAACCGGATGTCGAACGTCCCCCGCTGGAACTCGGAGTTCTCAAGGAGCCGCAGATGGAACGGGATCGTCGTTTTGACGCCCTCCACCATGAATTCGCCCAGCGCGCGCCTGGCCCGGGCGATCGCTTCCTCGCGGTCGGCTCCCCACACGACGAGCTTGGCGATCAGCGAATCGTAATGGGGAGGGATGACGTAATCCGTGTAGGCGGCGCTGTCCACACGCACGCCCGGTCCGCCGGGAGGAAGCCAGAAGCGAATGCGGCCCGGAGAGGGCATGAAGTTCCGGTCCGGATCCTCCGCGTTGATGCGGAATTCGATGGCCCAGCCGTCGAATTCCACCTGGTCCTGGGTGAAGGAAAGCGGATCTCCCTCGGCGACCAGGATCATTTCCTTGACCAGGTCGATGCCTGTGACCATTTCCGTGACCGGATGTTCGACCTGGATGCGGGTGTTCATCTCCAAAAAATAAAACTGTCCGTCCGGCCCGAGCAAAAATTCCACCGTGCCGGCGCCCGTATATTCCACGGCCCGGGCGGCGCGGATCGCGGCTTCTCCCATCCTCCGGCGCAGTTCCGGCGTCATCACCGGACACGGCGCCTCCTCGACCAGCTTCTGTCGGCGGCGCTGGATGGAGCAATCTCGCTCGCCCAGATGGCAGACGTTGCCGTGCCGGTCGGCCATGATCTGGATCTCGACATGCTTCATGCCGGTCAGGTACTTCTCCAGGTAGACGCCGTCGTTGCCGAAGGAGGTGCCGGCTTCGCGCCGGGCGGTTTCGATCTCGCGGACGAGTTCCTCGTCATTGTGGACGACCCGGATGCCCCGGCCTCCTCCCCCCGCCGTCGCCTTGATGACGACGGGGTATCCGATCTCCCGGGCGATGTCAAGGGCTTCGCGCGTGTCGTTCACCAGCCCGTCCGATCCGGGGATGACCGGAACGCCCGCCTGTTTCATGGTTTCCCGCGCGGCGGACTTGTCCCCCATGCGGGCGATGGCCGCCGCGGACGGTCCGATGAAGGTAATGTCGCAGGTTTCACACAGCTCGGCAAAGTCCGCGTTTTCCGCCAGAAACCCGTATCCCGGATGGATCGCGTCGCACTCCGTCAGCGTCGCCGCGCTCATGATGTTGTGGAGGTTCAGATAGCTGTCCCTGGCAGGCGTCGGGCCGATGCAGTAGGCTTCGTCGGCCAGCCGGACATGGAGCGCGTCCCGGTCGGCTTCGGAGTATACGGCGACGGTGGCGATGCCCAGCTCGCGGCAGGCGCGGATGATCCGCACCGCGATCTCGCCGCGGTTGGCCACCAGGATCTTCTGGAACTTCAACGAAACGTCCTCCTTTGCCGTCATTCCGGTCGGACCAAAAAGAGCGGCTGGCCGAACTCGACGAGCTGGCCGTTCTCCACCAGAATTTCGACGATTTCGCCCCGAACCTCCGCCTCCAGGGGATTCATCAGTTTCATCGCTTCCAGGATGCAGACGACCGTTTTTTCCGTGACCTTGTCGCCGACGTTGACGAACGGCGGCGCGTCGGGCGCCGGCGCGCGGTAGAAGGTACCGACCATGGGCGACACGATGGCGTGCAGGCCTTCGCGGGAAACGTCCCTGTCCGTCCCGGCCGCTTCGGCGGGCGCATCCTTCGCGGGAGCGGGCGCCGGCGCCGGCGCGGGCGCGATTTGCGCCGGAGCCGGTTGGGCGGGCTGCACGTTCACCGCTTCCGTCCGGTTGGGTTTCCGGATGCAAAGCCGCGAACCTTCGTTTTCGATTTCCAGTTCATGAATAGACGTCTGGTCCACCAGTTTGATCAGTTCCTTGATTTCGCTCAGCTTGAACAAAACGGTCACTCCTTGGCGGTATTGCCCTCGCGCAAAGCCCGGAACAAGGTACAGCCAATTAACGGAATTATTATAACATATCCCGTCCAAATGCAAAGAGCGGAATCTCCTCCCGCCCGGGCGGGAGAGACCGCTCCGCAGGCGCCCTTGCGGCCGTCCAGGGCCGGCGCGCCGCCGGGACGCCGTCAGGGCACGTACTGGACCGCGACCTGGTCCGGGGTGATCCCGAGTTCCCTGACGGCCAGATCGACGATGTCCACCGCCTGCCGCCGGTCCAGCGCGTCCGCCTGCACGATCACCTTGTAGCGGTTTTCCTCCAGTTCCACGGCCGCGTTGTCATAGCTGGAAAGAAGCTTCGTCTGCAGGCTGTTGATGCGCTCGTCCATTTCTTCCAGCCGGCTGAGTTCCTCCACCGCGGCGGCCGCTTCCTCCTGGGTGTGGTTCGCCGTGTCGGAGATGATCATGCTGAGGCGTTCATGCTCCCGGTCAAACCAGGTCCTCCGGTTGAGCTCCACCTGATCGAAGAAAGCCTGTCCCGCGGCCCGGTTCATGCTCTCCAGCGCTTCTTCGTCGCTCATGCCGCCGGCCTCTTCCCCCTGCGGCGGATCGATTTCCGTCACCCGGATGTCGTCCTGTCCGGTCGAGGCGGAAAGTTCGGATTTTTTCCCCGGATTGACCTCTTCCGTAAGCAGATAATAGGCCGACAGAATCACCATCAGACTCAGCATCGACACCAGCCAAATGGTCTGCCTTCTGTTTTGCATCATGGAAACCCTCCCGTTTGGTTATTGTTTGCGCGGCACGACGGAGATCCGGTGCAGCGGCACGTCCAGCCCGCGCGATACCGCTTCGGCGATGAGCCGCTTCACGGTGGCGTTCTCCGCGCCCTTGGCCGCGATGAGCACGCCGCGCACCCGCGGCTTGATGCGTTTTATGATGATCGGCGACTGGGAGCCCGACGACTCGTAGAGCGCCACCTGCCCGTCCCGGTTCGTCTCGGTGACGTGCCGGGACGCGCCGTTTTTGTCGGACTCGTCCGTCAGCCGCTGGGAGTAGCTCTCGTTTTTCTCGACGACGATTTCCTCCGTGGAATCCATGGTGACAAACACGTCCACCGCGCCCACGCCGACGATTTTTTCCAGAATGTCCTTGATCTTGAGCTCCAGTTCCCGCTCCAGCCGGGTGAAGGAGTCTCGGCTTTCGTCGAAGCTGCCGCCCAGGAACGTTTCCTCCGTCTCCCCGGGCGCGTCCCGGTCCCGAGGCGGCGGGGTGCGCTCCATTTCCGACGGGTCGACCTTTTTGACGTCCATGAGCGAGGAGGCGATGAGAAGCGCCGCGCCGATCGCTCCGAGCAGCACGAGCAGGCGGAACGCCCGGAGGCGGCTTTGCCCGGTCGACGCAAGTCCCGCCCACTCTTCCAGCCGCTTGAGCCACCTGGACATGGGGCACCTCCTTCGTTACCGTCGTTCAGCTTCCGTCCGCCGGGGGAGCGACTCCCACACCCGCACCGTTTCCGGCGGGATTCCGAAGCGGGCGGCCAGGAGCGCCGCCACGCGGGCCTCCGTGCCCGGGTCCGCGCGGAGGATGCGGCCGGAAGCGGATGCCGCGGCGGCGCCTCCCGCGGCGACGCCTGTCCGGCCCTGCGCCATGGCGTCGGCCTCGCCCGCCGCCCGCCCGTCGTCCGCTTCCCGTTGCGCGCCGCCGTCATGTTCCCGCGCCGCGCCGCCCGGCGCTTCATCCTCCCCGGTCGGCAAAACCGGGCGGACCGGTTCGATGCGCACCTCCACCGGCGCCACCGGTTCGACGGCGGCGATCGGCCGGACGTCTCCGCCGGAGGAACCGCTCCCGCCGGTTTCGCGCGAGAGGACGATGCGGACGGCGGCGACCTCCACGGCGCCCGTGAAGCCTTCCATGAAATCGATCTCGACGTCCTCCACCCTTCGCCCTTCCGTTCGCTCAACGGCTTCGCGAACGGCCGCGCGAAGCTGCCCGGCGGCGAGTTGACGGGCCTGGTCTTCCCGCTCGCGGCGGAGTTTTTCCCCTTCGCTCCGGATGCGCGCAAGCTCGGCTTCCGCCCCGTACGGCTGCCGGACGATCCGTTCCAGGCCGTCCACGATGCGCCCGGCGAAATCGCCGCGCACCCACTCCAGAATCGGCGTCAGGATGGCCAACAGGACGAACAGTCCGGCCACCAGTCGGACATACCGCTGCATCGAGCGGCCCGGCAGAAGCAGGTCCGCCAGGGAAGCCAGGAGCACGACGGCGATCAGCTGTTTCAGCCAGGCCGCCAGCCACTCCATCACTGCCGCAACCCCCTCCCGCCTCTTGCCGCCGTCACCGCATCAGGAGCGGGGCGTTGCCCGCCATCAGGATGATCGTCACGGCCAGGAAGAACATGAGCGCCACCGAAGCCATCGCCGCGAAGATGAACACCAGCGTTTTGCCGATGGTCTGCAGACACGCCGTGACGGGGGAATCCCCCAGCGGCTGCAGGGCGGCGGCGGATACGTTGAAGATGAGCGCCATGGTCATGACTTTCAGGGCGGGAAAGGCGCACAGGAACAGGAGAATGACGACGCCCGCCAGGCCGATGGCGTTTTTCACCAGGAGGCTCGCCGAAAGCACGGTATCCGCGGCGTCCGAAAACATCCGCCCGACCACGGGGATGAAGTTGCTGGACACGAACTTGGCCGTCCTCAGCGCCACCCCGTCGGTCACGGACCCCGCCGCCCCCTGGACGGTGATCACGCCCAGGAAGAGGGTGAGCATGCCGCCCAAGAGGTACACTCCGGCGCTGCGGAGGAGGTTCCCGAGCTGCGTCAGCTTGAACCGCTCCGAAATGGCGCTGACGAGATGCAGCACGGCGGAGAAAAACAGGAGCGGAAACACCGCCAGATGCACTACCGTCCCTACCGCGTGCACCATGAAAACGATCAGCGGATGGAGCATCGCCGCCGTGGTCACGCCGCCGACGCTGACCATCAGGGTGAGCAGGAGCGGCACCATCGCCAGCATGAAATGGATCATCCGGCCGATCGCTTCCCCCGCGTAGCCGGTGGCGATGCGGAAGCTGTTGACGGCGAGCACGATCAGCACCATGTAGGCGATGGCGTAAGCCACGCGGGTGACCGTGTTCCGCTCGAAGGCGCTCTGCATCGTCTCCAGGATCGTGACGAACACCGCCAGCAGCACGATGGTGAGGATCAATTGGCCGCCGGCGAGCACCTCGTGCAGGAAAAAGCGCGCAAGTCCCACAAGGGCGTCGGCCCAGTCCCAGGACTTGCCGCCGGAGAACAGGAGTTCTTCCGCCCCCGGCATCCGGCCTTCCGGAAAATAGCCGCCGTATTCGCGCCTCAGTTCGTCCCAGAACCGCCCGATCGGGTCCAGATCCATCCGCTGCGCCTGCCGCCGGGCCAGATCCTCCGCCATCTCCCGTCCGGCCGGTTCGCCGGCGGAAGCGCCGTTCGGGCCGATGCCGGCCGGGTTGCCGCCCGCCCGCTCCCGCCCCGAGCCGGCCGCCTCCACCGCCGCCGTCTCGGCCGCCTTGGCCGTCCCCGCCGCTTTCGCGGAAACAACGCCGCTCCACAGAAGCGGCAGCAGCAGCAGCGCCGCCAACGCCGGCAGGACCGCCCGCAGGGTCCGGACACCGGCCGTGCGTCCCAACAGGCGCCTCATCGCCCGCAAGATCCGGACTCCGGCCGCTCGGCCCATCACGCGCCCTCCTCCCGGTTGCCGACGGGTCAGGCCGGCAGCAGATTCAGCACGGTTTCGATCATGACGCCAATGATCGGGACGGCCATCACCAGAATGATCATCTTGCCGGCGAATTCGATCTTGCCCGCCACGCTTTCGAGCCCGGCGTCCCGCACGATTTGCGCGCCGAATTCGGCAATGTAGGCGACGCCGATCACTTTCAGCATGGTCCGGAGGTAGACGGACGGAACCCCGGAACGTTCGGCGAGATCTTCCAGCACCGACACCACCCGATCGATGACGCCGACGAGCTCCAGGAAAATCGCGGCGCCCACGAAGACGGCCAGCAGGAAGGCGAACACCGGTTTCTGTTCCCGGACGACCAGAATCAGCATCGTCGCCGTGAGGCCGATCCCGACCAGCTGCAAGATCTCCACCGGCATCACCTACTGGAACAGGAAAATGGCCCGGATTTCCCGAAACAGGTCGTTGAGCAGCCTCACCACCATGAACAGGACGACCACGAACCCGATGACGGTCACCCAATGCGCCATGTCTTCCTTTCCCATCTGCTTCAGCACGGTGTGGATCATGGCGACGATGATGCCGATGCCGGCGATCTGAAAGATGGCGCTCACCTCGATGTTCATGGGCCCGGCCTCCCTCACACCATCAGGATGACGACGAGGGCGGCGCCGAGCACCCCCAGGCTCCGGCACATTTTTTCGTATTTTCGCTGTTCCTCCCGCGCCGCGGTTTCTTCCGCCTCGAGATGGACCATGGCAAGGCGGACGTGTTTCAGCTGGTCCGCGCGGTCGCTCAGCCCCAGGGAAGCGCCGAGCCTGAGCAGCGCTTCCTTCTCGCCCGCGCGCATCGCCGTGTCCGGCCAGACGGTTTCCACCGCTTCCGTCCAGCAGGCTTCGGCCGTCGTTTCCCGCCGCTCCTTGAGGCGGGGGGGGGGGGGGGGGGGGGG
>JGI12341J12878_1000367_pt1 | contig 19488 bp, 15 predicted proteins | sample Passage260B_FD_12878 | JGI IMG/M metagenome (IMG submission 12878)
CGGCGTGTTTTCAGGCTCAATTTCAAGACACATCCCTTCGGTAACATTTCGATTTGAGTGATCCGAAACCTGTTCGGTAACATTTTAGCTGAGTGACTGCGAATCCTTGAAATGCTGTAATAGAGTATTTTATAATAAGGTGGTTTATTGAGGGCGCATTGCGGTTGGAACGTCAAGAAGTTTGCGGAGGGAAAGCGGCGTAAAATGAAAGTCAGCTGGGAAAAAGTCGACAAGCATGTGGGCGTGCTGACCGTCGAAGTGGACGAAGAAAAGGTCGCACAGGCGCTGGACAAGGCGTTTCGAAAAGTGGTCATGAGAGTGAATGTTCCGGGCTTCAGGAGAGGCAAAGTGCCGCGCCGTATTTTCGAAGCCCGTTTCGGCGTGCAAAGCCTGTATTCCGACGCTATCGACATCCTGTTGCCGGAAGCGTACAGGTCCGCGGTGGAACAAAGCGGCATCGAACCGGTGGACAGGCCCGAAGTCGACATCGAACAGTTCGAGAAGGATCGGCCTTTTGTCTTCAAAGCGAAGGTGACGGTCAAGCCGGAAGTCAAACTCGGCGAGTACAAGGGGCTCGAGGTGCCGGCGGAGGACACGGAGGTCACGGAAGAGGAACTGTCCAGGGAACTGGAGCGGCTCCGGAACCGCCACGCTGAACTGCGGGTGGTGGAAGGGGAACCCGCCCAGGAAGGCGATCTCGTGTCCATTTCCTATGAAGGAATGGTGGACGGCGAGCCGTTCGAGGGCGGCAAGGGCGAGTACCGCTCCCTCGAACTTGGCTCCGGCAGGTTCATCCCGGGATTTGAAGAGCAGATCGTGGGCATGGGCGTCGGCGAGGAGAAGGACATTCACGTCACGTTCCCCGAAGACTACAAGGAGGCTTCCCTCGCCGGCAAGCCCGCCGTGTTCAAGGTGAAGGTCGGCGAGATCAAGCGCAAGATCCTGCCGCCGCTGGACGACGAATTCGCCAAAGACATCAGCGAATTCGAAACGCTGGACGAATTCAAACGCGATCTTGCGGAAAAAATGAAGGAACGGAAAGCCGCCGAAGCCGAGAGCAAGCGCGAGGCGGCTCTCGTGGAGAAGGCGGCGCAGAACGCGGAAGTGGACATTCCGGACGTGATGATCGAGCGCGAAGTCGACCGGATGGTCCACATGCTGGAAAACCGCCTGAGATTCCAGGGCATGAACCTGCAGCTGTATTACCAGCTGACCGGCCGCGACGAAGCGTCGGCCCGCGCGGAAATGCGGGAGGAGGCGCGCCGGAACGTCCTGCACAGGTTGGTCCTTGAAGCGATTGCCAGGGAAGAACGGCTGGAGGCGACGGAAGAAGATCTTGAGGCCGAATTGGAACGTCTGGCGGAGGTTTACAACCGTCCCGCGGGCGACCTCCGCGAGATGTTTTCCGCCGACGGCTACCTGGAAGAACTGAAATCGGATCTCCGAATTCGCAAGGCCGTCAAATTCCTTGTGGAGCACAGCAAGACGGCCTGAGACGGTATGCGAACCGGGCACGCGTGCGACGTGCCTTTTTTTCTCGGGGAGCCGGCGCGTTTCCCGGCGGCGACATGACATTCGGATTCCAACATGTTAGAATAAGTTTAACCATGGTTTTGGGAAAGAGGCGGTTGCATTGCATCTGGTACCGATCGTCGTCGAGCAGACCAGCCGCGGCGAACGTTCTTACGATATTTATTCCCGTTTGCTCAAGGATCGCATCATCTTTCTCGGCAGCCCCATCGATGACGACGTGGCCAACTCCGTGATCGCGCAGCTGCTTTTCCTGGCGGCGGAAGATCCGGAGAAGGACATCTATCTGTACATCAACTCGCCGGGCGGTTCGGTCACGGCCGGACTGGGCATCTACGACACGATGCAGTACATCAAGCCCGACGTGTCCACCATTTGCGTGGGCATGGCGGCGAGCATGGGGTCGCTGCTTCTGGCGGCGGGCGCCAAGGGGAAACGGTTCGCGCTGCCCAACAGCGAGATCATGATCCACCAGCCCCTCGGCGGCGTGCGCGGCCAGGCGACGGACATCAAGATCCACGCGGACTGGATTTTGAAGACCAAAGAGAAACTCAACCAGATTTACGTGAAGCATACGGGGCAACCTTATGAAAAAATCGAACGCGACACCGACCGCGACTTCTTCATGAGCGCGGAAGAAGCGGTCGAGTACGGCCTGGTGGACCGGGTGATCGAAACACCGCCCGTACAGGGATAGGAGTGAGAACCGATGTTCAAATTCAATGACGACAAGGGCCAACTGAAATGCTCGTTCTGCGGCAAGTCGCAGGAACAGGTGCGCAAGCTGGTCGCCGGTCCCGGCGTCTATATATGCGACGAGTGCATCGAGCTGTGCACGGAGATCGTCGAGGAGGAACTGGGGCACGAAGAGGAACTGGAGCTCAAGGATATCCCGAAGCCGAAGGATATCCGCGCCATCCTCGACCAGTACGTCATCGGCCAGGATCAGGCGAAGAAGTCCCTGTCCGTGGCCGTGTACAACCACTACAAGCGGATCAATTCCCAGACCAAGTCGGACGAAGTGGAACTGCAGAAGAGCAACATCCTGCTCGTCGGCCCGACCGGGTCGGGGAAGACGCTGCTTGCCCAGACGCTGGCGAAGATCCTGAACGTGCCCTTCGCCATCGCCGACGCCACCTCGCTTACCGAGGCCGGCTACGTCGGGGAAGACGTGGAAAACATCCTGCTCAAGCTGATCCAGAACGCCGACTATGACGTGGAGAAGGCGGAGCGCGGCATCGTCTACATCGACGAGATCGACAAGATCGCCCGCAAGTCGGAGAACCCGTCCATCACCCGCGACGTCTCGGGCGAAGGCGTGCAGCAGGCGTTGCTCAAGATCCTGGAAGGAACCGTCGCTTCCGTGCCTCCGCAGGGCGGCCGCAAGCATCCGCACCAGGAATTCATCCAGATCGACACCACCAACATCCTGTTCATCTGCGGCGGCGCGTTCGACGGTCTGGAGCAGATCATCAAACGCCGCATTGGCAAAAAGGTGATCGGCTTCAACGCCGCGTCCGCGACGGAAGGACAGAAAGAACCGAAGCCGGGCGAGTACCTGAAGCTGGTCCAGCCGGAGGACCTGCTCAAATACGGGCTGATTCCGGAATTCGTCGGTCGGCTGCCGGTCATCTGCACGCTGGAGCCGCTGGACGAACAGGCGCTGGTGCGGATCCTGTCCGAGCCGAAGAATTCCCTCGTCAAGCAGTACCAGAAGCTGCTGGAGATGGACAACGTGCGGCTGGAGTTCGAACCGGCCGCCCTGGAAGCCATCGCCAAAGAAGCGATCAAGCGCAACACGGGGGCGCGGGGCCTGCGCGCCATCATCGAGGACATCATGCTGGACGTGATGTACGAAGTGCCGTCCCGCGACGACGTGGTCAGCTGCCTGATCACGGAGCGGGTGGTCCGGGAGAAGATCGCCCCCGAACTGGTCCTGCGGAAAGGCAAGAAAAAGGAAGAAAGCGCCTGAGCGCCCGGGCGCCGGAGCCTGTTGGCGCCTGAACGCGGAGCGCGAACGCGGAGGCTTATTGACGGGCGCCTGACGCGCGGCAAGCTCCGGAGCGCGCAAGCGCCCGTCCGGGCGCGCGAGGCGCGGTTTGGTCCGAAGCAATCCACCCCACCCGGATGGGACAGGGGTGGATTTTGGTACATCAAGGGACAACGGGGAGAAGGGGAACCATGTATTTGCGGACGGATACTGTTCCCGTTCGGGTGGGGAACCTCGTCATCGGCGGGAACGACCGGGTTATCCTGCAGAGCATGTGCACCACCAAGACGGCCGACGTCGAGGCTACTGTCGCGCAGATCAAGCGGCTGGAAGAAGCCGGCTGCGAGCTGGTGCGGGTGACGGTGAACAACCGGGAAGCCGCCGAAGCGATTCGGGAGATCAAGAAGCGGATTTCCATCCCCCTGGTCGCCGACATCCATTTCGATTACCGGCTGGCCCTCGCCGCCATCGAAAACGGCGTCGACAAGGTGCGGATCAATCCCGGCAACATCGGGCGCCGCGAGAAGGTGGAAGCCGTCGTGAAGGCGTGCAAGGAGCGGGGCATCCCGATCCGCATCGGCGTCAACGCCGGCTCTTTGGAACAGCACCTGCTGGACAAGTACGGCTATCCGACGGCGGAGGCGATGGTGGAAAGCGCGCTGCATCATATCCGCATCCTGGAGGAGCTCGATTTTTACGACATCATCGTGTCTCTGAAGGCCTCCAGCGTGCCGTTGGCCATCGCCGCGTACACGAAGGCGGCCGAGGTGATCCGCTACCCGTTGCATCTGGGCATCACCGAGGCGGGAACCCTTTTCTCCGGCACGGTCCGCAGCGCGGCGGGGCTTGGCGTGCTGCTCAACATGGGCATCGGCAACACGATGCGCGTTTCGCTCAGCGCCGACCCGGTGGAAGAGATCAAGGTGGGGCGGGAGCTGCTCAAGACCTTCGGCCTCGTCTCCGACGCGCCCACCCTGGTGTCGTGTCCGACCTGCGGACGGTTGGACATCGACCTCATTTCCATTGCCAACGAGGTGGAGGAATACCTGTCCAGGCTGAGGGTGCCGATCAAAGTCTCCGTGCTGGGCTGCGCCGTCAACGGTCCCGGCGAGGCGCGGGAGGCGGATATCGGCATTGCCGGCGGCCGCGGAGAAGGCTTGTTGTTCCGGCACGGCGAAGTGGTTCGCAAGGTCCCGGAAGCACATCTGGTGGAGGAACTGAAAAAGGAAATCGACGCCCTCGCCGCCGAATACGCGCGGACGGGCACCATCCCGGGAAGAAGGCATTGAGGCTGGCTGTCCGGCGCCTCCGCGCATCCGTTGGGAACCAAGGCGAGCGGATGCCGGCAAGGCGCGCATCTATAAATCGCGGGCAATCGGGCAATACTGGCAAGTATAAGCCCGGTTGCCTTTTTTGCGGGAATGAACCGCGGGCGGCCTGCGGGAGGTTGGGATGGATGGAACTCGGCATGCTTCTCATGATCGTCCAGGTCTTTTTCGCCATGGTTGTCGGCTTCTATTTCCTGACGCTGCTTCGCAACCAGAAATCGAACCGGATTGCGGTGGACCGCGAGTCGCGCAAGGAACTGGAAAAGCTGCGCAAGATGCGGGCGATTTCGCTGACCAAACCGCTGGCGGAGAAGACCCGGCCCGTGTCCATGAGCGACATTGTCGGCCAGCAGGACGGGCTTAAGGCGCTGAAGGCGGCCCTGTGCAGCGGCAACCCGCAGCACGTCATCATTTACGGTCCGCCCGGCGTCGGCAAGACGGCGGCGGCGCGGGTTGTCCTGGAGGAAGCGAAGAAAAACCCGAAGTCCCCTTTTCGCCAGGATGCCAAGTTCCTGGAAATCGACGCCACCACCGCCCGCTTTGACGAACGGGGCATCGCCGACCCGCTCATCGGCTCCGTGCACGATCCCATTTACCAAGGGGCCGGTGCGATGGGCGTCGCCGGCATTCCCCAGCCGAAGCCGGGCGCGGTGACAAAGGCCCACGGCGGCATCCTGTTCATCGACGAGATCGGGGAGCTCCATCCGATCCAGATGAACAAGCTGCTGAAAGTCCTTGAAGACCGCAAGGTGTTTCTGGAGAGCGCCTATTACCACGCGGAGGATCCGAACATCCCCGCGTACATCCACGACATTTTCCAGAACGGTCTGCCCGCCGACTTCCGGCTTGTCGGGGCGACGACGCGCTCTCCGTCGGAACTGCCTCCGGCCCTGCGCAGCCGGTGCATGGAAATCTACTTCAGGCCGCTCCTGCCGGAAGAGATCGGACAGATCGCCGAGAACGCCATCCTGAAGCTGGGTTTTCCGCCGCAGCCCGAGGCGGTGGAAGTGGTGAAACGGTACGCCACCAACGGGCGGGAGGCGGTCAACATCATCCAGCTGGCCGCCGGTCTGGCGCTTTCGGAGAACCGGGAGTCCGTCACCGCCGCGGATGTGGAATGGGTGGTGAACAGCAGCCAGATTCCGCCGCGGATGGAACGGAGAGTGCCGGACAAGCCGCAGGTGGGGCTGGTCAACGGCTTGGCCGTCTACGGCCCGAACATGGGGGCCCTCCTGGAAATCGAAGTGACGGCGATTCCCGTGGCGCGCGGGAAGGGAAACTGCACCGTTACCGGCGTCGTGGAAGAGGAAGAGCTGGGCGGCGGCGAGCGCACGCTGCGCCGCAAGAGCATGGCCCGCGGTTCCGCGGACAACGTGCTGACCGCCCTGCGCCGGCTGGGTTTCCGGCCGGACCGGTACGAACTGCACATCAACTTCCCGGGAGGCATGCCGGTGGACGGCCCGTCGGCGGGGCTGGCCATGGCCGTCGCCATCGTGTCCGCGATCACCGGGCTGCCGGTGGACAACAGGCTGGCCATGACCGGCGAGGTGAGCATCCGGGGCCTGGTAAGGCCGGTGGGCGGCGTCATCGCCAAGGTGGAGGCGGCGATCCAGGCCGGCGCCGAAACGGTGCTCATTCCGAAGGAGAACGAGCTGGCCATGCTGCGCGGGCTCGACCGGGTGAAGGTGGTGCCCGTGGAACGGCTGGACGAAGCGCTCCGCTTTGTCTTCGGCGACCGGTTGAAACTTGCCGGCGGAGGTGCGGAGAGCGAAGGGGCGCCGCTGTCGGCCGCTTCAAGCGACCGGCTGGCGGTCTCTTCCGCCGGTCCGGTAATGCGCGCCGATTCCGCCGATACCGATGCGCCCGCCGGCTCCGGCGCCCGTCGGACCGCCGTGCCTGCCGGCTCCTCCCGCGGCGACGGGTCCGCGCCCGAGCCCGCGCCCGATGCGCCGGCCGTACCGGCCGCCCCCGCCTTTTGAAGCAATTCGGCGCCGACCGCCTCCGGCGGCGCCCGGTCCGCCGGCTTTGGGCCCCGCGCCGGCGGCCCTTTTTTTGTGCCCCGGTTTTGCGGGAAGTCCTTACATTTGATAAAATGACGAAAAACACCGAAGGCTCAACACGCCGAAAGAGAGGTGCCCGGAACTTGGGTTCGAGGGAGCCGAAAACCCGTACCTTGCCGCTTCTTCCGCTGCGCGGGCTGCTCGTTTTCCCGAGCATGGTGCTGCATCTGGATGTCGGCCGGGAAAAATCCGTCAGGGCTCTGGAGCGGTGCATGGTGGGCGATCACATGATCCTGCTGTGCTCCCAGTCCGAAGTGAACATCGAGGAACCGACCCATGACGACATCTACCGCGTGGGCACCATCAGCCGGGTGCGCCAGATGATCAAACTGCCGAACGGTACCATCCGCGTGCTGGTGGAAGGCGTCGTCCGGGCGCGGATCGAGGAATATCTGCCCAACGACCGCTTCTACGAGGTGGTCGTGCGGGAACTGCCGGAACAGACGGTGGAAAGCTTCGAAGTGGACGCCCTCATGCGGGCGGTGCTCAACCAGTTCGAACATTACATCCATCTGTCCAAGCGCGTGTCGCCGGAGACCCTGGTGGCGGTCGCCGACATTCACGAGCCGGGCCGCCTTGCCGATGTTGTCGCCAGCCACCTGACCCTGAAGATCAAGGACAAGCAGGAAATTCTGGAAACCGTCGATGTCCGCGAGCGGCTGGAGAAGCTCCTGAACCTCCTGAGCAACGAACGCGAGGTGCTCGAGCTCGAGCGCAAGATCAGCCAGCGGGTCAAGAAACAGATGGAAAAGACCCAGAAGGAATACTATCTGCGCGAGCAGATGAAGGCCATCCAGAAGGAACTGGGCGAAAAGGAAGGCCGCGCCGGCGAGGCGGAAGAGTTGCGCCAGCAGCTGGCCGAGGCGAACGTCCCCGAGAAGATCGCGCAGAAAATCGAGAAGGAAATCGACCGCCTGGAGAAGACGCCGCCCTCTTCCGCGGAAGGATCGGTCATCCGGCATTACGTGGAATGGCTGCTCTCCCTGCCGTGGAGCAAGAAAACCGAGGATCACCTGGATCTGGCCGAGGCGGAGCGCATTCTCGAGGAGGAGCACTACGGCCTGGAAAAGCCGAAGGAGCGGGTTCTGGAATATCTCGCCGTCCAGAAGCTCGTCCAGAAGCTGAAGGGTCCCATTCTCTGCTTCGTCGGTCCGCCGGGCGTCGGCAAGACGTCGCTCGCCCGTTCCATCGCCAAGGCCCTGGGCCGCGAATTCGTGCGCGTGTCCCTCGGCGGGGTGCGCGACGAGGCGGAGATCCGCGGCCACCGGCGCACCTACGTGGGCGCGATGCCCGGCCGCATCATCCAGGGCATGCGCAACGCCGGCACGCTGAACCCGGTCTTCCTGCTGGACGAAATCGACAAAATGGCGATGGACTTCCGCGGCGATCCGGCGGCGGCCCTGCTCGAGGTGCTTGATCCGGAGCAGAACTCCGCCTTCAGCGACCATTACATCGAGCTGCCCTTCGACCTGTCGTCGGTCATGTTCATCACCACGGCCAACGCCGTGCACAACATCCCCCGGCCGCTGCTCGACCGGATGGAAGTGCTGTACATTCCCGGCTATACCGAACTGGAGAAACTCGAAATCGCGAGGCGCCATCTCCTGCCGAAACAGCGAAGGGATCACGGGCTCGAGGAGCATCAGCTCGAAGTGCCGGAGTCGACGCTGCTCAAGCTGATCCGCGAATACACCCGGGAATCCGGCGTGCGCCAGATGGAGCAGCAGCTGGCGGCCATTTGCCGCAAGGCGGCCAAGGCGATCGTGGCCGACCCGGCGGCCGCTCCGGTGATGGTGGACGAAGCCCGTCTGCGGGAGTATCTCGGCCCCGAAAAATACCGCTTCGGCGTCAAGGAAAACGAAAACCAGACGGGCGCCGCCACGGGCCTGGCCTGGACGGAGGCGGGAGGCGACACGCTGGTCATCGAAGTGACCGTCATGCCCGGCGACGGCAAGCTCACCCTGACCGGCAAGCTCGGCGACGTGATGAAGGAGTCGGCGCAGGCCGCCTACAGCTACACGCGCAGCAGGGCGGCGGACTACGGCATCGATCCGCATTTTTACAAGACCACCGACATTCATATTCACATCCCCGAAGGGGCCATCCCGAAGGACGGGCCGTCGGCGGGCATCACCATCGCCACCGCCCTGGTCTCGGCATTGTCGGGCCGCCAGGTGTCGAGCGAAGTGGCCATGACGGGGGAAATCACCCTGCGCGGCCGCGTGCTGCCCATCGGCGGCCTGAAGGAAAAGGCGCTGGCCGCCCACCGGGCGGGCATCCGGAAGGTGCTGTTCCCGAAGGAAAACGAACGGGATATGGAGGAAATCCCGGAAAGCGTGCGGGAAGCCCTCGAATTCGTGCCCGTTACCCACATGGACGAAGTGCTGCGCCATGCCCTGGCGGACCCCCTGCCGGATCGCCCGGTGCCCCGGTATTCGGAAAACGGATCGATGGACCCGCAGCCCGCCGGGCCGCAGCCGGCCCTGAATCCGGATGTCAACGAGGCGGAAGGGACGCCCCCGCTGGGCGCCCACTGAGGGAGGAGTGCCGGTGAAAGTCACCCACTGCGAACTCGCGGTCAGCGCGGCTTCCCCGCAGCAGTTTCCCCGGGACGGCCTGCCGGAGATCGCCCTGGCGGGCCGCTCCAACGTCGGCAAGTCGTCGCTGGTCAACCGCCTGACGGGGCGGCGCGGGCTGGCGCGCACCAGCTCGCAGCCGGGCCGGACGCGGCTGATGAACTTTTACCGGATCAATCGCGCTTTTTATCTGGTGGACGTGCCGGGATACGGATACGCCAGGGTCTCCAAGGAAGAACGCCGGCGCTGGGGCAGCCTGATCGAGGGCTATATGCGGGATCGGCCGCAGCTTCTCCTTGTGCTGCTCATCGTCGACTTCCGGCACCCCCCGACGGAAGACGACCGGATGATGTACGAATGGCTGGTCTGGCACGGCATTCCGCTTCTCGTCGTCGGCACGAAGGCCGACAAGGTGTCCCGCGGCCATCACTTGAAACACGTCCGCATCGCGCGGGAAACCCTGGGGATGGCCGAAGAACATGCTTTCGTGGCGTTTTCGGCGGAGACGGGGCTCGGCCGGGACGAATTGTGGAAGCGGATCGAGGAACGGTTGCGGGAAAAACGGACAAAAGCAAGGGTTCCAAGTCCGTGAATGACCCGCGCGAAAGCGAGGATAACGGGCAATTCGGCGGGCAGATCGCGGCAGGTTTTGGATTTTTCCCGAAAATCACGGATTATCGCGCACGGGAGGAAAGCGGAGAAAAGGGCCTTTGTCGTATAATAAAAAACGGGAACCAATCGCAACCCATTGGAATTGAGGAGATACTATGCCACAACGGGCAGCCACCGAGTACGTCTATGCCCGCCTTTCCCTGGTCAAGGCCGAAATGCCGCGTTTCGCCGCCCTGTGCGATGCGATGCGGGTACGGCTGATGGTTCGCGTGCTGGAAGGAGGAGACCGGGAACTGGTGCTCAGCGACGAAGTCGGGGGCGAATCCGTGCGTCTGACGTTTGTGGGCAGCGGCAACCGGTACACCTGCCTGCTTTCCTGCCGGATTACGAAGCCCGGGCTTGTCCAGGCGCTCAACCGCGCCCTGGCCGCCTTCCGGGGAGACGCCGTGGTGAACCGCATCTACCGGGGGTTTGTGATCACCTACCATTATCTCGACGGCAAAATCGCCCGCATCGTGGAGAACCGGGAGGGCTCGCCGAACGTCATCTACGAACGGCGCCTGCCCGGGATGCCGACGCCCGAAACGCTGGAGGCGGTGTTCCGAATGCGCACGGTGGAGGAACGGATCGCCCGCCTGCGAAGTGAAGTGGACGAACTTCTGGACCGGCGGAACCGGGCGACGGACGCGGCGGACATCGCCGCCATCGATTCCTGCCTCAAGGAGCGAAGTCTGCGTCTCTTCGAGCTGGAAGCCTGAAGGGGCTTTAGGCCTGGCGGAATCTTGCGGACATGCCATCCGTCAGCGCGCGACCCGAAAGCGGGGAACCCTTCCCGCGGACAGCGTCGCGTTCTGACGGATCGTATGTCCGCAATGTTTTTTTGGGGACGGAAGAACTTTTCTCCAGGTTCCCCCGGCGGGTGTTCCGCATATATTTTTTCAGCCGGATTCCCCGGCGTCCGTCCGGCATCCGGCCCCAAAAAAATGCTTAAAAAAAAGGGTTGCATTTCCGGGCGATAGATGTTATTTTAATCATCGTTGACAACACAATAGGAACCAGGATTCACTCAGGAACGATGCGGTTGAAGTGCAGATTCCCTCGACGAGTGAATGACGTAGGTCCTAGCGGATAAAATTGGTTATCCATTTTGTTCCTAGGAAAGGGGGAACCGAAAGATGGAGTACTCTACTTTCGGACGGCATGTTGCGGTGGACGCCTGGGGCGTTGATTACGATCTTCTCAACAATGCCGATGCTCTTCAAGCGCATCTGGTGGAAGCGGCCGAAGCTTGCGGTGCTACCGTGCTTTCGGTTCAGTCCAAGCAGTTCGAACCGCAAGGCGCGACCGTCCTGGTTCTGCTTTCGGAGAGCCATCTTTCGATCCACACCTACCCCGAGAAGGGATTCGCGGCCATCGATTGCTACACGTGCGGCGAGACGGTCGATCCCCAGCTGGCGGTCGACTATCTTGTCGAAACGTTGAAACCCAAAAAAGTGTTCGCGAAAAAGCTCATCCGCGGCGTCGGCGAACTGGAAGTCGCCGATGTCGAAGTGAAGCAGACCGAACTGGTGTAAAGAACCGGTGTAAATAAGTTTTGCGATCCGGGACAAAGCCATGGGGATTTCCTCATGGTTTTTTCTTATGGTTGCGAAGCCGCGCGGGTATGGAACCGCATGCCGAGGACGAAACTAGACAGCGCAGGGATTCATCAAATTTTCAATCAATCGTCACGAATAATATGATATAATTAGCCACAACATGCGGGTAGGGCGGCACGCAGGAGGTGCATCCCGTGCAAATCGTCGTCGTTGGGCTGAACTACCGCACCGCGCCTGTGGAAGTCAGGGAACGGTTTGCCTTGTCCGAGACCGACTTGCCCCAAGCGTTGGCGGCATTTCGGGCGTCCGCGGGCATCCGTGAAGGCGTCATTCTGTCCACTTGCAACCGGACGGAACTGTACGCCGTCGTGGACCGTCCTACGCTCTGCGGCTACGAGATCCGCGCGTTCATGGAACGCTGGTTCGGCATTCCGCGGCGGGAATTCAATCATTATCTTTATATATACGAAGACGGACAGGCCGTCTCCCATCTGTTCCGGGTGACCTGCGGCCTGGATGCCATGGTGCCCGGTGAAACGCAGGTGCTCGGCCAGGTGCGCGACGCATTCCTGCTGGCGCAGCGGACGGGAGCCACCGGCAAGGTGTTCAACCGCCTGTTCAAGCAGGCGGTGACGCTGGGCAAACGCGTCCATCACGAAACGGCCATCGGGGAAAACGCCGTCTCGGTCAGCTATGCCGCCGTCGAACTCGGACGGCGCATATTCGGGCGGTTTGACGGCAAGCGCGTCATGTTGATCGGAGCCGGCCGGATGGGGGAACTCGCCGCCCGGCATCTGTTCGCGAACGGCGCCCGGGACATCGTGGTGGCCAACCGGACGCCGGAGCGGGCGCGGGAGCTGGCGCGCCTGTTCGGCGGCCAGGCGGTGCGGCTGGACGAGGCGCGGACGCATCTGGCTTCCGTCGACATCGTCATCAGCGGAACGAACGCCCCCGGGCACGTGCTCACCGCGTCGGAAGTGCGGGAAGCCATGGCCGGACGGAAGGATAAGCCGCTGTTTCTGATCGACATTGCCGTGCCGCGGGACATCGATCCCGCCTGCAGGGCAGTGCCCGGGGTGTTTCTGTACGACATCGACGATCTGCAAGGCGTGGTGGAAAACAACCTCGAGAAGCGCCGCCAGATCGGCGAAGCCGTCGAGAAGGCGATCGAGGAGGAACGGGAGGCGTTCGCCCGCTGGGCGGCGACGCTGCCGATCCAGCCGGTGATCCGGGCCCTGCAGGAAAAGGCGGAAGCCGTCCGCGAGGCAACCCTGGAAAGCCTGCTGCGGAAATTGCCTGATCTGGACGAACGGCAAAGGAAAAAAATCGACAAACTGACCCGAAGCATGGTCAGGCAGCTTATCCGCGCTCCCATCCTCCGGCTCAAGGAGCTCGCGAAAGCGGGCCGGGGAGAAGAGGCCGCGCGATTTGCGGAGATGCTGCTTGATCTTGACCTTGTTTCCGTATCCGCGGAAGGAAAGCCGGAAGTTCTCACGGCTCCGGGAGCCCTCAAGGCAGAAACGGGGGCGTCGAAGGACGGGAAAACGGGCTGGCGCGGGACCGCCGCCTTTGGCCGGCATGAAAAGCCGGACCGGACGGACGGCGGAGCCGGCGTGGCGGAGGCCTTGCCCCGTCTTGCGGGCGCGGCCCGGTGAGCCGGACGGGAGACGGCCCATGGGCTGGTATCCGATGCTCGTACAGCTGGCCGGACGGCCGGTGGTGGTGATCGGCGGCGGCAGGGTGGCCGAGCGCAAGGTCGCCGCGCTGCTCGAGGCGGAAGCGCGCGTGCGCGTCGTCAGCCCGTCGCTCACGCCGGCCTTGCGCCGGTGGGCGGAGGAAGGCCGGGTGGAGGCCGTGCTCCGGGAAGCGGAAGCAGCGGACCTGGACGGCGCTTATCTGGCCTTTGTGGCCGGCGGCGACGACGAATTTCGCGCGCGGATGATCGCGGCGGCCAAGGCCCGCGGCGTGCCGGTGAACGCGGCGGGCGATGGAGAAAAAGGGGATTTCCTCACGCCGGCCGTGGTGCGCCGGGGCGATCTCGTGCTGGCCGTCAGCGTGTCCGGCGCCTCGCCGGCTCTGGCCGCGCGCATCGCGGCGGAGCTCAAGGAACGGTACGGCTCCGAGTACGAGCGTTTGAGCAAGGCGTTGCGCGCCGTTCGCCGGACGGTGAAAGCGCGGGTGCCGGACCCCGTCGAGCGGCGCAGGCTCCTGGCGGCCGCGGCGAGCGAAGCGGGCGCCGCCGTCCTGCTGGCGGAGGAAGCGCTGCCGGAAGGGGACGAGCTGGTGGCCCTGCTCCGGACGCTGCCGGTTTCAACGGCGGTGAACGAGCGGGAGCCGGAAGACGGCCCGCGGCAGAAGCCGGAGCCGGGGAACAGCCCCCGGCGGGAGCCTGAACCGGGGGTCAGCCCGCAGCAGGAGCCATAGGGATCGCCCGGCAGGAGCCGTGGAACAATTCTTCGGCAGAAGCGAGGGGACTACCCGCAGGGAAGCCGGTGGACAAACCGGGGACATTTCGCAACGCAAGCCCGGTGACGTCCGCGACAGGGACGACTCCGGACAGGCCGTCCGGGGGGAAACGGACCGGTTTTCCCGATCCAACGGAGGGAATTCATGCGAACGATCGTCGTCGGTTCCCGCAAAAGCGCGTTGGCGATGGCCCAGACGAAGCAGGTCATCTCGCGTCTGGAGCGGATTTGCGCGCAGCGGGGACTGTTTTTCGTTTTTGAGATCAAACCGGTTGTGACGCGCGGGGACAGGATTCTGGACGTCACCCTGTCCAAGGTGGGCGGCAAGGGCCTGTTCGTCAAGGAAATCGAGCAGGCGCTCCTGGACGGCGCCATCGACCTGGCGGTGCACAGCATGAAGGACCTGCCCCACAGTCTTCCGGACGGCCTGGTGATCGGCGCCGTACCGCCCCGGGAAGATCCGCGGGACTGCCTGGTCAGCCGCGCTCCGGCGCAGGGGCTGGACGATCTGCCCCGCGGCGCGAAGGTGGGCACCAGCAGCCTGCGGCGCGAAGCCCAGCTCAAGGCGGCGCGTCCCGACCTGCGCGTCGAACCCTTGCGCGGCAACATCGACACCCGGCTGCGCAAGCTGGAGACCGGAGGCTTCGACGCGGTGGTGCTGGCCGCCGCCGGGCTGCACCGGATGGGCTGGCAGGACCGCATCACCGCGTATCTGCCGGTGGATGTGATGCTGCCGGCCGTGGGCCAGGGCGCCCTCGCGGTGGAATGCCGCGCGGCGGACGAATCGATTCTCGAGCTTCTGGCCGCGCTCAACGACGAACCGACGGCCCGGGCGGTGGCCGCGGAACGCCGCATGCTGGGCGTGCTGGACGGCGGGTGCCAGGTGCCCATCGGCGCCTACGCGGAAACGGCGGAAGGCGGCGAAGGGAAGATTTCGCTCATCGGCATGGTCGCCTCCCCGTCAGGCGACCCGATGCACAAGGTGTCGGTTTCCGGCGAAGATCCGGAGCGGGTCGGTGAAACGGCGGCCCGGCGGTTGCTCGACATGGGCGCGGACCGGATTCTGGCGGCGGCAAGGACGGAGGAATGACGGATGGCGACGGGCAAAGTCTATCTGGTCGGCGCGGGACCGGGGGATCCGAAGCTGATCACCATTCGCGGCCTGGAGGCGTTGCGGAAGTCCGACGCGGTGGTGTACGACCGGCTGTCGGCGCCCCAGCTGCTTCGCGAAGTTCCTCCGCACGCGCGCCTGTACTATGTGGGCAAACGCCCCGAACGCCACGCGACGAAGCAGGATGACATCAACCGGCTGCTCGTGGAACTGGCGTTGGAAGGGCTTACGGTGACCCGCCTGAAAGGCGGCGACCCTTTCGTATTCGGCCGCGGCGGCGAGGAAGCGGAAGCCCTGGCGCGCCACGGCATTCCCTTTGAAATCGTGCCCGGCGTCACGTCGGCCGTTGCGGTGCCCGCCTATGCGGGAATTCCGGTGACCCACCGGGATGCGGCGTCGTCTTTTCTGGTGCTGACCGGCCATGAACATCCCGACAAGCTGGACAGCGCCGTCCGGTGGGACAAGGCGGCCGGCGCCGCGGGCACCATCGTCGTGCTGATGGGCGTGGCGAACCTGGACCATATTTGCCGGCGCCTGATGGAACACGGACGCCCGCCGGACACCCCGGTCGCCCTGGTGCGCTGGGGGACGCGGGCGGAGCAGCGGACGCTCGAGGGAACCCTCGGAGACATCGCGCGAAAAGTGAAGGAAGCGGATTTCAAGCCGCCGGCGGTCATCGTCATCGGCGAAACGGTGAGATGGCGCAGGGAACTGCAATGGTTCGAGCGCAAGCCGCTGTTTGGCCGCCGGGTGCTGGTCACCCGGGCGAAGGGCCAGGCGGGGGAACTTTCGGCCCGTATCGACGAGCTGGGCGGCGAACCTTACGAATACCCGGTCATCGAAACGCGCCTGCCCGAATCGGAGGACAAGCGCGAAGCGATCCGCGCCGCGCTGGCGCGGGCGGAGACTTACGATTGGATCATTTTCACCAGCGTCAACGGCGTCGATTATTTTTTCCGCTGGCTCGGCATGTGCGGTACGGACATGCGCCGGTTCCACCGCGCCCGCGTGGCCGCCGTCGGGCCGAAAACCGCGGAGGAACTCAAATCCCGCGGCATCGTGCCGGACACGGTTCCCGGAAAGCTGTTCCAGGCCGAAGGGCTTTTCGACGAAATGAAGGAGCATGTGCGTCCGGGCATGCGGGCGCTGCTTCCCCGCGGCGATCTGGCCCGCGACTGGCTGCCGGAGGAACTTGCGCGGCTGGGAGTCGAAGCGGTGGAGATCGACGTTTACGAAACGGTTCCCGCCGCGCCGCGGGATGACCGGCTGGTGGAGTGGCTGGAACAGGGCCGTATCCACATGGTCACGTTCACCAGTTCCTCCACCGTCCACAACCTGATCGCGGCGCTCGGGAAACTGGGCGTAGAGGACCCGGCGGGCCTGCTGCGGAAGGCGGACATCGCCTGCATCGGCGCCGTCACCGCGGAAACGGCCGCTGCTTACGGATTGGACGTCGGCGTGATCGCGAATCCGTCCACCATCGACGGTTTGGTGAAAGCCATTGTGGATTACTATGCCAATGCGAAGAGGTGAAACGCAATGCCCTATCCGCTCGTGCGCCACCGGCGCCTGCGCCGCACGGACGCCCTGCGCCGCATGGTACGGGAAACCGTGCTGAATCCGAACGATTTCATCTACCCCATTTTTGTCACCCACGGCGAGAACGTGAAGAGGGAAATTTCCGCCATGCCGGGCGTCTATCACTGGTCCGTGGACCGGCTGGAGGAGGAGATCCGGGAAGTCCGCGCCCTGGGTATTCCGGCGGTGCTCTTGTTCGGCGTGCCGGAACACAAGGACGCCGTCGGGACTTCCGCCTATGAGCCCGACGGCATCGTGCAGCGGGCGGTTCGCCAAGTCAAAGCCATCGCCCCCGACCTTACGGTGATCACCGACACCTGCCTGTGCCAGTTCACCGATCACGGTCATTGCGGCATTGTCCGCCAGGTCGGCGGGCAGGCGTTGATCGACAACGACGAATCGCTTAAAGTGTTGGCCCGCACCGCGGTGTCCCAGGCCGAAGCCGGCGCGGACGTGATCGCCCCGTCCAACATGATGGACGGCTTCGTCTCCGCCATCCGCGCCGCCCTTGACGAGGCGGAGTATTCGCACATTCCGATCATGTCCTATTCCGTCAAATTTGCATCCGCCTATTACGGACCCTTCCGCGAGGCGGCCCACTCGGCGCCGCAGTTCGGCGACCGCAAGACGTACCAGATGGATCCCGCCAACGCCAGGGAAGCCTTGCGTGAGGCCGAGTCCGACGTGGCGGAAGGCGCGGACATTTTGATGGTCAAACCGGGCCTCGCTTACCTGGACATCGTGCGCCGGATCAAGGAGCGGTTCGATCTGCCCCTGGCCGTTTACAACGTCAGCGCCGAATATTCGATGGTCAAGGCCGCCGCCATGCAGGGCTGGATCGACGAACGCGCGGTGGTGCTGGAGACGCTGACGGGGATGAAAAGGGCCGGGGCCGACATGATCATTACCTACCACGCCAAGGACGCCGCCAGATGGCTGGCCGGCATGGCGTGATCGCAAGCCGTGGGAGGTCTGCGCGATGATGGAAAAGCGGCAGGGCCGCTCGGATGAACGTTCCCGGGCCGCGTTCGAAAAGGCGAAGCGTTTCATGCCGGGCGGCGTAAACAGCCCGGTGCGGGCGTTCAAGGCGGTGGGACTGACGCCTGTCGTCATCGAACGCGGCGAAGGAAGCCGCATTTACGACATCGACGGGCAGAGCTACATCGACTTTGTGCTGTCGTGGGGGCCGCTCATCGTCGGCCACGCCCATCCGGAAGTGGTGGACGCGATCCGGCGGACGGCGGAAAAAGGCACCAGTTTCGGGGCGCCGACGGAACTGGAGACGGCGCTGGCGGAGCTGGTGTGCGAGCGGATTCCGTCGGTGGAAATGGTGCGGATGGTCAACTCCGGCACCGAGGCGACGATGTCGGCGCTGCGCTTGGCCAGAGGCTATACCGGGCGAAGCAAAATTCTCAAGTTCGAAGGCTGCTATCACGGCCATGCGGACAGTCTGCTGATCAAGGCGGGGTCGGGCGTGGCCACCCTCGGCCTTCCCGACAGCCCGGGGGTACCGCCGGCGACGGCGGGAAACACGATCACCGCGCCCTACAACGACCTTGACGCGGTCCGTCTGGCCTTTGAGCGCTACGGCGAAGACATCGCCGCCGTCATCGTGGAACCGGTGGCCGGCAACATGGGCGTCGTGCCGCCCAGGCCCGGATTTCTCGAGGGGCTTCGGGAACTCACTCGCCGGTACGGCAGTCTCCTTGTTTTCGACGAGGTGATGACCGGCTTCCGCGTTCATTACCATTCCGCCCAGGGACTGTACGGCGTGGAGCCGGACCTTACCTGCCTGGGCAAGGTAATCGGCGGCGGCCTGCCGGTGGGCGCCTATGGCGGGCGGAGGGATATCATGGAAATGGTGGCGCCCTCCGGTCCCGTCTACCAGGCGGGCACCCTTTCCGGCAACCCGCTGGCCATGGCCGCGGGCTACACGACGCTGAAGCTGATGACGAAAGAGGTATATGAGCGGCTGGAGCGGCTGTCGCAGCGGCTGCGGGAAGGCCTGGAGCGCAACGCGCGGGAGCTGGGCATTCCCCAGACGGTAAACGCCGTGGGGTCCATGATCAACCCGTTTTTCACCGAAGGTCCCGTGGTGGACTACGCCACGGCCAAACAATCGGACCTGGACCGGTTCCGCCGCGTGTTCGCCGCCCTGCTCGACAGGGGCGTCTACATCCCGGCGTCGCAGTTCGAGGCGTGGTTCCTGTCCACCGCCCACACGGAAGAGGACATCGACCGCACGGTCGAAGCGCACCGCGAGGCGCTCCGCACGTTGTGAGGAGCGCCCCGGTTTTTCCCGCCGGCCGGCGCAAAAACCGGCGGGATGCGGCTCTTCGGAAAGCTGACGGACACAGGAGTCCGAAACAAGCCGACGGGCCGGTTGTAAAACCGCATCCGTCCTTGCCAAAGGCATTCAAACGGAATCCATGTCCGTCAGAATTTGAAATTTCCGGGCGGCTTGCGGACTGAATGTCCGTGACGGTTCGCGGACGCCTGCTTTCAACACCGGAGCAGGCGTCCGGCGCCGGAACTGCTGATTTTTTTATTTCCGCTGTCAAGCGTCTGTGAAAATGTCAGGTTAACTGTTCTATGAAAATGTCAGGGATGATAGCTGATTAAACAGCCCCCGTCCTCTTG
>JGI12341J12878_1000374_pt1 | contig 19267 bp, 16 predicted proteins | sample Passage260B_FD_12878 | JGI IMG/M metagenome (IMG submission 12878)
TTGAACCGAACGAACTGGGAAATCGCCACATTCTTACAGCTAGTTTGGCAGTTCCACTATATACAGCGTTTGATATTACGGGCTTTCGAAATTTAGGTTTAATATATTTGCAGGTAAACATGTATTCATGTCGAATTTAAAATTCAATTCGTTTCTTTTTGGTGTTTTTTGTTATTTTGTCAACGAAAGGAGGCGTTAAGTTTTCGCTGATTCATAGCATTGTCCGTTGTCGAGCGCCCTCGCCCTTTTTCCATCAACAGGAATCTACTCAACACATGGGGTGACGAATGCATGTTGAACCAATTGCTGCGTCCATTTACCGCAATGATCGCAAGACTGAAGTACGGGCAAAAATTTGTGCTGATCAGTTTGCTGTTCATGATTCCGGTGTTGATCGTTCTCTATCAATGGTTCTCGACACAGCAAGTTGAAATCAAGCGCATCAAAAGCGAACAAACCGGCGTAAGTCAAGTCAAAGCCCTGATGCCGTTCATGCTGCAAGTGCAGCAGCACCGCGGACTCGTGAACGGATATTTGAACGGGAATCTTGAAGCCGGGTCCGCCATTGAGGCCAAGCAGCAAGAAATTGCGAGCCTGATCGAACAGATCGATGGCGATTTCCGGAAAGAAGAAATGCCTGAGTCCTACGAGAAATGGAACTCCGTCAAGACAGCCTGGAATGATATCCTTCGTTCCTATGAAACGTTGACGGCCCCGGACAGCTTCGACCGGCATTCCGATCTGGTTCAGCAGGTGGAAGAACTGATCATACACGGCGCGGATGAAACCGGACTGACGCTGGACAGCGAGATCCAATCTTACTACACGATGAAACTGATCACCCAGGAATTGCCCGCCTTGATCGAAGGCACCGCGGTCATTCGCGGGCGCGGCAACGGTGTTCTGGCAGCGGGAACCCTGACGGATGACATCAAGCTGGAATTGCTCCTGGAAGCCGCCCAAAGCGACAAAGCGCTGATCAATCTGATGCAGTCGCTATCCCGAATTGCGGAATTGAACCGCTCCGAGGACGGGGAGCTGCTTCAGAAAGGCGAGCAGGCAGCCGGAAACATCCGGAACTACCTCGGCGTGCTTGATCAGGAGATTATACATAAACAAGCGATGAGCATGAATCCCGACGCATTCTTCGCCCAGGGCACGGATGCGATCGCTTCGGCAAGCGAGGTCTTCCAGCTTGCCGTCACCTTGCTGGAACAGACATTGCAGGAGCGGATCAGCGACAAGGAGTCTGCGCGCAACACGACGATCCTGATCACGGCCGCAGTCTTGCTGTTGGTCGCTCTCTTCTATACCGCATTCTACAGAAATGTCGCGGAGACGGTGAACGCCTTGAAACAGCGGGCCGAAGCCATGGCCAGGGGCGACTTCTCCCGGGATCTCGTGCTGAATACGAAGGATGAGTTGCAGGTCGTGGGCGTGGCGTTCAATGAAATGCAGCAATCGCTGAACCGCCTGCTGAGCGGCAATCAGAAAATGGCGGCCGTCGCTTTCGAATCTTCCCGGCAACTGACCGACATTTCGCACGAATCCACGGCGGCGATGCAGCAAGTGGCCGTCTCCCTGCAGCAAGTGTCCGAAGGCACCTCGGTGCAAAAACGGACGACCGCCGAGATGGAAACGACCATGAACGAAATGTCGGCCGGTGTTCAGCGCATCGCGGAAGCGGCGTCCGAAGTCGCCGATCTGGCAATGCGAGCCAATGAACAGGCGGAACTCGGCAACAGGCAGCTTGCGCAAACCGTGGACCAGATGGCCAATATCAGGAAAACGCAGGCGGAATCTTCCCGGATCGTCGCGAAACTCGACGAATATTCGGCACACATCGGCGGCATTATCGATACCGTCAAGGAAGTGGCGGAACAGACGAAATTGCTGGCCCTGAACGCGAACATTGAAGCCGCGCGCGCGGGCGAGCACGGCCGCGGGTTCATCGTCGTCGCGCAGGAGGTGGGGAAACTCGCCAGGGAGACGTCGCAGCACGGGGAAGCCATTTCGAATCTGCTCCATGTCATTCGGTCGCTGATCGGAGATGCCGTGACCGCCATGTATTCCATGCAGACCGAGACGAACCGGGGCGTGGAAATGATCGAGCGCTCGCAAGTTGCGCTGAATCAGATTCTTGACAATATCCGGCAGGTCAGTGAGCAGATTCAGGAAGTGTCCGCAACCTCGGAAGAAATGTCGGCCGAAATGGAGGAAGTCGCCTCTTCCATCGCGGAGATTTCCCACATCTCTCACAAGACTTCGAATGAAACGGACGTGATCGCCGCCTCTGCGGAAGAGCAGTTGGCTTCCATGGAGCAAATCGAAAGTGCGGCCACGGAACTGCAGCATATGTCCCGGCAATTGAAAGATGAACTGAGCAAATTCGTGTTGCGGGATCTGAATTGACGGACCCATGGCGCAATGGAAAGCACAGATTTCCGTCGCGAACGGAGATCTGTGCTTTTGTATAATTTTCAATTTTTCACTATGGGGGAGCAGGAAGTCACGCGAAAGAATTGCCGAATGTGTTTGCTTAATGCACCAATTTCATGTATTCTGGGAATATTTCTGCGGAATGGAAAAACGAAAGGAGCAGCGCGCGGATGGGTCGCGGATTGAATCAAGAAGTGACGGCGTTTCTAGACGGGATCGATCACCCTATGCGAGCCGAGATTGACCGTCTGCGAAGCATCATGATGAGCGCCGGCGCGGGGCTTTCAGAGGGAATTAAATGGAACGGGCCGAACTACAGCATTGATGATAAGGATCGCATTACGCTCAAGATTCATCCTCCCAAGCAGATCCAGATCATTTTTCACCGGGGAGCCAAAGTCAAGGAGCAGCCGAAAGCGCGGTTGCTGAAGGAAGATTACAAGTTCCTCCAATGGAAAGAAAACGACCGTGCGGTTGCGACATTCAAAAACCTTGACGAGATTGAACGGCACAGCGGCTTGATCAAAGAAGCCGTGGCGAGGTGGGTTGAGGTTACATAACACTTCGACTCGAATTCGAGTGCCTCTGTAACGCGGTATCCACGTTATAGCCGCTTTAGCCCGGCTCTGCGCACCTCTGTAACGCGGTATCCACGTTACAGCCGCTTTAGTCTGGCTCCGTGCACCTCTGTAACGCGGTATCCACGTTACAGCCGCTTTAGCCTGGCTCCGTGCACCTCTGTAACGCGGCATCCACGTTACAGCCACTCTATCCCGGCTTTGTGCACCTCTGTAACGCGGTATCCACGTTACAGCCACTCTATCCCGGCTTTGTGCACCTCTGTAACGTGGTATTCACGTTACACCCGCTTTAGCCTGGCTCCGTGCACCTTTGTAACGCGGCATCCACGTTATAGCCACTTTAGCCCGGCTCTGCGCACCTCTGTAACGCGGTATCCACGCTACAGACGCTTTAGCCCGGCTCCGTGCACCTCTGTAGCGTGGTATTCACGCTACAGCCGCTCTTCCATTACGTTTGTTTAACTATTTTATGGGATGTATTATCCTGTCAGCCAATCTATAGTTTTTTCCAAAACCGCAATCCCGTGACGGAGAACCCCATATGCCGGTAGAACCGATGCGCTGCCTCGCGTTCGGGTCGGTTGCCGCTGGTGAGCACGATGGCCGCGGCTCCTTTTTCTCTTGCCCAGTTTTCCGCATGGCGGATCAGTTCTTTGCCCGCCCCCCTGCCCCTGAACGACGCTTTCACGACGAGCGCCGTAATCTGGACAACATGCCCATCGTGTTCATAGCCGAAAGCCAGACGCAGGCCGATCATGCCCGCCACCTGGCCTTCGCATTCCGCTACCAGCGTCGCATAATCCGGATGGGAGCTGATCGCCTCCATCCTTTTCCGCATTTGCTCGCTTGAAGTTGGGTAGCCCAAATCCCCCACCAATTCGACAACGGCTTCCAGGTCATCACATGAATACGCTCGAACGACAATCATGCTTTAATCACGGCCTTTCCGCTTGCGTCTTCCGGGCTTGCGGTACCCTTTTCATTAGCTGTTCGCCGTCCCTTTCAAATCCGAATCGCTCGTATAATCCGTGCGCATCCCTTGTCCCCAAAACCCCAGTCATTCATTCAAACTCCGGAGCGTTGGTGATGGTCTCGATCAGCTTCTTTCCGATCCCTTGTCCCCGATACGCTTCCAGCACAAAAACATCGCACACATAATACATCGTCGCCCCGTCCGTCACCACTCTTGCGAAACCGATCATGCTGTCCCGGTCGCAGACGCCATAGCATATCGAGTTTTCGAATTCTCTCGGGAGAACGCCGATTTGCCCAATAACTGCCGGCCAGTAAATCCATTACCGTCTGAACGTCAATTCTCGACTTGTCGTCGCTAATCTAACAGTTCAGTGTATGATTTCCATCCACATTTTTATTGTCGCACTCCCGATTCCCCGTGTCCACTGCTGATCAGGCGCATCCGGCAGACGAAAGCGCCCGGAAGGCCGCGCCAATGCGGATTTCCGCGTTCCTTTATTTTCCTTCGTTCCCCGTTCTTCCCCGCCATCCATTTCATAAACCGACAAATCACGCCAAAAAATTTGTATGTCAACTGGTTGACATTCGTGTGCCAACCGATTATCATACGAGTGTGAATGAATGCGCATTCACTAAATCAAGCAGGGGGATGATCTTTTGAAATCGATCAGATCCATTACTTTCCTGGCCCTGTGCACGATTTTGCTGGCCGGCCTGTTTGGGCACTCAGGACGTTCTTCCAGATCGACTTCCCCCTGCTCAAGCCGGTCGTCGTCACGCTGGCCGTCTCGATGTGCTGTGGATCTGGAACGACTATCTGCTGCTGATCATCGTCCTGCTGTCGCCGGCAAACCAGACTTTGCCGCTGTCCACGTGCGCGTTCTTCTCTTCCTACTCTATCGATTGCGGCCCTTTGATGGCCGGGCTGGTCATGACGATCATTCCGGTTCTGATTCTCTATCTTGTCCTGCAGGATTACGTCATCAAAGGGATTTCGGAAGGGGCTCTGAAGTAAAATGAATTTCATTCGCCGGGTTCATCCCGAACTGCGAAGCGCCTTGCAACATATGACCCCGTTTGTGCTGCCCGGAGATTTGGAGATCGCAAGACAGATTCCGCAGCCTCCGCGCAACCCGTCGGATCGGGTCACGATTCAAGACCGGATGATCCCCGGAGCGGACGGCCGTGACATGCTGCTCCGCGTTTACGAGCCGAAAGACCGGGACAGCAAAGACGCGCCGGCCTTGCTGTGGATTCACGGCGGCGGATATGTGATGGGACACCCCGGATATGACGACAATCTGTGCCTGGCCTTTGCCGAGACGGCGGGATGCGTCGTTTTTTCACCGGATTACCGTCTGGCGCCTGAACACCCTTTTCCCGCCGGACTGGAAGACTGTTATGCGGCGCTGGTCTGGCTCCATCGGTCGGCGGCATCGCTCGGCATCGACCCGGCCCGGGTGGCCGTCGCGGGCGCAAGCGCCGGCGGAGGACTCACGGCGGCCCTTGCCCTGTTGGCGCGTGACAGGGGCGGTCCGTCCATCTGCTTCCAGATGCCGCTCTATCCGATGATCGACGACCGCAACATCACGCCGTCCAGCCGCGAGCTCATGCATCCCGCGGTATGGAACGAGTACAACAACGTCGCGGCGTGGGAAATGTACCTGAACGGACAGACGGAGGACGTCTCGCCCTATGCCGCCCCGATCCGGGCAAAGGACTTATCCGGACTTCCGCCAACCTACACCTGCGTCGGCCAGCTGGATCCGTTCCGCGATGAAACCATCGAATATGTCGCGCGTCTGGCGCAAGCCGGCGTGGATGTCGAGTTTCATCTTTACCCCGGCGGATACCATGCCTTTGAGGTCGCGGTCCCCGAGGCCGAAGTCAGCATACGGGCGAGAAACGAGTACATCCAAGCCCTGGCAAGGGCGCTGCGACGGCGTTGAACCAGCGGTTAGAGTAAAATTTGTGTTGGGGTAAAGATTGGAAAAAGCGGGCATAGAAAGAGAGCCTCTCCTTTGGTAGAGTAGAATTTGGCAAAAAACACACACTCAAAGGAGGAGGCTCCTGTGCAGCACTTTACCACAACCATTCCGACAATGAAAGAGCTTGAAGAGTGGATGTTCAGAAAGATGCAGGATCTGTTCACCGCCGCGATGAGAACCGCGCTGGAGAAGTTGGATGAAATCATTCTGGAGCAACGGGATCGCGAGCGGTATCGCGTCAAGGCTGAACGGGAGACCAGCATGAACACCGTGTTTGGCAACATCCGCTTCAAGCGAAGGTTGTACATGGATCGCCAAACCGGCAAATACGTGTACCTGCTCGACCAGCACTTGCGATTTGAAGGGCGAGGGAAAGTCAGTCCGCATCTGCTGGAAACGGCCATTGCCTTTGCGGCAGAGGGGCCGTCGTACCGGGACAGCGCCAGACGGCTTGAGCAACTGTTGGGCTATCCGGTACTCAGCCACGAGGCCATACGGGAGAAGCTGATTGAGCAAGCGGAGAAGCCGGTGAAGGCTGTGGAAAAGCGCAAGGCCAGGGTGCTGTTCGTGGAAGTGGATGGCCTGTACACGAAACTGCAGCGGCGGAAGCGGCAAGGGATGGAGCATGCGATCGCCGTGGTGCATGAGGGATGGGAGCAGGTCGGCAAGCGTGTGCGGCTTACGAACAAGCAGCATTACCTGCATCGGAGCGAGGGCGACTTTTGGGAAGGGTTTGGCGACTTTCTGACCGAACAGTACGCGATCGACGAGGACACCTGGCTGGTGGTGGGCGGAGACGGAGCCAGTTGGATCGGGGAATGCGAATCGTATTTTCACAAGTGCATCTACATGCTGGATCGGTTTCATGTGGCACGCGATCTGAAGCGGTTTGTGGGCCACCTGCCGAAGATATGGAAAGACGCAAGACAGGCGTTGGCCAGGCAGGAGCCGGCGGCCTTGATGGCGGCCGTGGAGCGTGTAGCGATCGAGGAGATTGCGCCTGACAAACGGGAAGCATGGAGCGCGTACAAGTCGTTCTTGCGGCGGCACCGCAAGCATCTGGAGGATTACCGAAAGACACTGGAAGCAAACGGCATTGACACGACCGGAATGAGGCCGATGGGAAGCGCAGAAGCCCAGATGCGGGTGTTGACGAAGCGGACGAAGCGTGGAGGATACAGCTGGAGTGAACGGGGCGCAAGGGCGATGCTTACGACCGTCATGCGAAGCAAACAGGCCGGATGGCTAGAAGAAGCCGACGAGCACAAAGTCGAGACACCAGAGCGGGTGTTCAGTGTACGGAAAATCTTGAAAGACGCCATACGACCGGCAAAGGGATGCGTTGACGGGATGATCCGGCTGCTCCGAAGCCAATGGCAAAGCCGCCCGACCGGACTGGCATTAAAAGGTCTCAAAGGATACTGATACCAGATATTTAAAGCGGTTGCCGAAGGAAGAAAAAATGAAACCGCTAACAAGGGATTGGCTCTTTTTCGCGTGATCCATCATCCCCAAAAAAAGTGCCCACACTGGCTTGACTCAGACGAACCAGCGCCACTTCCGGACGTCCAGTCAAAAAAGATGGTATAATAACTAGAGTTGCATGTATTACATGGTTCCGGAGGAAACGGTATGGCTACAATCAAAGATGTTGCGGAGAAAGTCGGCGTTTCGGTGACAACGGTATCCCGGGTGCTCAACAACCGGGGGTATCTGAGCGAAGACTTGAAGCGGCGGGTCCACGAGGCGATGAAAGAGCTGAACTATCAGCCGAATGAACTTGCGCGGTCGTTGTTCCGCAAGAAAAGCAATATCATCGGACTTATCATTCCGGATATCTCCCATCCGTTCTTTGGCGAATTTGCAAAACACGTGGAGGAGCAAGCCTACAAGAACCGTTACAAGATCTTGCTGTGCAACTCCCAGCTCGACAACAAGAAAGAGCTTGACTATATCAGCATGCTGAAGGCGAGCCAGGTGGACGGCATCATCATGGGCAGCCATACCCTCGACACCGAGGAATTCACCTCGATCAACCTGCCGCTCGTCACGCTGGACCGCCAGCTGTCGGATTCGATTCCGTATGTCTCGGCCGATCACTACAAAGGCGGCGTACTGGCCACCAAGCTGCTGATCCGCAAGGGCTGCCGGAAAATCGCCCACATCAGCGGCAATCTGAAGCTGCACCTGCTGGCCAAAACCCGATACGACGGATTTATGGACACCATAAAGAAAGCCGGCATCCCGCACGTCGTCGTCGAAACCGACCTGAACGGATTCAAATACCATGAATATGAACAAATTGTCGCCGATCTGTTCCGCGATCACCCGGATGTCGACGGCGTCTTCGCCAGCAGCGATGTCATCGCCGCACAGGTGTTGAAAGAATGCCGGCGGCTCGGCAAGAAGGTGCCGGACGATGTGAAGGTGATCGGATTCGACGGCATCAAGCTCGGCGAATTCATTACGCCCGAACTGTCCACCATTCAACAGCCGATCAAAGAAATCGCCAAGACATCCGTCAAACTGTTGATCGATCAGATCAATGGCAAAGAAGTGCAGAGGGAAAACATTCTGCCCGTCAAATTGTTGGAGAAGGAAACCACATGACAAAATTTTACTTTTTTCTCTTTTATTTATGAACATATGATTATTGTTTTTATATCAACCGCTTGACATATATATGTTAAGCGTTTACTATAAGGGTGCAAAATCATGCGAACAGGGGGAATACCATGCGAAAAGCGCGAAAAATTTTGAGCTTGTGTCTTACGATTGCCCTGAGCTTGTCGGTACTTGCCGCTTGCTCCGGAAACAAGTCGAGCGAGAGCGGAAACAGCAGCAGCAAGCCTGAAAAGGTTGTACTCGCCTATCTGTCGTTCAACAATATCCCCGAAGATTTGAGCGACATTGAACAAGCGATTAACGATCACCTGCGAGACAAAATCAATGTGGAAGTGGAACTGAAACTTTACGGTCCCGCTGAATACGAACAGCGCGTCAATCTGGCGCTGCAGAGCGGCGAACAGATGGATCTGTTCACAACTTACGGCGGATTCAGCGGCTATGTGTCGCGCAATCAGCTCTATCCGCTGGACGACCTGATTGAAACCTACGGACAGGATTTGCTCGCCATTCTGGAGAAGGACTTCGGCGCGGACATCCTGAAGGCTACCACGATGAACGGCAAGATTTACGGCATCCCGGTCAACAAGGGTTTTGCCCTGCCGACTACGTTCGTGTACGACGCCGACCGGCTGCATGATCTCGGGTTCACGGCCGACGACATCAACAGCCTGGAAGATCTGCCGGCCATCTTCGAAACCCTGAAGCAGAAGTCCCCTGAAGTAGTTCCTTTCGGACCGATCAACGTCAATCCGAGCGATACTTACCTGCTCGGCTGGCTGGCCGACGTGTACGAAATCGACACGCTGACCGATTTCTCGTACGTGGGCGTCGTGTTCGGAGACAGCGGCAAAGTTGTAAATCTGTACGAGACCGAAGAATTCCGGAATGCGGTCAACATGATGTACGAGTGGAACCAGAAGGGATATCTGCAGAAAGACGCCGCAGCAACCACCATCCCCATGTCCGAATTGATCGCATCCGGCAGCGGGTTCTCGTTCATGGGCGGATATGCGGGCAAGGAAGCCGGAAAGGCACTGAGCGCCCAGATGAACAAGAACATCGAGACAAAACGGATCACGGAGGAATATTTCGAAACCAGTTCCGTCAACTCCGTGGTATGGATGATGAACGGGGCCACCAAGGTGCCGGAAGCGGCCATGAAGTTCCTGAACGCTTTCTATACGGATCCCTTCGTCATCAACACGCTGCTTTACGGCATCGAAGGACGAGACTACGTCAAGGTGGATGAGCACACCGTAAGCTTCCCGGAAGGCAAGACGGCGAACGACGTTGCCTACACTGCCCAGCTCAGCACCGGCATGATCGGTTCAGAATCGCTGCAATATCAGTTCGTAGGAACCGACTGGAGCGACGTCGAACTGAAGCTTAAGGAGAACAAGGAAACCAAGCGTTCCCCGTATTTCGGCTTTGTCTTCGACATGAATGATGTCAAGGCGGAAATGAGCGCCATCAACAACGTCAAGAACCAGTACGTGCCAGCCCTGGTTTCGGGCAGCCAGGACCCGGAAACGGTCCTCCCCAAATTCCTTCAAGCCTTGAAAGACGCCGGCGCAGACCGTGTGATCCAGGCCAAGCAAGATCAGCTCGATCGTTGGCTGGAGCAGCAGGGAAATTGATAACGCGATAGCAATTATTACGGAAAATGGAGTTTTGAAAAAAACTCCATTTTCCGTAAGTAAGGGGGTACAGCATGTACAGCAAGTTAGCGTCAAAATGGAGCGTCAAGAAAACGACCCTCTCGCTTTTTGCGCTGGCGATTCCGGGTCTTCTCTATCTGCTTGTCAACAATTACCTGCCCATGTTCGGCATTTTTATCGCCTTCAAGGATATCGATTATTCCAAGGGACTGTGGGGCAGCGACTGGGTCGGTTTCAAAAACTTCGAGTTTTTGTTCCGCACCAACGATGCCTTCATCATGACCCGAAACACGCTGCTTTACAATCTGGCCTTCATTGTGATCGGCACCATCGTTTCCATCATCATGGCCATTCTGCTCTATGAGCTGAAAAACCGATTGTCGACGAAGGCATTCCAATCGGCGATCCTTTTTCCCAACCTGGTGTCCATGGTCATCGTGTCGTACCTAGTTTACGCGTTCCTAAATTCGGACAGCGGTCTCGTCAACCTGTCCATTCTGCGGCCGCTCGGCCTGGAAGAAATCAGCTGGTATGCGGAACCGAAATATTGGCCGCTTATCCTGCTGATCACCTATTTGTGGAAAACGGCCGGATACACCACCATCGTGTATTTCGCCTTCATCGCCGGTATCGACAAAAGCATTTATGAAGCAGCCAAAATCGATGGTGCGGGAAAACTGCGCCAGATCCGGAGCGTCACCCTGCCGCTTCTCAAACCGGCCGTCATCCTGATGGTGCTGCTGGCGATCGGACGCATCTTCAATTCGGATTTCGGACTGTTTTACCAGGTGCCGCTCAACTCGGGCGCACTGTACAGCACGACGCAAACGATTGACACCTACGTTTATCGGGCACTGATGCAAATGCACGACATCGGCATGTCTTCAGCCGCAGGATTTTACCAATCTGTTGTCGGGTTTGTCCTGGTCATTGCAGTCAACAAACTGGTCAAAAAAGTGGATCCCGATAACGCCTTGTTTTGATGGGGAGGGGGGGTAAGAAATGGAAATCGCATCCAGAGGAGAAATCATCTTTCGCCGCTTTGCATTTGTCACGATGACCCTGATTTCCGTCGGCATGCTCCTGCCCATCCTGCTCATGATCACGGCTTCCTTCACGGATGAGAAAAGCCTGATTCTGAACGGATATCGGTTCGTCCCTGACAAGCTGAGCCTGGACGCCTATATCTATATGATCAACCAATACAAGGTCATCCTTCGCGCATATGGGGTGAGCGTTCTGGTCACGGTGGCGGGCACCCTGATCAGTCTGATCATCACCACGATGCTTGCTTATCCCATGTCGCGGCGCGATTTCAAATACCGGAACGTATTGGCTTTCGTCGTCTTCTTCACCATGCTGTTCAGCGGGGGCATCGTGCCTTCCTACATGTTGTGGACCCGCGTGTTCGGCGTTACGGACACATACTGGGCGCTGATCCTGCCCAACCTGCTGATGCCCGCTTTCCATGTACTTCTGGTACGCAACTATTATCAATCGAGCATTCCCCATGACCTGATCGAGTCTGCGCAAATCGACGGTGCGGGCGAGTTCAAGATCTTCTTCCGGATTATGTTTCCCTTGTCCGTTCCGGTAGTGGCCACAATCGGGCTGTTCATGGCACTGGTCTACTGGAACGACTGGATCAACGCATTGTATTTCATTTCCAAGCCGAAGTATTTCGGCATCCAGAACCTGCTGATCCGGATGATGAACAACATTCAATTCCTGCGCTCCAGCGAAGGAAGCGCTCTGATCGGCACCGGTGCCGTCGATTTGCCGAGCACATCCATTCGAATGGCCATGGGTGTCGTCGGGCTGCTGCCGATTATGGTCATCTTTCCATTTACGCAAAAGTACCTGATCAAAGGCGTCGTCATCGGCGCCGTGAAAGGTTAACCCCTAACGAAAGGCGTGAAGCGTATGAAAGTGCAAGACGTGATCGATGCAATCGTGGCGGACTGCGGGCTTGGTGCTCCGCTGGAACGGACATGCGACATTCTGGTTTCCGGCCGTCCGGACATGGAAGTGACCGGCATTGTCACCACCTTCATGGCGACTGTAGACGTGATCCGGAAAACCACCGAGATAGGCGCGAATATGATCATCACCCATGAGCCCACATGGTTCAACGGACCGGATGAAACGGAATGGCTGCGAAACGATCCCGTATACCAAGCCAAGAAAAAACTGCTCGAAGACCTCGGCATCGCGGTGTGGCGGTTCCACGACCATATGCACTTCACCCGGCCGGACCGAATCTATGAAGGGCTCAACCGGGAACTGGGCTGGCAAGATTGCTACAGACCGCAAGGGACGTTCAACCACATCTATGAAATTGAAGAACGAACGCTTGCCGACCTGGCTGTATTTTTCAAAGAAAAACTGAATATGGACATCGTGCGCGTCATTGGGGAACCTGACGCGAAGTGCCGGAAGATCGGTATCCTGGTCGGCGGAGGAAGCCTGGGGCTCGGACGAGAAACCATGCCGATGGAATTCATGCGCGATCACGATCTGGACTGTGTCGTATGCGGAGAAATTACCGAATGGACGCTTGCCGCCTACGTGAATGACGCCCGGATGCTGGGCATGAACAAGACCATGATCATTATCGGTCATGAACGCTCGGAAGAATGGGGCATGAAGGACATCGCCCGCTGGCTCAAACCGCTTGTAGGCGGTTTGCCCGTGACCTTCATTGACGCGGGTGAACCGTTTGTCTACCTTTGAGCGCCAGCAGCCCATGTGCATCTTGAGATCAACAAGGAGTGGAGGGAACCGGGTGTTCAGACTTGACCATCCTGTCACACTAAAAGAGAAACCCTGTGACATTTTGACCGTAGGCGAACTGTTGATCGACATGATCTCGGAAGCCTACGACGACGCCGTGAACAGCAACACGTATTCCCGTTTCTTCGGCGGTTCGGCCGCGAACATGGCCTTGAATGCGAACAAACTGGGGCTTCGCTCGCGCGTTGCTTCGGCCGTCGGCAAGGACGGCTTCGGCGCCTTCCTGACTCGGCAGCTGGAGCAGGAAGGCATTCCAACGGACTGCATTCAGGTGACGGAAGACGCCACCAGCATTGTCGTGATTACCAAGAGCCGGTCAACGCCCCAGCCGATCTTTTACCGGGGAGCCGACTTCCAGCTGAACTATACGCCGGATCTGGAACATGCGGTAAAGCAAACCAAAATCGTCCACTTCTCCTGCTGGCCGATCTCCAGGGAACCGGCCCGCTCCACCATCGGGCAAATCCTTTCCGCAGCCCGGGCGGCGGGGGCGCTGATCGGATTCGACCCCAATTACCATCCCGCGATCTGGAACAAAGGGGAAGACGGCGTCGCCTGCGTGAAATCGATCATCGGCCAGGTGGATGTGGTCAAGCCTTCGAAGGATGACGCGGACCGGTTGTTCGGTACGGACACGCCCGACAACCACCTCGCCAGATTTCTCGATCTTGGCGCCGGATTGGTCATCTTGACCATGGGGGCGGACGGAGCGCTGGTCTCCAACGGCAAGGACAAGCTGCACGTGGACAGCGTTGCGACGGAAGTCGTGGATGCAACCGGAGCCGGAGACGCGTTCTGGGCCGGATTCTACTCCGGTCTCATCCACCAGCTCTCCCTTTTGGATGCGGTGAAATTCGGCATGGAAGTCAGCGCCTACAAACTGCGGTGCGTAGGGCCCGTCCGTCAATACCCGGATATTTACCAGCTGGCTGATCATAAACATGGTGGTGAGCAGCGCTCATGAAACTTCAATCCCGGGTTCAATTAATTACGTATCCGGATTCACTCGGCGGCAATCTGGCTGCCCTGCAGGAGATCATCCAGCGCTATTTCCCGGATCTGTTCAGCGGGGGGATTCATATTCTTCCCCCTTATCCGTCCTCGGGGGACCGAGGGTTCGCACCGCTGGATTACAGCCGGATCGATCCGCAGTTCGGCAGTTGGGAGGATATCGGAAAGATCGGCGCCAAGTACGGCGTGATGCTGGATGTCATGGTGAATCACATTTCCCGCCGGTCGGCATATTTTCAAGATTTCCTGAAGAACGGGCGCAGTTCGCCCCATGCCGACATGTTTCTGACAATCGACAAGATTTGGCCGGACGGGCGTCCCGTGCAAGCTGACATCGACAAAATGTTCCTGCGCCGTCCGCTTCCCTATTCCACCTTCACCGTCGGCAACGGACAGGAAGAAATCGTGTGGACGACTTTCGGAAAGACGGATCCGTCGGAACAGATCGATCTGGACGTGAAGTCGCCGCTCACCAAGCAGTATTTGTCCGGGATTTTCCGCCACTTCAAGGCAAACCATGTGAACATGGTGCGGCTGGATGCGGTGGGCTATGTGATCAAGAAACCGGGGACCAGTTGCTTCTTTGTGGAGCCGGACATTTACGAGTTCATGGACTGGGTGGCCGAACAGGCGAAGGAGCACGGCATCGCGCTGCTGCCTGAAGTGCACGCCCATTATTCGATCCAGTACAAGCTGGCGGAGCGCGGCTTCTGGATCTATGACTTCATCCTGCCCTTCACGGTCCTCGACGCCCTGGTCAACCGATCCGCCGGCATGTTGCTGCGCTACCTGCAGACCCGTCCGGCCAATCAGTTCACGATGCTGGATTGCCATGACGGCATTCCGGTCAAGCCGGATCTGGACGATCTGGTGAGCACGGAGCAAGCGCGCCGGGTTGTCGACCTGTGCCTGGAGCGCGGCGCCAATCTCAGCTATGTACTATCCGACAAGCACAAGTCGCCGGACGGATTCGACGTCCATCAAATTCGCTGCACCTATTACGATGCATTGGGGCGGAATGATGACGCCTATCTGGCCGCCCGCGCCATCCAACTGTTTACGCCCGGCATCCCGCAGATCTACTATGTCGGCCTGCTGGCGGGCGAGAATGACGATGCGAGGGCGGCAGCCACCGGTGACGGCCGGGAAATCAACCGGCACAATTATTCGCTGGAGGAAATCGAACAAGCCGTTCAACGGCCTGTCGTGCAGCGGCTCATGAGACTGATCCGCTTCCGCAATGAACATGAAGCGTTCCAAGGCACATTCCTTGTCTGCGATACGGATGACCGGGAAATCAGGCTGCAATGGGAGAACAACGGCAGCCGATGCGTCCTCCACGTGGATCTGGACACATACCGCTCCGTCATCCGCTGCACCGATGAGCAGGGCGAAGAAGCGCAATGGGTCGTCTGACCATTGCGCTTCCCCCTGCTCCTTTCTCTGTCTGCGGTCTGATCTTTTTCTGCAGCCTGGTGCATGATCCTGCGGCTACCCCTTTTTGACGCGGTACCAATACCTGTACGCATCGCGGTAACCCAGCTTGGCGTACAGCCTCAAGGCCGGCACATTGCCCGTCTCCACCTGCAGGTAGCTGCGTTTCGCCCCGTTCGCCTTCCCCCAATGCAGAAGATGGAGCATCAGCTGCCCGCCCAAGCCCCGATTGCGATAATCCGGATCGGTCACAATGCAGAACACGCCGAGCGTGTTGCGTTCCAGCACGCCCATTCCGCAGGCGGCGACCCGCCCGTCCAGACGAAGCGAAACGCAGGCCGCCGGCGTTTGGATATTCGCAAGCATCCGCTCCAGCACGCTCCGGTGTTCAGGCTGCACGCCGCTCAGCGCGCCATACGCGTCCAGCCAGTCCGCGGTGAACGACTCACTGATCTCGGCGGACCGGTTCCACGGCTCCTCGGTAACGCGGTCCAGATCCAGCGTCTGCACGCTGATCGTGTCGCTCATCGCATAGCCCATCTTCTCCAGCAGGCCGTCCAGATGCGCCGGCTGCGCGAAGGGCGTCAGCTTGTAGACGGCCGGCAGACCGCGGCGGGCATACAGCTCCTCGCAGACTTTGATTTTCTGCGCAAGATCGAGTGTTGAAGCATAGAGCGGGCTGATCGAGTTGGCCCTTTTCGTATACCCTTCGGCAAAACGCAGCACCCAGCCGTCATACAGCATCGTGGACAGCGCGGGCCAATGATTGATCGATATTTCTTCAAGTTCGAACGCGTTCATGATTCTTCCCCGCTTTCTCCGTTCCTGCACATCCGCGATCCTCAAAACAGCTCCGGCTGCGCAAGCCACCGTCGGATATCCACCGACCCCTGCACGCCCATCAGCCGGTAGAAAAACCGGTACACCATGCGGCACCGTGACAAATCGGGCATCGCGCGGACGGACGAATACCCTTCCGCGAACGGCCGCGCCGACCGCTCGTCCATGACATATTCCAATCCGACAAAATCGAGCTCCCGGGGAGCCGCGACATACGCCTCCGCGTCCACGAGAGCGGCAATCTTCCCGTTCTCCTCCAGAAACTGTGCCGGCTCCAAATCGATCATGACGGGACAGAACGCCTCCGGCGCCGGCAGACGCTTCAGTTGTTCCAGCACGACGGTCAGATATTCGTTCATCGCCGGATCATGCGCATGTTCCCGCTCGACCATGATGCGCATCGTCTCCGCCAGCCTCGGATGGAAGCGATCCTTCGCCTCCGCCTGCGTTCCCGCCAGATTGCCGAACTTGTCGAACGAAATGGAATGCACCTTGGCCAGCCATACGCCGAAATCATGGAGCAGCCCGTCCGGTTGGCCGACGAAAGAGCGCAGCATGCTCCCCTTCATCCGCTCGACCGCAAGGTACTCCCTGCCATGCAGACTCTTGCGCGCAAGCACCTGAGGCACCGGAATATCCGGTATGCCGCCCAGCAGCTTCAAATTGGCCTCGAAATGGATCATGTCGCGCGGGTCGACTCCGAACAGGTGCTTGAGGCCCCACCAGAATTCATGGTCCGGCTCCTCCCGCAGCCGGGAGGAGCGGACAATCATTTCCGACGCGGCCGTTCGGATCAGCCAGACGTCGCTGCCGTGTCCCGAGTAGCCGGGATCGAGGGCGAGAAGTTCGACGATGGGTTCATCTTGCGTAAAAGCTTTCAGCAGTTCCGGATCCAGCTCTGCCGCCAAATCATACGCCCCTCTCCGCCGCATCTCCGTCATCCGGCCCGCGCCCCGGCTCATAGCGCATCCGGATGCTGCGCCCGGCGAAACCGAGCGATTCCCAGAACCGGCGTCCCCGCGTGTTCCAGACCAGCACGTCGATGTCGATCGTGTCCGTTCCGAGTTCCTGCAGCAACAGGTGGAACCCCTTCCTGCCCCAGCCCTGCCGCCTGCAGTGCCGGCAGATGAAAAACTGCCTCAAATACAACGGATGTCTTCCGTGATCGACCAGCGCGTACCCTTTGACGTCATCGCCGGCCACGAACAGCCAGGCGCTGTAGGTGTCGCTCAGGAACCCTCGCATCCGCTCCGCGAGCTGCGCAACGTTCATCGGGTTGTCGTGCTGCTCGTCCTCGATCAGCTGCTTGTTCATTTCGGCGAGAAGTTCGATGTGCTCGTCCGCTGCCTGCACGATCCGCAGTTGATGCAGTTCGTCCATACGATTTTCCTCACCTGGAAAAATAACCCGCCGCTGCCGATCCAACGCCTCCGCCATCTCGTCCACAACCGCCGCGAACGAAAGCCCCCGCCTCGCCGCGTCCCGCAGCCTGCCCGATGCGTGCCATTGCCGGCCCAGCTCCACCGCCCGCGGATATTCCTCTTGATCCCGGCTCAGAATCCGCCCGGCCTTGACGGGATCCAGCGCCCCGAGCAGATGATCCGTCCTGATGACGCGCTGGATCTCGCCCAGCCGGTATTCCGCCCGCCGGATGTCGATGTTCCGCTCCCGGATGAACGGGTTGTCCGGACGGTTCAGGCCGGCTCCGCCGGCGATCGGGTCGGACGCGGCGTACCGGACCGTCCGGACGCCGCTCATGACGATCGCGCCGAAGCACTGAATGCACGGCTCGGTCGTCGTGTACAGCGTCAGCTCCTTCAGGATGTTCGAGTCCGCGGACTTGATCTGCAGCAGGGCGTTGATCTCCGCGTGGGCCAGCCGGCTCATGCAGATCTGGCCCGGCGGCGCTTTATGCTCGTGCATCCGGTTTCTTCCCCGGCTGACGATCTCGCCGTCCGGGTTCACCAGCACGGCGCCGATCGGAATCGAGCCGGCGCGGTATGCTTCCCACGCTTCTTCAAAACAGGCTTGCCATGGTGCGGACAAAGACGACCACATGCAAAATCTCCTCCCGCATCGGATCAGACATCGATTGTAAACCCGTGATCGAGATCGGTTGCCGGCTTGCCGAGAACTCCCCAATTCTCCATCGGCGATTCCAGCAAAATGATCATGACGTCCGATTCATCAATCCCCAGGCGGACTTGAGATTTTTCGTGATCAGCTCGCAGATTCTCCGCTTCGCTTCACGCGAGCGGCCCGGGAACATCAGCATCTCGATGCTCGTATAGTTGTCCGTCTTGCCCGGCGGAATTTCGAAGTTCGAATGCTTGTGTTCGTGCAGGATCTGGATGCGGTCCCAGTCGGGAATCTTGATGGCCTCGACCAGCGCGTCATGGACGATGTTCAGCAGCTGTTTTTTGTACGCGTCCGATTTTCCTTCCAGGATGTCGATTCGGATCTTGGGCATGACGGGAGCCTCCTCTCATTCGTCCCATGGAATGACGGTCAGTTCCGGCCACTGCCGGATCCATCGTTCCACCTTCCGGTCGTACACGTCCTTGCGGATCAGCACTTTGTCGGCGCGCACGGTCAGGCTGAACAGGTCGCCGAGACCGAAGGGCGCGAACAGCTTCAGATCGTCCCCCGCCTTCCGGACGCCGATAAGCCGTCACGGTCGTCTCCCAGGTCCGGATCGAAATAGACGATATCCACGTCCTTGACGCCGCAGCCGAGCTCCCGGCCGGTCAGCGCGTTCCAGACGGTCTGGGCGATGCGGCCGGCGGCAACATAGTAATCATATAACCGCAGCTCGGGTAGTTGTAACCGCTAAAATAAAATTAACAAGAAACACGAAATAATCTTGAACACGAATTCCCTGATTCTCCCTCACCCGATATAATCAAGCTGGAAATTCATC
>JGI12341J12878_1000390_pt1 | contig 18845 bp, 14 predicted proteins | sample Passage260B_FD_12878 | JGI IMG/M metagenome (IMG submission 12878)
ACGTTTTCTTGCAACAGAAGCGGCTTGACGCGGATCTTGCCGCGAAATTCCGGAATGATTGAAACCGTTTTCGGGCGCCGCAGACGGACAACATATGCCTGATCCCGACAAAAGTCTCACCCGAAACCGTGCACAATCCGTCCACAACCTCCGCGTTCCCCATGTCCGGTTTGGCGAACTTTCCCACATTCCGTCAACAAAAGTCGCAACCTGTGGAAAAAGCACCTTTGACGGCGTGGAATGATGTGGATAAGGACTTCCGATTCATTGAATTTGACGGGGTGTTTTGCTATGATTAAATCTGTCTCTGCTGTGGACAACACCCGAAATCCTCAACTTTATCAACAACCTGTGAGTAATTTTGTGAACATTTCTCCCCGCTTGTTGACTTTCCATACACCAATTCTGTGAATGATGTGGACAAATTGCCCCGCCCATGTCGGATAATACCCGGAAAGCGTATAAGGGTCTTGCTTTTTCTTCAGAAGGAGTGACCGTAAAGTGGACAGCGCGAGCAACGAGATCTGGCAGCGGGTGCTGTCGTTGATCCAGGCGAAGCTCAGCAAGCCGAGTTTTGAAACGTGGTTCAAGTCAACCCGCGCGCGCTTTTATCCGGACCGGAACCTTGTCGTGGTGAGCGCACCGACCGTCTTTGCCGCCGAGTGGCTGGAAACCCGGTACAACCGCCACATCGGCTCCGCGCTGGACGAAGTCCTCGGTTTCGAGCCGGAAGTCCGCTTCACCGTGGAAGACGGGGCCGACGCGGAACCGCCGGCGTACAGGCCGCAGCCTCCCGTATACAAGGCTCCCGCGGTTGCTCCGGTGGAACACGCCGCTCCCATGCTCAATCCGAAATATACCTTTGAAACTTTTGTCATCGGCGGCGCCAACCGCTTCGCCCATGCCGCTTCGCTGGCGGTGGCGGAGGCTCCCGCGAAGGCGTACAATCCGCTCTTCCTGTACGGCGGCGTCGGGCTCGGCAAGACCCATCTGATGCACGCCATCGGCCATTACATACTGGAGCACCATCCGGGCATGAAGGTGCTCTACATTTCCTCCGAGAAGTTCACCAACGAGTTCATCAACGCCATCCGCGACAACCGCGGCGAGGATTTCCGCAACAAATACCGCAACATCGACGTGCTTCTCATCGACGACATCCAGTTTCTCGCCGGAAAGGAACAGACGCAGGAGGAGTTTTTCCACACCTTCAACGCGCTCCACGAGGAACGCAAGCAGATCGTCATTTCCAGCGACCGGCCGCCAAAGGAAATCCCCACGCTGGAAGAGCGGCTCCGTTCCCGCTTCGAATGGGGCCTGATCACCGACATCCAGCCGCCGGATCTGGAAACGCGCATCGCCATCCTGCGCAAGAAAGCCAAGGCGGAGAACCTGAACATTCCCAATGAGGCGATGATGTACATCGCCAGCATGATCGACACCAACATCCGCGAGCTGGAGGGCGCTTTGATCCGCGTGGTCGCTTACTCCTCGCTGACCAATCAGGATATCACCGTCCATCTGGCGGCGGAAGCGCTCAAAGACATCCTGCCCTCGAAACGCGACCGGGTGATCACCATCCAGGACATCCAGCAGCGGGTCGGCGAGTATTTCGGCCTCAAGCCGGAGGATTTCAAGGCCCGCAAGCGGACGAAAGCCGTCGCCTTCCCCCGGCAGATCGCCATGTATCTGGCCCGGGAGCTGACGGACTTCTCGCTGCCCAAGATCGGCAACGCCTTCGGAGGGCGCGATCACACCACCGTCATCCACGCCCACGAGCGCGTCGTCCAGCTGATGCAGAAAGATCCGGAGCTGCAGAACATCATCCGCCAGCTCACGGAAAGGATCAAGAACTTCGCCTGACTGCGGCGGCGCCCGGCGGCCGGCGGATACCTTCATCCCCGCGCGTTCGTCCACAGCCTGTCCACAACCGGCAAGCGGGGGGAAAGCTTTCCTTTCCGTCATTTTTCGCCGCTTTTCCACAAATTCAGAGCGCCTACTGCCACGACTTCCATTTTATTAATTTTATTATTCCTTCATAAAAAATATACCGGGATCCGAGGTGTCTTTCCTTCATGAAAATCACCCTGCTCCGTTCCGCCCTTAACGAGGCTGTGGGACAAGTTTCCAAAGCGGTTTCGCCGCGGCCCCCCATTCCGATTCTCGGAGGAATCAAGCTGGAAGCCGATTCTTCCGGAATGAGCCTGACCGCCAGCGACACCGACATTTCCATCCGCAGCTTTATTCCCGCCGTCCTGGACGACCAAGTCGCCGTCAATGTGGAACGCGCCGGAAGCGTGGTCCTCCAGGCCAAATTTTTTGCGGAAATCGTGCGCAAGCTTCCGACGGAGGAAATCCACCTGGAAGTGCACGACCGGTTTCAGGCCACCATCGTTTCCGGCGCCACCGAGATCCAGCTGGTCGGATTCGATCCGGAAGAATTCCCCGTGCTGCCCAGCGTCCGGGAGGACAGGGTGTTTTCGCTGCCCGGAAGCCTGCTTAAGGATATGATTCGTCAAACGTCCTTCGCCATTTCGACCAACGAGTCGACGCCGATTCTCACCGGCGTGCACTGGCAGTTGCAGGACGGGACGCTCAGGGCGACGGCCACCGACCGTCACCGCCTGGCGAGCAGCGTCGCGCAGACCGGGGCGGATCCGTCCGTCCAGTTTTCCGATGTGGTTATCTCCGGCCGCACGCTGAACGAATTGGTCAAGATCATTCCGGATCAGGACGCGGTGGTGGACGTCGTGGTGGACGACAGCCAGGTGCTTTTCCGGCTGGACAATGTGCTGTTTTTCGCCCGCGTGCTGGACGGCGCCTATCCGGACACGTCGCGCATCATTCCGCGCACGTTCAAGACCGAGTTTACCCTTCCGGCCGCCGCTTTCGCCGACGCCATCGAGCGGGCCTACCTGCTGTCCCGCGAGGAAAAGACGAACATCGTCCGCCTGTCCACGCTGGAAGACGGCCGGATCGAGCTGAACTCGAGTTCGTCGGAAATCGGCCGGGTGACGGAAACACTGCAGACGTCTTCCGGAATCACGGGCGAACCGTTGCGGATCTCGTTCAACTCCAAATATTTCATCGATGCCCTGCGGGTGATTGAAGCCGATGAGATTTTCCTCGGCTTCAACGGACCGATGAGCCCCGTTGTCCTGCGGCCCAGAGACGGCGAGGACAACCTGCATCTCATCCTTCCGTACCGCACCAGCGGCTGATCCCGCGCCGGAGATGCGCCATGCGGAAGATTGCCATTTCCACCGAATACATCACGCTGGGGCAGTTGCTCAAGCTGGCCGGCTGTGTCGACACGGGCGGGGAGGTCAAGCGTTTCCTGCGGGAGCGAAGGGTGACGGTGAACGGCCTGCCGGAGGAACGCCGCGGGCGCAAGCTGTACCCCGGAGACGCGGTGGACGCCGAAGGTTGCGGCCGGTTTATGGTGGAGCGCGGATGACGATAATGGAAGAAAAAGGATTCCCGACATGCGGCTGAAGCGACTGGAACTGCGCGCTTTCCGGAATTACGGGGAACTTGCGCTGGACGTCGGCGCGGGCGTCAACATTCTGCTCGGTCCCAACGCGCAGGGCAAGACGAACCTGCTGGAAGCGATCCACGTGCTGGCGCTGGCCCGGTCCCACCGGACGTCCAACGACCGCGAGCTCATCGCCTGGGATCGGGATTCGGCTTGGGTGAAAGGGGAAGTGGAGCGCCGCCACGGCGGCGTGACGCTGGAACTGGAGCTCACGCCCCGGGGCAAGAAAGCCCGGGTGGGCGGCGTTGAGCAGCGGAGGCTGAGCGATTTCGTCGGCCGGCTGAACGTGGTGCTGTTCGCGCCGGAGGATCTGGACATCGTCAAGGGTCCGCCCGTCGTGCGCCGCCGTTTCATGGACATGGAGATCGGCCAGACGCACCCCGGCTACCTGCACGACCTTCTCCAGTTCCACCGTGTGCTGGAGCAACGGAACCGTTTCCTGAAAACGGCGGATCCCGGCCGGTCGGCGTCCGGCGAACTGGATGTCTGGAACGAGCAGCTGGCGTTGTACGGTGTCCGCATGATGCGGCGCCGGGAGCGGTTCATCCGGAAGATCCGGCCCCTCGCCGGAGAGATTCACGCCGGCGTGACCCGTTCGGCGGAGACGCTCACCGTTGAGTACAAGCCTTCCTTCGGAACCGCCGAGCAGGTGGCCGGAGAAGATGATTCTTCTTTAATCGAGCAATTTATGTTAATGTTAACACAGAGCAAGGAACAGGAGTTTCGCCGCGGCGTCACGCTGGTCGGTCCGCACCGGGACGATGTGCGGCTGCTCATCGACGGGAGGGACGCCCAGTCCTATGGTTCGCAGGGTCAGCAGCGAACCGCCGCCCTGTCCCTCAAGCTGGCGGAACTGGAACTTGTCCGCGAAGAAATCGGGGAATACCCGCTGCTTCTTCTGGACGACGTGCTGTCGGAGCTCGATCCGGCGCGGCAGGCGCAGCTGGTCGAGGCATTCCGCAGCCGCGTCCAGACGTTTATTACGACCACCAGCCTGGACGGACTGGACCTGGGACGCCTGGAAGACGCAGTCGTCTGCCAGGTCCGGCAGGGCAGGATTTTCACCTGACCGGGACGCGGAGGTGAGGCGCCATATACATACACCTGGGCGGAGAAAAAATCATCCGCGCATCCGAAATCGTCGCCATTTTCGACATTTCCATCGAACAGCAGGCCGATGACACCGGGCAGTTCATGGAACATTGCCGGAAAAACAAGCGGATGGAAACCATCGGCGACGAAGAACCGAAATCGATCGTCGTGACAACGGACAAAGTTTACTATTCGCCCGTGTCGTCCGCGACGCTGAAGCGCAGGACCACCCGGCTGTCCGTTTGACGGAGGCGGCGCATGACGGAGGCGGATTCGGGCGTTTCGCACAAAAAGGCGGTGAACGGATTGGCTGCAAATTCGGGGCAAACGTATGACGAATCGCAGATCCAGGTGCTCGAAGGCCTGGAGGCGGTTCGCAAACGCCCGGGCATGTATATCGGTTCCACCGGCCCGAAAGGGCTGCACCACCTGGTATGGGAAGTAGTGGACAACAGCATCGACGAAGCGCTGGCGGGTTATTGCGACGACATCCGGGTGACCGTCCACGCCGACGGCAGCGTCAGCGTGATCGACAACGGCCGCGGCATTCCCGTCGGCGAACACCCGAAAATGAAAAAAGCCACCCTGGAAGTGGTCATGACCGTCCTGCACGCGGGCGGCAAGTTCGGCGGCGAAGGCTACAAGGTGTCCGGCGGCCTGCACGGCGTCGGCGTGTCCGTGGTCAACGCCCTGTCCGAACGGCTTATCGTCCGCGTGCGCCGCGACGGCTTCATATACCAGCAGGAATATGAACGCGGCACGCCGCTTTACGACGTGAAAGTGGTCGGGGAATCGGACGAGACCGGAACGGAGACGCGCTTTTGGCCCGATCCGGAAATTTTTACCGAGACCACCGATTTCGACTACGAAACCCTGGCCGGCCGGCTCCGCGAGCTCGCTTTCCTGAACAGGGGCGTCCGCATTGCCATCGCGGACGAAAGAACCGGCCAGCGGGAGACGTTCAAATATGACGGCGGCATCATCGAGTTCGTCGAATTTCTGAACCGGACCCGCGAGCCGCTGCACGAGCGGCCCATTTACATCGAAGCGCAAAGGGAAGGCGTCCACTGCGAGATCGCCCTGCAATACAACGACGGTTATACGGAAAACATCTATTCGTTCGCCAACAACATCCATACCCACGAAGGCGGCACCCACGAGTCGGGCTTCAAGAGCGCCCTGACCCGGGTGCTCAACGACTACGCCCGCAAAATGGGGCTGCTCAAGGACAACGAGGCCAATCTGGCGGGCGAGGACACCCGCGAAGGACTCACCGCCATCATCTCCGTGAAGATCCGCGAACCGCAGTTCGAAGGCCAGACGAAGACGAAGCTCGGCAACAGCGAAGTGCGGGGGATCGTGGAATCGCTGTTCGCGGAGAAGATGTCCGAGTTTCTGGACGAAAACCCGTCCGTCGCCCGCAAGATCGTGGAGAAGGCCCTGCAGGCCCAACGGGCGCGGGAGGCGGCGCGCAAGGCGCGGGAACTCACGAGGCGCAAGAACGCCCTCGAGGTCAGCTCCCTGCCGGGGAAGCTGGCGGATTGCTCCTCAAGGGACGCTTCCATCTGCGAACTGTTCATCGTCGAGGGCGACTCCGCGGGCGGCTCGGCCAAACAGGGACGGGACCGGAACTTCCAGGCGATCCTTCCGCTCCGCGGCAAAATTCTGAATGTGGAAAAGTCGCGCCTGGACAAGATCCTGTCCAACTCCGAGATCCGCGCCATCATCACCGCGCTGGGAACCGGCGTCGGGGACGATTTTGACATCTCCAAGGCGAGATATCACAAAATCGTCATCATGACCGACGCCGATGTGGACGGGGCGCACATCCGGACGCTGCTGCTGACGTTTTTCTACCGCTACATGCGGCAGCTCATCGAGGAAGGCTACGTATACATCGCCCAGCCGCCCCTGTACAAGATCGAAGCGAACAAGACGGTGCGGTATGCGCACAACGACAAGCAGCGGGACGAAATTCTCGCCCAGCTCCCCAAGAACGTCAAGGCGACCGTCCAGCGTTACAAGGGGTTGGGCGAGATGAACGCCGAGCAGTTGTGGGAGACGACGATGGACCCGCAGAACCGGACGCTGCTGCAGGTGAAGATCGAGGACGCGATGAAGGCCGACATCATCTTCGATACGCTGATGGGCGACAACGTCGAGCCGCGCCGCGAGTTCATCCAGCAGTACGCGAAATTCGTGCGCAACCTGGACGTGTGATCAGCGGACGTCGCGCCGCGCGCGGACGTTCCCGCGGCGGCGCAAGCTCCGCGCCTTCGGGCTTCTCCGGCGGAGGCTTCGCAACTTCCGCAACCGGAGATTGCGCACCCGGAAGCTCCGTCCGCGTCTTCCCCGTCCGCGGCCGCTTCCTTTGCGGAACCGGCCGTACGCCTTGGCGTAACGGTAAATCCGGCGGAACACGCTCCGGTCCGGAAGCTTTCGGAAAATGAACGGATCGGGCGCCGTGTTCGTCTCGATGATCCAAGGCGTGAGGGACTTGTCGAGCCCGATGTCCAGGCCGACTTCCTTGATGCCCGGGAACCGGCGGTCCAGCGCTTCCGCGGTCTGCAGACCGAGCTCCCGCAGCCGGTCGAAGAGTCTTCGCATCCGCGGGGCGTCGGTGTGGCGGATGAGCAGCCGTTCCGCGGACATCGGCGTCCCGCCGCTGTGGTAGTTGGTCACCGCGCGCCCGCGGCGGGCAAGGCGGGCAATGATGCCCGTGGATTCCCACCGGTCGTGCGGATTTTTCTGCACCATGACGCGAAGGTCGAAGGGCCGCCCGTTATTGGCGAGCAGGCGGATCCCGCGCTGCACGAGGTAGGGACGCCGCAGTTTGACCGCCGATAGACGCCGGAACATCGCCGCGAAGGACGGGAAGCGGACTTTATTGTCGCCGTAATGGATCTGCCACGCGGGTCCGGGTCCCGCAAGGCGTTCGATCCGCACCACGCCTTTGCCGAAGGTGCCGTTCACCGGCTTGACATAGACCATCCCGTACCGCTCCAGCATGTCCTCAAGGGCGGCGCGGCTGAACTTTCGCGTCTCCGGCACCAGCTCCCGAAGCCTGGGGTCGGCGAGGAGCGCGGCGGTCTTGCTCCACTTGCTGCGCACCCGACGGATCGCCATGGGCGGCCCACCTTTCTCCCAGCGTTGTGATATAATGGAACCATCGTCCCACTTACAGTATGACGGCCGCCTGCCGGTGGTGACGGCTCCCGCGGCGTGGAAGGCGCACTGAGCGAAGGAGGATCAGCATGGCGGAAGAACGCGGTTCCCGCATTTTGGAGCGAGATATCGGCGCCGAAATGCGGGAATCTTTTATGGATTACGCAATGAGCATCATCATCAGCCGGGCCCTGCCGGATGTGCGGGACGGCCTCAAGCCGGTCCATCGCCGCATCCTGTACGCCATGTCGGAAATGGGCATGACACCGGACAAGCCCTTCAAGAAGTCGGCCCGGGTGGTCGGCGAGGTGCTGGCCAAATACCATCCGCACGGCGACGCGGCGGTCTACGACGCGATGGTGCGGATGGCCCAGGATTTTTCCCTCCGCTACATGCTGGTGGAAGGGCACGGCAACTTCGGCTCCGTCGACGGGGATTCCGCGGCGGCCATGCGCTACACGGAGGCGCGCCTTTCCCGCATCTCCGAAGAGATGCTGCGGGACATCGACAAGGAAACCATCGACTTCGTCCCCAACTACGACGGCGGCGAAATGGAGCCGTCCGTGCTGCCCGCGCGGTTTCCGAACCTGCTTGTCAACGGCAACTCCGGCATCGCGGTGGGGATGGCTACCAACATTCCGCCCCACAACCTGACGGAAGTCATCAACGGGGTGCAGGCGCTGATCCGCAACCCCGATATCACGTCCCTTGACCTGATGGAATACATCGAGGGTCCGGATTTTCCGACCGGCGCGTTCATCCTCGGCCGGTCCGGCATCCGCCAGGCCTACGAAACCGGCCGCGGGACCATCACCATCCGGGCCAGGGCCGAAATCGAGGAAGCCGGCGGGCGGCACCGCATCGTCGTCACCGAGCTTCCCTACATGGTGATCAAATCGCGCCTGGTGGAGAAGATCGCCGAGCTGGTCCGCGAGAAGAAGATCGACGGCATCACCGACCTCAGGGACGAATCCGACCGCAGCGGCATCCGCATCGTCATCGAGCTGCGGCGCGACGTCAATCCGAACGTGGTGCTGAACAACCTGTACAAACACACGCCCATGCAGACGTCCTTCGGCATCAACATGCTGGCCATCGTCAACAAGGAGCCGAAGGTGCTCAGCCTGAAGGAGATGCTGCAGCATTACCTGCAGCACCAGGTGGAAGTCGTCACGCGGCGCACCCGGTACGATCTGCGCAAGGCGGAGGAGCGGGCCCATATCCTGGAAGGCCTGCGCATCGCGCTGGACCATCTGGACGAAGTAATCGCGCTCATCCGCGCCGCCCGGGACGACGCCGAGGCGAAGGAAGGCCTGATGAACCGGTTCGGCCTGTCCGAAGCGCAGGCCCAGGCCATCCTGGACATGCGCCTGCGCCGGCTCACCGGCCTGGAGCGGGAAAAGATCGACGCGGAATACGCCGAGCTTGTGCAAAAAATCGCCGAATACAAACGGATTCTCGCCGACGAACAGCTCCTGCTCGGCATCATCCACGACGAGCTGGAGGAGATCAAGCGGAAATACGGCGACCCGCGGCGCACCGTCATTACCCAGGAGGAAGACGAGATCCTCACCGAGGATCTCATCCCGCGGGACGAAGTGGTCATCACGATGACCCACACCGGCTACATCAAGCGCCTGCCGGTGTCCACCTACCGCAGCCAGAAAAGGGGCGGCAAGGGCGTCGTCGGGATGGACACCAAGGAGGACGATTTCGTCGAGCACCTGTTCGTGGCGAACACGCACGACTACCTCCTGTTTTTCACCAACAAGGGACGCGTGTTCCGCCTGAAAGCCTGGGAGGTGCCGGATCTCAGCCGCACCGCGCGGGGCACGCCGGTCATCAACCTGATCCAGATCGACCAGGACGAGACGATCAACGCCGTCATTCCGGTGGCCTCGTTCGACACGGATCAGTACCTGTTCTTCGCCACCCGGAAGGGCATCGTGAAGAAAACCCCGCTGGCGGACTACGCCAACATCCGCAAGGTCGGGCTGATCGCCATCACCCTGCGGGAGGACGACGATCTGATCGCCGTCCGGCTCACCGACGGCAAACGGGACATCATCATGGGCACCGCCCGCGGCATGTCCATCCGTTTCCCTGAAAACGACGTGCGGCCGATGACGCGGGGCGCCACCGGCGTCAAGGGCATCGAGCTGGACGAAGGGGACGCCGTGATCGACATGGATGTGGTGGAGCCGGACCAGGACGTGCTGATCGTGACGGAGAAAGGTTACGGCAAGCGGACGCCGGTGAGCGAATACCGGGTGCAATCCCGCGGCGGCAAGGGCATCAAGACGCTGCACATGACGGAGAAAAACGGCCGCGTGGTCGGGCTCAAGGTGGTGCGGGACGACCGGGACCTGATGATCATCACCGCGTCGGGCACGCTGATCCGCACCGCCGTCGCCGGCATCAGTTCCATGGGCCGCATCACGCAGGGCGTGAAGCTGATCCACATCCGCGACGAGGACGCGGTGGCCACGGTGGCCGTCGTGCCGCCGCAGGAGGAAGACGCGGCGCGGGCGGAAGAAGAAGGCCGCGGCCCGTCCGGCGAATGACAGCCCGCGACGCGCGCGGGCGGCAAAGGCGGCCCGTTGCGGTTTGGCGTGGCATGGGCGGCCAAGGCACCGACCTTCCGGATCATCCGGGAGGTCTTTTTTTGGCGCGGCCTCCAAACGGGCTAAAATATACCCGGGGCTTTTCTTGACAGCCTCCCGGCCCTCTGCTACTATTTCGATAATTTATATTGAACGGGAAGGGGTCCAAGGCGTGTGGGAAAACAAGTTTGCCAAGGAAGGGCTGACGTTTGACGACGTACTTCTGGTGCCTCGCAGATCCGAGGTGTTGCCGCGGGAAACGGACGTGTCCGTGTCGCTCAGCCCGTCGGTGAAACTGAACATCCCCATTGTGAGCGCCGGCATGGACACGGTCACGGAATCCGCGCTGGCCATCGCCCTCGCCCGCGAAGGGGGCATCGGCGTCATCCACAAAAACATGTCCATCGAACAGCAGGCGGAGGAAGTCGACCGGGTGAAACGGTCGGAAAGCGGCGTGATCACCAACCCGTTTTCCCTGACTCCGGATCGCCGCGTATATGAAGCGGAAGAACTGATGAGCAAATACCGCATCTCCGGCGTTCCCATCGTCGATGAGCGGGGGAAGCTGGTCGGCATCATCACCAACCGCGACCTGCGCTTCATCCGCGACTATTCAACGCCGATCGGCGAGGTCATGACCCGCGAGAACCTCGTCACCGCGCCGGTGGGCACCACCCTGCAGGAAGCGGAGCACATCCTCCAGAAGCACAAGATCGAGAAGCTTCCGCTCGTGGATGAGAACTTCATTTTGAAGGGTCTCATCACCATCAAGGACATCGAAAAGGCGATCCAGTTCCCGAACGCGGCCAAGGACGCGCAGGGGCGGCTTTTGGCCGGCGCGGCGGTGGGCGTCTCCAAGGACACCTTCGAGCGGGCCGACGCCCTGGTCGAGGCGGGCGTCGACATGCTCGTGGTCGATTCCGCCCACGGGCACCATATCAACGTGATCGAAACCGTCCGGAAACTGCGCGCCAAATATCCCGATCTGACCATCGTGGCCGGCAACGTGGCCACGGGGGAAGGCACCCTGGATCTGATCAAGGCGGGCGCTTCCGTGGTCAAGGTGGGCATCGGGCCCGGGTCCATCTGTACCACCCGCGTCGTCGCCGGCATCGGCGTGCCGCAGATCACCGCCATCTACGACTGCGCCACCGTGGCCCGGCAATACAACGTGCCGATTATCGCCGACGGGGGCATAAAGTATTCCGGCGACATCGTCAAGGCGCTGGCCGCGGGCGCGAGCGCCGTCATGCTGGGGAGCCTGCTTGCCGGCACGGAGGAGAGCCCGGGCGAGTCGGAAATCTTCCAGGGCCGCCGCTACAAGACCTACCGCGGCATGGGTTCCCTCGGCGCGATGAAGGAAGGCAGCGGGGACCGTTACTTCCAGGAAGAAGCCGCGAAACTCGTCCCCGAAGGCATCGAAGGCCGCGTGCCCTACAAAGGCCCGCTGAGAGACACCGTGTACCAGCTCATCGGCGGCCTGCGCGCCGGCATGGGATACTGCGGCGTGCGGAACATCCGGGAACTGCAAAACGATACCCAGTTCATCCGCATCACGAACGCGGGGCTCAGGGAAAGCCATCCGCACACCGTGCAGATCACCAAGGAAGCGCCAAACTATTCCCTCTGAATTCCCGTCCGAAAAATCGCGACGGGCCGTTCAGTTTCCTTCTGTCGGTGTGTTAAAATTACAGTCGAAGGTTCCCGATGGGAGGGGTGAACGGACGTTGCTGCCTTTGTCGAAGAGGCTCGTCGCCGCCATTCTGTCCGTATTTCTGGCCGTTTCGGCACTGACCGCCGGCGGAAGTCCCGCCGCCGCCCAGGAGGCGATGGCTCCGCCGAAGATCGACGCGGCGGCCGCCATCCTGATCGACGCGGAGACCGGCCAGGTGCTGTTCGAACAGAACGCCGACACGCCGCTGCCTCCCGCCAGCATGGCCAAGATGATGACCGAATATCTGGTGCTGAAGGCGGTCCGTTCCGGCGAACTCTCCTGGGATCAGGTCGTCACGGTCGGCGAAAACGCGGCGAGCCAAATCGGCAGCCGGATCTTTCTGGCCCGGGGCGACAAGCACACGATCAGGGAGCTCTACATCGCCACCGCCGTCGGTTCGGCGAACGACGCTTCCGTCCAGCTGGCCGAGGCGGTCGCCGGGAGCGAAGAAGCGTTCGTCGAGCTGATGAACGAGACCGCCCGGCGGATCGGCATGACCAATACGCATTTCATCAACGCCACCGGCCTCGACCGGGCGGACATGCCCGAGAAGTTCCGTCCTCCCGAATCGGCGGGCGAAACCGAAATGTCGGCCCGCGACGCGTCCCTGCTCGCCTATACCATCCTCAAGGAAGTTCCGGAGTTTCTCGAATTTTCCTCCATCCTGGAATACAAGTTCCGGGAGCGGGACAAGGACCCGATGCTGAACTGGAACTGGATGCTGGAGTCGGCCGCCGAGAAACCGGCTCTCCGCCAGTTCAGCTATCCGGGCGTAGACGGCATGAAGACGGGCAGCACCAGCCGGGCGCTCAACTGCTTCACCGGCACCGCCAAGCGCGGAGACCGGCGGCTCATCGCCGTGGTCATGGGCGTGCCCGGCAGGACGGAAGAAGGCCGGCGGTTCCTGGAGACGGCCAAACTGTTCGATTACGGCTTCAACGCGTTTGAAACGGCGACGATCGTGGACGCCAAGACCGCCGTGGAAGGCTACGAAGAGGTGCCGGTCAAGAAAGGCAAGGCCCGCAGCGTGCCGGTGGTGACCGCATCCGACATCGTCCGGCTGATGCCGAAGGGCGGCAAGGCGGAAATCACCGCCGCGGAAGTCCGTTTCGACGAACCGGTCGTCGCGCCGGTGAACCAGGGGGACAAGCTGGGCACCGTTACCTATTCGTTCAAAGATCCGGTAACCGGCCAGACCGTTTCGGAGACCCTCGATCTCATCGCCGCCCGGGACGTGCCGAAGGCCCCTTGGTGGCAGCTGACGTTCCGCAGCATCGGCGACTTCTTCGTCAGCCTGTTCAAGGGGATTGTGAACTTGTTTTGACAACTTTATGCCGGCAGCCGGGTTTCGGGAAATAATTCCGAGCAAACCGGTTGCCTTTAATCCGTGCGTCCTGTAAAATAAATGGTCAGAACGTTGGGAGGCATGGAACATGGAGACGGGAACAACGAAAGTGAAACGCGGCATGGCCGAGATGCAAAAAGGCGGGGTCATCATGGACGTCATGAGCGCCGAGCAGGCGCGGATCGCGGAAGCCGCCGGCGCGGTGGCGGTCATGGCTCTGGAGAAGGTGCCCGCGGACATTCGCGCCGCCGGCGGCGTGGCGCGGATGGCCGACCCGTATTTGATCGAGGAAGTCATGAAGGCGGTCACGATCCCGGTCATGGCCAAGTGCCGGATCGGCCATTTCGTGGAAGCGAAGGTGCTGGAAGCCCTCGGCGTCGACTATATCGACGAAAGCGAAGTGCTGACGCCGGCGGATGAAGTGTACCACATCGACAAGACGCAGTTCACCGTGCCGTTCGTGTGCGGCGCGCGCGACCTCGGCGAAGCCCTCCGGCGGATCCAGGAAGGCGCTTCGATGATCCGGACGAAGGGCGAGCCCGGAACCGGCAACATCGTGGAAGCCGTGCGGCACATGCGCCTTATGATGTCCCAGATCCGCAAAGTGCAGAACATGTCCCCGGACGAGCTGTACCACGAGGCGAAAACGCTGGGCGTGCCCTACAACCTCCTGCTCGAGGTGCACAAAACGGGCCGCCTGCCGGTGGTCAACTTCGCCGCGGGGGGCGTGGCCACGCCGGCCGATGCCGCGCTCATGATGCACCTGGGAGCGGACGGCGTGTTCGTGGGTTCGGGCATCTTCAAATCCGACAATCCGGAGAAATTCGCCCGGGCCATCGTGGAAGCGACGACCCATTACGACGATTACGACCTGATCGCGCGGGTGTCCCGGAACCTCGGCACCCCGATGAAAGGCCTCGACATCGCCAAGCTGGACGAGACGCAACTCATGCAGGTTCGCGGTGTGTGATCATGCGATCCGGACCGGACGCGGGCTTGGCATTGGGCGGCAAGCGTCCGGCGTCACGCGGGGCGGGCGGCTTCCCGGAGGTTGCTCCGGCAAGCCGCCCCGCCCGTTATGGGCACGCGGAAAGGAGGAGACGCGAGATGCCAAAAATCGGCGTATTGGCGCTGCAGGGCGCCGTGTCGGAGCATTTGGACAGCATCCGGCTGGCCGGCGGGGAAGGCGTGGCCGTCAAGCGCGTCGAGCAGCTGGCCGACCTCGACGGTCTGATCATCCCCGGCGGCGAGAGCACCACCATCGGCAAGCTCATGCGGAAATACGGTTTCATCGAGGCCATTCGCGGCTTCTCCGACGCGGGAAAACCGATCTTCGGCACGTGCGCCGGCATGATCGTGCTGGCCAGGAAGCTGGAAGGCGGCGAAGAGCCGCATCTATCGCTCATGGACATCACCGTCGCCCGCAACGCCTTCGGACGGCAGCGGGAAAGCTTTGAAACGGATCTGGAGGTCAAGGGGTTCGACACGCCGGTCCGGGCCGTGTTCATCCGCGCCCCCCTGATCCGGGAAGTCGGCGAAGGCGTGGAAGTGCTGGCGACGTTCCGGGGCGAGATCGTGCTGGCCCGGCAGGGGCATCTCCTGGCATCATCGTTCCATCCCGAACTGACGAGCGACACCCGGCTGCACGGCTTGCTGCTGGACATGGCCAGACAGCGGGCGGCGGCTGCAAGCGCGTAACGCGTTCGGGGCCGGAACGGGACTGGAGCAGGGCTGGAAGGAAGAAAGGGGCTGCTGTAACGGATGCTGGATGTCCGATTGTTGCGCACCGACCTCGACAGGGTGAAGCGGGCGCTCCGCCTTCGCGGCATGGACGAGGAGCTGGTTGCGCCCTTCACGGAACTGGACACGGCCAAAAGGGAGAAACAGACGGAAAGCGAAGCGCTAAAGAACCGGCGAAACGTCGTGTCGCAGGAAGTGGCGCGGCGGAAACGGACCGGGGAAGACGCGGAACCGCTCATCGCCGAGATGCGTGAAGTGAACGAACGCATCCGGCGCCTCGACGAAGAGGTGCGTGAGCTGGAGGCGAAAATCGACGAGCTTCTGCTGACGCTGCCGAACATCCCCCACGACTCCGTTCCGTTCGGCCGGTCCGACCAAGACAACGTAGAGATTCGCCGGGTCGTGCCGCTTCCGGAGTTTCCGTTCGAGCCGAAGCCGCACTGGGAAGTCGCCGAGCGCCTGGGCATCCTCGATTTCGCGGCGGCGGCGAAGACATCCGGCGCGCGCTTTGTCTTCTACAAGGGACTCGGCGCCCGGCTGGAGCGGGCGCTCATCAACTTCATGATGGACCTGCACGCCGACGAACACGGCTACGAAGAAGTGCTGCCGCCCTATCTGGTGAACCGCGACAGCCTGATCGGCACCGGGCAACTGCCCAAATTCGAGGAAGATCTGTTCAAGGTGGAAGGCACCGGCCATTATCTCATTCCGACGGCGGAGGTGCCGGTGACCAATCTGCATCGCGAGGAAATCCTTCCGCGGGAGGAGTTGCCGAAAAAGTTCGTCGCCTACAGCGCCTGCTTCCGCTCGGAAGCGGGAGCGGCCGGCCGCGACACCCGCGGGCTCATCCGCCAGCATCAGTTTGACAAAGTCGAACTCGTCCAGCTTGTGGAGCCGGAAAAATCGTACGAGACGCTGGAGGAGCTCACGGGGCACGCCGAGAATGTGCTGAAGAAGCTCGGCCTGCCTTATCGGGTCATCGTCCTGTGCACCGGCGACATGGGATTCGCCGCGGCCAAGACCTACGACATCGAAGTGTGGATGCCGGGGGCGGGCATGTACCGGGAAATTTCCTCCAGCACCAACTTCGAGGACTTCCAGGCGCGACGGGCGGGCATCCGGTTCCGGCGGGAACACGGCGCCAAGCCCGAATACGTGCACACGCTGAATGCTTCCGGCCTGGCCGTCGGCCGGACGGTGGCGGCCATTCTCGAAAATTACCAGGAAGCGGACGGTTCCGTCCGCATTCCGGAAGCGTTGCGCCCGTACATGGGCGGCATCGAGCGGATCAGTCCCCGCGGTTGAACGTCCGAACGAACGTATGCTATCATAAGCTGGCAGGGACGGTGGCCCGTAACGGCGGGGACGCCGCCCGAATTCGGAGAGGTACCGAAGCGGTCATAACGGGGCGGTCTTGAAAACCGTTGGGGCCTTGCGGCCCACGTGGGTTCGAATCCCACCCTCTCCGCCATCGAGTTGCATGCAAGCCGGTCCAGCGAGGATCGGCTATTTTTAAATTTATTGAAGGGAAGGGATTTATGCGGGAACTTGAGGTTTCTCCGCCGGCCGCGGCCGGGAACCGGCCTCTTGAAACGCCGTCTCGATCTCGTCAAGCGCATGTTTTTCATGGCGCTGGGCGCCTTCATCGTCGCCGTCGCCCTGGACGTTTTTCTCGTGCCGAACCGGATCATCGACGGCGGCATCACCGGCGTATCCATCATGCTGGAACACCTGACAAGGATTCCGCTGGGTTATTATTTGTTCTTTCTGAATCTTCCCTTCCTGGTTCTGGGCTACAAAACCATCGGCAAAACATTTGCCTTGAGCACCCTGTTCGCTGTCGCGGCGCTGTCGGCTTCCACCTTCCTCCTTCACGATGTGGCGTCCGTGACGCACGAGCCGCTTCTGGCCGCCGTTTTCGGCGGCGTTCTGCTGGGCGTCGGCGTCGGCATGGTCATCCGTTTCGGCGGGTCGATGGACGGCACCGAAATCGTGGCCATCGTGGGCAACCGCAAGCTGCCCTTTTCCGTCGGCGAGATCGTCATGTTCCTCAACGTGTTCATCCTGGGCAGCGCCGGATTTGTGTTCGGCTGGGATAATGCGATGATGTCCATGATCGCCTATTTTATCGCCTTCAAAGTCATCGATCTGGTCATCGAAGGGCTGGACGAATCGAAATCCGTCTGGATCATCAGCGACAAGGCCCAGGAAATCGGGGATGCGATCATCTCCCGGCTCGGACGCGGCGTCACTTACCTTCAGGGAGCGGGCGGATACACCGGCGAAGGCAAGCGAATCATATTTTGCGTCATCACCCGCCTTGAGGAAGCGAAGATGAAGTCCATCGTCGGCGAACTCGACCCTTCGGCATTCATGGCGATTGCGAACATTCACGATGTCCGGGGCGGCAGATTCAAGAAGAAAAACATTCACTGACCCAAACGGGAGGGTTGGCCGTTGCTCAGAAAATGGGGTTTGGCCGGTATTGCCGCGCTGATGGCGGCTGCCGCAGTGCTCGCGGCCTGCAGCGCGAAGAAATCGCCGGAGGAGCTGCTTCGGCGCGCCGCGGAAAAAGCCCGGGACATCCGATCCTACACCTTTGCCGGGTCGTTACAGATGGAGGGAATGATTCCGCTTCTCGGCGGGGATGCCGGGAGATTCACCGTACCCGCGAATCAGCCGTTCCAATTGGAGATCGCCTGGAACGGCGCCCACCGCGCCGATCCGATGCTGACGGAAGCGGATTTGGACATCCGTATCACGGGCGGAATGGAAATCGCCTTTTCCCTGCCCGTCGTCATGAACCGGGACAAGATCTGGATCCAGGTGCCCGATGTACCTTTCCTTCCGTTTCCCCGGGAGGCTGTCGGCCGGTTTCTCGAGATCGACCAGCGGAGGCTGGCGGAGGAACAGGACGCGCCGCTGGCGCCGCAGGATCTGGGAGCCCTGAAACAGCTCCGCCCGGAGCTGGTCGGCGTTTTCTTCAACCATCTGGACGAAAAAACGTATTTCAGCGTGCTTTCCAAAAAGGAAGCCGTCCTGCCCGCCCAAGCTGACGTAAGGGACGTTGTCCGGATGCGGATCGACAAGGAGCAACTGCGGCCGCTGATGGAAACGTTGGTGCGGCAGATCGCGCCGGAAGCCATCGATCTGCTTGCCCGGGAGGAATACCGCGGCATGCACGGCCTTGACGCGTCCGTGCTGGAAGAGATGAAGCGCGACCTTGAGGAATACGCGGAAACGGAGCTGGAACAGGATCTGGGGCGGATCGAACGGCTGCCGGACCCGTTCACCATCATCGCGGATGTCGGCATGAACCGCGAAGGGCACGTTACCTGGCTGGACATCACCGTCGACGCCGGTTTCCTGGACGCAACGGACCGGCCCGGACGGTTCCGCCTGCGGACGAAAAACGAATTTGCGGGGATCAACGCAGAGCCGCAGTTCCGGTACGGCGAACCCGGGGACGCCCTGACCGTGGAAGAACTGATGGAGCTGTTTGCCGGCCGCGGCACGATGTAAAATAAAAAAAAGCGGTCTTCACGACCGCCCAGACTGTCGACAAACCCCTTGTCGGCAGTCTTTTTTATTCGTATGTTTCTTTATCCATTCACCGCGTTAATATGGTATAATATTGGCAGTACATCCTAC
>JGI12341J12878_1000422_pt1 | contig 17802 bp, 22 predicted proteins | sample Passage260B_FD_12878 | JGI IMG/M metagenome (IMG submission 12878)
GGCCATGGGAGATGTCCCGCAACCTGAACAACGCCCTTGACACCCGATATTTTCAGGCGCAAGGGCTGGTCAGCATGCTTGAATGTTACTTGGCATTTCGTGAACTCTTCGGAACCGCCTGGTGCGGACCCGCATGCCAGGTGGTGTGAGAGGACGGGGGCTAGCCGCCCCCTTCTACTCGATTAAATTATGGAGAAGAAGACCGCGTTGAAAGGCAGGTGCGCCGCGATGGCCGAATACCGCAATCCCGTGATCGCCGGTTTCCATCCCGATCCCAGCGTGTACCGCGGTGGCCCGGGTGGGCGGAGAGCGCAGGATCTTGTTCCGGAGAAGAATCGGCAGCTTGTGGAAGGTGGAGAACGAGGCGCCCTGGACGTCGGATTGGCGTCATCATCGGGGCGACTGAACTTCCATAATACCGCATGAAGGCTGTCCGTTCCGGGCGGCCTGTTTTTTTGTGCAATTCGATTTTTATGCAACATAAGAATCCATCAAAGAACCATAAAGATCGATCATTGTATCGGGGTTGGCTTCAATTTACCATGTACCATAAAAATCAAGAAATGCCGTCAATTGGTGGTGAAGGTGTCGGTCTGCGGGCAAACGATCATGTGATCTTTGAAAGCGCTTAATCAATCACCAGGGAGGGTTACCATGCGAAAGAGCTTCTGCGTTTTGCTGGCGCTGGCTTTGCTGCTTGCGGCTTGCGGAGGGGGAGGCGGACAGTCTTCTTCCCCGTCCGGCGGTTCGTCGGGGGAACCCTTGGACGGCCAGAGCGGCGGCCAGGAGATTTCCGGGGAAATCACCGTTTTCGGCTGGGGCGGCGGCGAAGAGCTGCAAACCCGGAAAGAGGCCACGGAAGTCTTCCGAAAGCTCTATCCGAAGGTGAAAGTCAAAGAAATCTGGCTGCCGGCGAACGAAGTCGACACCAAACTCGACGCGGCCCTTGCGGCGGGCAACGCCGGGGACGTCATCATGATGTCGCCCGACTGGAGAGGCCTTCGTTCCAAATGGTTTGAAGATCTGAATCCGTACGTCGAGCGGGACGGCCTGGATCTTGCGTCGTTGCTCACGCCGGGTGTCGACGAAGGCTACGTGCAGCCGGACGGCAAGCGGGAAGGCATGCCGACCACGGCTTCCGACTTCATGATCGCCTACAACAAGAAGATTTTCGACGACGCCGGCGTGCCGTATCCGACGGACGACTGGACCTGGGACGACTTTGCGGAAATCGCGAGGAAAGTATCCTCCGGCGAAGGGGCGAACCGGATCTACGGCATCGTGACGCACTGGATTCTCCAAAGCTTCGCCCCGATGATTTACGGCGGCAGGCCGTACAACGACGACTGGACGAAGCAGCAGCTGGACGATCCGAGGGTGATCAAGGGATATCAGTTGTTCGGCGACCTCGTGAAGGACGGCGCGATGCCCGACGATGCCGCGTCCAAAGCGATGCCGATGGATCAAATGTTCGCGGCCGGAAGAGCCGCCATGTATCCGATGGGCCTGTTCGAAGCTTCCACCATCGCGAAAGCGGTGGGCAACAACTTCGAGTGGGGAATCGTGATGCCGCCGCGGGATCCCGAAGGCCGGACCGTCAACATCAAGTTCCAGACGGGATTCGCCATGAACAAGGACTCGAAGAACAAGGAAGCGGCATGGGCCTACATCAAGACGGCATCCCTGAACAAGGAAGTGGGCGACATCTACAGCCGGGTCAATCTGCCCGCGCCCCGCGAAGCCGCCGAGACCACGTTCAAGGCCAAGACCATCGAAGGCACGTCGATCAAAATGGAGGATTTCGTGACGGGGCTTGAGAACGCCATCGTGTTCCCGTGGGGAGGCGCCCTTGCCAAGGCGGCGGACCTGTACGGACAAGTCTGGGAGCAGGTCACGCTGCAGGGCAGATCGGCCGAAGAAGTGGCCCGGGAATACGCGCCCAAGATCCAGGAAGCGTTCGATTCCATCCACGCCAGACAGTGAATGACGATGACAGGCGGAGACGGCGAGAGGATATTTGCCCGCCAAATATCCTCTCCCGTCTTTCGCCGCTTATCCCACCTTGGAGGCGGAAACATGAAGCGAGTCGGCAGCATCGAAAGAAGGGAGAACCGGCAATTCTTCCTTTATATTTCCCCGTGGCTGCTGGGCTTCCTGATCTTCACCCTCTATCCGATGGTCCATTCGTTCATCATGGTGTTTACCGACACCGATTTGACGGGATCGGGAACGTTCATCGGCGTCGAGAACCTCGTTCGGGCTTTCGCCAAAGACGACCTGTTCTACAAAGCGCTGGTCAATACGTTGTATTACGTGCTGGTCTCCGTGCCCGTCAGCCTGCTGTTTTCCTTTCTGATTGCGCTTTTGCTGAACAAGAAGCTGAAGGGGATCGGTTTTTTCCGAACCAGCTTCTATATTCCTTACGTGACGTCCGGCGTGGCGGTGGTTCTCCTTTGGGGATGGATTTTCAACGCGCAGTTCGGCCTGATCAATTACTTCCTTTCCTGGTTCGGCGTCACCGGCCCGAACTGGCTGAGCGACACCCGCTGGGCGATGCCGGCCATCATCATCATCGGCGTATGGACGATCGGCAACTCCATCATCATCACGCTCGCCGGCCTGCAGGATATTCCGGAGCAGTTGTATGAGAGCGCGGAGATCGACGGGGCGAGCGCCTACGTCAAGATCACGCGGATCGCGCTTCCCCTCGTCACGCCCACGATCTATTTCAACCTGGTCATGGGGATTATCGGAGGGTTTCAAATCTTCATGCAGCCGCACATTCTGACCGAGGGCGGTCCGAGCTATTCGACGCACACCTACATGATGCACATCTACGACTACGGTTTCAAGTACAGCGAGATGGGCTATGCTTCCACGCTAGCTTGGATCCTGTTTCTCGTCATCATGACCATCACGCAAATTGTGAACCGGACATCCAAATACTGGGTTCACTATGAATGACGGACTCATCCCGGGTGATGCGCAGAATGAATCCGTACTTCCGGAGCAAAAGGCGAAAAAAGCTGATCGGCGACCTCTTCAGTTACCTCATGCTGATCATGCTGGCGTTCGTGTTCATTTTTCCGTTTCTGTGGATGATCTCCACAGCGTTCAAGCTTCCGTCGGAGGCGTACACGCTGCCGCAGCGCCTGATTCCGAAGACGTTCACGTTCGACAACTTCATCGAGGGCTGGAAATACGCGGACTTTACGCGCTATACGATCAACACCCTGGTCGTGGCGCTGACCGCGACGCTGGGAGCCGTATTTTCCGCCGCCCTGGTGGCCTACGGCTTCGCCCGGTTCAGATCGCGCTACAACGGGTTTTTCTTCAGCATCGTGCTGGCCACGCTGATGCTGCCCAGCCAGGTGACGCTCATCCCGACTTATCTGTTGTTCACCAAGTTCGGGTGGCTGGATACGCTGAAACCGCTGATCGTTCCTTCGTTTTTCGGCGGCGGCGCGTTCAACATTTTCCTGCTGCGGCAGTTCCTCAAGACGATTCCGAAAGATTTGGACGAAGCGGCTTACATCGACGGCGCGAACTCGTTCCAGATTTTCAGCCGGATCCTGCTTCCGGCGATCCGGCCCGCCATGATCGCCGTGGCGCTCATGTCGATCACGTACCATTGGAACGACTACTTCTGGCCGCTCATCTAACTGAACAGCGACGAGAACTTCACGCTGGCGATCGGCCTGAGGTTCTTCGAGAACTCTTCGGCTCCGCGCAGATCCAGATGCTGATGGCCGTTTCGTCCATTACGGTCATTCCGGTGCTGGTGCTGTTTTTCGTCGGACAACGCTATTTCGTCCAGGGGATTACCATGACCGGAATCAAGGGCTGAAGCTTTGCGCCTTGAGCCGGGACCGCTTGTGGTATTCCCGCGGGCTGAAACCGGTGACCTGTTTGAACTGCCGGCAGAAATGTTCCACATGCCGGTAACCGCACCGTTCCGCGATCTCGGCGACCGAGTAGGAGCTGTGCATGAGATATTCCTGGGCGGAACGGATCCGGCTTTGGATCACGTCGTTCATGGGAGAGATGCCGAACGTTTTTTTGTACACCACCTGCAGGTACCCCGGGCTGATGTGAAGCAATTCCGCCATTTTGGGCACGCTCCACTCATGGCCCGGATTGCTGTGGATGGCCGTGCGCAATTTCAGCAGGTTGTAATAATGGGGCGTGATCTCGTTGTTGAAGTTGGATTCGTAGGATTCGACGAGCTTGTTGAACAGCGTTTGGAGCAGAAGTTGAATGGATGACTCTTTTTTTGGATTGTTGAACGAATGTTCGAAAACGAGCAGCTGGAACAAATGATGGCAATACACCGGATCCTTGATCGAAAACGGCACGCCGAACGGAAGCGGGGCTTTGGTGACAAACGTTTCATCGGTGGCGAAACGGATCCAGTTGTTGATGTACAGATCGGCGCAGGCCCGGTAGTAAATTTTCTGGCGCGGCCGGTAAAGGATGGCGCTGTAGGCCGGATATTCCCGAAGTTCGTTCTCCGCCCAGAACACGGCGGGCGTCTTGGTGAACACCAGCATAAAGCAGTCGTGTCCTTCGGGGATATCGAAGACGAAATTGTCCGGATGGGTTGCGTCGCATTCGACATAGAAAATTTCAATCATGATAACCCCCTCCGGTGCCGTCATTGGAATGGACTCATCAAATGTTTCTGGAACGCATACCATGCCAGACCCGGCGTGAACGGTCCGCGGTCCGCCGGATTGCGCAGGGTTCATTTTGATGTGGACGGCGAACCGAGGCTGGACTTGACGGAGGAGAAGGATTTGCCGCCGGGTCTTGAAAAAGTGGAAACGGAAGTGGTCATCGGAGGAAAGGATGCCAGGGGCCGGTGAAAGGATCGGCGTTGGAAGGCGCGGGGGCGCGGGCAAGTTGAAACGGCCTGGGCATTGAAAAAAGAGGGAACGGAACACAACGGGTTTTCCGTTCCCTCTTTTGCTCATTTTTCGAGCAGGGCGATGAATTCCCGCATGAACCCCGGCAGGTCCGGCCAGGCGTGTCCGCTGACGAGGTTGCGGTCGACGTGGAGGGTCTCGTCGACATACGTGCCGCCTGCCGCCTTGACTTCGGGCTTGCAGGCGATGTAGGCCGTGAGCTTGCGTCCTTGCAGCACTTCCGGGATCGTGGACAGGATTTGCGCCGCGTGGCAGATGGCCGCAATCGGTTTTCCCGCGTCAAAGAAATGCTTGACGATCCTCGGCACGTGTTCGTTCAGCCGGATGTACTCCGGCGCCCGGCCGCCCGGGATGATCAGGCCGTCGTATTCCTCCGGCTTGATGTTTTCGAACGCTTCATGCGCCTGAATGCCGTATCCCGGACGCTCGATGTACGTATCCACGCCCTCGATGAAGTCGTGCACGACGGTCTGAAGCTTTTTCGCGGAAGGGGCGGCAATGGTGACATCATATCCCGCTTCAAGACACCTGTAATAGGGGTAATACACTTCCAGCGCTTCCACCGCGTCGCCCGCCAGGATCAACACCTTCTTGCTCACGATTCATCCCTCCTGAAAGATATGGTGATATATATATTTCTTTGCCAAAAGGAAATTTCCTCCTGACAAAATCTTTCAAGAACACAATCGAGTTTGCGGCGGAAAATGTCGTTCTCCGCGAAGTCCTTGTAGCGCATTGACACGGACAAAACAAACGACTTATAATCATTAATAGGAACAGTGTTCCAAATAGCGGAACAACTTGATACGACTTTTTTCACCTTTTATTTTTTGCTCCATTATTGAAACAGTGTTCCAAAAAACGGAACACATCCGCCCCGTGATCGGTATGGCCCGGACAGCGGAAACCGCTTCGGTGACATCCGATGATCAACCCATCAAGGAGTCGTGGTATTGGTGAAGAAATTGAATGCGGATTTTTGGAAGCAGGTGTCGGAAAACGAAGTGTCATTGCTGATGTCGGAATGCGAACATTGCGGGAAGCGGAATTTTCCGCCACTGCGGTATTGCCCGAATTGCCACGCAAAAAATCCGGAGAAGAAGGAAATGAGCCGGATCGGCACGCTGTACAGTTTTTCCCGCGTCCATACCCCGCATAAGCTGTACTCCGCGCCGTACATTGTCGGCTATGTGGATTTTCCGGAAGGCCTGCGCGTCTTCGGCCAGATTCGCGCAAATTATGAGGATCTGCGGATCGGCATGAAGGTCGCGACATCGGCCTGCGGTTTCGGCGAAGGCGAGGATGCCGTGCTGGCCTATTGCTTTGTACCTGCCGGGAAGGAGTGAGCATGATGGCGAGACCCGTATACGTGACAGGAATCGGGATGACGCCTTTTCGCAAGAAATACGACATGAACCTCTCCGAGATTGCCCAGGAAGCGGTCGTCGCCGCGCTTCGCGACGCCGGTTTCGACCGGAACCGGGTGGAAGCCGTCTACAGCGGTTCCGCATGGGGCGGCTCTCTTCTCGGACAACGGATTCTGCGCGATCTGGGCATGACGGGCGTGCCCCTCGTCAACATCGAAAATGCTTGCTCCAGCGGTTCCTCGGCTCTGCATCTGGGTTGGACCGCCGTGGCGCAGGGCATGTACGACGCGGTGCTCGTGATCGGTTCGGAGAAGCTGAGCCGTTTCGGTTCGGGCGCGATACCGCTGGAAGACGATGACCATGAGGTGCGGCTCGGGCAGATCATGCCGGCGGTCTACGCCATGCGCGCGCAGCGGTATTTTTACGAATATGGCGGCACGCCGGCCGACCTTGCCCAAGTGGCCGTGAAGAACCGCAGACATGCCGGTTTCAACGAAAATGCGCTGTTCCGCGACCCCATCACGGTGGAAGAGGTGCTGGCCTCCCGTCCCGTCGCGGATCCGCTTACGCTGCTCATGTGTTGTCCGAAGGCGGACGGCGCGGCGGCGCTCCTGATCACCTCCGAACGTTACCGCAACAGCCGGTCGGTCGAGGTGCGGGCATCCCGCATCACGTCGGGCGTGTTTGAGGACGGGATCGTGGACACCACCGTGGATGAAATCACGGTGCGTTGCGCAAAGGAAACTTACGAATCCGCCGGCATCGGTCCGGAGGACGTCGACGTGGCGGAAGTGCATGACGCTTTCGCCAGCGCGGAAGTGTTCTATTATGAAGCGCTTGGATTCTGCAAGCAGGGAGAAGGGCTGGATTTGGTGCGTTCGGGGGCCACGGCGATCGGAGGACGCCTGCCCGTCAACCCCAGCGGCGGACTGCTCAGCAAGGGCCATCCGCTGGGCGCCACGGGCGTCGCGCAGATCGTGGAAATCGTCGAGCAGCTGCGCGGCGAAGCCGGCGCCCGCCAGGTGGAAGGGGCGAAAGTCGGTCTCACCCATTGCACCGGCGGCGGCATCGCGGGCATGGATCATGGCGCTTGCACGATGCACGTGCTGGTCAGGTGATCGGGATGCTGAACGGAATCACCGTGCTGGACCTGACGCAATTCCTGGCCGGGCCGTTCGCCACCCAGATCCTGGGCGACCTCGGCGCCAATGTGATCAAGATCGAGTGGGGCGAGGGCGATTCGACCCGCCACCTTCCGCCTTATTTCATCGAAGAGAACAGCCTGTACTTCCTGTCGACGAACCGCAACAAACGCAGCATCTGCCTGAACCTCAAAAGCGAAGAGGGGCGCGCGGTTTTCCTGCGGATGGTTGCCAGGGCGGATGTGGTCATCGAAAATTTCCGGCCGGGCGTCATGGATCGCCTGGGACTCGGCGACGACGTGCTCCGGTCGGCCAATCCGGACATCATTCTGTGCAGCATTTCGGGTTTCGGTTCCGACGGTCCGCTGTCCCGGCTGCCGGCCTATGACATGATCGTGCAGGCCATGAGCGGCGGCATGAGCATGACCGGCGAACCGGGCGGCAAACCGGTGAGATCCGGCATTCCCACCGGCGATCTGGACGCCGGGCTGTATGCCGTGATCGGCATTCTCGCCCAGCTTTACCAGCGGACCCGCATGAAAAGCGGGGAGCAACTGAAACATATCGATGTCGCGATGCTGGACTGCCAGATCGCCAAGCTTTCCTACCAGGGCGCATACGCCATGTTTTCCGGTGAGGAACCCGGCCTGCAGGGCCGCGGTCACCGCTCGATCCCCACGTACCGGGCGTTCACCTGCGGCGACGGGCAGGACATGGTGATTTGCGCGAATACGGAAGAAATGTGGCGGAAGCTTTGCGAGGTGCTGGGAGCGGAGGAACTGCTCCAGGATCCTGCGTTCGCCACCAACGCCGACCGGCTGGAAAACATCGACCGTCTGCTTCCGGAACTGGAAGCGAACTTCCAAAAATTTTCGGCTCCGGAGCTGGTGGAACGGCTGCAACAGGAAGGAGTTCCCGCCGCGATGATCAACGGCGTGCTGGATGCCCTGAATCATCCGCACACCCGGCACCGGAACATGGTACAGGAACTGGAATATCCGGGCGGAACCCGTTTCCGGGTTGCCGGCGATCCGCTGAAGCTTTCCGAACAATCCGCCAATCCCTTGCCGCCTCCTCGCCTGGGCGAGCATACGGCGCAGGTGTTGCGGGAATTCGGATACAGCGACGAGGACATCGGGCGCCTGGAACAGGAAGGGGTGATCCGGTGCGGCTAGGAGCGCAAGAAGCGGATGCGGGCGAACGCGGCCGATGCGCGGACGCCGGTTCCGTCCGGGCGAACCCGGGAAACCGTTTTCGAAGGAGGGGATCGTATAGTAAGATCAGGGGGACAGGTTTTGAGGAAGCGAGGCGAGCGGTTTGGAGCGGCAAAACCGGGTTCTCAGGGAATTTCTGATCTTGAACTCGATTCTTGAAAAGGACAACGACGCCGGCATTCGCGAAACGGCCAAAGAATTGGGACTGGCGCCGAGCACCGTGCACCGGATCCTGTCGGTCCTTCAGCAATCCGGTTATGTCCGGAAGCTGAAAAACGGCCGTTATGCGGTGGGCATCGAATTGGTGCGGCTGGCGCTCCTGGTTCTCCAGAAGTTCGACCAGAGCGCCCTGATTCACCAGACACTGCAGCGGGCGATGGAGAACACCGGCGAAACTTGCGTCCTTTATATCGTCGCCGCGGATCACGCTCAGGTCTTCGTCATGGACGTCGCCCATTCTAGTCATCCGTTGCAGTATCAGATCAAGGTGGGAGATTGCCATCAAATCACCGCGGGTGCGAGCGGACAGGCATCCCTCGCGTTCTTCCCCGGAACTTTGCGGGAACAAATCGCCTCCCGGGAATTGACGAAGTACACCAATGAGACCATCCAGGACAAAAAGCGGTTGCTGGACCGATTGGAGCAGATAAGGAAGCGCGGATACGCCATCAGCAAAGGCGAGCATATCGAAGGTGCGGTGGGAATTGCCGTCCCCATTTTCACCGAAATAGACGGCACGCGGGTTGCGGGGAACGTTTGCGTCACGATTCCCCAACAGCGGTTCCGGGATGAAATGACGGAGCCGATTGTAGCGGCCTTGAAGAACGCATCCGCCGAATTGTCCGTGCTGCTTGAGGCGCAGTTTGAAACGGATCGCCAGAGTGGCGTTGCCTGGCCGCTGCGGGATCCGGAATTCCAGCCGTGATTTGGCGGGCAGGTTGGGCAAACCGTCATTTGGGGGACAGGATGCACATGTATTTTTGCAAATCTGACGGGGCAAAACTGTATTACCAAATAACCGGCAATGGTCCGCCCATCGTTTTGCTGCATCCGGTTGGGTTATGCTCCGAATATTGGCAGATTCAGGAGAAAGCGTTCTCAAAGAAATATACGGTCATTTCCATTGATTTTCCCGGATATGGAAACAGCGACAAGCCCGACGGCCCCTTCACATTGGAGGATTTCGCAAGCGATGTCGCGAACTTGCTTCGGGGCCTGGATTTCAAGTCCTTCGTCCTTTGCGGCCAGTCCCTGGGCGGAATGGTTGCCCAGATTGTGGCGGTCAAATGGCCGGAGCTGGTAGCCGGCCTTGTCTTGGCCAACACTACGCCCTACGGAGACCAAGAGGTCATGGAGAAGAGGGCGTCCATTGTGGAAACGGGCGGGATTGCCGCGGAAGTCGACGATACCCTGAAGCGGTGGTTTACGGAAGAAACGTTGCGGAATAACCCGTCTCTGGTCGAAAGGATCAGGAGACGGCTCCTGGCCAATGATCCGCAGGTGCATGGCTGGACTTGGAGGGCGATCGGGAATTTCAACGTGTTGAATGAAATCCATGCCGTTCGGGTTCCGTGTCTTGTGATCGTGGGCGACCGGGACCCGTCGACGCCGCCCCATCTTTCGAAGGAAATCGCGAAAAGAATTTCGGGTGCCCGATATTTCGAGATTCCCGAAGCAGCCCACATGGCGTTTCTCGAAAAGCCGGATGCCTTCATATCCGCCGTTGAACCGTTCTTGGCCGACATCCAATGGACTTAGCCGGTCCGTTTGCAACTTCGACTTCGATCACTTCAATCACCAGGATGAAAACCCTTACTTTTCGTTCTTAGCTGAAAATTGAACTCGGGGGGATCTGCTTAGGGGGGGAATGTAGATGACAATTCAATTTACAAGTTAGAAATAATTACTAGTAAAAACAATATAAGGAGTGAATCGAATGTCCGAAAGAGTCCTGAAGCGCAACGGTGAAAAGCGATATCTGATTTCCGTCATCGACGGTCCAAACATGTCCAATCTGGGCCGAAGGAACAAGAAGGTATACGGGGCCATCAATTCGCTGGAAGACTTGCAGAATTTCATGAAAGAAGCCGGGAACTCCCTGGGCGTGGATGTCGAAACCTTTGCGTCCAACTATGAAGGCGCGATTCTCGAATACATCCACGAATCGGCGGAACGGGTGGACGGCTATATCATCAACCCCGCGGGATTGACAGAAGTGGGGGAAGCGACGCGGCACGCGTTGGATGAAACGGGAAAACCCGTGATTGAAGTCCATTTTGCCAACATTGCCGCCACCGGTCTTTACCCGCGCGGAGTGCCGCACGGCCCGCTGCGCTCGCGGTTCAGCCCGACCGTCACCGGCGTGGCGATGGGGCTCAGGCAATACAGCTACCTGGCGGCGCTCGTGGGTTTGGTTTGGGCGCTGGACGACAAGGAATTTTTGGGAGCCGGGAATTCCTGATTTGAAAAAAATCAAAAGAAAGGTCTGGTGTTTATGAAAAGAACGGGTCTTATTGTCATCGCGATGATGTTGGCCATTTCGACGTTCCTTGCGGCCTGCGGCAACCGTTCGGCATCCGATCAGCCGTCAGGTGGCCAAACGCCTGCCGCCTCGCCATCCGCCAGCGGCGGCGGATCTTCCGAAAAATCAGGGACCGACGCAATCGTATAATTTCAACATGTCCATACCGGTCGGCGAAACTTCCACATGGTTCCTGGCCGCCCAGGAATTCGCCAGACTGGCGGACGAGAAATCGAACGGAAGAATCAAGATCAACCTGTTCGCCAACAACCAGCTGTCCGGCGGGGACAATGTCAAAGCCATCGAGTTTCTGATTCAGGGGAAGAACGATTTGTCTTACGACTCCACGATCTTTTACTCCCTGGTGGATGAAAAATTCGGGGTGATTTCGGCGCCGTTCCTGTTCAAGGATTGGGCGGACGTGGACCAGAAGCTCGGCGGGGAAGGCGGGGAAGCCCTCAAAGCGCTTCTCCGGGAAAAAGGCATCGAACCCCTTGGCCTGGGCCAAAACGGCTTCCGTCAAGTCACCAACAATTCGCGGCAGATCAAAACCCCGGATGATCTCAAGGGCCTGAAATTCCGCATTCCGGGCATCAAAATGTACGTCGATTTGTGGGAGCTGTTCGGCGCCAATCCGGTGCAAATGTCTTTCCCGGAATTGTTCCCGGCTTTGCAGCAGGGCGTCGTGGACGGCCAGGAAAACCCGATCGACCTCATCCATTCCACCAAGTTTTATGAAGTCCAAAAATATTTGACGATGTGGAACTATTCCTTCGACGCGATTGTGATGGGCATGAACAAGAAACTGTTTGATTCCCTGCATCCGGAGGACCAAGAGATTCTCCGGGAAGCGGCCACCGCCGCCAACGAATATCAGGTCAAATTGTCGCGGGAAAAGGAATCCCAGCAAATCGCGGAACTGGAACAACTCATGGAAGTCCATTATCCGACGGAAGAAGAATTGAACGCGTTCAAAGAAAAAGTCAGCCCCATCTACGAAAAGTATGGACCGGTTTGGGGCCAGGAATTGCTGGATGCTTTCCGGAATTGAGATGCTTGCGAACGGTTTAAAGGCAGGCGGGCAGGCGGGCGGAAACCCCTCCTGCCCGCTTGCAAACCGGTCCCGGGGAGATGATTCCGATCGTGAGCAAAATTTTGCAGAAAATTGAATATGCCATTTTGGCTTTGAGCCTTGCCGTCATGTCCGTCATCGCGTTCGCCAATGTGATTTCCCGCTATTTTTTGAACATCGCATTGGGATATACGGAAGAAATCACGATCAATTTGTTCGTGTGGCTGACTTTCGTCGGGGCGTCGGTCGGCATTCATCGCGGAGCGCATTTGGCTTTCGATTTCCTGCTGGGCGCGCTGAAAGGGACATGGAAGCTGGGATTGCTGGTTTTCGTGGGCGGATTAACGACGATTGTTTTCTTGATCACTTTCTATTATGGGATCGAAATGGTCAAGTTCCAATATAATCTGAAGTTGGTCACCCCGTCGCTTGGTTGGCCCCAATGGATTTTTACCCTGGGCGTTCCGTTGGGAAGTCTGCTCTGCGTGTTTCGAGCCATTCAAGTGACCGGGCTCGAGTTGAAGGCACATATGCAAAAACGGGGTGAAACTCCCTGATGGCCTGGCTGTTATTCGGAATCTTTTTTTTGCTGCTGTTCTTGAACGTGCCGATCGGGATCGCGATCGCCTCGGCGGCCGCCATCATCCTGCTCATGCGGGACGGCATTTCGGCGCTGTCCCTGGTTCCCGACATCATGTACGCCAGCATTTCGAAATTCACCCTGCTGGCCATTCCGTTTTTTATTCTCGCCGGCGTTATTATGGAATATGCCGGTGTATCCAAGCGATTGATCCGTTTCGCGGATGCCCTGGTCGGCCATTACAAGGGCGGCATGGTCATGGTCACCGTGCTGACGGCCATGTTTTTTGCCGCCATTTCCGGATCGGGACCCGCGACCGTTGCGGCGGTGGGCACGATTTTGATTCCCGCCATGCTGAAATACGGCTATTCGAAACCGCTTGCTTCCGGATTGGTGGCCAGCGCCGGTTCGATGGGGGTCGTGATTCCGCCGAGCATTACGTTCATCATCTTTGGCGTTCTGGCCGGCGACAAACTCAATGTGACCATCGGCAAACTGTTTATTGCCGGCATCGTTCCCGGAATTCTGATGGGGATCGGCTTCTATCTTGCCGCGATGGTCGCGATGAAAATGAAAGAAAAAAGGGGAGCCGTGGCTGCCGAGGGAGTTTCGGCTTCGCCAGACCGGGAGAAGATGACGGTCCGGGAAAAATTCAAGGCGTTCTTGGACGCTTTCTGGGGCTTGCTGATGCCCTTCATCATTCTTGGCGGCATCTACGGCGGCGTGTTTACTCCCACGGAAGCCGCGGTGGTGGCGGTTTTTTACGGATTGATCGTGGGCTTTGCGGTGTACAGGGAGATCAAACTGAAAGATTTGCCCAAAATTTTGGTCGAATCCGCCACAACGACCGCCGTCGTCATGCTGATCATCGGCGCCGCGTCGGTTTTTGCCTACATCATTACGGTTGAAGGTTTCGCCAACACCTTTACTCAAACCATGCTGGCGATAACGGACAACAAGTACGTCATTCTGTTGCTGATCAACATTCTCCTGCTGATCGCGGGAATGTTTCTGGAAGCGACTTCCGCTTTCTACCTGTTTACGCCCATTTTGATACCGATCTTGATGCAATTCGATATCGATCCCACCGCGTTTGGCGTCCTTATGGTCGTGAATTTGGCGATCGGGCTCTTCACTCCCCCGGTCGGGGTCAATCTCTATGTCGCAAGCGGGATTGCAAAAATTTCGCTCAAGGAAATTTCGATCGGCATTTTGCCGTTCGTGATCGCCGCGATCGTCGTCCTCATGCTCGTAACGTATTTCCCCGTCGTATCGACATGGCTTCCGGATTTGCTCGGCATGAAATAGGAATCAGAATCATGGCGGAAAGATGGTGAGCGTGATGAGGCTCAAGGACAAAATCGCCCTGATTACGGGAGCGGGATCGGGAATCGGAAGCAGTACCGCGAAGCTCTTCGCGGAAGAAGGGGCCACGGTGCTGGTCAATGACGTTGACGAAACCAATGGAATGAAAACCGTGGAAGCAATCAACCGTGCCGGCGGACAAGCGCATTTTTACCACGCGGATGTTTCCGACCCGTCATCCGTAAAGTCCATGATTGACCGGATCATCGAAAAATTTGGACGAATCGATATCCTTTTCAACAATGCCGGGATAAGCTGCGTGGGAGCGCTTCACGAGATAGAGCCGGATGAATGGGAAAAAATTGTGGCTGTCAACGTGAAAAGCGTCTATCTGGTCAGCAAATACACCTTGCCATACATGATGGAAAGAAAAAACGGCTGCATCATCAACATGTCGTCGTGCGTAGCCGAAATGGGACTGGCGGGAAGAGCCGTCTATGCCGCAAGCAAAGGCGCGATTCTGTCCATGACCAAATCCATGCAGGTTGATTATGCTCCTTACAACATCAGGGTGAACGCTTTGCTGCCCGGGACCATCTATACTCCGTTTGTGGAAAATTTCATCAAGAAATCATATCCCGACCCGGAATTGGCGCTTCAAGCCATCAAACAAAGACAGATCAGCGGCGAACTAGGCCGTCCGGAAGACGTGGCGAGAGCCGCCCTGTTCCTTGCTTCCGACGAGTCCCGTTTCATCATGGGATCCCCGTTGTACGTTGACGGCGGAGTGGTATTTTGCAAGAACGCTTAAGAATGTTGGCGCCATCGCAGCAATTTGCGTATTGAAGGGGACGTTCGCATGATCCAACGGAACATCCGCAAGTTCGCGGTTTACGTCGAAGAAATCCTGACAGAAGGATTCAAACCTGTCGCCAGGCCCGTGCGCATCGCCGCAGCCGCGGCCGTCATCGAAAATCCCTTTGCCGGACGGTTCGTGGAGGATCTCAGTCCGCTCGTCGACGCGTATGCCGCCTATCTGGGCGAACTTCTTCCCCGGAAGGCCATGCAAGCGCTGGGAATTGCCGGAGAACAGGTGGAAGCTTTCGGCAAGGGGGCGCTGGTGGGTCTGGACGGGGAAATCGAACACGGTTCCTGCATCATCCACACGCTGAAGTTCGGCAATCCGTTTCGCGCCTTGTGCGGAAATGCGGCCACTTTGCTGCCGTCTGCGGAAAAAAGGGGGGCGGCGGGCTCTCCGCTCGATTTGGCCATCAAGCACAAGATGGACAGCAAAATCCGTTCGCACCACATGTCTTTCGAGTTTCGCATTCCCGACGCGCCGAGGAACGACGAGATCGTGATCGTCGCGGTGGTCACGGACAACGGACGCCCGCATCCGCGCAGCGGCTCTCTCCATGCCGAACTGGCGGAGACCAATCCCGGCAACAGCGAATGATCAATCCGGACTGCAAGAGATACGGGAGTATCCATCACAACCGGGGCAAACACACAGCCCCGGTTTTATTTTCCAAACCGCTTCATCATCGGCGCCATCGAGCGGGTACGGGAGGAACGGGAACGATGAGCCGACAGGCGCCGCCCCCTTGCCTTTCCGAACAAATGTTCTTATAATAAAGAAATCGGAACGTTTGTTCGGAGGCAGAGGGCATGAAGCGGAAACGGACATGGTTCCCCCTGGGGCGCCGGAGCCTGCTGTTCGGCGTGCACCAGTTTCTCTGGCATCCCTGGACGGTTTACAGGGCGTGGTGCCGCCTTTACGGCAGGCCCGGCTGGCGGGAGGCCGTATGCATTTTCATCCACGACTGGGGCTATTGGCATGCGCCGAACATGGACGGTCCCGAAGGCCGGCGGCATCCGGAGCTGGGCGCCGGGATCGCCCGCCGGCTGTTCGGCGACGAATACGGCGATCTGGTGCTGTATCACAGCCGGCACTACGCCCGTATGCACGGGAAGCCCCCCAGCAGGCTCTGCTGGGCGGACAAGCTGTCGATCCTGTACGAGCCGAAATGGTTCTACCTGCTGCGGGCGGCGCTGTCCGGCGAAATCCGCGAATACCGGCTGAACGGGAAGGACCGGTTCGGCCTGGAGCGCTCCCACGGGGAATGGTTCGACTGGCTGCGCGGGCAGTTTCTGCAGCTGGCCGACGCGAAGCGGGGCGACGCCGTGCCGTACCTGGAAAGCCGACTGTCCCGATAGATGGAATCAAAGTTCACGAGACTTGGGCTTGGTCATTTTTTCAGCGATTGATAATACTTGCCTCTTTCGACGTATTCCCGCACGATGCGGTCCATGTCCCGGCGCTCTTCGTCCGTCACTTCCCGGACGACCTTCGCGGGATTGCCCATCGCCACCGCATGCGGGGGGATTTTTTTCCCGGGAGGCACCACGGTGCCGGCGGCGACGATGGCGCCTTCGCCGATTTCGGCTTTGTCCAGGACAATCGCTCCCATGCCGATGAGCGCCCGCCTGCGGATGATGCAGCTGTGCAGCATCGCCTTGTGGCCGACGATGACCTCGTCCTCGAGGATCAGCGGGTTGTTCGGGCTCTGGTGGAGGCAGCTCAGATCCTGGATGCTGCAGCGCTTGCCGATGATCGTCGGGGCCACGTCCCCGCGGATGACGGTGCCGAACCAGATGTTGCTGTCTTCGCCGATGGTCACGTCTCCCGAGATGGTGGCGTAATCCGCGATGAAAACGGACGGGTGGATGTTCGGTTCCTTGCCGTGGTAGGGGTAGATCATGGCTGATGCTCCTTGCTTGTGGTGTCGAGAACATTTTATCGCATTGGCGTTAGGGAGAAAAACCGCGGCGGGTGCCGGATTGGCTTTCGAAAAAGATGACTTTTTTGTAAAATAATTTCAAGATGCCTTTCCTTCTTTTGCCGGAGGAGGTGTCCATGAGATGAAGAGAAGGCTGGTGCTGCCGGCGGCCGCGCTGGCACTGGCGGTATCGTGCGCCGCGTGCGCTTCATCGCGGGAACCGGAATTTCCGCCCGGAAAATCCCATGTGACGCTGGCTCCCGGCGTAACGGTTGCCCACAGCGTGATGGAAGCGACGAAGACGACAAAAATCGAAGACCTCGGGTATCGCGAGATTTCCGAGGCCGAGTTTCTGTACCTTCGTTACGTGCGGACCGGAACAAGCACGCCGCCTTCCCCTTCGGACGCGTCTTACGTCTACAGGGAATACGCGTTTGTCGGCGAGATCGGCGGCGGCCTCCGAGTGAAGGCGGGCATCATCGCCAGAGTGGTGCCTTTGCAAATGGGCCACCATACCGTTTACGTGTTCGACGAGGTTTACGAGGACATGGCCGAACTTTCTTCGGTTCTGGAGGGGGCTTTCGCCGTTCGCAGGAATTATGTGAAAGCTTTCGTGGAAAATCACAACACGTTGCAAGTTGCCGTCGGCGGATATGCCGAGCTGACCGCAGAGGACGGGATCGTCCGGGAGCGACGGCATTTCTCCGCTCTCCATCAGTGGAGAGCCTGAGGGACGACACACCTCACAGCCGGGAAAGAAGGAATATACGCAAGAAGCAGCCGCACCGCGGCTGCTTCAGACTGTCGACAAACCCCTTGTCGGCAGTCTTTTTTATTCGTATGTTTCTTTATCCATTCACCGCGTTAATATGGTATAATATTGGCAGTACATCCTA
>JGI12341J12878_1000424_pt1 | contig 17697 bp, 21 predicted proteins | sample Passage260B_FD_12878 | JGI IMG/M metagenome (IMG submission 12878)
TCCCGCCGGGCCGCGGTGCCCGTGCCGGGCCGCCCGGCCGCGGCGGCCTTCGCGGGCCGCTCCGCGGCCCTGGCGCGGCGCCGCTCCAGCCACTCGGCCACCCAGCCGGGCGGCTCCGCGGCCGGCGCCACCTCGCCCGACGACCAGAGGAGCAGCAGGCCGAGGACGTGCTTGCAGGGGATCTTCCGGCTCGGGCAGTCGCACCGGTACGCGGGCGCCGATACGTCCACGCAGGACCGGTACCGCTTCCCTCCGCTCCCCGCGCACTCCCCCCATACCGCGTCGTGGGCCGCCCCGGTGCCCGACCACTTCGCGGGCGCGCCCACCTTGTCAGCGGCCTTCCGCGACGCGGCGTCCGGTGCGAGCGCGAGGACCTGATCTCGGGTCCACATCACGCGCGGCACGGTAGCCACCGCCGCCGACAAAACCGGCGTACCGCCGTAAGCGAGGCGTGCGCCGCCGGGGAAGGAACCGGTGCGGCGATACCGGGGCCGGCACGGTTTCGCCGGAAATACTGTGTAATCAGAACATCAGACGACAAAGACTTCCGGAGGTCAGGGTGGCCCGGCAAATCGTTTCCGTCATCGGGGGGAAGGAGCTCCCGTCCGGCACGCCGTACGCGTCGATCAACCCGGCGCGGCCCAGCGAGACCGTCGCCACCGTGCTGCTCGCCGGGGCGGACACCTTCGCCGAGGCCTGCCGCACCGCCGCGGCGGCGCAGCGGGAGTGGGCCCAGATACCGGCCCCGGTGCGCGGGCGGGTGATCGCGTCGATCGGGCGCCTGGTCGAGGCGAACGCCGAGGAGCTCGCCCGGCTGGTCACCCGCGAGGTGGGCAAGCCGTACCGCGAGGCGCTCGGCGAGGTACGGGAGATCATCGACACCTGCGACTTCTTCCTCGGTGAGGGCCGCCGGCTCTACGGGCAGACCGTGCCGTCGGAGATGCCGGACAAGCAGCTCTTCACCTTCCGGGTCCCCGTGGGCGTCGCCGCGGTGATCACCGCGGGGAACTTCCCGGTCGCCGTCCCCTCCTGGTACCTCGTGCCGGCGCTGCTCTGCGGCAACGCGGTGGTGTGGAAGCCCGCCGAGTACGCGGCCGCCTCGGCCCACGCGCTCTACCGGATCTTCGCGGCGGCCGGCCTGCCCGACGGCGTGCTCAACGTGGTCTTCGCCGACGGGCCGGAGACCTACGCCGGGCTGGAGCGCGCGCTCGGCGAGGGCACCGTGCACAAGGTCGGCTTCACCGGCTCCACCGCGGTCGGCCGGGCAATCGGTGAGCTGTGCGGGCGGCACCTCCAGTCGCCCTGCCTGGAGCTCGGCGGCAAGAACCCGATGGTGATCATGCCGGACGCCGACCTCGACCTCGCCGTCGAGGGCGCGCTCTTCTCCGGGTTCGGCACGGCCGGCCAGCGGTGCACCTCGCTCGGCACCGCGATCGTGCACGAGGACGTCCACGACGAGTTCCTCGACCGGTTCGTCACCGCGGTGCGCAACGCCAAGATCGGCGACCCGAACGGCGACGTGCTGTACGGCCCGCTGCTCGACCACAAGTTCGCCGAGCGGTTCGAGGAGTACCTCACCTGGATCCAGCCGCACCACACCGTGCTGCCCGGCCCGATCGGCCGGATGGAGGGCGAGGGCCTCTACTACCACCCGGTGATCGTGGACGGGGTCCGCCCCGACGACCGGCTCTTCCTGGAGGAGACCTTCGGCCCGATCGTGGGCGTCACCACCTTCTCGACCCTGGACGAGGCGATCGAGCTCGCCAACAAGCCCGGGTACGGCCTGTCGTCGTCGATCTACACCACCGACCCGAAGGCGGCCTTCCGGTTCCGCGCCGGTGTCTCGGCGGGCATGGTGAGCGTGAACAACTCGACCTCGGGCGCCGAGGCCCACCTGCCGTTCGGCGGGAACGGCAAGTCCGGCAACGGCAGCCGGCAGAGCGGCATGTGGGTGCTCGACCAGTTCACCCGGTGGCAGGCGATGAACTGGGACTACTCCGGCCGGCTGCAGAAGGCCCAGATGGACGTGGCGGAGATCACCCCGGACCTGGGCTTCCGGCTCTGAGCGTCACCCGCGAGGGCCGTGCCGGGGGCGGCGTGCCGGCGGAACGTCGCCCGCCCGGCGCGGCCCCGCTGCGTTCTCACCGCCTGGCGGCCCGCTCGCCGGGCATCGGGCGGCGGACGGCCGGGCGCCGTCCCGCGCGGCATCCGGAACGTGGTTTCGGCGCTGGGCGCCGGCCCTGATCGTGGTGCGCGGCGCGCGCCGGGCGAACCACCGGTGGGCCGGTGGCCCGCGAGCACCGTCACGGAATCCGCCTACTTGCGGATTTCATTCCGCCACCGTGGCACCCGCTCCCATCGGCCGGCCGCCATGCGGCGTGGCGATTTCAGACGTGTTTTCGGCGGAATTACGGACGACTGCATTACGAGGCGCGCCGCACCGCTCTGGTCTCCGTCAGCAGGGTCAGCAGCCGATCGCACCCGGTTTTGAAGGTGTACATCGCGTTCAGCAGCAGATTGACCCAGCCGAGCGATCTATGTGTCGCGATTCTGACATTGAAGGACCGTGTCAACGCCCTGTCGACGGCGTTCGACGCTTACTTCAATCCGGCCATGGCCGTCTTCCAGGCGACCAACCAGCTCAAGAGCGCGGTAGCGAATTCCGATACCGTCCTCAAGAACTCGAAGGCCACGACTCAGGATCGTCAGCGTGCCCTTGAAGGCCAGCTATCGGCTTTGGCTCAGTTGGCTTCGGCCGAATTTCGGCAGACGAAGAACGTTAAGGATTCTTCGGCTGCCATGCTCGCCCAGGTCCCGACGCTGCTCAAGCTTGCGGGCAACAGCCGTACGGGTAAGGCTGCGATTGATGGCCTGATCACTTCTATGGGTGGGTCGATCGCGCGCACGAAGAACGCGATCACGGTAACCGACCAGTTCGGGAACAAGATTAAGATCCTGCCGTCCGGCAAGGTCGTTAAGATCAAGGCCGATACGAAATCGGCTGAGACGAACCTGAGTAACACCAAGGGCAAGGTCGATTCCCTCAAGGGCAAGACCATCCGGATTGGTGCCGATACTTCGGCGGCTACCGGTGCTCTCGGCTCGCTTCTGTCCAGGATCAACAGCTCGTCTGCCAGCGTGAAGGTTGGCGTGATGGGCGGTAGCTCGATCCCTGGCATGAAGCGTGCAGGCGGTGGCTTCGTTTCCGGCCCAGGTACGTCAACGTCGGATTCCATCCCCGCTTGGCTGTCTGATGGTGAGTACGTCGTCAACGCTAAGGCCACCTCGCAGCATCGTGAGCTTCTGGAAGCGATCAACGCTCGGAAGTTCAAGAAGGGTGGCTACGTCGGGCCGACCGACCTTAGGGCGAGTGGCGGCAAGGCGGTAATCCGAAACCTGTCCGGTGACCTGACGTCGATCAAGTCCGCGTCCAAGCTGCTGACGAAGGCCGTCATGGATGCCGCTAAGGTGCATCGAATTTCGGCTAAGTCGATGAAGTCGCTCATCAGGCGCATCGACTCGACTACGGACAAGTTGAACGGCCTGTATAAGCAGAGCGATTCTCTGTCCAAGAAGATCGCCGATGCTAAGCAGTTCCAATCGAGCACGCGGGACAACGCCCGACAGTTCGCCGGTATCGCCGGCTTCGATTACGGGGACCGTGGACCGACCGCAGGGAAGGTTCGTACCGGACTCCAGTCGAAGCTACAGGTCATCAAGAATTTCGCCTCCGTCATCAAGGCTCTCGCCAAGCGAGGAATCAGCAAGAGTCTGCTCCGTCAGGTCATCGAAGCTGGTCCCGAGCAAGGCTACGAACTCGGCAGGGCGATTCTGTCGGCCGATTCCGGCACGTTCAAGTCCATCAATGCCGCTCAGGCTGAGATCGATAAGACGACGTCGGCTCTCGGCACCAGTGCTGCGGACCTTCTGTATGACTCTGGGAAGATGGCCGGTAAGGGATTCCTTGCGGGACTTCTGGCCCAGAAGAAGGACATCGACAAGGCGATGGACGACATCGCTAAGTCGCTGGTTACTCGGGTCCGTAAGTCGCTCAAGATCAAGAGTCCGTCTCAGGTGATGTATGAAGCCGGTGACATGACCGGTCAGGGCTTCATCAATGGTGTCTTGTCCTCGCTTGGTGGCGTCGCTGCTGCTGGTAACCAGCTTGCATCTTCGGTGATGGGCGTTCGGCCCAGCGTTTCCGTTCCTGGTGCTACTGCTGCCGCATCGGCCGGTGGTGGAGAGGTTCGCGTGGTGTTCGACACTACGGGCGCTGACGCTGACTTCCTGCGAATGATCCGAAAGATGGTCCGTGTCGAGGGTCGTGGCAATGTCCAAACCGCTTTCGGGAGGTAGTCGTGGCTTTCCCGATCGATCCTCTTGATGTCGCGGTCGAGCTGCTGATAGACGGTGCATGGGTCGATATCACGACGGACGTCCTCGTTCGCGACGGCATCACGATTAATCGCGGTCGTCGTGACGAGGGCGTTCAGACCGACCCGTCGAAGTGTTCGCTGAGCATCAACAACGTCAGCGGGAAGTATTCGCCACGTAACCCGAACTCTCCCTACTTCCAGAAAATCGGCCGGAACACTCAGATTCGTATCAAGGTCGATGGGGTCGTTCGGTTCCATGGAGAGGTCTCCAGTTGGCCGCCGAAGTGGGACGTGTCCGGCAACGATGTGTGGACTCCCATAGAACCGTCCGGCATCCTGCGTCGGCTCGGTCAGGGTGCGACGGTTCTCCGCTCGACCTTGTACCGCGGACTGACCTATCCGGAAGCTACTGATCCTCCCGTCGCCTACTGGCCGTGCGAGGACGCCAAGGGCTCAACGTCGCTTGCGTCCGCTGTCGGCGGTCAACCGATGCGTATCAAGGGTGATCCGACCCTTGCCGAATTTTCGGATTTCATCGCGTCCGGACCTATCCCGCTGCTGAGCGACAGTGAGTGGACCGGAACCGTTCCTACCTACTCGATGACCAGCCAGACGCAGGTTCGGTTCCTGCTTCATGTCCCGAGCACAGGTTCGGCCAACGGGCAGACCATCTGCCGGATTCGTACGACCGGCACGGCGAAGCTCTGGCATCTGAACTACGGATCAGGTGGCGCGCTACAGCTCCAGGCGTTCGCCGGTGACGGTGGCGGTGGGGTCATGGACACGGGCATGGTCACGTTCAACGTTGACGGCAAGCTCTTGCGCGTCTCCATCGAACTGGAGCAGAACGGCGCCAACATCGATTGCGCCGTAGCCACGCTCGAAGCCGGGAAGAACACGGGTCTGGTCTACCTGAGTTCGGTATCCGGCCAGACCGTTGGACAGGTAACGCAGCTCATCATCTCGCCCGAGGGCGGCATCGGTGACGTGGCGATCGGTCACCTGTCGGTACAGAACGCGATCACAGATCTGTTCGACCTGTCGGGACAGCTCACCGGTTGGGTTGGCGAGACGGCCGGACGGCGGATCGAGCGGTTGTGCCGAGAGGAAGGTATTCCCTTCACATCAGCCGGCGACTTGGACGATACCGAGCCGATGGGGCCGCAACGCTCGACGACGCTCCTAGAGCTGCTGTCCGACGCTGCTCTGTCGGATGACGGCATCCTCTATGAGCCTCGCGAGAATTTCGGCCTGGCGTATCGGACCCGATCAGGCATGTATAACCAGGTGGCTACGGCTGCTCTGAACTACGCAGCAGGTCACCTCTCGCCACCGTTGGAACCTGTCGATGACGACCAGGGCGTGATCAATGACGTCACAGCCTCTCGGTACGACGGTTCGAGCGCCCGATACACGAAGGACACAGGCGCTCTGTCGGTCGCTGATCCTCCTGATGGTGTCGGCCGGTATGACGAGTCGATCACTGTGAGCGTCCGCGACGACTCGCGACTTCCCGATCATGCGTCATGGCGTGTCCACGTTGGCACGGTCGATGAGGCTCGCTATCCACAGATCACGGTCAACCTGGCGAACAGCGCCATTGTCGCTGATCCTGATCTCAAGACCGGTCTCGTCTCGATGGACATCGGCGACAGGCTGACGATCGACAACCCTCCCCCGTGGTTGCCACCCGACCAGATCAGTCAGCTCTCACTCGGCTTCACGGAAACTCTGGAGCCGTTCGTCTGGCAGATCGACGTCAACTGTGTGCCTGAGTCTCCCTACCAGGTAGCCGTCTATAGCAGCGACCGGTACGGGACCGAGTACAGCACCTTGTCTTCCAGCATGTCTGTCAACGCTACGTCGATGTCGGTCTCGACCTCGGTCGGGCCGCTGTGGACGACGGCACTCGGTGACTTCCCGCTTGACGTCATGGTCGGCGGTGAGCGCATGCGGGTTACGCGAATCACAGGAACGTCATCCCCGCAGACGTTCACGGTTACCCGTTCCATCAACGGCATCAAGAAATCCCATTCCCCCGGTGAGCCGGTAACTCTGTTCAAGCCTGCGATCAGAGCACTCTAAGAAAACTCAGGACATGGCGCATGAGTGGTCCTACGTAGGGCTGCCTCTTGTTTCAGACACGTTCAGTTTCTCCGTCAGCGACGGTTCGACACGATTCGCTGTCACGGTGAGATTTTCCTCGGCCGAATATGACCCGTCCGCTTGGGCGTCGCTGTGCGCTCAGATCAGGGATGCATTGTCTGACTATGGTCTGGAGATCTCGCCTGTCGTCGGCGAAACGACCCAACCTGTTCAACTGACGGAATTCCCCTATTGATGTAGGAGGTTTCGCGTGACCGTCGTTAAGTCGCTCGACACACCTCCGGCAGTCGGAAACTTTGACGACACGGTTCTAGTTCAGATCTCCTCAGCCTCGTACACCGAGGGCGTTCCGGAGGTTGGTGTTACGTTCGTGGCTCCGACCTCCGGTCGCGTTCTGATCACTATCGGCGGCGGCCTTCGAGACAACGGCGCCAATGCCACGCGGGTATTCATGGCTCCGCAGGTGTTCGAGGACGATTCGGACGGAACCGTTGTCCTGTCTCCAACTGTTGGACAGTACGGAATCGGATCAGCCGGCGAGCAGTCGGAATTCATGTACTACAGCCGAACGTCATTGCTCTCGGACCTGACGCCCGGACGGGTCTACTACGCGAGAGTCATGCATCAGACGTCGAACACTCCAGGTTCACCAACGGCTGACATCGCGTGCCGTGAGATCACTGTGAGCCCGGCATGACAGATATTCTCGTCGGCTCGAAGATTCAGCCGGAAGACTTCCCTGCCGCTGTCCAGTCGTTCAACAACACCACGCTCAACCCGGTCAGCAACACCTCGTATGCGGCTGGTTCACCCGTGGTCGCGGTTACGTTCGTCGCTCCTACGTCGGGCCGTGTGCTCGTCACGGTCGGGCTCGGTGCCCGATCGACCGATGGTGGTAATCGTGTCCACATCTCGCCCGAGGTTTATCTAGGCACCAGTTCTTCCGGCTCTCTTGTCCTGTCGGCCGATGTGACGACACGCGGTGCCGGAACTCCGGCCGAGACGAAGGACTACATGTATCTGTCCAGGACGACGCTGCTCAGCGGCTTGACTCCAGGGAGCACGTACTACGCCAGGACGGTTCACAAGGTTTCCGGCGGTGGTGCGACGAATTACATCGTTGCCCGATCGATCGTTGTGGAGCCGACGTCATGAGCGACTACATCGCGGGTACGCGAATCGAAGCTCTCGACTTCCCTCCTGCCGTTTCTGCGTCGAACAATACCCAGATCGACAACTTCGCCAGTGCGAACTATTCGCCTGGTAATCCGGAAGTGAGCGTTACGTTCATCGCTCCCACATCCGGCCGAGTGTGGGTCATCATCGGCGGCGGCATAGGCAACAGTTCCGGTGCCGACCGCATCTTTTTGTCTCCCGAAATTCGGCTGAACAACTCGGCCGGTTCGGTGATCGTATCCCCATCAGCGCCAGCGCACGGTTTCGGCTCCTTCAAGGGTGCCGCGTCATTCCATTACGGAAGCCGTAGGACGCTGGTTACTGGACTCATTCCAGGTCAGACCTATTTCGCCCGAGTAATGCAAGCCTGCTCGACCAGCGATACCGGCCCTAGCACGGCTGACATCGCATGCAGAGACATCGCGGTAGTCCCGGCCACCTGACACGGAAAAATTCGGCCCACTTCATGTAAGTCCGTTTTTCCCGTAAGGAGATATCTCCGTGACCGGCATCTTCATTGTCGACATCTGCATTGCCGCTACTGCCGTCGCCGGTGGTCTAGCCGTCTTTTGGAAGCTATTCAAGCTGATGAAGCGCCTCGGCGATTTTTTCGATGACTGGCACGGTGAGCCCGAGCGCGACGGAGTTCCGGAACGACCGGGAGTAATGCGTCGGCTGGCAACCATCGAAGAGAAGCAAGTAACGATCGAAGCCGAATTGCACCCAAACCATGGGTCGAGTCTCCGTGATGCCGTCGATAAGGCCGTCTTCACTGTCCAGCGCCTCGAAGAGCGCTTCGACGCTCACCTAAAGAACGAGACTTTCTAGGAGTCGTCCATGGCCATGAACACAACCTATTTGAATCTGATCGCCGAGACCGGCCGATCCACCCTTACCCATATTGGTTTGGTTAACGGTTCCGGTGTGGAGATCTCCGGGGGCTCATACGCCAGGAAGGCCGTTACGTGGACTGCTGCGAGCAACGGAGTAATCCGGCCGAACGCTGATCTGGTGTTCGACGTTCCCTCGGGTGCGACAGTCGCCGGCTGGCGTGCTTATTCCGGTAGTGCTGGCGGTGCGACGAATTACGGCGGTGCTGATCTCACCTCGCAGAATTTCGCATCGTCCGGCACATACACCTTGCTCGCGGCTAGCACGTCGATCTCTCACAGCTAAATCGGACTGATCGGAGGTCGCTGGTGAAAACGAATCCCAGGGCCGACGCAGTTAGGAACGCCATAGCCCAGCGTTGGGCAGGCAACGGCCGGAAGCTCGAATCCGTCCGCAACGGGCGCAGGCTCGTATTCACATCTCAGCCGGAATTCATCCGGAACGCTACAGGTGACGTCGTCGGCGTTGACGCATGGGTCAGGCTGTACGACGGCGACGGCAAAGAGCTTCCGATCGATCCTCATCGGATCATCGTTAATCCTCCGGTAATTCCGCGCTCTGGAATCAAGGAAACAGTAGATGCCAAGGGTAAGGCGACCAGGGTACTTACGCCTAGCCCTTATGAAGCGTTCATCGAGGCTGTTTGGGATTCCGTCGAGTCTCAGCCGAATCCGTCCGGCTGGAATACGGCGGGCACGGTTACGACCATCTACGCCGATGAGGACGATGGTCGAATCACATGCACGTCATCGAACTATTCGACGGCCAGAGCTGGTAACGGAACGTACAACGTCAACCCGACCGGTAACGTCTCGGCTGTCGGGCAGTCGTTCGCGTCCCCAAACTATAACGTCTTTCAGATGTTTTGGGGATTCGACACCTCATCGATCGGTGCGGACGCCCGTATCACGTCGATCGATTTCGAGTTGAACCATGCGCTCGACAACTCGGCTACAGACTTCGTTCTGGAGATTAGAGAGCGGGATTGGGTTCCTCCGCTCAGCTCATCGCATTTCGTCCCTGGTGCGAGTCTCGCCAATTCCGGGCCGATCGTTGCACAGCGGAACACGAACTCGCTTCCGGCCGTGGGCGAATACTGGCTGCTCGACACCCAACCGGATATGTTCCGGATGGCCAACCTCGGTACCGGCACGGTACGTCTGTTCGGATCGTCGTCTCGTACCCGAGCCGGAAATACTCCATCCGGTCAGGAGTCGGTACAGTTCCGATTCGCCGAGCAGTCGGGAACTACGCAAGACCCGCGGCTGACGATCGTTCACCAGACCGAACGGGCTCAAGCCGTTGAGACGTTCGAGACCAACCCGCTTACGTTCAAGTGGCTTGGTACCTGGGGATGGGCGTCTGACTCGACGCACACCGGTTCGTTCTCGTGGAAATCAGCAGCGATCGGGAACAGCGCTTCCACCGATACCACGCTGATCCTTCCCCCAGACGCTCAGACGCTCCAGTTCTGGTATCGAGTCTCATCTGAGTCCGGTTGGGATCACTTCCGTGTCTATCGAGACGCTGCCAGCGGTACGCCCGTACTCGAAGAGTCGGGCAACCTTTCGTGGCGTCAGTCACCGGTCATCGACGTTTCCAGCGCGACGACGATCATCTTCCGGTACATCAAGGACACCTCGAACGCTTCCGGTTCTGACTGTGTGTGGATAGACGACGTTGTTCTGACCTTCCCGGTTCCGTCGTACTCCGGTGGCTCCAGTACCTCAGTGACGCACTCGGTATCCGGTGCTGGTCGGCCCGGTCCGAAAAACGGCGCCGATTCTGGCATCTCGGTATCGGCTGCTGCTGTAGGCCGACCGGCGACGTCCGGTGGATCTGCCGTCGAGGTCTCGGTCTCCTTCAGCGGCTCGGGAAGTCCCGGATGGTCGGACGGCTCTCCCACATCGATCACGGTCACATCAGCCGGCAACGGCATCCCCGGTCTCTTGGGCGGCTCGGATGTCTCGGTCACTGTCGAGGCTGTAGGCGCTGGTGAGAAGGGCGACATCAGCGGCGGCTCTACGGCCGAGGTTGTGGTTCTCGCATCTGGCGACGGTTTCGCGTCCTTCGCCGAAGGTTCGGCCGTCGAGGTAGCCGTCTCGGTTTCGAGTGCGTGGACCATCGCGATTGCCGAAGGCGCTACCGCTCTGGTCAAGGTCGTTGCGGTAGGCCGCGGAATCAAGCCAACGGTAGACATCACGGTCGATGTCGGCCCGTCGTACGTGGTCGAGCGGTTCGGCGTACTGGAGAGCCGCAACGGTTCTGAGATCGGCGACAACCGGTTGAGTCTCGTCGCTCTAGACAGTGCTGTCCGGGAAACCGTCGAGGTGTTGCTGTCCCGAATTCGTGAGCGCGTAGAAATCGGCGAAACGCGATCGTCGGTCAGCGTATCGGACGCACGCACATCTACGGCCTTTGAGCCGAGCAGAATTTCTAGAGGAGAGTGACCTATGGCTGTCGAGATTTTCAGCACGAGCACTGAGTACATAGCCAATGAGATTACGATCTCCAGAGGCACGGTTGCTGACATCACCGCTGTAGGCGTCTATCACTCCGAAGACCCGAATTCTCGGCCGGATGTTACCGACTTCACCACGGTACAACTGGTAGACGCACGGTTCCTGATCCGTTGCCTTTGGCTGAGGCTGGAAAGATTGACGTGCTGTCGCTGGTCGGTCCCAGAGATGGGGACGTTGTTCTGACGCCCGGTGACTATCAGCGCTTCGTCCTGGTGCAGACGGCTACGGAAGACATCATCCGGAAAACCGACACAGTCACGATCTTGTGAGGTGAGTATGTCGGCCCGAATTATCGATGGCTGGCTCGCGGTGCCGTACTCCGGTCACGACATGGCGAGCGTGTATCTGAACGTCGGTGGTGAATGGAAGCCTGCGTTTCTCGACTGGCACAACGGTAAGCGCGTAGCGAAGGTTCGATTCCCTGCTACGGCCAGTAGGTCGAGCAGCGTCGTAATCCGGATCAATGATGTTGAGACAACTGTCGGTCGAATTTCCGCATAGGTAGGTACCGATGCCTTATCTGACGAACCTAGCCGACGTGGCACGTCGTACCGGCTATCCGGTTACCGAGGTCGCCGGCTGGAAGTCCCGAGGCCATGGACCGCAGCCATCAGTGCAGGGCATTGTCTGCCATCACACGGCCGGTCGTAATGACATGCATGTGGTCAGGGATGGTCGGCCCGGTTTGACGGGACCGCTGTCTCAGTTCTGGCTACGGCATGACGGTCATATCTTCGTGATCGCCGCTGGTCGATGCTGGCACAATGCGCCTTCGACCTCGAACTATCACCGGAACGATACGTCTCTCGGTATCGAGGCCGAAAATAACGGCTCCGAACCTTGGCCTGCCAAACAGGTTGATGCCTATCAGCGGCTCTGTGCTGAGCTATGCAGGGCATTCAAGCTTCCGGCTTCCCGTGTCAAGGGACACAAGGAAGTCAACACTCAAAAGCCGGACCCGCACTCTATCAACATGGACACGTTCCGGGCTCGGGTCGATCTGCTGCTCAAGGGAGAAGATGACGTGAGCGCTAAGGACATGTGGACGTACGAAATTCCGGTGCCGTACGGCAGCAAGGAAAATCCGGAATGGCAGGCTCGGAATATCCTGACCAATCACGGCGTGTGGCTGCGTAAGATCTCGACTCAGATCGGCGATCTTTCGACGTCTATTAATCGCCTGGTCGATCGGCTGGAAGCCGATAACGCTGAGAAGTGATACACCACCCGTTCCCCAATGGTTCGGGTATGCAAAACCCCCGTCGCTCCTTATTGGAGTGGCGGGGGCTCTTTTTGCGTTGGGCCGAATTTAGCGCCTACGGCTGCTCGTCTCCCGATCCGTCGTCGGTCTGCTCCGTCGATCCCTGGTCGTCGGTCTGCTCGTCGGCGGTACCCACCTCATAGACGATGTAGCCCTGTCCCTTGCAGTGCTTACACTGCTCATCGACCAGCGCTGTGCCGATTCTGCCGTTATGCACTGCCGCCCGAGGAACAGCAGCTCGACCAGAGCCGAAGCAGGTTCGGCAGAGCATCGTTTCTTGCCTGATCGCCACTAGTTACTGTCTCCCGTTCCTCCGCAGCGCTTGCAGTCGACCCAGACCGTTTCCGTCACGATCTGGTCCTTCTTCTGGTCGGCCGTCTGATCTTTGGGGATTACCCGCTGTACCTGCGTCTTGATGCTGCCGCTACCTGAGCACCCGGGGCAGGACTGCCGACCTCCGCTAGCGCCCTTCTTCCAGCCCATCTGATCCTCCCAGTATGCATCTCGGTTGGTGTGTTACCTGACTCGCTGCGCGATTTCGTCTTGGTGGGCGAGAGCCGACGACAGCGCTTCGCCCGTATGGCGTGCGACGGTGGCGACCATTCCGGCCGAAATTTGGGCAAGAGTCGGTGGGACGTATCGCGTTGCCCACCACCTGACCGGGCCGTGAGGTCTGATCGTGATCCTCCATGCGGGATGAGTCACCTCAAGCGCGTAGAACTGCTGACACTCCCTGATCTGTTCGTCATCGATCACGAAGCGGCTCGCATGATCCTTCGGTGCCTACCCGTGGTGATCAGGCCGACCGTACGTCTCGTGAGCGCGCGCGTCTCGGCATCGCCCATCAGATCCTCAAGCTCTTCGGCCGTAGCGGCTTCGAGGATCAGGCTCTCGTGAGTCTGCATCGACGCGATGGCGTAGAACCGTCTCGACCACGTTCCGTAGAACACGGTCCAGTTCGACCACTGTTCGTCCATCCATCGGGCGTCGGCACGTGCCTGACGGTCCCATAACCGGCGTCGCCACTCGCGGTAGGCGGAACCGATACGGTGCTCTCCCCTGCTCCTACCGAAGATCACCGGTTCACCTGCTCAGAGATCTCTTCCTGCTCCGAGATGACCTTGATGAGGCCGGCCATGTCGTCGGCATCGACCGTCCGGTATGCGCCTGCCTTCTCCGCATCTGTCGAGAACGGGCGCATCCGGGATGCCCAGAGCCGGTTTGCGTCACTGGTGAAAATCCGCCATCCGGGGATCGTGCTGACGCTGCGGTTGGCACTACTCTGTTCCACGGGTCGGACCTCCGATGTCCGATCAAGGGTCTGTCCGGTCGTCGTCAGCGCCGGGCAGACCCGCCTATTACGTGCGGTGAGTCAATAACACCTCTGAGATGCGTCGACAGTAAGGTCCGACCCTCCTATGGTGATCTCTTGGTTAGTCCTTTAGAGTTACCTACAGGCAGCGGGCTGCAGCACATCGAACAGCCGCCCCCGGAGCTCGTGGCCAAGGGCGGGCTCTTCCACGGCGTCCAGCTGTGGGTGAACCTGCCGCGGGCGCGCAAGTGGGTGCCGCCCCGGTACCAGGACATCCGCGGACGCGACCTCACGCTGGTCGCCAGCGACGACGGCTCCTCGCTCATCCGGATCATCGCCGGCTCGCTCGCCGGGCACGAGGGCCCCGGCGTCACCTACACCCCGATCACCTACCTGCACGCCACGGTCGCGCCCGGCGCGCGGCTCGCCCTCCCCTGGCCCGGCGGCTTCAGCGCCATGGTGTACGTGCTCGGCGGCGACGGGCACGTGGGCCCCGACGGCCGGCCGTTGCACGAGGGCCAGCTCGCCGTGTACGGCATGGCCGGCGACGCGCTCTGCCTGCGGGCGGCCGATCGGCAGCCGCTCGCCGCCCGGGGCGGCTGGGAGGTCCTCGTGCTCGGCGGCCTGCCGATCCGCGAGCCGATCGCCCGGTACGGCCCGTTCGTGATGAACACCCGTGAGGAGATCATCCAGGCGTTCGAGGACTACCAGGCGGGGCGCATGGGGATCATCCCCCCGGAGCGCCTGCCGCACCGCACCGCGGCCGATGATCGGCTGCCGGACGGATGATCTGCTCTCTCTCCCCGGCAGCGGCAACCTCGACGAAGAAGTGGACCACCTGATGCGGATCAACGGGGGCGAACCAGGCAAACATCACCCGTTCGCGGCGACGGTCGAGCGCATCTTCTCCGAGGCGTGGTCGCTGAACTCGCTCACCGGCCGGGACCGCCGCCTGCTGCTCATCGGCGCGCTGGCGGGCCTCGGCGTCGACGACATGCTCACGCGCCACCTCGACGCCGCCCTGCGGACCGGTGATCTCAACCCGGGTGAGCTGAGGGACGCCGTGGCCTTCCTCGTCCCGTACCTCGGCCTGGCCCGTGCGGCGAAGCTCCACGCCCTGGTGGAGGAGCTGATCGACCGGTGCGGGGAGACCTAGGGCCCTGATCGCCCGGAGCCGGGGAGGCCCGGTACCCTGCCGTCATGCCCATCGCTTTGATCACCGGCGCGACCGCCGGAATCGGCGCGGAGTTCGCGCGCCGCGCCGCCGCCGACGGGTTCTCCCTCGTGCTCGTCGCCCGCGACGCCGAACGGCTCGCCTCGACCGCGGAGGCGCTGCGGCGGCGCTACGGCGTGACGGCCGAGACCCTCCCGGCCGACCTCGCCACGGAGGAGGGGATCGCGGCGGTCGAGGAACGGCTGGGCCGCGGGGTGGACCTCCTCGTCAACAACGCCGGGTTCGGGCTGCGCGCCGGATTCCTCGACGCCCCGGTCGCGGACGAGCTGCGGATGCTCCGCGTCCACTGTGAGGCGGTGCTGCGGCTGACCAGGGCGGCCCTGCCGTACATGGTCGGCAAGGGCCGGGGCGCGGTGATCAACGTCTCCTCGGTCGCCGCCTTCTTCCCCCGCGGGACCTACAGCGCGTCCAAGGCGTGGGTAGTGAGCTTCAGCGAGGCGGCCGCCGCCGAGGTCGCCGGCTCGGGGGTGCGGGTGATGGCGCTCTGCCCGGGTTTCGTGCGGACCGAGTTCCACCAGCGCGCGGGCATGAACGTCTCCGCGATCCCGTCCTTCCTGTGGCTGAACGCCGAGCGCGTGGTCGACGAGGCGATGCGCGATCTGGCGCTGGGCCGGTGGGTGAGCGTCCCCACCCTGCGGTACAAGGCGATCGTCGCCGTCGGGAGGTTCCTGCCGCGCCGGCTGATCTCGCGGGTGTCCGTCCGCCTCGGCCGCCGGTGAGGCCGGGCGGGAAGGGCAAGCGGCGGTAGCGATCGGGTAGTGATCGGGGAAACTCTCGCCCGTACCTCGATCAGCGGACCCCGCCCGGGTCAGGGGCTGGGTTAGCTTCTCCCACATGATCAGGGAGAAGCCCGGATGAAGCCCGACGGCCGGATCCGCGTCATGGAGATCATGGCGCGGATGAACGTCTGCGGTGCGGCGACCCAGGTCACNGGGGTGTGCGAACGCCTCAACCCCGAGGAGTTCGACCACCGGCTGTACACCGGCCACGCCGACGGTGGCGAGGGCGACCACCTGCGGCTCCGCGGATCGGCCGTTCAGGTCCACCGGGTGGCCGGGCTCGGCCGGTCGATCCGGCCCCTCGGCGACCACCGGGCGCTCGTCGGGCTCGCCAGGGCCATGCGCGAGTTCCGGCCCCACATCATCCACACCCGCTCCCCCAAGGACGGCGCGCTGGCGCGGCTCGCCGCCCGCCTCTCCGGGGTCTCCGCCGCCCGGATCCACGCCTTCCACGCGCCGTACCCGCACGGTCATCTGCCGTGGGTGAAGCGCCGGCTCCGCCTGCGCGCCGAGCGGTACGCCGCGTCCGGCGCCGACCGGCTGGTGACCGTGGGCGCCACGCTCCGGGACGAGCTGCTCCGCGCCGGGGTCGGCCGCCCCGGGCAGTACGTGGTGATCCCGCCGGGCGTCGAGCTCGGCCCGATGCCGGACCGCCGGGAGGCGCGGCGCTCCCTCAGCCTGCCGGGGGACGCGCCGGTCGTGGCGTACGTCGGCAGGCTCAGCCGGGCGAAGCGGCCGGACCGGTTCGCCGAGGTGGCCCGGCGCGTGCTGGACCGGGTGCCGGGCTGCCGGTTCCTGATCTGCGGGGGCGGGGAGCTGAGGGCCGAGTTCGAGCGGGCGATCCGCCCGATGTGGGACTCCTTCCGGCTGCTCGGCTGGCGCCGGGACGTGGAGACCGTGTACGCGGCGGCCGACGTGGTGCTGCTCACCTCCGACTGCGAGAGCTCGCCGCTCGCCCTGATCGAGGCGGGCATGGCCGGGGTCCCGGTGGTCTCCACCGCGGTCGGCGGGGTGGCCGAGGTGGTGCAGGACCGGCGTACCGGGCTGCTCGGCGGCCCCGACGCCGCGGAGCTGGCCGGGCACACGGTCCGCCTGCTCACCGACCCGGGCCTCGCCCGGCGGATGGGCGAGGCGGCGCGCCAGTGGACCACCCGCGCGTTCGCCGTCGACCGGCTGGTCGCCGACACCGAGGCCCTCTACCGCTCGCTCAGCGGCGCCGTCCGTCCCCGGCGGGGGGTGGGCATCCGATGACCGTGATCGTGGCGGCCGCGGCCGGGCTGCTGCTCGCCGCCGCGGCCCGGCGCCCGCCCCGGCACCTGGGGGCGTCCCTGTCCGGGCTCGCGCTCGTCCCCGCCGCGGTGGCCCCGGCGGCCGTGCTCGGCGATCCCGACCACCGCGCGGTCGGCGTCCTGCTCGCGGCGACGGCGGTGGCGGTGCTCGGCCTGATCGACGATCTCGCCCTGATCCCCGCGCCGGCCCGGCTGATCGTGGAGTCGGTGGCGGCCGGCGGGGTCGTGCTCTGCGGTGTTCAGGTCACGTTCACCGGCGGGCCGGCCGACGGCCCGATCACGGTGATGTGGCTGGTGGCGGTGGCCAACGCCTTCGGGCTGCTCGACCGGGAGCGCGGGGTCGCCCCGGCGGTGACCGCGGTGGGCGCGGGCTGCCTCGCCGGGGTCGCGCTGGTGCGCGCGGAGCCCGCGCAGGCGGTGCTGCTCGCCGCGCTCGCGGGCGCCGCGCTCGCGTTCCTGCGCCCGGGCCGGATGGGCCGGTCGGGCGCGCGGTTCGCCGGGTTCGCCATGGCCTGCGGCGCCATCGTGCCGACCGCCGGGCGGAGCGCCGATGTGATCGCCGCCGGGATGCTCCTCCCCGCCGCCGTGGCCCTGGTGAGCGTGGCCGGGAGCGCCGCGCACCGGCTCCGCCGTGCCGGCCTGGTCCCCGGGGCGGTGACCGCGGTGCACGCCGGGGCCGCGGCGGTGGCCGGTGCGGCCGGGCTGGCGGTCGCCGCCGAGGTGGTGCCCGCGTGGCCGGTGGCGGCCGCCG
>JGI12341J12878_1000430_pt1 | contig 17578 bp, 10 predicted proteins | sample Passage260B_FD_12878 | JGI IMG/M metagenome (IMG submission 12878)
GGGAGCCGCAAGCGGCGGTCGAGGCCGCCGACCGCTTGCTGGAAAACCGCCAGCTCCGATTGCGGAAGCGACTTGCGGTAGGTCGGGTGCACCTTCAACGGATCGAGCACCCGACCGGCTTTCGAAGTGATCTGGTAGTGCAGGTGCGGCGCCGTGGAGCGGCCGGTGTTGCCCGAGAGGCCCACGAGCTGGCCCCGGGCCACCCGCGCTCCCGGCCGCATCTCCGGCGCCACTTCCGAGAGGTGGAGGAAGGAGACGAGGCGGCCCTTCGCATCCTCGATCTCCACGCAGTTTCCGTTGATGCGCCGGTTGAAGTTGACGCGCCTGACCACGCCCGAGAAGGGCGCTACCACCGGCACGCCCACCGGCGCCTTGAAGTCCATGCCCTGGTGGCCCCGCCCGTCGCGCAGCAGGCTCGTGATCTGCTCGTAGCGATCGATGGGGGAGTGCTCGAGCCTCAGCTCCACCTCGCGACCCTCGCGGTCGTAGTAGCGGGGAAATTCCTCCCCGCGCGCCTGGTAGCGGAAGGCCTCGAAGGTCCGCCCCAGCTTCTGCGACTCGTAGGCGAGGGCGTGGATGATCGGTTCTCCCTCCTCCGGCACCTCGTAGAGGATCCGCATCGCGTCGCCGCGGCGGAGGTCCCGCGTCGGATCCACCCACCACACCAAGAGCCGCCCCGCCACCTGCGCCAGGCGATCGCCGAGATCGCGGCCGAGGACCTCGCTCAGCGCGCGGGCCACCGAGCCGCGGATCTCCACGGAGAGCTCGCGGAGCACGCCGGTGGCCACCGCCTCCTTCGCCTTCGCCGCCGCCGGCAAGGCAGAGGGCCGCTCCGGTTCGGGCGCGGGCGCCGCGTGCCGGGGAGTGGGGGCCGCGGCCTTCGCCTCCTCGGCTTTCTCCTGCGGCTCCGGCTCCTTCTCCCGCATGGACGGCGGCGCGGCGGGCGTCGCGCGGGGCTCCTCGCGCTGGGCCCAATGCGCGCACAGGCGCTCGGCCTCGTCCTTCATCGAGAGGCGTCCGAGCCAGAAAGAGACGGCGGAGACGAGAAGGAGCGCGAGGAGTCTCGACAGTCCGCCGCGGCGGTGTTCATGGGCGTGCCTCTGTCCGGTCATGGTCGCGTCGAAAAAAGGGACCGACCGTTCTACCACACCTTCCCTTGATTCCCGAAACCCGCGGTGGCACCGATCGAAGCATGCTGCGAACGACGGCGCTCTTCGTCCTCGCTCTCTGCGCACCCGCGCTGGCCCTCGCGGACGACCTGCGGGTGGAGCTACGCGACAAGGCCCTCTCCGGTCAGGGAAAGCCCGCACTGATCCTCATCGCCAACAAGCCCGTGGTGCAGGCCACGATCGACCTCACCGGTCCCGCGGGGAAGCGGCTTTACCTGCGCTCCGGCCGCATCGAGGCGGGAGGCCGCAAGGAGCTGGAACTCGACGCGCCCGTAGGGCGCTCGACCTGGCGCGGCAACCTCGAGGTGCAGTTCGGCGATGGCACCTCGGGGGAGATGGCGCTCTCGTTCTCCGTGTACGTCTCGCAGGGGCTCACGCTCGTGCCGCCGAAGCGCGAGGACGTGGACCGGCGCGCCGGCACCGTTCGCTTCCAGATCCGCGGCGGCAAGCCCAGCCACTGCGAATACGCCGTGGCTTTCGACGGCAAGCCGGAGCGCACCGGCGTGACACGCTTCGGGCCCGACGTGCGCGACGGCGACGTCGTCACCGTTTCCTGGCCCCCGTACGGCGACAACGACGTGGTGCTGCGCATCCGCCTCGTCTGTCACGACACCGAGGGCTTCTACTCGCCCACGCTGGAGATCTTCCCCTGGGAGGCGCCCATCGCCCACGACGACGTCGTCTTCGACACCGGCAAATGGGACATCAAGGACGCGGAGAAGCCCAAGCTCGACGCCGCCTACGAGGCGATCGCCGAGGGCATCCGCCGCTACGGCAAGATCCTCGAGCGCGAGATCAAGCTCTACATCGTGGGCCACACCGACACCGTCGGCGACGCGGCGTCCAACAAGGTGCTCTCCCTGCGCCGCGCCGAGGCCATCGGCCGCTACTTCCGGCAGAAGGGCGTGACCATCCCGATCCTCTACACAGGCTTCGGCGAGGAGCAGCTCCTCGTGCCGACTCCCGACGAGACCGACGAGCCGCGCAACCGCCGCGCCGAGTACATCATCTCCGTCGAGGATCCGGTCGCCGCGCGCTGGCAACGGCTCTGATCTTCGCCGCGCCGGCGCTGGCCCCGTCCCCGTGCGGTCGACGCCCGCAGGCCGCCCGCCGCGCGTCGACGCCGCCGCGCCGCCCTCACGCCGCCGCGCGATCTTCCTCCGTCTGCTCGCGTCGCCGCAGCCGGGGCCCGAGGGCGACGAGCACGACCGCCGCGGCGGTGCAGAGCCAGCCGAAGGCGTCGCCGACGCGCCCGTAGACCGTCGGGCCGCCGGCGATCATCGGCACGTCGTGCACCAGGATCTCCTCCGTCTCGAAGCCGGAGCGCTTCACCACCCGCCCCGCGGCGTCGATGAAGGCGGAGAGCCCCGTCGAGGTGGAGCGGATCATCCAGCGCCGGTGCTCGATCGAGCGGAAGGTGGCCAGCGCCAGGTGGATCGGCGGCTCCATGGGCCCGTACCAGGAGTCGTTGGTCAGGTTCACCAGCGCGTGCGGCCGCACGCCGGTCTCGTCGATCGGCCCCATGAGCCGCCGTACGAGCGCGGGGAGGATGTCCTCGTAGCAGATGTTCGTGGAGAGGCGGTACTCGCCCACCGGCAGCGGCGCCGTGCTCGTTCCCCGCTGGAAGTGCGAGGAGTAGGGGAGCAGGTCGTAGATGGAGGGAAAGAGGTCGCCCAGCGGGACGTACTCGCCGAAGGCGAGCAGCTCGATCTTGTCGTAGATGCCGACGATGTCGCCGCCCGGCGCCAGCGCCAGCGCCGTATTCCAGGCGCGGCGGCGTTCACCGAACTCCACGCGCACCGCCCCCACGATCATCGGCACGCGCACCTCGCGGGCCACCACGCCCTCGAGATTCTTCACCTCCGGCGGCACGGCGCGGTTCAGCCCGCTCTCGGGCCAGACCACGAGCTGGATGCCGGGGATGCGCATCGCCTCGTCCGTCATGCGGCGGTACTTGTGGATCCCCTGCTCGGAGCGCCGGTGCTTGTCGCCCGCACCCACGTTGGCCTGCACGATCGCCGTCCTGAGCTTCGGCGCGGCGGCGTCGATCGCCTCGACCTGCCCGATGCGCACGTGCGAGTAGACGACGGTCGCGGCCAGCGCCGCCGCCGCCGTCGCCGCGAGGCGGGCGCGCCGCGAGAACACCAGCTCGTACAGGCCGCCGTTGACCAGCGCCACGAGCGCCGAGACCATCACCGTGCCGCCGAGGTCCGCGATCTGCGTCACGTAGGGTAGGCCCGCCTGCGAGTTGGCCAGGTAGCTCGGAAAGAGGAGCGGGTAGAGCATCTCCGAGCCGACCACCGCCAGCGGAAGCGCTGCACCTGGCGAGAGCCGCGTGCGCTGCGCGATCGCCCAGGTGCCCAGCCCCGCGACGGCGATCGAGCCGGCCTGCGCTGCGCAGAGCAGCAGGTACCCCAGCACCGCCAGGGGAGCGGGGAGGTGGGCGAACTCCCGCAGCATGTGGACGAGCCAGGGGTAGGCGTAGAGGTGTGCGCCCAGGCCCATGGTCCACGAGAGGGCGAACGCGCGCTTCCACGACCGCACGTCGCGCAGCGCCCAGAGGAGCGGCACGAAGCAGAACCAGGCGGGCAGCCAGAGGCGCTGGTCCGGATAGCCCAGCCCGTAGAGCACGCCGCCGATCGCCGCGGCGATCCAGGGAAGCCATTTTCGGAAGGAGAACGACCGCATGCGAGACGACCCTGCAGTCTCACCTAGAACCGATCGGTGCGCCCGATCCATGCCTTTGCCCTGCGGGCCCGGCTTTGCCACGATGGAAACCCCCGGGCCTGCCGCGCATCGTATCCGGTCGAGAGCTTTCCCCCTCGGGGATCGATAGATTGGAGAGGAACGACATGGCGCTTCGACTTCGCACTCCGATGCCCTCGCTCGCCGGCGCCACCGAATGGATCGGTGGCGGGCCCGTCGACGCCGCGGATCTTCAGGGACACGTCACGCTCGTCCATTTTTGGGCCGTGAGCTGCGCGTACTGCAAGCCGCACTTGCCCATCATCGCCCAGTGGAAGGAGTCGTACGAGAAGCGCGGCGTTCGCTTCGTCTCGGTCCACATGCCGCGGCGCGAGGAGGACACCGACGTCTCCCTCGTCCGGAAGGTCGTGGAGGAGAGCGGCCTCCAGCACCCGACCGCCGTGGACAACATGCACGCGATCGCCGAGGCCTTCGAGAACGAGTTCGTCCCCTCCTACTACGTCTTCGACGACAAGGGGCAGCTGCGCCTCTACATGTCGGGCGAAAAGGTCCTTCCCAACGTGCAGGCCACGCTCGACCGCCTGGTCGAGGCGCAGGCCGCCGCCGAGGCCCAGGGCTGAGAGGTCCCCGGCGCAGAGAGGGCCCGCCCGATTGGCGGGCACTTTTTGCGGCCTACCTGCAAGCGACCGATGAGTGGGCCGTTTGCACGGCCTCCTTGCGGATCCGCACGCCCTCGGGAAGCGGTCCGACCAGGGCCTCGAGAAGCTCGGTCGGCCGCAGCGTTCCCTTTTCGGAGTGGACCAGGGTGAAGCGGATCTCCCCGTCGCGCACTGAGAGATCCTCCACCGCAGTGCGCGGATCGAAGGTCAGGGTCCGCGGCGGGTTGGGGCGGCTCTTGAATTTGCTCGGGCGCTCGCGCACGACCGAGAGCGCCCGCTCGAAGAGGCGCGCCGCGGCCTCTTCCAGGTCCACGGGGATGCCGGCGGGTAGGCGCGCGACGTAGGTGCTCTTGCGGACCTCCTGCTCCAGCGAGGGAGCGCCTTCCGGCACGCGCCAGCCCTCGATGAGCCGCAGCCCCGCGGGCATCTCCGGCGCCAGGCGCGCGACGACCTGCTCGGGCTCCATCGGCTCGACGAGCTCGATCTCCATCGTCTCCGCTACGCTCTCGATGCCCACGGGAAGCGCCGGTCCCAGCGAGACGCGCGGGCGCGGCCGCTCGCCCTCGGAGAAGGAGATGGGCAGCTTGGCCCGGCGCAGCGCGCGCGCGATCGCCGTCGCCGTCTCGAGGTGCGAGAGCGCCACGGCGCTCCCTTCCTTGGCGAAGCGGATGCGCATGCGGACGCGCGTGCGCGGCTCGGGCGCGGTCCTCTCCACCTTCTGCTCCAGCTCGCGCACCGTCTCGACCAGCGTCTCCGCCGCCTCGCTTGCGGGCGCGGTTTCGGCCGAGGAGGGGAGGCGGAGCTGCACCGGCTCCGGATCGTAGGGCCGGCCGTCCACGTGCACGTAATCTCGCGCGTCGTAGACCCGGTTGTTGACCACCTGGTAGTCGCAGGCGCCGCAGACGTGGCAGGGCACCAGGGTGCAGTCCACCGTCGCCGCCTCGATCCGGCTGCGCTCCCGCTCCTTCCACAGGTAGGGCTTGCTCACCTCGCAGTCGATGACGTCCCAGGGCAGGACCTCGTCCTTTCCGCGCTCCCGGTGTGCGAAGAAGTCGATGTCCACCCCGTGCTCCGCCTCCATGCGCCGCGCCGCCTCGAGCCAGATGTCGTAGCGGAAATGGTCCGACCAGTTGTCGAGCTTCTGCCCGAGCCGGTACGCCTCGAGGATGGCGGTGGCGACGCGCCGGTCGCCCACCGTGAGAAAGGCTTCGATGCGGGAGCTTTCCGCCTCCGGGTAGCGGAAGCGGATCGCGCCGGACGCGCGGCCGAAGGCCTCTCGAAGCAGCGCCTGCTTGCGCCGCGTCTCCTCTAGGCGGATGTGCGGCTCCCACTGGAAGGGCGTGTGCGGCTTGGGAACGAAGGTGGAGACCCCCACGTTCACCCGCGCCCGCTTCGTGTGGACGCGGCCGCGCTCGAGAACCTTCAGCGCCAGCTCTCCGATCGCCAGCACGTCCTCGTCGCGCTCCGTCGGCAGGCCGATCATGAAGTAGAGCTTCACCAGCTCCCAGCCCGCGCCGAAGATGGTCTCCACCGCGTGCAGGAGGTCCTTTTCCTCGTTGCCCTTGTTGATCACGCGGCGGAGCCGCTCGGTGGCCGCCTCCGGCGCAACCGTGAAGCCCACCTTGCGGATCTTCTTGATCTGCTCCGCCAGGCGACGGTTCATCGTCTCGGTGCGCAGCGAGGGCAGCCCGACCGCGATCTTCTCGGGCCCGAAGGTGTCGAGGAAATCCTCGAGCAGGCCGTTGAGGCACTGGTAGTCACCGGCGGAGAGCGAGAGGAAGCTCACCTCCTCGTAGCCCGTGGTCTCGTAGCTGCGCATCGCCAGCCGCAGCACCTCGTGCGGGTCGCGCTGGCGCGTCGGGCGGGTGAGCATGCCCACCTGGCAGAAGCGGCAGCCGCGCACGCAGCCGCGCTGGATCTCGATGGGGATGCGGTCGTGGACCGCCTCCGCGAAGGGGACCACCGGCCGCTCCGAGAAGGGCGCGGCGTTCAGGTCGGGCACCACCCGGCGCGTCACCTTGGTGTAGCCAGGCTTGCGGAAGCGAAACTCCCGCATCGGCCCGCCCGGCTCGAAGACCGGCTCGAAGAGCGAGGGCACGTAGACCCCGGAGAGCTCGGAGAGCTCCCAGAGCAGCTCCTCGCGCGTGGCGCCGTCGCGTTTGGCGGCGCGCACGAGGTCGTTGATCTCGTGCACCACCTCCTCCGCCTCGCCCACCACGAAGAAGTCGAAGAAGGGAGCCATCGGCTCGGGCGAGTAGGCGCAGGGGCCGCCGCCCACCACCAGCGGATGCGACTCGTCGCGGTCCTTCGCGAAGAGCGGGATGCCCGCGAGATCGAGCATCGCCAGCACGGTGGTGTAGCAGAGCTCGTACTGCAGCGAGAAGCCGACCAGGTCGAAGTCCCGGATCGGCGCGCGGCTCTCCCAGGAGAAGAGAGGGATGTTGCGCGCCTTCATCTTCTCGGCCAGGTCGACGTCCGGCATGAAGGTGCGCTCCGCCGCCGTCTCCTCGCGCCGGTTGAGCACGTGGTAGAGCACCCGAAAACCCAGGTTGCTCATCCCGAGCTCGTAGAGGTCCGGGAAGGCGAGCGCCCAGGTCACCTCCGCCGCGCGCAGGTCCTTGCGGATCGCGTTGACCTCGTTTCCGAGGTAGCGCGAGGGCTTGCGCACCGTGAGGATGAGGTCGGAGATCTCCACCGGCTCGTAGCGGCTCATCGCGACTCCTCCGCAAGGCGGTCGTTAAGCCATTTTACGATGCGTTCCGCCACCGCTTCCGCACGCCGCGGCCAATGCACGTGGTGCGTGGGCGGCTCCCCCGTCGCCTCCGGGTTCCAGTGCCAGCGCTTCACCCGCGCCCGCGGCATCTTGGCCAGCATGTGTTCCGCCACGTGGCGCGGCACGAAGACGTCCCCCTCGAGCGTGATGCAGAGCACCGGCAGCTCCACCTGGCGGACCGCCTCCTCGATGTCCGGGCCCTTCCAGTTGCGCAGGCGGTAGTGGCCCGAGCGCAGCATCTCCGCCCAGTCCCGCATCACCGTTCGCGCCTCGCGCGTTGCAAAGCCGATGTGCCGTCCCGGGAAATGGCCGACTGCCTTCGCCAGCCAGGGGAAGGCGTACGAGACCATCCAGAGGATCGTGCGCTGCGGGATCGGCCACGTCCGGTAGTAGGGGATCCCGCTGGCGACGAAGATGAGCCCTCGGTGCCCCGCCTCCGGATGGAGCCCGCTGTAGGCCGTGACGAGCTGTCCCCCGAGCGAGTGCCCGAGGAGGAAGAGCGGAGCCTCCGGCAATGCCCGCCGGGCCGCCTCCAGCCCCGCCGGAAGGTCGAGCTCGAGAAAATGCCCGTAGCCAAAGTCGACCTTTCTCGAGGCGCGAAGGTTGCTCGTGCCGTTGCCGCGCAGCTCCAGCGCCGCCGCGTGGACCCCGCGTTGCGCGAGCTGCTGGGCGAAGCGGTCGTAGTAGCCCGCGTGCATGCCGAGCGCCGGCACGATCACCACCAGCGGCGCCTTCGGCTCCGCCGCCCGCACCAGCAGCAGCTGCGACGTCGCCCCGTCCGCCGCCCGGACGTCGAGCCACTCGATGTCGCCACTCGAGGAAGAAGCGGCCAGCTTCACCACCTGCACCTCGTGCCTCCGGCAGAGACCCGGGAACATAACGCATCATCTCGCCGCTGGCATTTCGGTCGCGCCCGAGCCGCCTCGGGCCTCGCGGCCGGCCCGGTCGCCTCCGTGAGCGAGCAGAGCCGGAAAAGACCGGTGGGCCGGTCCGGCGCAACACCCTTCGGGCGGTCGTGCCAATCCGATTCCGAGAACGTCTCGTTCGTCGGAAAGGCTGCCGAGCCCGCCATGGTGTCGTCACCGTGGTCTCGGGCAGGTGAATGGCCCGGTTGATCGGTCCTCTGGGGCCGTCCTAAGGCCAACGAGCCGCATAGGTCAGCTCTGCTGACGGGAAATCTCGCCGAACGCTGGTGTTGGTTTCCGCATCGGGCGCGGCTCGGCTCGTCGGCAAGGCTTCCGTCGAGAGCAGGGTACGGAAGGAGCCGGCCTTCGGGCGCGACGCATCGGGTTCCGTCTCTCGCCGGCGCTCTTGTTGCGACGAAGGCGATGGGCGGTTCGCAGGCGGCGTTAGCCCGAATCCTCGGGCGGACTGCCCTCCGCCCGAGGCTCGATTGAAGTTTACGGGACTCTTGGCACCTGTCTTCCGCGGCCCTCGAGCCGCGGCCTCATTGAACTTTGGGATGTCCACAGGGAGAAAGTTCCCCTCAACGGTAAGGAAGCCCTAAGCTGTCGCGTCGTAACCCGCGAGTCAGGGAAGAGGGTGCGCGCCTGGAGCGTGCCCCTTGCCCTCGCTCCCAGGCCAGGGGCGGAGGACGTGGTGAGATCTGCAAGCGCCTTCTTGTCTGCCGACAGCGCCATCGAGCTGCTAGCGGAGGCGTTGGGGTTCGAACCATTTCCGTGGCAGCGTCGGCTGCTCAGCGAATTCCTCGAGGGCAAGGTTCCCCGGGCTCTGGACCTGCCGACGGGCCTGGGCAAGACGTCGGTGATGGCCATCTGGCTCCTGGCCCGGGCAGCAGGGGCCAATCTCCCTCGCCGGCTGGTCTACGTGGTCGATCGGCGCGCCGTTGTCGACCAGGCCACGGAGGTCGCGCTGCGGTTGCACCAATTGGTCCAGGCGAAGCGAGAACTGGCCACGGCATTGGGCCTGGAGAATGGCAAGCTGCCGATCTCGACTCTGCGTGGGAAGCTCGACGAAGGCCAAGCTTGGTTGGAGCACGTCGATGGCCGCAAGTGGCTCGAAGACCCTTCGGCGCCCGCGATCATTGTCGGTACGGTCGACATGATCGGCTCGCGGCTGCTCTTCTCGGGGTACGGCGTCTCCTGGAAGATGCGTCCCTACCACGCGGGGCTGCTCGGGGTCGATTCGCTCTTCGTCCTCGACGAGGCGCACCTGGTGCCGCCCTTCGAACGGCTGATCGAGGCCGCAGCGATGGCGAGCGAGCGCGGACTCGGGCCGGCCGAGGAGGCGAGACCGCTCATCCCGCCCATGCGGCTGCTTTCCCTGTCGGCGACCGGGAGGTCCAACGAGAAGGCCTTCCGCCTCGGGGCAGACGATCTCGGAAACTCGGCAGTCAAGAAGAGGATGGAGGCCAAGAAACGGCTGCAGATTCGGCCGGCGACCGAAGCGAAGAATCTCGCTGCCAGGCTGGCCGAGGAGGCGACCGGCCTCGTCGAGCACGGTGCTCGACGAATCCTCGTCTACTGTGATTCTCGCAAGGATGCCGAGCAAGTTCATGCGGAGCTCGTGCGCCTGGGCAAGGGCCGGTGGCAAGCAGACGACGTCGAACTCTTTGTCGGTGCGCGGCGGGTTCACGAGCGCGAGCTCGCTGCGGGATGGTTGCGCAACCACGGCTTCATGGGAGGACCGGCCCCGGAACGCCCGGCCTTCCTGGTGGCCACGTCTGCCGCCGAGGTCGGTGTCGATCTGGACGCAGATGCCGCCGTGATGGATCTAGTGGAGTGGGAGAGGATGGTTCAGCGCCTCGGTCGTGTGAATCGGCGCGGCGAACACGAGGCGATCGTCGTCGTGGTTCCGGCCCTCGCGGAGGCAAAGAAGAAGCGCAAGCGCAGCGAAGAAGGAGACGGCAACGAAGAGGAGCCAGATCCCAGGAGCCTCCGGCGCGAGGCGTGTCTCAGGCTCTTGCAGGCACTGCCCCTGATCGACGGGGACCACGACGCCAGCCCGGTGGCGCTCACGGCACTCCGCGAGTCCCACGGCGCGCTCGTCGCCGAGGCGTCGACGCCGGCACCTCTCTATCCTCCGCTTTCGCGTCCGCTGCTCGAGGCCTGGTCGATGACCTCGCTTGCCGAGCACCCGGGGCGGCCGGAGGTCGAGCCCTGGCTGCGCGGCTGGCAGGAGGACAAGGTACCGGAGACCACGATCGTCTTTCGCAAGTACCTGCCCGTCGTGCGAGTCGGCGATGCAGAGCCCACCGTGTTCGACTCGGCGACCCTCGACGCTTTTCTCGACGCTGCGGGCCCTCACATGGCCGAGGAGCTCGTGGTCGAGGTGGGCGACGCGCTGCGGTGGCTGAGGCAGCGCGTGGAACGTCTCGCGAAGAAGCAGCGCAAGGTGAACGAGAGTTCCGATGGGAGTGTCTTCTTGTCCGACGACCAGGTGGTAGCCGTCCTGGTACGGGGAGCGCGCGACGCGATTCCGGTCACGAAGACCCTCCTCGACGACAAGCGCGACCGCGCCGAACTCGAGCGCATGCTTTCAGGCGCGACGCTCTTCGTGGACGTACGTCTGGGCGGCCTCGCCAGCGGCCTGCTGAACGAGAGCGTCGACGCGCCCGAGGACCCCGATTCCCTGGATTTGAGTCACTCTGGAATCCTTCCGTTCCGAATCCGGCCCGCAACAGGCCAGGCGGATGACGAGGGGATCGCCGAAGGCGGCGCGTCGAGGGCGGGTGGAGCCGAGGAGGGGTGGCGCGAGGAGGCGATCTTTTCGCTCGTGGTCGGGGCGGAGGGCGAGCCCATCGAAGAGATCGTCGTGGAGCGTCGGAAGGACGCATCGGCCAACTCCGAGATCGGCCGCTCGGTCACGAAAAGGGAGCAGGAGCTCGACGAGCACGAGAAGTGGGTGGAAGCGGAGGCGAGATTCCTGGCGCAGCGGCTTTCCTTGCCGCCAGAACTCGCCGAACCCCTCTTCGTCGCGGCTCGCCTGCACGACGAGGGCAAGCGGGCTCGTCGCTGGCAGGATGCCTTCGCGGAAGACCCAGCCGAAAACCGCCGAGAGAACCGCGTCATCGGGAAGGGCAAGCGCGCTCCGCGGCTCTCGGTGCTGGGCAAATACCGGCACGAGGTCGGGTCGCTGAGTCGGGCGGAAACGAGTGAGAGGTTCATTCACCTCGAGCCGCAGGCGCGGGACCTGGCGCTGCACCTCGTGGCGGCCCACCACGGGCGTGCCCGGCCCGTACTGCCCACGGATGATGCCGAGGAGCCGCCGACACGGCTTCGCCAGCGAGCGATCGAGGCTGCCTTGCGATTCGACCGTCTGACCCGTCGTTTCGGTCCCTGGGGCCTGGCTTGGCTCGAAGCTTTGCTTCGGGCTGCCGATCAGCGAGCGTCCCGAAAGCTCGACGAGGCGTGAGATGGCAGAGGCGAGCATCCCGGTCGATCTCTTCAACCCAGGACAGGTCTTCGCATGCATCGGCTTCGTCGAGGTGGCCGACCGGCTTCTTGGTGGAGCCGAGGGCGCTTTCGACTGGAGCGGTGCCGAGACGCGCTTCCACCTGAGGGCCAATGGAGACGAGGACCCCGTGCGCCGCGTCCTTCGTTTCCTCGAGAAGGCGGAGGCACGTGCCGTTGCCCCGGAGGGAAGCGAGAATATCACCCGGTGGAAGAACTCGTGGGGGCCCAGACCGGACGTGAGGCCTCGTGACGAGGGCTATCCGTTCGCCGACCCAGACAGCCCTGCAACGCTCGTCTGTGTTCTTCGACACGGCGAAGATGCGATCGAACTCGATCACTGGGGCGACGAGACGCGCGACAACGTCAAGTTCTGGGCAGGCGCCGGTGGCTACCCAGGCGCGGCGCTGGCGCGGGACGCGCTGAGCCTGGTGCGAGACGCGTCTAAACACGCGGAAAACCCCTTCGACTTCGGCGTTCCCCAGACCAGCAGCTTCCGTCTCGACTGGAGAAGGGACTACATCCCGCTCGACGCCGGCTTTTCCCTCAACAACCACGGAAACATCGAACCGAAGGGTTACCCGATCGTGGAGCTGCTCGCTGCGATCGGCTTGTCACATGCACGTCCCATTCGAGGCAGAGGGAAGCTGGAGTACTACTACGGTGTCGTCGGACGAGACGGCAGCTGCCCGGATCTCTGGTTGAGCCCCATGTTCCTTCGCGCGGGATTGGGAGGCATGAAGGAACTGCCATTCCCTCTGCGTCGATTTCGCATGAAGCTGGACTGGCCCGGGAAGGAGAACCAGGCGCGGGCGATCACGGTCGTCACAGAGGAGGAGTGAACGATGGAGCAGCTAAAGGAGCTGGTGGCGCGGTGGCTCGATCCGAAGGGACCGGTGGCTCTCGTTCGCCGAGAGTACCTCATGCCGGTCGAGGGGAGAGATGCCGTCTTCTTTCCGCCGACTTACGCGGTCGAAAAGAACCCTTACAACGTCGACGAGCTCTCTGACGGCACCAAGGTGGTGACGGTGGACAGTGTCGGCTCACAGGCCAACCGAATGGAGCCGCTGTTCAAGGAGGACCCGGAGCTTAGAGAGCTCGTTCCGCAGATCGAGATCGAGCTACCGGATGGAAAGCGTGTCTCCATCCTCGAGGCCGGCCACCGGCTTGGCGATGCCATCGTGCGTGCCTCTACGCTTCGGGACGAGGCACAGAAGGCCTTCAAGACATACCTCGAAACTGGAGACGTGGAGCCGATCGCCAGACTCGCACCGACGTCCATCGTCTTTGGCGTGTGGGATTCCCGGGATACCCAGGCCAAACTGCCACGGTTGGTGCAAGCGGTAATTCGGGCCTGGGATGTCGAGCTTCTCACGCGGTCGGCGCAGTACTCACCCCCGGTGGATTACTCCGCTTACGAAGTCTTCTCCGAGGAGGAGAAGCGCAAGTCGGAAAGCGACCCAAAGAGTCCGGTCGCGCAGAGAGGCTACGTTCCGGTCCCTGCCACTCGCATCCACGGCGGCGTCGTCGCCCGCGGTCCCATCATCCGGGACCTCACCATCAACCTCGTTGCGCTGCGCCGACTCAGGACGGCAGAGGGGGGAAGCCAGGAAAGGCTCCAGAAATACGTCCTGGGGCTTGCCCTCGTTGCGGCCACGGAGCCACTCGATGGCTTCCTCCGGGCGGGATGCATCCTCGTTCCAGATCCCGAGAAGAAGACGTCCTGGGAGGAGGTCGAGCGCACGGGGGAGCGAAGGACGATTGAGCTGACGAACGATGCAGCTCGGCGCTTCGCCTCGGCTGCGGCGAAGGAGTTCTCGGTCGGAGAGGCGAGAGTCTTCAAGTTCGAGAGTGCTCTGGCAAAGGAAGACGTCTCCGACGAGAAGACCAAGAGAGGAGGCGCCAGAAGGCGAGGAGAGCAGTAACCGTGGCAGCGAATCTGGTCATTCGCGTCCATCTGCTCGACCGCTTCCACGGGATGGCACTGGGGGCACCAGAGTGGCCTCCGTCGCCGGCGCGCCTTTTTCAGGCCCTCGTGGCGGCGGTCGGGGAGGGGCGTCGCATCGGCAAGCGCTACGAGCGGGCTTTCGAATGGCTGGAGCGCCTGCCTCCGCCGCGAATCGCTGTTCCGCCGTCCACGTTGGGCGGCGCGGTCAGTCTGTGGGTTCCCAACAACGACCTCGACTCGGTCCATGGCGATCCGGCACGCGTGGGGGAGATCCGCGTCCCGAAGCTCGTCCGTCCGCGCATTCTGCAGGTCGATGCACCTCTCTTGTACATTTGGGACCTCGACGACGGCGCTCGCGATTCGGACGAGGCCCACGCCATCGTGGATGCCACCGAAGGCCTCTATCAGTTCGGTCGGGGGATCGATCCTGCTTGGGCGAAGGCGGAGGTGCTCGACGAGCAAGGCATGCAGGACGAGCTGGGCCGCTATCCGGGCGCTCTGTACGAGCCAGGCGGCTCTCGTGACGTTCGGAAGCTGCTCTGTCCTGCGATGGGGTCTTACCGCAGTCTGCGCCTTCGCTTCGACGCTTCCCGCTTCGAGTCGGTGGTCGAGGGGCGCAGTCGAAAGCAGATCTTTCTCAACCCACCCAAGCCGCGGTTCCGCTTCGTGGCATACGGGCGAGGAGTCGAGCTTCGCCTGTTCCGCCTTGTTGATCTCGAGGACAGCTCCAGGTCTCGTCCTGTCGCCTTGCGTCGTGTCCACGACCTCGTAATCCAGATCCGCGACGCGGCAGTGGCGCGGCTTCGTACTCAATTCCCGGAGGAGGAAAAGGAGATCGAGCGGATCCTGGTGGGGCGAAAGCCCGATGGAAGCAATGACGGCCCCATCGAGGACCGAGTTCGTTTGATACCGCTGCCATCGATCGGCCACGTGCACGCAGACCATGCGATTCGTCGCATCGCCGTCCAAATACCGGGCGGTTCGCGCATCGCACGCGAGGACGTCGCCTGGGCCTTCGAAGGCCTTGCGCCCTTCGATCCCGATACCGGCGAGGTCGCCTCGTTCGTGCTGGTGCGGGAAGACGATCGGTCGATGCTCGATCGGTACACGCGCCCGTCGACGCTGTTTCGATCGGTGACGCCGCTGGCTCTCCCTCGGTTTGCCGAGAGGCGTCGCATCGAGCCTTCGCGCATACGAGAGGAAGCCAAGAGTGCGCAGGATCGCCTCGAGGAGCAGGACCGCGCCGTGGCGGCTGTGCGTACGGCCCTCCGCCACGCGGGCGTCGTGGTCCCGGTCGATTGGATACGCGTGCAGCGCGAGCCCTTTGGGCGGCATGGAGAGCGCGCCGAGCGCTTCGCGGAGGGGTCTCGCTTTTCCAAGCATCAGCTGTGGCACGCGGAGATCCGGTTTGCTGCCCCGGTCATGGGGCCTCTGGTCCTGGGGGACGGGAGGTTCCTGGGCCTCGGCATCATGCGTCCTGTCTCGGAGCGCGATGGGCTCTGGGGCTTTGCGATGGACCCGTTGCCTCGGGAGGAAGATGCCAGGTTGGTCGTCCAGGCCTTTCGACGCGCTGTCATGGCGCGCGTCGGAGCCCGGCGGGAGGGCCAGGAGAAGCTCGACGCCTACTTCAGCGGGCACGAGGAAACCGGCGAACCTGCGAAGAGGTCGCACTTGGCGTACCAGTGGGATCCTCGCCACAATCGCCTCCTCGTCATTGCGCCCCATCGAGTCGAGCAGCGCGAGGAGACGGCCGAGGAGGCGGAAAGGCGCCGTGAGCTCGAGAGAGCTCTGCGGGACCTGGTCGAGCTGGTCGCAGGAAGGGCGGGCCGATTCCGATTGCGTCGCCTGACAGACGAGGAACTCGCCGACTACGACCGCGTCGCCCGGGAGTTCGTTTCCGCCACGCCGTATGTTGCCAACCGCCACGGGCGGAAGACCGATGCCCACAGCCTCTTGACAGAGAACGTCGCCCTCGAGTGTCGACGGCGTGGTTTGCCTGCGCCCCGTGTGGAGGTACTCGATGCGCGCGGCGTTCCCGGCGTCGGACTTGTCGGCCGCCTGAAGCTGAGCTTCGATCGGGCCGTGCGTGTGCCCCTTCTCCTCGGTCGTACCCGCTATCTCGGCGGAGGGCTCTTCTTACCCGTCCGCGGTTAGCGGACAACCGTTCGTACTCCATGACTGTCGCTGAGCTGATCAGCGGGTTCGCACTTACCCGTCCGCGGTTAGCGGACAACCGTTCGTACAGCCTTTCGGCTCACTGCGCCTGGCTCGTCTTCCGGACAGAACGCAGGCGTGGTGAGCCGTCGTGTTTCGTGATCGGTCTCTGACATCAGAATAGCCCTTCCGGGCTCTGTCACGATTGGTTCGAGCGGTCCGGTGAACGGGAGATCCCGGGACCCACTCGAACCAATGATTTCGGGAGGTTGCGCCATCCTTGCACCCGAGCTCGCGCGTGCCTATGGCCACGGCGCAGGTCGTTGGCAAGCCCCAGCCCCCGCTCGAAACCCTCTTGGAAAACCTTCGAGATCGCAGTAGCTTTTCCCCCGGCACTTTCCACGGCTGAAACGCCGTGGCCCCATTGAAGCTTCGGCGACCTTCGACGGTCGCGTATTCAGCGACAGCTTTCCACGGCTGAAACGCCGTGGCCCCATTGAAGCATTGGATCAAAGATCCAAGGCTTCCCATTGCGGCGAACTTTCCACGGCTGAAACGCCGTGGCCCCATTGAAGCATCCGCCTGCGAGCATGCGGCTCACGGAGTCGGAGCGCCTTTCCACGGCTGAAACGCCGTGGCCCCATTGAAGCAGGCTGGTGGAGAGCACCGACGAGCGCGCCACCTACCTTTCCACGGCTGAAACGCCGTGGCCCCATTGAAGCTTGGGAGCGTCCTCCAACAGATCTTGCGCCTCCTCTACGTCTTTCCACGGCTGAAGCGCCGTGGCCCCATTGAAGCTTCGCATGCCATTTCCACAGGCGACGGGAGTTCGTGACTTTCCACGGCTGAAACGCCGTGGCCCCATTGAAGCTCTCTTAAGCGTCACATGCGTCACCGGTGACGCGCCTTTCCACGGCTGAAACGCCGTGGCCCCATTGAAGCGGCGCGCCGACCCGCTCCTGTGCGCGGAGATAGCGGACTTTCCACGGCTGAAACGCCGTGGCCCCATTGAAGCCTCCATGGCTATGATTCTTCTGCCGATGAATTCTGCGACCTTTCCACGGCTGAAACGCCGTGGCCCCATTGAAGCGGAATTCCCAGCCGGAGGGCGATGAACTTTGTGTCCCTTTCCACGGCTGAAACGCCGTGGCCCGATCATAGCGAGGGCCACGAAGACCGGGAGATCGAGAAGAAGCTCCCGTTCCACGGCTGAACCTCGGTGGCCCGATTGTAAAGCGTGGCCGCATTGGAAGCCCTGGCGTTGCCCATCCTGTCTGGCATGGAGAGCCGCGTCCCACGATTGGAGACCCTGGCTGCTTCTTGGTGCTCGTCGCGGCGGCGGGTCCAGATGTTTGGCTGCTTCGCCGTCGGGGAGGCACCAAGGCATGGCGGAAGCAGTTCAGGGCCGGGGTCTTTGTGCATTCCCTCCGGGGAAGCACGAACGGAGGTTCTGTTGTGTTTCCATCTTGGCCTTGTCGGGTGGAAGCAGGTGGCAGGTGACGGCAGCGCCCCATCATGGGCGGGCCGGCAGGATTGCTCCGGCTGGGCGGCTGCATAGGTTGCTCTTACCAATCGCCGCCTGTCCGGGAGGTCCGCCGTGCGACGCCCCGTTCCAGATCTGATACCTGTCCGAATGATCAACGAGTTCGTCTTCTGTCCGCGATTGTTCTACATCGAGTTCGTGCAGGGCGAATGGGCGGACAACGCGTTCACGGAGGAGGGAAGGGCTGTCCATCGGCGGGCGCACGAGGAAAGCG
>JGI12341J12878_1000431_pt1 | contig 17576 bp, 16 predicted proteins | sample Passage260B_FD_12878 | JGI IMG/M metagenome (IMG submission 12878)
CATCCGGCTAGTCTGCAAGAGGACGGGGGCTGTTTAATCAGCTATCATCCCTGACATTTTCATAGAACAGTTAACCTGACATTTTCACAGACGCTTGACACCAAAAAAGTCCGTTCGCCCGATCTGTCCGCCCGCCCGCCTTCCCGCGCCGGATCCGCCTCATGCTTTCCCGGCGTGCCGGACGCGGCAACCGAAAGCTGGCCGGATGGCGGGGGCCATCCGCTGTGCCGGACGGCGCGCGCGTCCCGTAAGATGCGGTATGACCAACCCTTTCTGTCGCCGCAAACCCAAAATCCTGCTGTTCTCGCATCTTTGCCGGCCCGGCCGGATCACCGGGGCGGAGCGGTTTCTGCTGCTTGCGGCCGGGGAACTTTGCGTGCGGGCCGACTGCGTCGTCGTGACGCCCGGCGCCGGCTTGCTGGCGTCGGAGGCGGCGGCGCGGGGCCTTAAGACCGTCACGGCGGAGTATCCGATTTTTCCGGGCCTGGCCGAGCCCCGCCCCGGCGTGCCGGAAGCGTCGGAACGCGCGGCGGAAGCCGCGGCGGACCCCTTGAGCGACCTGCTTCGCCGGCTTGGCCCGGATCTCGTCGTGCCGTTTACCTGCATCAATCCGGTTCCGGCCCTGGCCGCCAAATCCTTGGGGATTCCCGTGGCGTGGATGGTGACGGAAGTCATGGCCGGCGGGGCTTTTCGCGAACGGCCCGCGCGATGGATCGCCGGCCTTTCCGACCGGATCGCCGGGGTTTCGCGGGCGGCGGCCGAGCCGTTTGCGGGACTTGTGCCGCCGGACCGGCTGGCGGTGCTGTATCCGCCCTGGCGCGAACCGCCGGAATCGCGGACCCGCATGTCCGCCCTGCGTGCGAGGCTTCGCAAGCGGCTGGGACTTGCGGAATCGGACGTGCTCATGCTGTTCATCGCCGCGGAACTGTTCCCGGCCAAAGGTCTGGAACATTTCACGGATGCCGCCCTTAAGGCGGCTCCGGAATTTCCGCATGTCCATTTCCTCGTCGTCGGCCATCCGTCGGACCCGGCGCATTTTCGGCACTGTCTGCGCAAAGCGGACGCCGGGGGGATCGGCGACCGCTTCACCGTGGCGGGCTTTTGCCCGCGTCCGGAGGAGTTGTATCCCGCGGCGGACGTCGTCGTGGTGCCGAGCCTCATCCCGGAGGGTTTTGCGATGACCGCTCTGGAGGGGCTCGCCTTCGGCAAGCCGGTGGTCGCCTACCGCTCGGGGGGCCTGGCGGAAGTGCTGGAGCTGACGGGCAACGCGCCGTTTCTCGTCCCGGCGGGAGACGTCGCCGCCCTGGCGGAGCGGATGGCGGCGCTGGCCGCGGATCCTGAGCTCAGGCGGCGGACGGGCAGCCGGAATATTCGGGCCGCGCGGGAGGTTTTCGGATTCGAGGCGTTCCGGCGGCGGCTTTGGGCGTGGCTTGACGGATTGTTCGGGTAAGCAAACCACCAGGGAGGTCGGACCGCGATGCAGCCCACCGTCTCCATCGTCATCCCGTTTTACAACTGTCCCTATGCGGACCAGGCCATCGCGAGCGCGCTGCAGCAAACTTACGCCAATCTGGAGGTCATCTTGGTGGACGACGGTTCCACGCGGCATCGGGACAAAATCGAGCCGATCATGGACCGCATCCATTACCTGGGCAAACAAAACGGCGGCACGGGCAGCGCGCTGAACCACGGGTTCCGGATGGCTTCCGGCGAATACATCGCCTGGCTGAGCTCCGACGATTGTTTCTTCCCGCGCAAGATCGAGAGGCAGCTAAACTTCATGGAAAAAAACGGATACCGGATCAGCCACACCGACTTTCACAACATCGACGCGTCCGGCGCGATCACCGCCACCCGGGCGGCGGCGAAATTCCGCACCGAGCGGGAATTCATCGCTTCTTTTCTGACGTGCTGTCCGGTCAACGGCTGCACCGTCATGATGCGGAAGGATCTGTTTCTCGAGCTGGGCGGGTTCGACGAGACGCTGCTTTTCACCCACGATTACGATTTCTGGATTCGCGCCATTCTGGCCGGGGAGCCGTTCGCCTTTCTGGATGAACCGCTGACCGCCTACCGCTGGCACGACGAAATGGGCACCCGGAAACACTGGCCGCGCATCGCGGCGGAAATCGCCCTCGTCCAGGCGCGCCACGGCGCCCGGCTGCGGGAGCTGCTCGACCGCTATCTCGCCATGGGACGGATTTGAGCCGTTGGCCGGACCGGAAGGCATGGGATGCGGGGGTGATCGCTTGAAGATCCTGTTTCATTTTGTCATCCCGAGCGGCGGCATGGAAACGCTGAACCGGCATCGCTTCTGGGCGCTTCTGGACGGAGGTTCGGACAGCGCGTTCCACTACTGTTTTCCGGGCGCGGGCCTGGGCAACGCCGCCGGAATTCCCGTCTTCGTCGGGCACGGACCGGACGAGTTGCGCAGGGCGCTCTTCAGCGACCAATACGACGCCCTTGTCGTCACCACCGTTTTCGAGCATCTGGGGCTCGTGCGGGAACTCGGCTACCGGAACCCGGTCGTTTTCGAGATCCAGGGTTTCGGTTCGGTGGAACGGGCGAGGGAACAGATGGCGCTGGCCCGGCCCCATGTGGAACAATTCGCCGACGCGGTCATGGTGCCGCCGGCGCCGCACCTGATCGGGCTGGCCAAGGAAATGTGGCCGCGCAAGCCCCTGTATACCATGCCGGTGCCCTTTGACCTGAAGCGGTTCCGCTACCGGCCGAAGGGCGCATCTTTCCCGCCGATCGTCGCGTGGATCGGACGGATCGAGGCCAACAAGAACTGGCGGGAATTTCTGTTGGCCGGGCGGGAGATCTTGAGCCGCACCGGGAATGTGCGGCTGATGATGTTCGCGGATCTGTCGCTGGCGCCGGAAGCGGAACGCGCGGAATTTGGCCGGGCGCTGCACGGGCTCGGGCTCGCGCCGTATACGGAGCTTTATTCCAACGTCCGCAACCGGATGATGCCGGATTTCCTGTCCGCCGTATCGGATTCGGAAGGCGCGCTGCTGGCCACGTCGCGGGTGGAATCGGTGCATTACGGCATCCTGGAAGCGATGGCCTGCCGCTGCCCCGTGGTCACTTCGGACTCCGACGGAGTGCGGCAGTCCGTCATCGACGGCCGGACGGGGTTGTATTACCAGCTGGGCAGTCCGGCGGAGGCGGCGCGGGCGGTGCTGAGATTGTTGGAAGACCCGGCGCTCCGGCGAAAGGTGACCGAAGAAGCCCTCCGTCATCTGGAGCGCCATTTTTCCCCGGAACGGTTTCGGACGTCTTTTCTCGGCATGCTGAAGGATCTCGGCGTGCGCGGACCCTGAAGCGGCGGTCGCGCCCGGACGTTGCGCTTGCCGGCATTGCGTTCCCCCGTCGCTGCGCCCCCGACAGTCTCCCGCCCGTCGGCATCGCGTTTTCCGGTATTGCGCCGGCCGTCTTCCCGCCGCCCGGCATCCCGTTCCCCCGCACGGCGCCCGCCGGCTTCGCACCCGCCGGTCACACATGCCTTACCATGTTCCCCCGGCTTCGCGTCTCCGGTGTTACGCTCCCATATAGGTCCGGCAAAACCGTTCCCTTGCTTCGGCGAAGGCGTAACCGGTGCGCACCGGCCCGCAGTCGTGCAGGCACCACGGCTCCCTCTGGCAGGGCACGGCGACCTTCAGCCCCTTTTTCCTGAATTCCATGCACTGCGACGCGTCGTAGAAGTGCCAGCCGGGGAACAGATCCTCCCGCCAGGGAAGATCGGCCTGCGTGGCCAGGAGAAATCCGTCCGCCACCGCCACTTTTTCCGTCCGAATCCGTTGCGGCGCCGCCTCCGCCCGGCTTTCTTCCCCCGCTCCTCCGAATGAAAGCAGCTCCAGGCGTCCGGTGTGGCTTTCGTACACTTTGCCGTACAGATCGGAGCTTTCCCACCATACGCCGCCGGGCGGGAGGGTTTTGGCCCCGATCATGCCGACAAGGCCGATGTCCGGCCTGCTCCGGAAAAGAGCCAGCAAATCGTGCAGAAAACGGCGGTGGAGAATCAGCACATCCTGGTGCAGGTACACCTTGTATTTGGCGTCGGTGCGGCGCATGCCCGCGTTGTAACCCTGCGCCATCCCGGCGGCCCCCTCCACCGGCACCAGTTCCGCCTCGCAACCGTCCGGGACGTCCAGGGCGCGGATGAAGGCGGTCGCCTCCGCATAAAGTTCCGGGTCGTTGACGCAAGTGATGAATGCGATCTTTCGCTCGTTCACGGGCTCCAATCTCCTTTCCTTTCCCACGGGACGGGCCCCGTGGTATTCGGGCATCCTCCCCGGACCGGCAACAACGACAAAAGTGCTTTTATTTTGCCGTTTTCATGGGCGATCGGATGAAATAGCGACATTTTTGCTTTTATTTTTGGACCGTCCGGAGGAGATCGCATAGATTTTTCCAATTTAATGGCACAGAATGTATTTATTTTTTACGAAATGCCATTTTCAGGAAAAAACAATGGCGCTTTTGTCCCAATTTCGGTTGACCCCCGTGACCCGGAGCGGTTTCACTCCCCCCGCGGCGCCGCAAGCCCCCGTTCGCGGAACGCTTCGGCCACCAGGCTCAGCGTCTCCTCCTTCCGGACGAGATCGCGTTCGGCGACGCGCAGGATGTCTCCGGGTCCGACGGCGCCTTCCGCCGCCAGCCGGACGACGGCTTCCAGGCTCCGCCGCCGGTCCACGTCCCATTCGATGCGGCGCAGCAGAAATTTCAATCGCCCGTTCCGCGCCCCGTCCGATGCGTTTTCCCCGGATGCGGAGGCGGAAGCCCGGACCAAATGGCAGGCGGCGCCGAACCGGTCCCACAGCTGTTCCATAAGCCCTGAAAACCGCTCTTCTGGAACAGTTCCCCGGAAGCGTTCGCCGGCCAAACGGCACAGCCCGAGGAGGAAACGTTCGTCTTCCGCCGGAACCGGCCAGGTTTGCGGAAACACCCGGACATGCGCAAGGCCCGCTTCCCGGAACAGCTCCGCGATTTCCCGGGGCGTCCGGAACCGGGGCGGTCCGTCCGGCAAGCCGGCGGCGACGGTGCCCGGCATACGGCCGTAAGGCCAGTTTCCTTCCAGCAGGCTGAAGATGAGCGGGTAATGGTGGGGGTTCTGAAATCGCGTCACGAAGACGCCGCCCGGTTTCAGGCTGGCGGCGAGGTTCCGGAGCGCCTCCCGCGGGCGGCGCATGGTCTCCCATCCGGAACCGAGCAGCATGAGGTCAAAAAAAGCCGGCGGAAACCCCGGGTTTTCCGTCTCCGGGTCCAGCGCCCGCACCTGCGCCCGGCCGGCGAGGACCGCGGCGGCCACCCGGGCCGCCCGACCGTTCCGTTCCAATCCGTAGAGTTCGGCCTCCGGAAACCGCCGCATAAGCGCAAGCAGCGTGGCGCCGCAGCCGCAGGAGGCGTCGAGAATGCGGACGGGTCCCTCTTTCGGCATTCCCGCCGCGGCGATCAAATCGTCGTGCAGGGCGCACGCCTCGGCGGACGAAAACCCCCATTTCGCCGCGAACTTTTCCCCGTTGCGCGCAAGCAGCTCCGCGAAGGCGCCCCGACCGCCCGCCCGGAACGAGGCGCTGCCGAAATGGTGGATGAACGTGTCCCGGCACAAAAGCAGACGGTACCCGGCCAGCCGGAGCCGCAAGGAATAATCGTCGTCCTCGAAATTGCCGGGAGAGAACCGCTCGTCCAGAAACCCCGCCTTTTCGAACGCTTCCCGCTTGAGCAGGAGGCAAAATCCGACCAGCTTCACGCGCTCTTCCCGTTTGGCCGGATCCGGGCGGTTGTGCGCCTCGGCGAACCGCCACATTTCCTCCAGGCTCCGGTAGGCGACCGGAATGGCGGTATGGTAGGCCGCCGCGTTGGTGACGGGGCCGACGGCGCCCACCCGCCCGCCGCTGTGCAGGGCGTCGAGCAGATTGTCCAGCCAGCGGGGCGTCACGACGGTGTCGTTGTTGAGCAGCAGCAGGTGGTCTCCCTCCGCCTCGGCCAACCCCCGGTTGCAGGCGGCGGGAAAACCGGCGTTGCCCGCCAGGCGGATCGCCCGCACGTCTCCCTGGCGCTCCAGCCATTCCGCCGTCCCGTCCGTCGAACCGTTGTCCACGATGATGAGTTCGTAACTGCCGGGGCGGGTGTGCTTCCGGATGCTGTCCACGCAAAGCCGGGTCAGGGCAGGCTGATTATGCACGGGAATGATGATACTGGTTTTCATTCCGCCTCGCTCCGCTTTCCGAGGATCGCTTCCAGCTTTCTTTTGTTGTCCAGCACGTTGGGATCGTCCGGAAAATACGAGCGCACGATTTCGTTGTGTTCGTAGGCCTTGTCCAATTGCCCGATCTTCCCGTAGCAGATGCAAAGCAACACGTGCGGCAGATACGTCCAGCACGACAGGTTCACCGCGCCCATATATTCATTCGGCGGTTTGTCGAGACGGAGCGCCAGTTCATACCAGAAAATCGCCTGCCGGTACTTTCCGAGTTCCTGGAAATGATAGCCGATGCGGCAGCAGAAATCGGCGCGGGGCGTGTCGTACTCAAAGGATTTGAGCAGGTACGCGAGTTCCTTTTCCCGGTCTCCGAGCTCGCGGCAGCAGTGGGCGATTTTGTCGCAGGCGGCGAGATTGTCCTCGAAGTTGTCCACCGGTTCGGAAAAAAACCGCCGGTAGATTTCGATGGCTTCCCGGTAGCGTTTGTGTTCGGCGAGTTCATTGGCGTAGTAAAAAAGGTCGCGGTGCGACAGCGTTTCGCCGCGGGCGAGGCGCGCTTCGTAGATGCGGAGATTCCGGTCGGTGCGGGGTTCCTCCCGGCCGTGCCGGACGGCGATGTCGGAAAACAGGATGTTTCCGTCCACCTGGAGATACTCGTGCACCGGATCGTGCCACCGGAAATTGCGGCTGCGTTTCACCAGCCGGTTGCGGCGGATGGCCATGACGGGACGGCCCATGGAATCGAACGACAGATAGTAGAGCATGCACACGGCGTCGATGCCGGGATCGAGGTTTTTTTTCAATTCGATGAGCTTGTCCCGGTCCTCTTCGGCCAAATAGTCGTCGGCGTCCAGCCACAGGATGTAATCCATGGCGGCCAGCTCGAAGGAACGGTTTCGCGCGGCGGCGAAATCGTGGGTCCAGGCGAAATCGTAAATCCGGTCCGTGTACCGGCGCACGATTTCCCGGGTCCGGTCCGCGGAACCGGTGTCGACGACGACGATCTCGTCCACCGCGTCCTTCACGGAATCGAGACACCTCGCGATGGTTCGCTCCGCGTCCCTGACAATCATGCAAAGACTGATCGTGATCACGCCGCACACTCCTTATGGTTCGCGGGTGTATGGAATAAGTATGGGAAAACAAGTCATACGGCCGTGCCGACCGTACAACTTGCTTCCCGTCAGTCTTCCGCGGCGATGCCGTAGAACACTTCCGGACCGACGCGGGTGATGTCGGAACCGGTCACCGTGTTGACGAACGCCGCATACGTGGTGAGGAGCCCCGCCGGAGCTCCCAGGTCCTGGGAGCAGAAGGAAACGAGGTCCACCGGGTTGCCCGTCGTGCTGTGCACCGCCGTGTAGATGATCGTGCCGGCGATGGTGGGCGAGTTGCGCACGATGCGGATGGTGAACGTCGTCCCCGCCGCGCCGGAAACGCCGATGGTGCCGGACAGGTCCACGACCGGATTGGGGACGTTTTGCGTCTCCAGCCCGATGCCCCCGAACAGGTCGGGGTTCGTCTCGTCGGTGGACATGGGCGTGTTCGGCGCTCCGAACAGGCTGGAGTTCATCGACGTCTGCAGGTCGAGAAATCTCGGCATGCGAATCCACCTCCTTCCGTGCAGAGTCGCTCCATTCTATGAAAAGGCGCTTTCCGAGAGTTTGGACAAACCGCCGGCGCCATCCGTGGATTTTTCGGCCCGGCGCGGCCCGGACGGGCTCCCCGGGCTCCGCATAAGATGGAAGGGACGCTGCGATGAAACATGCGGGGAGGAAACCGATGATCACCGAAACCTACAGCAAGGACCTGATCGGCGCGCTGCAGAGCAAAATCAATCCGTCCTTCAGCCTGCTCGACGTGGGGTGCGGCCTGTGCCTGATGGCGCGGCATTTCGACTGCCAGGTGGTGCTCGCCCTGGACATCCACCGCCCCTACCTCGAAAACCGGCGGGACCGCTCGCCCCGTGTCATCCCGATCCACGCCGACGCGATGGATCTGGACAAACTGTTTCTGCCCAAAACGGTCTCCACCGTGCTCCTGAACGACACCATCGAACATTTCACCAAAAAGGACGGCCTCAGACTCCTGCGGATGGCCGAGACCGTCGCCGTCCAGCGGGTGGTGGTGTTCACGCCCCGCGGCTGGTTCCCGCAGGGGGAATACGACCATTTCGGCATGGCCGGGCAGAAATACCAGGCGCACCGCAGCGGCTGGGAGCCGGAGGAATTCGTGCAGCTCGGCTATCAGGTGCTGGTGTTCAAGGGCTTCCACGACGCCAGCAACCCGTCGTTTGTGCGGGCGTTCGGCCCGCACCATCCGCCCGTGGACGCCATTTTGGCCTGGAAAGGCTGACGGCCCGGGGCGGCGCGGTGCATCCTCCGCGTCCCCGGGCCGCCGGGCCGTTTGCCGTCGTTCGCCTTTGTCTTTGACGCACGCTCTTCCGGACGTCCTTTCGCCCGTGCCTTGCATGTCCCTTTGCACTTCGTCTCCGCCGGCCGCCTTTTCCCGGCGCTGTCGGCCTTCTTTCCGCCGCCTTCAGCCGCCGTCCCCGTCGTACGCCGCCCCCACGATGTCCGCCGCGTCGATCCACCGGCCGCCGACGCGGATCCGCCCGCGGTCCGGACGCGCCTCTTCCACCACGCCTTCCACCGTTTCGTTCCCGTACGGGCCGTAAAGCTCCAGGCGAATCGGCCGTCCCCGTTCCAGCGACCACGCCAGGGCCGCCTGGACCAGCTCCCGCTGCTGCTCGTCCAGCGCCGGGCGCTCCCGCCTTCCGCCCCGGCGCGCCTCGTCCCTGCGGCTCCGGATCTTTTCCTTGTGCTCGGGCAGGATCATCCGGCTGGACTCCCACAGCAGATTGCGTCCTTCGGTCAGCTTGTTGATCCGTTCCATGCGCTTCACCTCGCTGTTTGCGCCTCACTGTCCGCACCCCGCCGTCTTCCCCGGGATCGCCGCGGCCGGCCGGGGCGCCGCCGCCGCCGGGCCGGCGTTCCGCGCCGCCGGCGGCCCATCGCCAGCCGCTCCGGCGGCGTACCCCGGGCCCGCGCCAGCCCCCGGACGGCGGCCGCGCTACTTCGTGTGCCCGCCGATTTTGCCCGCGCGGTCCCGCGCCTGCCCCGCCGCCGTCAGCGAACAGGCCCGCAAAATCGCCGCGTCCCCGAACCGCTCCCGGATCCGGTCGGCGGCCTCCTCCAGGGCGCGCCACTTCTCGCGGTGGTCGAACAGCATGAGCTGGTACTCGCCGTCGTCCTGCAGGCCGCCCAGCGCCACGCCGACCCGGCGCACCGGCAGGCCGTCCCAGTGGCGGTCGAACAGTTCCCGCGCGTGGCGGTACACGTCGTTCGTCACGTGGGTGGGGTACGGCATCGTGGTCTGGCGGAAAAACCCGCTCGGCCGGTCGAAGTCCGCGCCCTGGCAGCCCACCGACACGACCCGGCCCATCCGCCGACGGGCACGGGCGCGGCGGCAGACGAGCTCCGTCAGCTCCAGGAGCGCCACATGCAGCTCTTCCGCCGTGGCATAGTCGCGGGGAAGCGTCATCTGGTGGCCGATGGCCTTCTCGCCCTCGTGCGCGTCCGGCGACACGGGCGACGTGTCGATGCCGTTGGCGATCCGCCAGATCACCTCGCCGTTGATCCCCCAGCGCCGCCGCAGGCGGGAAAGCGGCGTGCGGGCCAGGTCGCCGATGGTGGCGATGCCCATGCGGCGCAGATGGGCGGCCATCCGCGAACCGATCATGAACATCTTCTCCACCGGCAGCTTCCACAGCGTGTCCTCCAGCCGCCGGCCGCGCAGGTCGAACAGCCCGTCGGGCCGCGACTTGGCGTAGTTGTCGCAGGCCATCTTCGCCAGCACCTTGTTGGAAGCGATGCCGAAGCGGCAAAACACGCCCGTCTCCGCCAGCACGCGCCGCTGGATCCGCCGCGCCATTTCCGCCGGGTCGCCACCGAACAGCCGCACCGTGCCGGTCACGTCCAGAAACTGCTCGTCGATGCTGTACGGTTCCACCAGGTCGGTGTACGATTCGAAAATCGCCGTGATCTGCATGGCCACTTCCAGGTAGTAGGACATGCGCGGACGGATGACCACCAGACCGGGGCACTTGTTCAGCGCCTCGCCGAGCCGTTCGGCGGTGGTCACGCCCGCCCGCTTCGCCAGCGGGCAGGCCGCCAGCACGATGCCGGTGCGGCGCGCCGGATCCCCCGCCACCACCACCGGCCGGTCCCGGTATTCGGGACGGGCGGCCTTCTCCACGCTGGCGTAAAACGACTGGCAATCCGCCAGCATGATGATGCGCGTTCCGGACATGCCCTCTCCTCCCTCGGACACGAACGTCTGTTTCTATATTATACGCGAACATACGTTCCTGTAAACGGAGACGGCTGGAAAAAACCGCAGGTCCGCCCGCGCGCCCGCGGACCGGTACGTCCGCCGGGTCCCGCACCGAACCGGTGCCGCGGCCGTTCGGACCATGCCGCCGGCCCCGGCACGCGCGCCGTCCCGGCAACCGGCAAAAGATCGCTTTTTTCCGCCCGCGCGTTATAATAGCGTTATACCAACTTCGGAAACGGGGTATCGCGATGTGCGGACGCTATACGATCACGGTGTCGCTGGAAGAACTGATGGCCCTGTATTTCGCGGAGGACGCCACCGCGCCCCATCCCTGGCGGCCGCGCTACAACGTGGCGCCGATGCAGCTGGTCCCGGCCGTCGTGAGCGACGGCAGCCGAAACCGGCTCGGCCTGTTGCGCTGGGGGCTCGTTCCGCCGTGGGCGGAGGATGAGAAGATCGGCGCGCGGATGATCAACGCCCGGGCCGAGACGCTGGAAGAGCGGCCCGCGTTCCGGCGGGCGTACCGGAGCAAGCGCTGCATCCTGCCCGCGGACGGATTCTACGAGTGGAAAAAGGACGGCAAGCAAAAACGCCCGCTGCGCATCGTGATGCGCGACGGGCGCGTGTTCGGCATGGCGGGCCTGTACGAAACGTGGACGGCGCCGGACGGGCGCAAGATCCATACCTGCGCCGTCATCACCACCGCCCCCAACCGGCTGATGGCGGACATCCACGACCGGATGCCGGTGATCCTTCGCCGCGAGGACGAGGCGCTGTGGCTGGACCGCAGCGTGCAGGATCCGGAACGGCTCCGCCCGCTGCTTGCGCCGTATCCGGCGGAAGAAATGGAAGCGTACGAAGTCGATCCGCGCGTCGGCAATCCGGCCTTCGACGATCCGGACCTGATCCGGCGGCGGACGGATGACCGCCGGGAATGACCGCGGGGATGAACGCGGGATACGGCCGCGCCCCCGCGGCTCCGCCTCAATGGAACATCGCCCACAGCCGGAGCAGGTGCAGCTTGTTGCGCGGGTCGATGCGCTGCGCCAGCACGTAATCCACAAGCAGATTCTCTTCGTCCGGGGTGAGCGGTTCCTTCAGCATGCGGGAAACCGTCAGGACCAGCGACCTCACCTTGGCCCGGTCCTGCAGATCCTGTTTCGTCAGCCCCTCGGTCAGCGCCTTCAGCCGTTCCTTGACGGCCGGTTGCTTCATTTTCTCCCGGACGCGCGCCATGCGCGCCGGGGAGATCCCGTGTTTGCGCCAGTTGTCCACATCCGTTCCACCTTTCCGGCAGCATTCCGTTCATCATATGCCGAAAGGCGGCGCGGCAACACTTCGCCATCCCGTCTTGTTCCGGAACCCGCCCGACAACGGCAAAAGGGCATTTATTTTTCCCAAAAGCGGACTTCCCGGGAAAATAAATCGGCGGAAGCCACCCCAAGGCGAGTTTTGAATCCTGCGGCCGGGGCGTCCGGCCGGCCATCCCACGGCCAACCGTTCGACCACCGGCCTTCCCGGCGTCGTCAATCCAGCGGCTGCCCCGCGAACAGCTCGTCCCGCTGAAGCCGGTCGCGCAAACGGGCATACGCCGGCGACGTCCAGAATTCCGGCCGGGCCACGAGGCGCGCCGCGTCGTCCCGGGCCTGCTCCAGCACGGCGAAATCGCCCATCAGGTCGGCCAGCTTGAATTCCGGGAGACCGCTTTGCCTCGTGCCGAAAATCTCCCCCGGACCGCGCAGTTCGAGGTCGCGGCGGGCGATTTCGAAGCCGTCGTCGGTCTCCGTCATGACGCGCATGCGCTCGACGCCGGCTTCCGTTTTCGGGTCGGCGACCAGGACGCAGCAGGAAGGATGCTCGCCCCTGCCGACGCGGCCCCGCAGCTGGTGCAGCTGGGACAGGCCGAACCGGTCGGCGTCCATCACCACCATCAGCGTGGCGTTCGGCACATCCACTCCCACTTCCACCACCGTGGTGGAGACCAGCACGCTGCTTTTGCCCGCGACGAATTCCGCCATCACCGCGTCCTTCTCCGCCGGCGTCATCCTTCCGTGCAGCAGGCTTACAGCAAAGCCGGGCAGCGCCAGCCTGAGCCGCGCGTGCAGGTCGATGGCGTTCTGCACGTCCAGTTTCTCCGACTCCTCGATCAGCGGGCAGATGACGAACGCCTGCCTCCCCGCCTCCGCCTCGCGGCGCATGAGACCGATTACCCGGTCCATCCGTTCGGGCTTCACCCAGTAGGTTTTCACCGGTTTGCGCCCCTTTGGCCGTTCCCGGATGGTCGAGACGTCCATGTCGCCGTACACGGTGATCGCCAGGGTGCGGGGAATGGGCGTCGCCGTCATCGCCAGCACGTCCGGGTTCATGCCCTTGCGCCGCAGGATGCTGCGCTGCTGCACGCCGAAGCGGTGCTGTTCGTCGGTGACCACCAGGCCCAGCCGGCGGAAATGAACGTCTTCCTGGATGAGGGCGTGGGTGCCCACCACCACGTCCATCATGCCCATTTGCAGCTCCGCCAGCGCGTCCTTCCGCTGCCGCTCCGTCATGCTGCCCGTGAGCAGCCCGACGCGGACGCCGTGGGGCTCGAGGAACCGCCGGAGGGTCCGGGCGTGCTGCTCGGCCAGAATTTCCGTCGGGACCATCAGCGCTCCCTGGCAGCCGGCCCGGACGGTGGCGTAAAGCGCCATCGCCGCCACCACCGTCTTGCCCGACCCTACGTCCCCCTGCAGCAGCCGGTTCATCGGATAGGGCTGGCGCATGTCGCGAAGGATTTCGTTGAACGCCTGTTTTTGTCCGTCCGTCAGCTCGAAGGGCAGCGACGCCGCGAAGGCGCGGATGTCCTCCGCGCTCACCCTGTGCGCCACGCCGTCGGGCCTCCTGCGGACCAGCGCGCGGTGCGCCTGCAGCTTCAGCTCGAACAGAAACAGCTCCTCGTACACCATGCGGCGGCGCGCTTCCGCGCCGTCGCTTTCCTTTCCGGGGCGGTGGATGCGCATCACCGCTTCGCGCCGCGGCATGAACCGGTACCGGTCCAGAATCTCGGCTGGCAGGATTTCCGGAATCATCGCGCCGTACCGGTCCAGGGCGCGGGCGATGGTCCGGCGCATCCAGTCCTGAGTGATGCCGCCCCCGATCGAATAGACCGGCTGCAGCGTCCCGCTCTTGCCGCCGCCGCGGTCCGGAAATTCCGAGTCCGCCACCGTCAGCTGGCGCCTCCGGGCGTCCCACTTGCCCGTCATGACGATCTCCCGTCCCGGTACGAGCTGTTCTCTCAGATACGGGCGGTTGAACCAGACCGCCGCAATCAGGGCCTGGTCCACGCGCACGCGGCACACGAGGCGCGTCTTGCGTCCGTACCGCTGCAGGGTCGAAGCCGTGGCGATGACGCCGGCGACGGTGATCTTTTCGCCGTCTTTCGCCCCGGCCAGCGAGCGCACGCGGTAATCCTCATACCGGAACGGATAATGTTCGAGCAGATCACCGACCGTAAAAAGACCCAAGGCGTGCAGCTCCTCCGCCTTGCGGGAGCTCACGCCTTGCAGTTTTTCCACCGGGATGGAGAAGAGCTCGGGTTCCATTCCTTTACCCCGCTTCCGGCGACGACAAAACTGGCATCATGGCAACGTCCGGGCACACACCCGGGCGTCGGCTAGCCTTGCATGGGCAGGGCAAACACGCCGACCGTCCCCGGACCGGCATGGGTGCCGATGACCGGACCGATTTCCACCACCCGCTGCCTTCCGATATTGACGGCGGTTTTCAGGCGTTCTTCCAGTTCCTGCGCCGTTTCCGTGAATCCCGGCGTAATCGCCAGGGTGAGATCCACCGGGCTTCCGGGGAAATCCGCCGCGATCCGTTCCGCCACGCGGGCGACCGCTTTCTTGGCGCCGCGGACCTTCTCCACGGGAGAGACCATGCCCTCGTCGTCGATGGTCAGAATCGGCTTGATGTTGAGCAGCGAGCCGATCAGCGCGGAAGCCTTGCCGATCCGGCCGCCCCGCTGCAGGTATTCCAGCGTGTCGACCAGGAAATAGAGACGCGTGTTTTTGCGCAGTTGCATCACCCGTTCCTCGATCTCCGCGGCGGAAGCCCCCTGGGCGGCCATTTCGGCCGCCGCCGTCACCAGCATGCCCGTGCCGAAGGAGGCCGAGCGGCCGTCCACGACGGTGATGTCGGCTTCCGGCAGCATGGATTTCGCCAGCTGCGCGGACTGGATCGTCCCGCTCATGGCGGAAGACAGGTGGATGGAAACGATCGGCCTTCCCGCATCCGCCAGACGCTTGTACACCTCGAAGAAATCGGCCGGGGAGGGCTGCGACGTGGTCGGCAAACCGCTGAACGCTTTGAGCTTCTGATAGAACTGCTCCGGCGTAAGATCAATGTTGTCGAGATAGGTTTCTTCCCCGAAATGCACCTTGAGCGGCACCATTTCGATGCCGAGCCGCTCGCGTTCCGCAGCCGGAATGTCGGCCGTGCTGTCCGTCACCACCGCCACTTGGGCCATCGTCGTCCCTCCTTTTATTGTTCAACCGCGAGCAGGTACGGGTAAAGCGGCTGGCCGCCGTCCCGGATTTCCAGTTCCGCGTCCGGATACCGCTCCGCCACCCAATCCGAAAGGCGCCGCGTGATTTCTTCGTCCGAGCCTTCGCCGGTCAGCACGGTCACCACGTCCCCGCCGTTTTCCATCATGCGCTCGAGCAATCCGCGCACCGTGTCGAACAGCCCGTCGCCGGCGGACACGATCTCTTTGCCCATGATGCCGATATATTGCCCCTCGCGGATGTCCAGGCCGTTGATCCTGGTGGCGCGCACCGCCTTGGTGACCTGGCCGTCGACCACCCTTTCCGCCGCTTCGGCCATGCGCCGCGCGTTCACGTCCGACGGCTCGTCCTCCAGAAACGCCAGCATCGCTGCCATGCCCTGCAGGATGCTGCGGGTGGGAATGACTGTCGCGGGCTTTCCCGCCAGCTTGGCGGCCTGTTCCGCGGCGAGGATGATGTTCGGATTGTTCGGCAGCACCATCACATGCTCCGCCGCCAGCGATTCGATCGCCTGCAGCACGTCTTCCGTCGACGGGTTCATGGTCTGGCCGCCGGTGAGCACCACATCGACCCCCAGGCTGCGGAACAGCTCCGCGTTGCCTTCTCCGACGCTCACGGCGACGATGCCGTAGGGAGCCATTTCGTGGGCGTGGAAATGCGGCTGCGGCACGCCGCGTCCCGGCGCTGCGGACGCCGGCCACGGGTCGTCGGGCGAAAGGATGCCGGTGGCGGCTTCCATGCCGAGGGGCGGATCGCCGGCGGCCGGATCGCCTGCGCTCCATCCGCCGGCTCCCGAGCCGACGCCGACCGGCTGCCGGATTTCCGCTTCCCGGGTGGCGCCGCCGACGGCGGAACCGGCTTCCTGCCCGCCGATGATGCCGCGGTGCTGCTGGCGCATGTTGAGGATGTGAATATCGGTCAGTTCGCCGTAGGCCAGGGCGAGGTTGAGCACGTCGCCCGGCTTGCGGGAATGGACGTGCACCTTGACGGTGTCGCCGTCGTCGATGATGATCACCGAATCGCCGTCCCGTTCCAGGGCCCGGCGGAACTCCGCCTCGGGAAACGGGCCGGATGGGCTTGTCCGGTGAATGAAAAACTCCATGTCATAGGGAAACACGATGGATTCCGTGGCGATCTGCGCCTGCACCGGAGCGTGGCCACGGGCGGTTTCCGCCCGACCGGACGGAACATCCGCCTGCGCCTGGCGGGCGGCCGTCGCGAACGCTTCCGCAAGCCGCGCGTCCGCGGCGGGATCTTCCGCCTGCAGGTACTCGAGAAACCCTTCGTACAGGCAGACCAGACCCTGGCCGCCGGCGTCGACGACGCCCACCTGCCTGAGAATCGGCAGCATCTCCGGGGTGCGGGCCAGCGTTTCCTCCGCCTTCCGAAGCACTTGGCGCATCCACAAAGCCAAATCGTCCGTACGCCGGGCCATCAGCGCCCCTTCGCGGGCGGCTTCCCGGGCTACGGTCAAAATCGTGCCTTCCACCGGCTTGACCACCGCTTTGTAAGCGATGTCAACACCGTGCTGCAATGCGGCGGCGAACTCCGCCACGCGAATTTCGCGCAGGCCCGCCGCCGCCTTGACGAATCCGCGAAACAGCTGCGACAGAATGACGCCCGAGTTGCCGCGCGCACCCATGAGCAGGCCGCGGGAAAGCACTTCCGCCGCCTTGCCCGCTTCGTCGCTCGGCCTGCGTTCCAGCTCGGCCACACCGGCCCTTATCGTCATGTTCATGTTCGTTCCCGTGTCGCCGTCCGGCACCGGGAACACGTTCAGCGCGTTGATGCGGTCCACGTGCCGGGACAGGTTATGCGCCCCGGCCATGATCATGGCCGCCCATTCGGCGCCGCTCAACGAACGTCTGCCCAAGTGGCGATTCCCTCCCTAGCGTGATACGCGTACCCCTTGCACGAAGATGTTGACATCATCCACTTTGAGGCCCGCAATTTCCTCCAGCACGTATTTGACCTTCTGCTGGATGTTGTGGGCGACTTCCGAAATCCGCACGCCATAGCTGACAATGACGTACAGGTCCAGGTGCAGCTCGTCGCCTTCCCTGCGTATCTGGACGCCGCGGGAAAGATTTTCCCGGCCGAGCATGTCCGCGATTCCGTCCCGCAGCTGGCTGCGCGATGCCATGCCGACCAGGCCGTAGCAATCCAGCGCCGCCGATCCGGCGATGACGGCGATGACCTGGTCGTCGATTTCGATTTTTCCGTATTCGTTCGACAGGAGCATCGGCACGAAAATCCACTCCCCGGCTCCCAGTTTTGGACTTTATCCCATTGTACAATAAAAAAAACGGATAATGAAGCGTTGTCATCCGGTCCATGCGCCGTCCCGTCCGCGGGACCGGTCCCTCCCACGGATGGATCGGAGGGTGTCTGCGTTAGAGTAAAATTTGCGTGGGGGTAAAGTCTGGAAAAAGCGAACATAGAAAAAGAGCTTCTCCCTTGGTAATGTGAATTTGCTGAAACACGCACCAAGA
>JGI12341J12878_1000437_pt1 | contig 17424 bp, 16 predicted proteins | sample Passage260B_FD_12878 | JGI IMG/M metagenome (IMG submission 12878)
CCGAGCCGTGCACGCGCCCGCGGGGCACCGCCGTACCCGGCGCCGCCCGGCTCGCGCGGTGCAGGCCTCCGCCGCGGCCCCCGAGCCGCCGCCACCGGTAGGCCTCGAGCCCGCCGCCACCGGGAGGCCGCCGGGAACGCGGGCGACGGCGCGCGGCGACCGTGCGTCCCGGCAGCCCGCCGCCGGCTCAGCCGGCCGGGAGCCGGTACGTGCCGTCCGGCAGCACCTCGGCGAGCCCGTCATCGAGCAGGCTGTCGAGCGCCCGCTCCCGCTGCGCCTGATCCGGCCAGACCGCGTCCAGGGCCGACTTCGGCACCGGGCCGTCCGCCTCCCGCAGGACGGCGAGCAGCCGCCCCCGGCACTGGCGGTCGGTCCCCGCGTAGCGCTGGCCGCGCCGTACCGGGCCCGCGGGACGGCCCGCGAGCCGCCAGGCGCACTGTCCGGCGATCGGGCAGGCCTCGCACCGGGGCGCGCGGGCCGTGCACACCAGCGCGCCGAGCTCCATCACCGCGACCGCCCAGCGCGGCGCCCCCACCTCGGGGACGAGGGACTCGGCGAGCCTCCGCTCGGCCGCGGTCGTCGCCCGCGGCGGGTGCTCCTCGCCCCGGATCGCCCGGGCGAGCACCCGGCGCACGTTCGTGTCGAGCACGGCGTGCCGGCCGCCGAAGGCGAAGCTCGCCACCGCCGCGGCCGTGTAATCGCCCACGCCGGGGAGCGCGCGCAGCTCCGCGTAGGTCGATGGCACCCGCCCGCCGTGCTCGGCGGTGATGACCTTGGCGCAGGCGTGCAGGTTGAGCGCGCGCCGCGGGTACCCCAGCCGCCCCCACTGCCGCACCGCCTCGCCCGGCGGCTCCTTGGCGAGCGCCTCGGGCGTGGGCCAGCGGGCCATCCATTCGGTCCACGCCGGCAGCACCCGCACCACCGGGGTCTGCTGGAGCATGATCTCGCTCACCAGAATGCCCCAGGGGGTGGCGTCCGGCCGCCGCCACGGCAGGTCCCGGCGGTGCGCCTCATACCAGTCGAGGATCGGTCGACGGAGTGAAACGGCCACCGTCCGACCTTATCGCCGTGCATCACCCTTCGGCGGGGCAAAGGGCCGGGCGGCTCCGACCAGGAGAAACGTCAGCTCGTACCTACGGCGGCGCGCCGATTCCCCTCCAGTGCCACGGCTCACCATACTGTGGGTATGGATCCGGACACGTTCCGTAGTGATTTCGGTATGGAGCCGGCCGACGTCTACCTGCGGCGCCGGATCGCCGTGCTCACCGGCGTGCTCGTCGTGGTGGCGGTCGTGGCCTGGGCCTGTACCCGGGGGCCGGACAAGGGCGAACATGCCGCCGTCACGGTGACGCCGTCCGGTTCGCTGGTCGTCACGCTGCCGTCGGGGGCGCCCAAGAGCGACGCGCCGGGGGCACAGGCCTCGGCGGCGCCGTCCGCGTCGCCGACGCCCAAGCCGTCGCGGACCCGCCGCCCCGGCGATCCGTGCGACGCCAAGGACCTCGTGATCGCGTTGCAGAGCGGCCAGGAGGTGTACGGCAAGGACGCCACCCCGACCTTCCTGCTCACCGTGGTGAACACCGCGCGGACCGAGTGCACGGTCGACGTGGGGCCGCGCGCCCTGGAGATGCGGGTCACCTCGAGCGGCGAGCGGATCTGGTCGACCGCGGACTGCGTGGCGGGCCCCGGGGTCGAACGGCAGACCCTGGAGCGGGGCGTCCCGTACATCCGGATCATCAAGTGGGACCGGCACCGGTCCGGGACCGACTGCAAGAGCAAGCGCCCGCGCGCCACCGCCGGCACCTACGTCGCGACCGCCTACGCCGGCGAGCTCAAGAGCTCCCGGGTCGTGTTCCGGCTGCGCTGACCCGCCGCGGGCGCCGGGGGCCTTCCGGCCTAGCCGATGTGCGAGAGGGCCTCCCAGATGTTCTCCGCCTCCAGCACCTTGAGGCCGGGGGCGAAGGGCGCGGTCTGCGGGGCGGTCCGCCGCAGCGCGACGGCGCCGCCCTTCGCCGGGGGCCGCTCGAGCCGGGGGACGCCGTCCTCCAGCGACCCGGCGGGCACCACCGCCTGGGTGAACCCGAGCCGGGCCGCCTCGGCGAGCCGCCGCCGGACGTCGCGCACCGGGCGGAGCTCACCGGCGAGGCCGACCTCGCCGAGGGCGACCAGCCCGCGGGGCAGCGCGGCGTTGCCGGCCGCGCTCACCACGGCGAACAGGAGCGCCAGGTCCACGGCCGGGTCGGTCAGCCGGATGCCGCCCACCGTCGCGGTGAACACGTCGAGCCTGCTGAGCCGGGACTGCAGCCGGCGCTCGATCACCGCGAGCACCATCGCCACCCGGTACGCGTCGAGCCCGGAGGAGGTGCGGCGGGGCTGCGGGGCCTCGGTGGGGCCGACGAGCGCCTGCACCTCGGCGAGGATCGGCCGGGTGCCCTCGATCGTGACCGTGATGCAGGTCCCGGGCACGGGTTCGGCGTGCCGGGAGACGAACAGCCCGCTCGGGTCGGCGATCCCGGTGATCCCGTGCTCGTGCAGGTCGAAGCAGCCGACCTCGTCGACCGGGCCGAACCGGTTCTTCACCGCCCGCACCATCCGCAGCCGGGAGTTCCGGTCCCCCTCGAAGTGCAGCACCACGTCGACGAGGTGCTCGAGCACGCGCGGACCGGCGATCGTGCCGTCCTTGGTGACGTGGCCGACGAGCACCGTGGCCATGCTCCGCTCCTTGGCGACGCGGACCATGGTGGCCGCCACCTCGCGCACCTGGGTGACGCCCCCGGGGACGCCGGTGGCCTCGGCCGAGGCGATCGTCTGCACCGAGTCGATGATGAGCAGGCTCGGCTGGACCTTCTCGATGTGGGTGAGCACGGCGGCGAGATCGGTCTCGGCCGCGAGGTAGAGCCGGTCCTCGATCGCGCCGATCCGGTCGGCCCGCATCCGCACCTGCCCGGCCGACTCCTCACCGGTCACGTAGAGCACGGTCTCGCGCCGCGCCACGTGCGCGGCCGCGTCGAGCAGGAGCGTGGACTTGCCGATGCCGGGCTCACCGGCGATGAGCACGACCGCGCCCGGCACCAGGCCGCCGCCGAGCACCCGGTCGAGCTCGGAGATCCCGGTGGGGGACGCCTGGGCGGTGTCCGCGGCCACCTCGCCGATGGGCCGGGCCGGCGCGCTCACCGCGCCGGGCTTGACCGCCGTGGTGGCGGGCCGGGCGCCCACCTCCTCCACCGTGCCCCATGCCTGGCACTCGCCGCACCGGCCGACCCACTTGACGGTCGTCCAGCCGCACTCGGCGCATCGATACGCCGGTCTCGCTGCCTTTCCCACGATCGGGAGGCTAGCCGCCCGCGCCGACGTTCGCCGAGCCGGTACGGCACGGCCGTACGGCGGATGGCGGTGGGCGGGCCCGGTGCCCGCCGGGCCGTGGCCCACCCGTGGCCGTGCGGGTTCGAGCAGCGCACCGGCGCGGGCCAAGAGGCGTCAAGGCGGTGCGCTCAGCGCGACGCCGGCGGGGCCCGGGTCAGAAGAAGCGCCAGCGGAGCACGTTGGGGTAGGGGATCTCCAGGCCGTCGATCTCGGCGAGCGCCGCCTCGGCCACCTCGGGGGTGAACTCGATGCGGAGCACGGCGGCGAGGTCCTCCCGGCTGGAGAACACCATGCGCAGGTCGAGCTCGCGGCGCTGCCAGCCGTGCCGCGCCCAGAACCGCTCGACCGCCTCGGGCGAGTACGACGGCAGGGAGGCGCGGAACCAGCGGCCGAAGGCGCCGCGGGAGGCGTCGATGTCGATGACGAAGGCGGCGCCGCCCCGGCGCATCACCCGGGCGAGCTCCCGCAGGCCCGGCTCGCACCCGGGGCCGAAGAAGTACGCCCAGCGGGCGATGGCGACGTCCACGGAGGCGTCGGCGACCGGCAGGTTCTGGGCGGTGCCGGGCCGCACGCTGACGTTGCGCAGCGCGGCGCAGCGGGCCGCGGCCATGGCGGCGAGGCCGGTGTGCGGCTCGACGCCCACCACCTGGGCGGCGTCCGCGGCGAGGGCGGGCAGGTGGAACCCGGTGCCGCAGCCGATGTCGAGCACGGTCACCCCGCGCCACGCCCGGATGGCGCGCATGGCCGCATCGGCGATCCCGTCGGGATCGACCGCCTGGTTCTCAAGCTCGTAAGTGTGGGGAGAGTTCCAGATGTTCGGGCTGGGAATGGCCCCGTGCAGGATCCGCGCCATGCGCACACGATAGGCGTCACCAGCGCGTGCTCCGATTTAGGCTGGAGCCGTGAACGGGCGCAAGCGAACGGGTCGCGATGGCGGGGGAACTGGAACGTGCCCGTGGAACCGCCGGAGGAGGCGCACGTCATGAGCGATGTCCGGGTGCCCGGCGCCAAGGTGGCGCTGTCGACCGCCTCGGTGTACCCGGAGCGGACACCTGACGCCTTCGAGCTGGCCGCGCGCCTGGGGTACGACGGCGTGGAGGTCATGGTCGGCCAGGACCCGGTGAGCCAGGACGTGGAGGTGCTCCGGCGGCTCAGCGACCACTACGAGGTGCCGGTCCTCGCGGTGCACGCGCCCTGCCTCCTGGTCACCCAGCGGGTGTGGGGCCGTGATCCCTGGGTCAAGCTGCGCCGGGCGCGGGAGGCGGCCGGGCGCCTGGGGGCGTCCACCGTGGTGGTGCNCCCGCCGTTCCGCTGGCAGCGCGAGTACGCCAGGGAGTTCGAGGCGGGGCTCGCCCGGATGCGCGAGGAGACCGACGTCGTCTTCGCGGTGGAGAACATGTTCCCGCTCCGGGCGCGGGGCAGCGAGGTCGTGCCGTACGCGCCGGGCTGGAACCCGGTCGACTACGACTACCCGCACGTGACGCTCGACCTGTCGCACACCGCGGTCGCCGGCGTCGACGCGCTCGAGATGGCGGCGAAGCTGGGGGACCGGCTGGCGCACCTGCACCTCGCGGACGGGGTCGGCACCACCAACAAGGACGAGCACCTGGTGCCGGGGCGGGGCGCCCAGCCGTGCGCGCAGGTCCTGGAGCGCCTGGCGAGCACCGGGTACACCGGCCTCATCGTCCTGGAGATCAACACCCGTAAGGCGGCGAGCCGTAGCGAGCGGATCAAGGACCTCGCCGAAGGGCTGGCGTTCGCCCGGACGCACTTCGCCGCCGCGTCGACCCCCGCCTCATGAGCGAGCGGATCACCGGCGGCCACCGCGTGTTCAACCGGGTCGCGGAGGAGTACGACGCGGCGCGGCCGCACTATCCGGAGACGCTGTACCAGGCGTTAGAGGAGCTGTCCGGCGTCCGGCTCAAGGGCGCGCTCGTGCTCGACGTGGGCGCGGGGACGGGGATCGCCACCCGTGGCCTGCTCGACCGGGGGGCGAGGGTGGTCGCCCTCGACCGCGGGGAGCGCATGCTGGCCGTGCTCCGCGGCCGGACGGCCCTGGACCTGCAGTGCCGTGCCGTACTGGGGGACGGCAACGCGCTGCCGTTCCGCGACGGCGTGGCCGACCTGGTGGTCTACGCCCAGGCGTGGCACTGGCTGGACCGGCGGGCGTCGATCGCGGAGGCGGTCCGGGTGCTCCGGCCGGGCGGCGCGGTCGCGGGCTGGTGGAACATCGAGGACGCGGACAAGGCCGACTGGCTCGCCGCCCTGGAGGTGCGGCTCGCCGAGGCGTGCCCGGCGTACGTGGGGCCGGCCCTGCCGGGGTGGAGCATGCCGCCGATCGCGGAGGCGATGGCGGAGGCCGGGCTGCTGGTGGCGCAGACGTGGGTCGAGTGGACCCGTTCGGTGAGCTTTTTTTGGAGGGCTTCCTCACCCACCTGCGCTCGCTCTCGTACGTCGCGGCGCTGGACGACCGGGCCGTGGCGGAGCTGCTCGCCCGGGAGCGCGCGGAGCTGGTGCGGGTGTTCCCGGACGGCCGGCTCACCGTGCCGATGCGGGTCTATCTGGCGACCGGACGGAAGGGCCCGGAGGGCTGACGCGGCGGCTCGGGGGAGTGACGCGGTGGCGGATCGGACGGCCTGTGGCGACGCGGGCCTGCGGGGGCAGGGAATCCGCCCGGGCGGGCATCCGGACGGGGCGGACACCCGTACCGCGATCCTCGCCGCGGCACGGCGCGCCTTCGCGGAGAAGGGCTTCGACAACGCGACCATCCGGGGCATCGCCCGGGAGGCGGGGGTCGACCCGGCGCTGGTGCACCACTACTTCGGCACCAAGGCCGAGCTGTTCGCCACCGCCATGCGGCTTCCGGTGGACCCGCGCGAGGTGGCCGCCACGGTGCTGGCCGGGCCGCGGGAGGAGGTCGGGGAGCGCCTGGTGCGGTGCGTGCTCGGGCTCATCGCCGAGCCGGAGACCGAGGAGCGGATCGTGGGGGCTGCTGCGCTCCGCGATGAGCAACGACCAGGTGCTCGCGGCGATTCACGAGTTCTTCTCGGAGGTGGTCGCCGGTGAGGTGGCGAGCGCGCTCGGCATCCCGCCGCTCCGCCTGGAGGCGGCGATTTCGCAAATGGTAGGAATCGTGCTAATCCGGCATATACTCCGCGTGGAGCCGATGGCATCCGCCCAGGTGGACGAGCTGGTGGACCTGCTCGCGCCCACGATCCAGCGGTACCTGGGGGGGTTAGCCGTTGGCGGAATTCGCCTTGTTCTAGCATCGAGCAATCCTGGTATCTAGCTCGGAAGCGGGACATCGGGTGCGCTGGCGTTCCGGCCTAGGGGGCTAAGTTACTCGCCGGTATCATTCAGTGCACCTAGTCCCGCGTTCAGGGGAGGACCCGTGCTCTGGGTAGCGATCATCGCGCTCATCGGGACGGTGGTGGCGTTCGGCGTCGCCGCTCGCCGTGTGCTGTTCCTCTATCGGCTCGCCACCAGCGGACAGCCCGCCCCGGAGCGCCTGGAGTACGCCAAGGCGAACATCGGTGCTGAGATCAAGGCGCAGCTCGTCGAGGTGTTCGGGCAGCGGAAGCTGCTGAAGTGGACCCCGTCGGGAGTCGCCCACTTCTTCGTCATGTGGGCGTTCTTCATCCTCCTGACGGTGTACATCGAGGCCTACGGCGCCATCATCCAGGGCGCCATCACCGGGCACGCCGACTTCCACATCCCGATCATCGGCACCTGGCCGGTTCTCGGCTTCCTGCAGGACTTCATCGCGGTCGCCTGCCTGCTCGGCCTGATCGTGTTCGCGGCGATCCGGGTGAAGAACTCGCCGAAGCGGCTGGGCCGCCAGTCCCGGTTCGCCGGCTCCCACCTCGGCGGGGCGTGGCTCGTCCTGTTCATGATCTTCAACATCATCTGGACGCTGTTCCTCGCCCGCGGCGCCGCGATCAACACGGGCAACTTCCCCTACGCGTCGGGCGCCTTCGCCTCCGAGGCCGTGGCCAAGATCCTGCCGAAGAGCGAGCTGCTGGAGCAGATCGGGCTCCTGCTGCACATCGGCTTCATGCTGGTCTTCCTCATCATCGTGGTGAACAGCAAGCACCTGCACATCTTCACCGCGCCGCTCAACGTGCTGTTCGCCCGCCGCCCGGACGGCCTCGGCCCGGCGCAGCCGATGCGCAGCAACGGCAAGGTCCTCGACTTCGAAGAGGCCGACCCCGAGACCGACGTCTTCGGCCGGGGCAAGATCCAGGACATCACCTGGAAGGGCTTCCTCGACTTCTACAGCTGCACCGAGTGCGGCCGCTGCCAGTCGCAGTGCCCGGCCTGGAACACCGGCAAGCCGCTCTCGCCGAAGATGCTCATCCTCGAGCAGCGCGACCACGCCTTCAAGGTCGCGCCGTACCTGCTCGCCGGGGAGAAGGAGCGGGAGAGGCTCCCCCAGGACGTGCTCACCCTGGTGGAGAAGCCGCTGGTCGGCGAGGACGGGGTCATCCACCCGGACGTGCTGTGGTCGTGCACCAACTGCGGCGCCTGCGTCGAGCAGTGCCCGGTCGACATCGAGCACATCGACCACATCCTCGACATGCGCCGCTACCAGGTCATGATCGAGTCGGCGTTCCCGTCCGAGGCGGGCGTCATGCTCAAGAACCTCGAGAACAAGGGCAACCCGTGGGGCATGTCCGAGATGAAGCGGGCCGAGTGGCTCGAGGAGCTCGACTTCGAGGTGCCCGTCGTCGAGGACAAGATGCCCGAGGACGTGGAGTACCTGTTCTGGGTCGGGTGCGCCGGCGCCCTGGAGGACCGGGCGAAGAAGACCACCAAGGCGGTCGCCGAGCTCCTGCACATCGCCGGGGTCAAGTTCGCCGTGCTGGGGCCCATGGAGGCGTGCACCGGTGACCCCGCCCGCCGCCTGGGCATGGAGTTCCTCTTCGCCATGCTCGCCCAGCAGAACATCGAGACCCTGAACGAGGCCGGGGTCAAGAAGATCGTGGCCACCTGCCCGCACTGCTTCAACACGCTCGCCCGGGAGTACCCGCAGTTCGGCGGCCACTACGAGGTGATCCACCACACCCAGCTCCTCGCCAAGCTGGTCGAGGAGGGCCGGCTCACCCCGATCACCCCGATCGAGCAGAAGATCACCTACCACGACCCGTGCTTCCTCGGCCGGCACAACAAGGTGTACACGCAGCCGCGGGACATCATGTCGAAGGTGCCCGGGGTCAAGGCCCAGGAAATGCACCGGTGCAAGGACCGCGGATTCTGCTGCGGCGCCGGTGGCGCGCGCATGTGGATGGAGGAGCGCATCGGCAAGCGGATCAACACCGAGCGGGTGGACGAGGCGCTCACCACGGATCCGGACACCGTTTCCACGGCCTGCCCGTTCTGCTTGGTCATGCTCGGCGACGCCATCAACGAGAAGAAGAACGCCGGCCAGGCCAAGGAGTCGCTGGAGGTCGTGGACGTCGCCACGCTCCTCATCAAGTCGGTCAAGGGGTAAAGGTTCTTACCGGAAATCCGTACGGTTTGTGAGATTTAACCGTCAGATGCAATTCGGTAGATCGTTTACCGGAGTAAGAACCTCTTTCTCCACATAACGGGCGAATCACGGTAACCTCAACGTTGGTTCAATCGACGGGGAGGGGACGAAACGGTGAGTGTGATCGTCACGGACGCGGAGGTCGCACTGACCGACGTCCTCTCCCTGCGATTGGCCATGGAGAAGCCGCTGACCGAGGGGGCGCGGCTCGTCCTCAAACACCGCGGCACCGGCGTCAAACGGAGCGTGGCGCTCGGCAGGCCGGTGCGGGAGGGCCGATCGGCCGGCATCGCCGTGCCCCTCGCCCCGCTCGGGCTCACCCCCGGACGCTGGGACGCCTACCTCGAGCAGGACGGCGGCCGGACCCGATTACCCTGCACCGACCCGGGCTTCTCGCTCGACCGGCTCGACGCCTACGCGCTGGAGCGCCGCACCATGGCCTACCGCGCGTACCGCACCCGGAACGGATACCTCGCGGTCAAGGTGGACCCGGCCGAGCCGGTCGCCGACGTCCGGGCGGTCTGGCTCCGCGAGGGCAGGTTCGAGGCCACCGGGGTGCTCGCCTACACCGGGCTCCACGACGACGACGAGAAGCGCGCGGCGCGGATCACCCTCCACGGCGGGGGCGCGGCGACCGTGACCGGCACGGCCACCGTGTACGGCGTCCGCTTCTTCGCCGCGCTCTCCCTCTGCGACGTGCTCGACGCCACCCCCGACGCCCAGGGTGAGTGGACGCCCGCCCTCGAGGTCGAGGGGGTCGACGGCCCGCTGGCGCTCACCAGCCGCCTCGACGATGTCGAAGGCAAGAACCGCCGGGTCCACTACCCGGTCGCGCACGTCGACGGGGTGCCGATCCGGCCGTACTTCACCGAGGACGACGAGCTGCGGCTCAGGGTGGGTCCATGAAGATCACCTTTCTGGTCCCCTCGGCGTACGGCATGCGGGGCGACGTCCGCGCCACGCTCAACCTCGCCGGGCAGCTCGCCGACCACCACGAGGTCGAGGTCGTGAGCGTGAAGCGGACCAGGCAGAGCCCGTTCTTCCCGGTGGACCCCCGGGTGACCATGCGGTGGCTGGTGGACGCCACTCCAGGCGCCCGCCGGAGCCTGCTGCCGGGCGAGCAGGTCCGCGCCGAGGTTGCGGTCTGGCGGATGCTCCGCCGGCTCCGCGCCGACGTGCTCATCACCATGCGGCCCGCGCTGAGCGTGCAGGCGGCCCGGTACGCGCCGAAGGGCGTCATCCGCATCGCCCGGGAGTGGAGCCGGCCGAGCGTGCCGGGGCCGGTCCGCCGCTACTACCCGCGGCTCGACGCCGTGGTCACGCACACCGAGCGGTGCCGGGACGAGTGGGCGGCGGTGCTCGGCCGCGACGCGCCCCTCCACGTGATCCCCGATCCGCTCCCGCCGGCGCCGTGGCCGCGCTCGCGCATGGACAACCGGATCGTGAGCTCGGGCGGGCGCCTGGTCCCGGGCAAGGCGTACGACCGGCTGGTCCGCGCGTTCGCGATCGTCGCCGACAAGCGGCCCGACTGGCGGCTCCGGCTGTACGGCACCGGCCCGGAGGAGCGGAGGCTCCGCGCGCTCGTCTGCGACCTCGGCCTGCACAACCACGTGTACTTCATGGGCACCACCCCCGACCTGCCCGGGGAGTTCGCCAAGGCGTCGATCGTCGCCGTGCCGTCCAAGCAGGAGGTGCTCGGCATGGCCGTGCTCGAGGCGCTGAGCTGCGGGGTCCCCGTGGTCGGGTTCGACGGGCCGCGCGGCCCGGCCGGGTTCCTCCGCCCCGGGGAGGACAGCCTGCTGGTCCCGGAGGGCGAGAACGAGATCGAGGGGTACGCCGCCGCGATCCTCACGCTCATCGACGACGAGCGGCGCCGCATGTCGCTCGCGGCCGGCGCGCTGCGGTCCGCCGCCGCGCACGCGGCCCCGGTCGTGGCGGGGCGCTGGCGGGAGCTCATGGGCGCCCTTACGGCGTGAGGCCGTGAAACCGGCTTCTCGCGGCCGCGACCGGGCGGAGACCGGGCAAGGTAGCGTTGGAAGCATGCACGGGTACAGCGCGGACAAGCAGGCCTATCTCGTGCGCCTGCGCCGGATCGAGGGGCAGGTCCGAGGGCTTCAGCGGATGGTCGAACAGGACGCCTACTGCATCGACATCCTCACCCAGGTCTCCGCGGTGACCCGTGCGCTCCAGTCGGTGGCCCTCGGCCTGCTCGAGGATCACATCGGGCACTGCGTGGCCGAGGCGATCAGCAAGGGCGGCCCGCAGGCCGAGGAGAAGGTGAAGGAGGCCGCGGCGGCCATCGCCCGGCTCGTCCGGTCGTGAGCGGCGTTCTCGCCGGCTGAGCGTTCCGGCCCGTCTCGCGCGGGGCGTCAGGCCTGGGCGTCCCGGCCTCTCCGGTCGCGTGGGTCCCGGGCCGGCACCCGATCCCGGGCCCCGGACGAGAGCCCGGGATCGGGGTGTCCGCCCGCGGCTCGATGTTCCGCGTGCTGTCAGTGTTTCGCCGAAGTCCGCAACCCGAGCGCGTTGTCCAGCTCTTCCAAGGTCAGCCGGTCACCCGCGACGTTGACGGCTGCCAGTACCTCGGCGTAGAGCGCGATCTCGTCCAACGCGACACGGTCGTGGACCCGAGAGTCGAGATCGTCGTGTCCCACCGCGCCGTCCTTCCTTCTGCAGCCCACACCCAACCACGAGGTTACGTCTGAGTACCTTGCGGCGACATGGCCCAACAGGGTCATTCAGCGCCGCATCGGTGGTCCCATATGGATCATTTCCCGGCGAAGCCAGTCACGATTCGGTGAAACCAGTGGTGAATAAGGGAAGAGATTGCTAAAGCACGAGTAAGGGGGAAATATCGGTCTTCGGGGTTTACTTGTGGCCGAGGACCGTTCTTCTCTCATGCCCTCCATCGGGCCCCGGCGAGGCCCGGAAGATCAACGGCCGTCACCGGGCGCCCCGGCCGTCTCCACCGATCTTCACCGATCTCCACCGGCTGACCGGTCCCAGCCGTAACCGTCTGCGCGGGCCGGCCCCGGAGCACGCCCGCTCAGGGCCGGTCGAGCCCCGGCGCGCCCGCGTGCGGCGGGGTGAGCGGCGGGTGGAGGCCCCAGCCGGAGGCCGGGCCCGGCTCGACCGGCGGGTCGTCCCGCTGATGGATCAGGCAGCGCGTGACGGCCGAGGAGACCGCGAACCCCCGCTCCGGCGACGGCGTGCCGGTCAGCGCGCACCAGGCCAGGCCGGTGGCGTACGCGGCGCCCAGCAGCGCGGCCGCGGTGTCCCGGTCCGGCGGCACCAGCGCCGCGGGCAGCTCCCCGCTCCGGGGCCAGCACGCGCGCAGCGGATACGACTCATCGGTGAGCGCGAGGTAGAGCGCCTGCCGGAGCTCGTCGTCGATCCAGGCGTAGATCGTGGTCACCGCGTCGGCCCCCCGCTGCGGCTCGGCCGCGGCGAACAGCTCGTGCAGGTCGGCGGCGAGCAGGGCGACCGCGACCAGCCGAGGCTCGAACCCGCGCGGCGCCGTGTAGGCGAGGGACTCGGCGAGGTCGTAGAGGCGGTGCCGGAAGTGCTCCCCGAGGGAGAGCTCCGACAGCGTCGCCCACGCGAGCGTGGGCGGGCACCGGGACAGCCAGGCGCGCCGTACCGCGTCGCCGTCCAGGGCGTGCTGATCGAGCCAGGGCTGGGCGAGCAGCGGCTCGACCATGGCGAGCAGGGCGTCGGCGCGCGGCCGGAACCGGGCGTCGGCGCGGAGCACCGCGGCGGTGTCGGCCATCGCCTGGGCGAGCCGGAGACCCGCCTCGTGCGCCCCGGCCCGCATGCGCTCCGCGTAGAGCGAGGCGAGCGCGTCGAGCGAGCCCATCGGCAGCCAGCGCACCCAGTCGTCGCCGGGGAGCGGCCGGGCGAGGAACTCGCCGAACATCGAGAGCAGCACCTCGTTGCCGTCGAAGGCGGGCGCGTAGGCGCACCACATGATCGTGCCCCACACCGCGGCCACCGTGCTCAGCACGTCCGAGGCGAACACCGCGCGGAAGCGGGGCTCGGTGAGCGGGAAGTCGGGGCGGTGCACCTTGCGGTGGACGGCCAGCACCTCCCGGACGCGATCGGTGATGTGCCGGGGCACGTCCGGGCCGACGAAGGCGAGGGTCGAGCCGCGGTCGGCGGCGAAGTCGGCGCCGGCCGGGATCAGCTCGGGCGGGATCACCACACCCGGCGGCATCGGCCGGGTGGCGGCGCGGAAGCCCGGGTTGAGCGGGGGCGCGGACAGATGCCAGCGGCCATCGACCTTGTCAAGGCGGTACCACCGCGCGTGCGCGCCGAACAGCCAGCGGGACCCGTCCCGGGCGGCCAGGACCCGCTCGGCAATGGCGTGCGCCTTCGTCGCCGGTGGGAGCGGTGCCCAGCGCGGGTCGGCGACCATGGCGCGCACATCCTGTTCGATCGCCGTGAACCCGTCCCAGTGCACGCGGCAATGGTAATTCCCAAGCTCGGGCACAGCCGATCTAGACGGATATGGTGTGAAATTTCATCTCATTCCTGTGGCAGACTGTCCAGGATTGTGGCTAATTCGTTCCAGAAGTTGATCCTCGCTTGGCTCGTCCGCTCTTTGGGTATTTGATCGGTGCTCGTGACCGAAACCCAGCGAACCTCGGCCGGAGAACGTCCTGACATGTCCGGATCGCCGCCTCGGACCGGTGAACCGCAGACCGCGGGGGATCGCGGTCCCGAGGCGGGGCGGGGCGCACGCGCCGCGGGACGCCCGCTCGTCCACCCGGCGGACGGGAACGCCCTGCTGATCTGGGCCTTCTGGCAGGTCGCCGCGTACATCTACATGATGCTCGCGGCCCCTGGCCGCACCGACGCACCGATCCTCGACCGGCTCACGCCGTGGGATTCGGAGAACTTCATCGCCATCGCCCAGTACGGCTACGACGGCCCGCCGGACATGCCGGACGCGCCGAAGCTGGTGGCGTTCTTCCCCGGGCTCCCGCTCCTGCTCCGCGTGCTGAGCACGGTGATCCCCGACTACGACCTCGCCATCGTGCTCGTCTCGTTCGTCGCGAGCGCGGTGGTCGCGGTGGCGCTGGCCCGGCTGAGCGAGTCGTACCGCGAGGGCACCGGCACCTGGACCGTGGTCGCGTTCTTCCTCAGCCCGTTCGCGGTGTTCATGCTCGCCGGGTACTCCGAGGCCCCCTTCCTCGCCCTCGCGCTCCCGGCGTGGCTGCTCGCCCGGAGGGGCCGGTGGGAGGCGGCCGCGATCTGCGCCGCCTTGGCCTCGACCATCCGGATCACCGGCCTCTTCCTCGCCTTCGGCCTCGCGGTGCGGTTCCTGGTGGCCGAGAACGGGCTGCGGGAGCGCGGATGGCGCTCGGCCCCCTGGCTCGTGCTGCCGGCCGTACCGGTCGCCCTCTTCATGGGCTACCTGTGGGCGCGCACCGGCGACCTGTTCGCCTGGCAGCACGCTCAGGCGCAGTACTGGGGCCGGTACGCGGAGTGGCCGTGGCAGGTGTTCCTCAACACCTGGGAGCGGTCGGTGAACGAGGAGGTGCTGCGCACCTCCTACCGGGAGGAGATGATCGCGGCCGGCGTGCTGGTGGCGCTGATCGCGTGGCGGGTCGTGCGCCGCGACTGGCCCGACGTCGCCTACCTCGCGCCGCAGGCCGTGGCGCTGCTCGTCATGTCCTCGTTCTACATGTCGGTCGGCCGCGCCTCGCTGCTGTGGTGGCCGCTCTACCTCTCCGTCGGGCTCACCGGCTCCCGGCGCCCCTGGGTCTTCATGGCCTATCTCTCGGTCGCCGCACCGGTCATGGCAATCAATGTCGGAAATTTCACCACTGGTGCCTGGGTGGGATGACCTGTGGTCGCCTACCGTCGGCGACAGGGGTGAGCCGTCCGCCGCGGCGGCCCGCCCACCGTGACCACGTCACCGCTCAGGACCCGGGAGGTGCGGCGCGTGCGGCGAGCCGAGGAAGGACGCCGGCCGGCGATGCCCGCGATGGTGGCGATGGTGGTGGCCCTCCCCATCGTCCTGCTGCCGCCGGCCGCGCGCCTGGTGGCCGGCCCGCGGGCTGGGGACCCCGGCACGGGCGCCGGCACCCCGGCCACCGGCCCGGCGGAGCCCCAGGCCGGCGGCGCCCGGTCCCCGGTGGCCGCTCCCGGCGCCCCCGGTTCCGGTCCGGTGACCTCCGGGCCCGTTGAGACCGGGGCCGCGGAGGGCGCGGCGGTGCGCGCCGCGCCGGCGGAGGACGGCCGGGCCGCGGCGGACCGGGCCGGCGGCGCCGCCGGCCCCGCGATGGAGCGCATCGACGTGCTGACCTACAACGTGTGCGCGGCCGGGAACCGCGACGGCACCTGCGTGGACACCCTCAAGCCGGCGCGCCGCAAGGTCTGGGCCAAGACCGTGGCCGGGCTGATCAAGCGCCGGGGCATCGAGATGGCCTCCTTCACGGAGATGTGCTATGCCCAGGTGAGCCTGCTCCGGCGGGAGCTGCCCGGCTACCGGTTCGTCTGGTACGGGATCGACCGGCCGGGCGGCCGGCGCGGCCCCGACCGGTGCCGGCGCCTCTGGGGCGGGCTCGCCGGCCGGGCGGTCCCGCCCGACGGGAAGTCCTTCGGCATGGCGCTGGCGATCCGGGGCCGCACCATCGGCCCGCCGCTGCGGCGCCGGCTCCGGGCCGACCTGCCCCCCGACCGCCCGGACGCCCGGATCCACCCCCGCGGCCTGCTCTGCGCCCGGGGCGTGCTCGGCCGGCGGCGGGCGGTCGGCTGCGTCACCCACATCTCCGCGACCGAGTCCCCGCGCCAGGTCGCCGAGCTCGTCGCGGAGTACGCCGCCGGCGACCCGGTGATCCTCACCGGCGACTTCAACCGGAAGCCCGGGGACCGGGAGCTGTCCTGCCTGTACGGCATGGGCCTCGGCGAGGGGGAGTACACGGAGGTGGACGCCGCGCCGGACGGCGTGCCGCGGCGGGGCGGCGCCCCCACGACCAGGGGCGGCAGGAAGATCGACTACATCTTCGCGACCGAGGACGACTTCCTGCCGGACGGCGCCGAGGTGATCTCCGTGAAGCCGGAGCTCTCCGACCACCGGCCGCTCACCGGGACGCTCGGCTGCCGGCGGTGACCGGCCCGCGGGCCTGGAGCACCGGGGCGGCCGGGGCCGTCGGGGCGGGGGTGCGCCCTGCCGGCGCGGACCGGTTCAGCGCACGCCGTCAAGTGCGTCCTGGTGGGCGCGGACCGGGTCGGCGCACGCCGTCAGGCGCGTCCTGGTAGGCACGGACCGGGTCGGCGCACGCCGCCGGGTGTGCTCCGGCGGGCGCAGGCCGGATCAGCGCAGCCGGTTGGCCGCGGCGTGCCGGCGCGCCTTCGCCACGTACCGGTCGGGGGTCTCGGCGAACGACGCCCGGTCCGCGTCGGTGAGCTCCCGGATGATCCTCCCGGGCACGCCGGCGACCAGCACGCCGGCGGGGATCTTCGTGCCCGGGGTGACCACGGCGCCCGCCGCGATCAGGGAGCCCGCGCCGATCACCGCCCCGCCGAGCACGACCGCGCCGATGCCGATCAGCGCCCCCTGCTCGACGCGCGCCCCGTGGACCATGGCGCGGTGGCCGAGGCTCACCCGGTCCTCGAGGATCGCGGGCTCGCCCGGGTCGGCGTGGAGGCAGCACAGGTCCTGGATGTTGCACTCGGCGCCGACCTCGATCCATTCGTCGTCCCCGCGGAGGACCGAGCCGTACCAGACGTTCGAGGCGCGGCCGAGCCGTACCTTGCCGACGACCACGGCGCCGGGCGCGATCCACGCCTCCGGGTGGATGTCCGGGGTGGCGCCGCCGTCCAGTTCCGCGATGTATGGCATGCCGTCATGATTCCACGCCGCCGGTTCCCGGCCGCGGGCCGGTGCCGGGCCGGATCGGGTGTGATTCCCTACCGGCTTCGGCGTTCGGGTTGCGATAGCCGGTTGATCGCAGGAAAGTCGAGAATCTGACGTGCCTACCGTCTAACCCCCGATCCGCAGGACTTGTGATGACCAATCAGACCGATAACTTCCCCGACCTCGCGAACGAGGAGTCCTTCGAAGTCGTCATGCGCGGCTATAGCCGCCGCCAGGTCCACGAGTACATGATCCGGACCCGGAACCAGATCCGTGACCTGGAGGAGCGGCTCGCGCGCGCCATCGAGCAGGCCGAGCAGGCCCGGGTCGAGCTCGCCGAGGCGCGGCGCAAGATGGCGGCCTCGCCGCAGAACCCCGAGGAGCTGGGGGAGCGGTTGAGCCAGATCCTCCGGCTGGCCCAGGAGGAGGCCGCGGCCAACCGGCAGGCCTCCGAGGAGGAGGCGGCGCGGCTCCGGGAGAACGCGCGGGCGGAGGCCGAGCGGATGGTCGCATCGGCGCGGGAGCAGGCGGACGCGATCAGGTCGGCCGCGCAGGACGAGGCCGAGCGCCGGATCGCCGAGGCCACGGCCACGGCCGAGCGGCTCGTGTCGCAGGCGACCGCCGAGGCCGAGGAGACCCTGGGGAGCGCGCGCGCCGAGGCGGAGGAGACCCG
>JGI12341J12878_1000476_pt1 | contig 16360 bp, 14 predicted proteins | sample Passage260B_FD_12878 | JGI IMG/M metagenome (IMG submission 12878)
TACGTGAACGTCATGGCCAACATGTTTCTCGCCTCCATCATCGGTTCGGCGACCGCCCAGACGGCGATGATGAGCCGCGTGATGATCCCGCAGATGGAAAAGGAAGGCTACCGGCGGGAGCTCGCCGCCGCCACCACGGCCTCCGCGGCGCTGCTTGGCCCCATCATTCCGCCGAGCATGCTGTTCATCATCTACGGGGTGGGTTCCGGAACTTCCATCAGCCAAATGTTCATCGCCGGGATCATTCCGGGTATCATCCTGGCGCTTTCCCTCGCGGGGCTCATCGCCTTGCTGGGCTATTGGCACAACTACCCGCGCGCGGAAAGAGCGTCGCTTAAATCCGTGCTCGCCAGTTTCCTGAGGGTGGTGCCGGCGCTTACCGTGCCTCTCGTCATCATCGGCGGCACGATGTCCGGCGCGTTCACGGCGACGGAATCGGCCGGCGTGGCCTGCGTGCTGGCGATCCTGTTCGGCATGTTCGTCTACCGGAAACTGAAGCTGCGGGATTTCCCGCGCATCCTCGCCAACGCCGCCGTCGCCACGGCCACCGTGACGATGCTCATGGCCATGGCGAGCGTGTTCGGATGGATTCTGGCCTTTGAACAGGTTCCGCAAAAAGCCGTGGAAGCGATCGGGGCGATCGCGGCCGAGCCGTGGATGTTCCTGCTGCTGGTCAACCTGTTTCTGCTCATTACGGGCATCTTCATCGACGAGCTGGCGGTCATGGTCATCCTGCTGCCCATCTTCATGCCGCTCGTCCACGCATACGGCATCCATCCGGTCCACTTCGGGGTGGTGCTCTGCCTCAACGCCACCATCGGGCTTCTGACGCCTCCGGTGGGCGCGGGGCTGTTCATCGCCTCCGCGGTGGGCGAAGTCAAGCTGGAGAAGCTCATACGGGCCATCGTGCCTTTCGTCATCGTGGCGATCCTGGTGCTGTTCCTGCTGACCTATGTGCCCCAGCTCACGCTATGGCTGCCGCAGATGACGCACCACTGATCCCGCATTACGTCGCAAGCGAGGGACACCGATATGGGAAAACAGTCTGAAACCGCGTACCGGCTCATCAAAGACCGCATCCTGGACGGCACGTACAAGCCGACCCAGAAGCTGGTGGAGAGCCAGCTGGCGGAAGAAATCGGCGTGAGCCGGAACACCATCAAGAAAGCCCTGCTCATGCTGGAGCGGGAAAACCTGGTGGAGATCGAGGACAACAAAGGAGCGACCATCAAATCCTTTACCCTCGAGGAAATCGTCAACTACCTGGAGATCCGGGAGGCGCTGGAGGCCATCGTCGCCCGCAACGTAGCCCGGCACATCACGGCGGACGACATCCGCAGGCTGGAAAACATTCTGGCGGAAATGCGCGCCCATCTGGAACAACATCAAATCGAGGAATATTCCGCGAAAAACTGCGAGTTCCATTCGATCATCTACGGCGCTTCCACGAACCGGCAGGCGGTGGAGATGATCAACATCATCAGGACGCAGCTCAACCGCTACCATTTCCGCACCATTCTGGTTCCCGGCCGGAACCTGGAATCCTACCGGGAGCACGAGCGGATTCTGGAGGCCCTGAAAAGCCGCGATCCCGACCGGATCGAGGAAGCGGTCAGACACCACATCGCCAGCGTAAGGCGGGTCATCGAAGAGAACTACCAGATCCTGATCTGATTTCGATCCTCCCCTGAAGCACAAGACCGCGCGGACGGCATGCGTCCGCGCGGCCTTGTGTCTTTGTCGGGGGGATTCCTTTATCCGGAAAAGGGATGTGATCGCGGTCGCCTTCACACCACCGGATCGCCGACCACGGGGGTGCCATACGTGTGGAACGTTTCCACCGTCTTGTTGCCCCACGCCTGGCCTCGGGCCCGTTCCGTCTGCGTCCAGGTGATCGGCTTCCAGTCCGGGGCGAAAATCAGGTAACCGCCGGCGCAGATTTCCACCCGGTTGCCGCCCGGTTCAATGACGTACACGAAATAGGTCTGGTTGATGGCGTGCTTCGCCGGCGCGAACTCGATGTACGCGCCTGCATCGACGAACAGGTTGGCGGCCCGCCAGATGTAGTCGTTGGATTCCACCGCGAAGGAAATGTGGTGCAGCCGTCCCTTCGATCCTGTCGCGTCCAGGGAATACACGATGTCGTAAGATTTGTTGGTCGCCCGGTACCAGACCGCGCCGTGCCGCCCGTCGTCCAGCACGATTTCCTCGGACTTGCGCAGGCCGAGCACTTTTTCGACGAATTCGCCGTCGGCGGTCGGATTGGAGGAGAACAGGTTGATGTGGTCCAGCGTCTTGACGGCGGCGCCGTGCCCGGTGAATTTCTGCGGCTGGTTCTTCAGCGTCGGACGCAGATGTTCCGGAGCTTCGTAAAATTCCGTCTCATAGTAGAGTTCCATCAGGTGTCCATCGGGTCCGCGGTACTGGTAAGACCGTCCGTGGCCGAAGTCCCCTTCGGTCCACTTCCCGCCGTATCCGGCGGCTTCGATGGCCTGAACCCTCCGCTCCAGCGCCTGCGGGCTCATTGTCCTCAGGGCCACATGGGCGATGCCCGCCTGGGGAGCGGCGGTGAGCTTCAAACTGTACTTTTCCCAGTCGCCCCAGCAGCGGAGATAGGACGAATCGCCCCTTCTTTCGACTTCCTGCAGCCCGATCACGTCCAGGAAGAACCTGCGGCTTTCCTCGAATTTCGGGGTGAGCAGCTCGACATGCCCCAGATGGGCGATGTCAAAAATCGGTTCCGCCGGATGTTCGGCCATGGGCACCCTCTCCTCGTTTAATGTAAACAATTTTGTTTAACAATAATATAAAACAACATGTTTGAAAGCGTCAACGTGCTTTTGTGTCCGTTTTTCAACGGTTTGCGAACCGCAGGACAGCATTTTTTTGCACGGAATGGTGACCATTTTGTGAACGGCCCGCGTCCGCCGGGAGAAACTTTCCGGCACGGCGCGCCGAAGCATCTTCATTCTTGCCGTTGAATCCATTTGCATGTCAATGATATAAATAAAATTAAATGTTGAAAAAATGGGGAAAACGGCCATGACGAGACCAATGGAATACGCCTATCAGTTCATCAAGGACAAAATCCTCGACGGCACCTACCGTCCGTCGCAGAAACTCAACGAAAGCGACCTGTCCAGCCTGATCGGCGTCAGCCGCAACACGGTCAAGAAAGCCCTCCTGAAGCTGGAACGGGAAAATCTGGTGGAAATTGAGGAAAACAAGGGCGCAACGGTCAAATCCCACACCCTGGACGAAATTCTGAACTATCTGGAAATCCGGGAAGTGCTGGAAGGACTCCTGGCCCGCCGGGCGGCGGCCTCCATCACGGACGGGAAGCTCCGCGAGCTGGAGGAAGTGTACCTGCAGATGGAAGATCACCTGAAAAACAACCGGCTGGACGAATATTCGAACCTGAACCGGAAGTTCCACCAAATCATCTACGACGCTTCGGAAAACCGGCAGGCGGTGGAACTGGTCAATGTCATCAAGACCCAGCTCCTCCGCTACCATCTTCGCACGGTGCTCGTGCCGGGACGGAACCGGGATTCGCTGGAGGAACACCGGCAAATCCTGGAAGCGCTCAAGGCGCGCGATCCCGCCCTGGCGGAAGAGCGGATCCGCCGGCACGTGGGCAACATCCGCAAGACCATTCACGAACACCACTCTTTGCTGGTCTGATTTTCGGGCTGTCGATCCATCGAGGAGTTTCGACAGCCTGTTTTTATGGAGCGAAGGTTATTTTGATACGGCGGGTTGCCGAAACCTTTATTCTAAAGAGGTGGTATAGTCTCCCGAGACAACGTCATCCTCCATCATGAAGAGGAAGGGTTCAAGCCGCTGTTTTCCGACCATGTGGACCGGAACTTGCCCAAAAGAAAAAAAACCCTCCACCGTCTGACGCGGGGCGAATCGCCCCGCGTTTTCATTATGGATTTCGGGGTCGGACGCGTACCGGAAAAGATCCTCCTCGTCTTCTTCCCGCAGCTTTCTCGGGATCAGCCGCTCCGTTTCCGGACGGGCATCAATCATCGCCCCAATCCCGACACCGTCGCACGCCGCCGGACATGCGTCCGCACCCGATGAAACGCCGCCCGGACCGGACCGCCGGCGCCCGCCGGTGCCGGGCCGCTGCCGAATGAACAAGATCAAGCGCCGTCTGCCGTATTGACAGACTGAAAAAACAAGAAGTATACTCAAGATGATACTCATTATTGTTAAACAATTTTGAGAAACCATACTTCCTGGGTGGTGTTGCTGCACGATGCACGAAGATATTCTCGCCGGCGCATACGATCTCCATGTGCACACCGGCCCCGACGTCCTGCCGCGGAAGCTGGACGACCTGGAGATGGCCGACCGGCTCATGCGCATCGGCATGAAAGGCCACGGCATCAAAAACCACTATTTCTGCACGGCGGAACGGGCCAGGCTCCTCAACGCCTTCCGTCCCGGCTACAACGCCGTGGGCGGTCTCTGCCTGAACAACACCTCGGGCGGACTCAACCCCGTCGCCGTGGAGATGGCGGCGCGCGACGGGGCGAAAATCGTCTGGATGCCTACCTTCGATTCGGCGAACGAACAGGAGCACATCCGGCGCAGCCCGCCGGACAAGTTGCCGCACTGGGCGCAGCTGAGGATGGAATACGAACGCCTGGGCAAGCCGCTCCCCACCATCCGCATCCTCGAGGACGGCCGCCTGACGAAGGCCGCTTCCGAGGTGCTGGAGGTGATCGCCGGCCACGGGCTGATCCTGGCCACCGGCCATCTGGGGAAAGAAGAAGTGCTGGTGCTGGTGAAGGAAGCGCTGCGCCGCGGCATCCGCAAAGTCGTCGTCACGCACCCCAACTTCCCTTCCCTGCGGCTCACCAAAGAAGAGCAGAAGGAACTGGCGGAACTGGGAGCCTTCATGGAACATTGCTACACCACGCCGAATACAGGCAAGGACACCTGGGAATCGGTCTGCGAACAGATCCGCCACGTCGGCCCCGAGCGCTGCATCCTGTCCACCGACCTCGGACAGCCGGCTGGGCCGTATCCCGACGAAGGGCTGATGGACTTCGTCGGCAAGCTTCTGGAAGGCGGCTTCCGCAAGGATGAAATCCGCAGAATGACGGCGGAAAACACCTCTTGTCTGGTGGAATCATAAGGAGACAAGGAGAAATCGGCCATGATCGATCCCAATACGAATCTTCTGGTAGTCAGCGCGCATGCGGCGGACTTCGTGTGGAGAAGCGGCGGCACCATCGCGAAATATGTCAAGCACGGCGCCAACGTCCATCTGGTCATCCTGAGCTACGGCGCCAGGGGCGAATCCAACGACCTGTGGAACCTGGAAAGCCAGACGCTGGAAAACGTCAAGGCGATCCGGCGGAGCGAAATCGAAGCCGCGGCGAAAGCGCTTGGCGTGGAACATTACGAAATCTGGGACTTCGAGGATTACCACATGACGATCACGCCGGAACGGATGGACCGGCTCGTCCGCAAGATCCGGGAAGTGCGGCCCCACATCATCCTGACCCACGGCCCGAAGGACGCGTTCAATCCCGACCACGAGACCGTCTCGCGGTACGTGTTCGAAGCCTCCGTGCTGTCCACTTCGAACGGCGTGCGCATGGAAGGCACCCAGACGGCCAAGCAGGCCAAGATCTTCGGCTTTGAACCGCACCAACCCGAAATCAGCGCCTTCAAGCCGGACGTCATCGTCGACATCACGGAGACCTACGAACAAAAATGGGCGGCGATGAACTGCTTCAAGGCGCAGGGACACCTCATCGACTACTACGCGGCGAAGGCGGCGCTTCGCGGCAACCACGCCCGCAGATGTTCGGGGATCGGCCGCTACAAATACGCCGAAGCGTTCAGCCGGTTTTTCCCGCTGGTAGGGGAGGAACTGATCTGATGGAAAAGTACGTGATCCGCAACATTGAGCGGCCGGATGCGAAGATCGTCGAAGCCTTCCGGGACATCGGCGTGTCCACGGTATACGAGGCGCAGGGCCGAATCGGGCTGATGGACCCCGCGCTCAAACCCGTCGCCCCCGGCAGCGCGGTGTGCGGCCCCGCCGTCACCGTCACCTGCCAATCCGGGGACAATCTCATGATCCACGCGGCCATCGAGGTGGTCCGCCCCGGGGACGTGCTGGTCGTCACGGCCACGGGCGGCGACAACCTCTACGGCATGATCGGCGAGCTGATCGTCCGGGCTTTGATGAAACGGGGGGTTGCCGGCGTCGTCATCGACAGCGGCATACGCGACGTCCGGCAAATCCGCGAGCTCGGTTTTCCCGTGTGGGCGAGGGGCGTCCATTCGCTGGGCACCACCAAATCGCGGGGCGGATGGGTCAACGCCCCGGTGGTGTGCGGAGGTGTCGCGGTGGACCCCGGCGACCTGATCCTGGGCGACGACGACGGCGTCGTCGTGGTGAAGCGAAGGGACGTGCAGGCCGCCCTTGAGGCATCCCGGAAGAGAGTGCAGAAAGAAGAAGGCACCATGGAAAAAATCGGGCGCGGCGAGCTGAGCCTGGACTATTACAATCTTCGCCAGGTGCTGGAACGGGAGAACGTGGTGTATTACGATACAGTGGAGGACTATCTCGCAAGGAGGAGTTGACATGGCGGCTCCCGTTCTGGGATTCATCGGTTTCGGGGAGGCGGCGTCCTCCATCGCGGAAGGGCTGCGCTCCGAAGGACTTGCGGACATCCGCGCCTTTGACGCCGGCATGGACCATCCTTCGCTGGGCCCGCTGGTGCGGGAACGCGCGGGACGCCTGGGAGTGGAATTGAAATCTTCCCTGGAGGAACTCGTCGCCTCCTGCGACCTGATCCTCAACGCCACGAACGCCAAGGTGTCGGAACCCGTCGCCCGGGAAGCCGCCCGCTTCCTCAAGCCGCGCCACCTGTACGTCGACCTCAACTCCGCGTCGCCGATGACCAAGGAAAACATCGCCGCCGTCATCTCCGGCACGGGCGCCCTGTTTGCCGACGCGGCCGTCATGGGGTCGGTGCCGCCGCACAAGCACCGGGTCCCGATCTTGGTCAGCGGCGACGGCGCGGAAGCGTTCCTCAGGTTCGGCCAGAAGTACGGCATGAGGTTGACCTATGCCGGGCCGCGCGCCGGGAGCGCCTCCGCCCGCAAGATGTTCCGCAGCGTGTTCATGAAGGGCTTCGCCATGCTGCTGCTCGAAACCGTGCAGGCCAGCGAGAAGTACGGCGTCTCGTCCGACATCCTGGCGTCTCTGGAGGAAACGCTGCGGCAAAGGTCCCTGGAGGAGGCGGCCCATTTCCTGCTCACCCGGTCGGCCATCCACGCCGAACGCCGGGTGGCGGAGATGGAGGAAGTGATCCGGACGCTGGATTCCCTCGGCATCCCCGCCCAGATGTCCCTTGCCGCGCGGGAGAAGCTCCGGACTTTGGCCGACGCGGGGCTGAAAGACCGGATCGACCCCGGAACCCCTCCGGATTTCCGCAACGTCCTGAGGGAACTCGAACGGGCCGCGCCGTCCGCGGCCGCATCCGAAACATGAGGCCGCCTTCACGGGCGGCTTCTTGTTTTATTTGCCGACGCGGCCGCCCGCCGCGGCACCCCTGTGCCCCAAAGCCGAAATGATATAAAATAAATTTAAAAAACTTCCAAGAACTTGCGCACGGGTCTTCGAAGGAGGATTTCCGGATGCGGGAAATCACGGCGGAGAGGCGCGGCGTAGGCTTTGTCAATGTATACGCTTTTTCTGTCAGCTTCCAGAACGCGGCCCTCATGACCATTGTGGTTCCGGAAGCGTTGCTCAGGCTGGATTATGCGAACCATACCTCCACGCTGGCCCGCCTCGCCGCGATCAGCTCGCTGATCGCCATGATCGTGCCGCCGGCCGCCGGCATCTGGTCCGACCGCTGGCGGATCCGCGGGATCGGGCGCAAGGCGTTCATGCTGGCGGGCGGCGGCCTGAACGTGGCCGGACTGCTCGGCATGTCCGTTTCCCCCGCGCTGGAGATCTACACGCCCTTCCTGCTGCTGGCCATGGTGGGCGGCGGCGTGGCGATCGCGGGTTACCAGGCCCTCTGGTCCGAATCGGTTCCGCCGGAGACGCGGGGCAGCGCGGCGGGCGTGCGCGGGGCGGCGGTGCTCCTCGGCAACGTAGCGGGGCTGATCTTCTCCGGCCTGATGGGCGAACGGGCGGTGCTCGCCATGGCGGCCGTCCTGGCGGCGGGACTGCTTCTGACCGCCCTGCAGGTTCACGAGGAGGCAGCCGAACGTCGCATTCCCGGCGCATCGGACGCGGACCGGGAAAAGGGCGTCGTCGTCGACCTTTCCCGCCCCCCGCTCGGACGTAGCCGGGATTTCATCCGGGTGTTCTGGGCGCAGGGCTTCGTCTCCTTCGGCATGATGCTCCTGATGACCTTCGTGTTCTATTTCTTCACCGACGTGCTGCAGGTGCAGAACGCGGCGCGGCAGACGTCCTACGTCGCCGTGCTCGCCCTGGGCGGCGCGGCCTTCGCCAGCCTGTACATCGGGCGCGTGTCGGACCGCACGATCCGCCGCAATCTCGTCGCCGCAGCCAGCGTCCCGATGGCCGGCGCCGCCGCGGGGTTCGCCCTGCTGGGCGAAGAGACGTGGAAGGAACCGATCTGGCTGGCGATCCTCGCGCTGTTTTTCGGCATCGGCTACGGCGCCTACACCTCCACGGGCTGGGCCCTTGCCATCGACAAGCTGCCCAATCCCAACAACGCGGCGCGGGATCTCGGCTTCTGGGAAATGGCCACCACCCTGCCCACCGTCCTCGCTCCCTCCGTCGGCGGCTGGGTGCTCAGCCAATACTCCCACAACCTCCCGCTGGGGTACCGCATCCTGTTCATCCTCACGGGGGGCGCCATTCTGGCGGGAGGCATCGCCGCGCTCCGCGTGGGCCGGCCCGTCCGGCTGCCGGTCGGCGTGCTTGTCCTGAGGCTGCTCGTCGCCTTCGGGCTGGTCGCGGTCCTGTCGGTCACCTGCCGTCTTCGGGTGTTCGGGCGCATCCCCGGCAACCGGAAAAGCGAGCTGATCATTTCCAACCATCTGCACGACATCGACGGCATGCTCATTCCGCCCTGCCTCGCGCTGCGCAACCCGTTGCGGCATCCCCTGTGCTTCGTGGCGTCGAAGCGGCTGTTTGAGCCGGGCTTCCTGGTCACGCGCGCTCCCGGTCTCCTGCGGCTGGTGAATCGCCTCAATCTGGGGGGCCTCTTCTATCTGTTGGGAGCAAGGCCGATCGAGAACATGCCCCTTTCGCGGCCGCTGATCAGCTACGCCTATGACACCCTGCGCCTGCACGGCAATCTGCCGGCGGCGGAAGTGTTCACGGACGAGGCGCTTCGCCGCGTCGGAGCGCCGGCCGGGGCGAAGCTGAAGGACCTGTGGTCGCCCCGCGTTCTGCAGGCGGCGCAACAATCCGCTTCGCTGCTCGATCTGCGCGAGCCTTACCGGTCGGAGTTCCGCGCCCGCCAGCGGAGCGTGATCCACGCCCAGCTGGAAGCGCTGGAACGGGAGATCCGGGGAGGAGCTTCCCTGTTCATGACGCCGGAAGGTCGCCTCAGCGACACCGGGTACGTGAAGCGGTTCCGGATGGCGCTTCCGCGCCTTCAGGCGCTGGCGCAGGCGCGGTCGCTCATCGGCATCTCCTACGACCCGTACGCCGGACGGCGGCTGTCCGTCTACGTGCGCTTCGCTCCCTGGCGGGAGGAATTCGATGCGTTCACGCAGATCCGGGCCGTTCGGCCGATCACCGTGAGCCAGCTGCTGTGCGATTTTCTGCTCGAGGAAAAAGAAACACCGGAGCGTTTCACCGCGGAAGAAGCCGAGCATGCGGTGAACGTCCGGTTGGAGCGTTTGCCGCCGGGCGCCTTTGCCGTGCCCGAGCTGCGGGACCGCCGGGGCACGCGCCGTGCGGTGCGCCGGGCGCTGCGGGAAATGGTTCGGCAGGGCGTGCTGGCAAGGGACGGTGACGCGTTCCGCCCGGGCACGGTGCGCACGTGCCGGAAGTTCCGCAACGTGCCGGACATGCTCCTGCACCTGCGCAACAAGTACCGGGACACCGTTGCCGCCCTGGACGAAATCAGCCGCGCGGAGGAGGAAGCGGCCCCCGGCGCCGCGGAATGCGGTTTACACCTCAAATCTTGAGATGGCTTCCTGCAGATTTCGCGCCATCTGGAACAGATTGCCGGCCGACGAGGCGATCTGGCCGATGGCAGACAGCTGATCCTTGGTGGCGTCCGCCACCTTTTGCGTGTTGTCGGAAGCGTTCTTCGCGATGCGGGCGCTTTCGTCCGCCGAAGCCGCCACTTCTTCCGTGCTCGCGGACAGTTCTTCCACCACGGCCGTGACGCCCTCGATCTTGCCGAACACGCGGTCGACGGATTCGGCGATCTTCTCGAACGCCTCCCCGGCTTTTTTCACCACGGCGACGCCTTCCTGCACTTCCCGCGTCCCCCGGTTCATCGCTTCCACGGCCTGTTCCATGTCGCTGCGAATGTCCTGGATCAGGACGCTGATCTGGTTGGCGGATTCCCTCGACCGTTCCGACAGCTTCCGCACTTCCGTGGCCACCACCGCAAAGCCGCGGCCGTGTTCTCCGGCGCGGGCCGCCTCGATGGACGCGTTGAGGGCCAGGAGGTTCGTCTGCGCCGCGATGTCGGTGATCATCTCCACGATCCGGCCGATTTCGCCGGAACGCTCATCCAGCTTTCGGATAAAGGTCGCCGAGCCCTCCACCGTGTTCTGGACCGCCTCGATCTGGCGCACGGCGTTTTGCACCGCTTCGGTGCCGGCCTTCGCCTCCATGTGGGCCGCCTGGGCCAGCTCCGTCACTTCGCCGGAGGCTTCCGCGATTTGCTGCACGCCCTGGGCCATTTCGTTCACCGCCCGGGCGCTTTCCTCCGCCGTTCTCATCTGGCTTTGGGCGCCATCCGCAATTCGTTCGATTTCCTGGGCCACGTCGCGGGACACCTGTTCCGTTTTCTCGCAAATCTGGAACAGCTCGCGGGAAGTGCCGGACACCCTGTCCCCCGCGTTTTTCACTTCCTGGATCAGACCGCGGATTTTCTCCGCCATCCGGTTGAACGACTCGGCCAGGTAACCCAGCTCGTCCGTCCGTCCCAGTTCCACCCGCTGGCGGAGCCTTCCCTTGGCCATTTCCCCCGCGGCGCTTACCACCGCGTTCAGCGGCTTCAGGATGGATTGCGCCACGGCCCATCCCACCAAACCGGTGAGCAGCAACGCCGCCACGACCAGGATGACTTGCGTGGCGATTTGCGCGTTGCGCTGGCCGAGCACGGCCCGGTACGCCTCTTCGGCCAAAGCCGTATTGGCGTCGACCCATTGATCCAGGAAATTGTTGAGCACTTCCACTTTGTTATACATGTTCCTTGTATAATAACTTCTGGCCAGTTCGAGGCCGGTGACGTCCCCCATCCGGCTGTTGCCGGCTTCCACCCCTGCCTTGATCTGTTCCCAGTCCTTCAGATAGTTGTCCCACACGATTTGGAACGATGAGAAATCCTCGGGATGGATGGCGTACCGGTCCATGTCCTCCGCCAAAACCGCCAGCTGGCCGGCGATCTGTTCATTCCGGGACTCCACATCCGCCAGGCGGGCCCGTGCGTCGTCCGCGGATTGCAACACCATGGAAGCCGTCGCCGCGTTCGCGGCGTGGAATTCGCTGGCCAGGTGCAGAATCTGGGTGGCCGCCGTCAGGCGTTCCTCGTACAGTTCCTTGGTCCGGTTTCCGATCTGGTTGATGCCGATCAGGTTAAAAGCGCTTACAACCACCAGAATCACCAAAATAACGGCATACGAACTGTAAAGTTTGTTGATGAGCCGCATGTCTTTCAACAAACTTGAAGCCAGTTCCGGCAGGCCAACCAAGGCCCTGTGCAAGATCTCCTTCACACGCGCTCGTCCGGCGTTCTGGTGCGACATGGTCTTGCCTCCTGTAACAGTAAATTTCTCCTTCATTTTTTTATCGTCAATTTCCATCCTTGTTTTTATAGGAATTTCCATTTCCTTTTCATATTCAAAAAAAAGGGGGCGTCAAGCCCCGTCCCGGCGCGGTCAGTCGTCTTTCTTCCGGACCTTGATTTTCTTGACCGCCGCGCTTTCCTTGCTTTTCGGAATGCGGATGTACAGCACTCCGTTTTTGCTTCTGGCCTCGATCCCGTCCACCAGGGCGTTGTCGGGCAGCTGGATCGTGCGCTTGAAGGCGCCGTATCTCCGTTCGATGGTGTGGATGTTGTCGTCCTTATCTTCTTTTTCGATCTTTTTCTCGCCGCGGATGGTCAGGAGATTCCCCGCCACTTCGATCTCCACTTCGTCCGGTTCCACGCCGGGAAGCTCCGCCTCGACCACGTATTCCTTGGCTTTTTCCTTGAAGTTGATGACCGGAAGGAAGCCGTCCGTCTTTTGATCGAATCTCCACAGGCCGTCTTCCAGGAACCGGTCGAACAGGCGGTTGAATTCCTCCTTGAGCAGATCGAAGCGCTTCTCCACATCCTTGCCAAAGGGAGCCAGCCAGCTCATGATCCATACCTCCTCCGGATCGTTTTTCTCACCTCCGATGCTAATCCATTCCTATGGAACAGGAAGTAATCTATTTCACACCCGTACGGAAAAAGTTTGAAAAACCCGCCGTGAGCCGCATCCCGTTTCCCGTTCATAACCCCCTGGCCGTCAGCCAGGACCGGACAGCGTCCAGGGTCAGCTCCAGATTTGTGCGACCGCCCGCGTCCGTCCAGGGCTCCCGGTCGCGGAAATAGTCGGTGTGCCCCCCGACGATGGGCACGAACACCGTCTCTTCCGTCCGGCTGCGCGTGCGGGACGGCCAGGCAAGGCCGCCGAAGGCGGCGATGCGGACGATCCCGTCGCGGGGCCGGAAGACGCCCCGGCGGCCCGGCGCGCCGGCGCAGACGCGAAGCGTCCATTCCCTGAGCGGGGCGGAGATCCGGAAGCGGGGCGACCCGATCATCACCACAAGGGGCGGCGCCGACGCCCCCTCCAGCATCATGAGTTCCGCCGCCCGCGCCGCGGCGACCCCGCCGGCGCTGTGGCCGGCCAGCACGATCCGGTGCCCTTCGGACGGCCAGCCGCCTTCCCGGATCCGTTCCAGAACGCGCCGGCCGCCGACGGAACGCCTCGCGTCCCGTTCCGCAAGGAACAGGTCCCGGGCGGCCTCGCGCAGCTGCGCGGCCGGCGAACGGTTCCAGTCCCCGTAGGGGAACAGCGTCTCCGACCGGACGGCATGGCCGGCTTCCTCCAGCCTGCGGTGCAGGACCGTTCGGAAGCCCTCCAGGAAATGGGGAGCGCTGCGCACGCCGTGAACGACATACAAATCCACTTCCATTTGACTTTCATCCCCCGCGGCGTTCCTCCCAGGGCTCATCCTTTCCGGGCCGATCATTCCCGGGCAGGCCTTTCCCGGACTGCTTCTCCGAAAACCGGAGCGCCATGGCGATCCGTTCCAGGTCGCTGGGATGGGTCCCGTACAATCGGGACAGAAGCGGCGGATGCGGATCCGACAGCGATGTCGCGGCCGTTTTCCAAATGAAGGCGATTTCGGCTTCCGCGTTGCCGGTCAGTTCCAGGGCGTAAAGATCCGCCGACTTCTCCGATTCCCGGGATATGGCGTTGGCCGCCGGCTGGCAGACGAACAGCGCCATCGACACCAGGAGCAGAATCAGGGGAACGCCGGTCATGTCGGAAGGGCGGCGGATGCCCCAACACGCTCCCCGGCTTGCGGCCAGGCGTTCATACAGCGCGCCGACGGCCGCAATCAGCACCATCGACCACAGCGCGTATCCCGCCGCCGCCCATTCCAGATGGCGTTTCACATAATGTCCGATCTCATGGGCCATGACCTGCAGCAACTCTTCTTCGTCCAGCTGCTCCAGCGCCGTATCCCACACCACGATGCGCAGCGTGGAGCCCAGACCGCGGATCTCCGCGTTCACCGCGTTGGTCTTGGAGGACATCTCCGCCTCGAACACCCGGTCGGCGCGGATGTCCGCGCGCCGCGCCAGCTCCAGGATGCTTCGCTCCAGCCGCTCGTCCGACATGGGCCGGATGTCGGTGAACAGGGGACTGATGAACACCGGCTGGATGTACATGTAGAACGCGATGAACGGGACGGACAGCAGCCAAAGCTTCCCTTTCCATCCCCCTCCCCGGGACATGAGCCACTGTGCGGCGCCGAGAGCCGCCAGCACCGTCGCATAGTCCAGCAGGAACGACACGGCCCAGTCCCGCAGCCAGCCCGGCACGGACTGCGTCGCCACGCCGTGGGCGTAGGATACCCGGTAGCTTGCGAAACGGAGCGGCAAAACCGCAAGAGACGACACCGACCACACGCAAAACACAAAAACGGGGTACCGGATCGCAAGCGGCAGGCGAGCCCGCTCCAAGGCCTCCCGCCACCGGGCCGCTGTCCCGCTGGCGAGAAGCAGCCACAGCGCCAGCCACTGCAAAGGAGGAGTGACGAAGAAAAACCAGCGGAGCCACGGACGCATCGACTCGATGCTTTCCAGTTGCCCTTTCGTCATGTACATGGCCGGGTCGGCGACGGTTCCGGCGTATTCCGCCGGAACCTTGACGGGTGCCGTGTACCGGAAGTAAACGCCCATCAGGACGGCGTACAAAGCAAACAGCAGCAACGGCGCCACCAGGGTCGTTCTTCGCAAGATCCTCCATCTCTCCATTCCCGCAGGCTTGTTTTCCGCCCCGTTCCCTCTCGAAATCCACCGCGAGCATCAGACGCCCCAAACGCGCCCCCCGTTTCTTATTCCTTGCCCTGCTCCTTCAGCTTTTCATACGCGAAGATCAACCGTTCCATATAGCTCGGGTGGATGCTGAGCAATCGGTCAAGCAACGGCGGGTGCGGATGCGAGCCCTGCAGGACCACCATTTTTTGAACGGACTCAATCGCGACTTCCGGATAAGGATAAATCTCGGCCGCATACCGGTCCGCATCTCGTTCATAATGGCGTGTTACCGCGGCTTCCACCGGTTTGAAAACCATGGTCATGAAAAGGAATATCGCGATAAACATGGCAATGCCGGACAAATCCGTCAATTTGCGAACGCCGAAGCGCGTTCCCCATCTTCTCACGAACCGCTCGTACAGCCACGCGCTGGCCAAGACCTTGGCCATGTGCAGGATCGAATCCCAGGTGCTAAGCGTGATCAAATGCCTTCCTGCGTAATGCCCCAATTCATGGGCGACGACGAGAAACAGGCTTTCTTCGTTCGTCTCCCGGAGCATCGTTTCGTCCATGACCACGCGCGTCGGCATACCGGGGGCGTAATCCATTCTCGCGTTCATATCGACCACAATGACCTCCCCCGTGACATACACCCCTTCCAACTCGATCCCCGCGCGATCGGCAAATTCGAGAATTTTCTGTTCCAGCTGTTCGTCCGGAAGCGGCCGGACCGGCGTGGTATAGCGGAGATACACGGGATAGACAAAATGGTAAATCATAAGGAGCGGGACTAGGACCAACGCCAGCTTCAACTTCCAGCGCCCGCCGCGGGACATGATCCACCAGACGATGGCGGTCGGGACCAGAAGGTACACGTAGTCTTCGGCAAGCGCGGGAACCATCGCGTTCAGGTAGGCAAGAAGCCAACTGAGCGGGTGACGCGTACCGATTCCCGAGTCGTATAGCGTCAGGTAATGGATAAATGCGGCGACCATGCGTCCCAGGTGATAAACAATAACGACAAACATCACATGGACGAGAAACAGCAGGAAACGCGGAAGCCGTATCTTTTCGAGTATCGCCCGCATTCGGGAGGCCCCGCCGCCGGCGACCAGCAGCCACAGGATGAACCAGGACCACGCCAGCTGGATGAACTTGTATGGGAAATACAATGAAAAGTAAGTCTCCATACGCCGGATCCGTTCGGGTGTCAGGTATACGGCCGGGTCGACGGGGGTTCCGGCGTATTCCGGCGGCACCCGGATGGGAACCGTGTACTGGAAATAGATCACCATCAGAATGGCGTAGACAACAAACAACAGTACCGAGACGAAAACCGGCCTCTTCAGCAAACGCATTTCCTGTTCGCTCCTCCCCGGATCGCAACGCGCGGAAGATCCGCGTATCCATCGGCGCCACGGCCTGTCCGATTCGATGGTGCCCAATTCAGACGAACGACCCAAAAATTTCATTTTTCTCTCATCTTCACCTTAACGAAATTGGCACATTTTGATCAAGCGGAAAATTGCCCGGCTCTCCCCGTGTCAACTCATTTAAAAATGTTACCGAAGGAAAAAGGATCACTCACGTAATTTTGTTACCCAATGAGGCCGTCAGGTAGCCATCACGGGTTTCGG
>JGI12341J12878_1000481_pt1 | contig 16209 bp, 14 predicted proteins | sample Passage260B_FD_12878 | JGI IMG/M metagenome (IMG submission 12878)
TGTACCGGTTTCGCGGGGTGGTGGAGGGGGTGTTTGGGGGGATGAAGACGCGGCTGGGTGGGGGGTACCTTTGGGAGCGGAAGCCCTGGACGGCCATGGCGCGGGCCTTTTTGGAGCTCATCGCCTACGGCCTTAGGGTTCTTCTCTCCCTTCTCCCGCCCCCTCCGGGGTACAAGGCGATTTACTAGGCAAGCCCGGAGGGCCTTGACCCGGGCCACCACCTCCTTGGGGCTGAAGGGCTTGACCACGTAGTCGTCGGCCCCGAGCTCCAGCCCCTTAACCCTTTCCTCCTCCTCCCCTCTTGCCGTCAGCATGAGGATGGGTAGCTCGGGCCTTTCCCGGCGGACCTCCGCCAGAACCCGGAAGCCATCCAGCTTGGGCAGCATGAGGTCCAGGATGATGAGATCGGCCCGGGGGTAAAGCTCGAGGGCCCTTTCCCCATCCTCGGCCTGCAAAACCTCAAACCCCGCTCCTCTTAGGTAGGCCCCCAGGACCTCGAGGAGGGCTGGGTCGTCGTCCACCAGGAGAACCCTCATGCGAGCTCGCGCTTCATGCGCTCAAAGGTTTCCTTGTCGATCTCCCCCCGGGCGTACCGCTCCTTGAGGATCTCCAGGGCCCTGTCCCGGCGTTCCGGCACCAGGCTCCGGACCAGCCAGTAGACGAAGAGGCCCAGGAGGACGAACCAGAGAAGCCCGAAAAGGGGCCCCCACCAACCCATGTACCCCCAGTTGCCGCACCACCACATACCCATCACCTCCTAGTTCCAGCTTAGCCTCGGCGGATTAAGCTACGGTAAAGCTCCTTGGCTGGAACCCTTTTAGCCTCAAGGAGTTGCTGAGCACAAAGAGGCTGGAGAGGGTCATGGCACCGGCCGCCAGCATGGGGTTCAGAAGAAGCCCGGTGAAGGGGTAAAGAGCCCCGGCCGCCACGGGGATGAGGAGGATGTTGTAGGCGTAGGCCCAGAAGAAGTTGAGGTAGATGGTCCGAAGGGTACGCCGGGATAGGAGGATGGCGTCCACCAAGCTTTCCAGGCTCGGAGAAAGCAGGATGACATCCCCTGCCTCCACGGCGATGTCCGTGCCCGTGGCCAGGGCGATGCCCGCATCGGCCTGGGCCAAGGCGGCGGCGTCGTTGATGCCGTCCCCCACAAAGATCACCTTCCGCCCCTGGGCCTGGAGGTGCCGTATGGCCTCCACCTTACCCTCAGGGCGCACCCCGGCCAGCACCTCCTCTATGCCCAAGGCCTCGGCCACCCGCCTGGCCGGGATGGGGTGGTCCCCGGTGAGGAGGACGGGTTTGAGGCCCAGGGCCTTTAAAGCGGCCACCACCCTTCGCGCCTCGGGCTTGGGGGGGTCAAAGACCCCGAAGGCGGCCAAAAGCCTCTCCCCATCCGCCAGGTAAAGGGGAGTGTAGCCCTTCTGGGAAAGCTCCTGGGCCTCCTGGGGAAGGGCCACCTTGAGCCGCTCCATGAGGGCTGGACCCCCCAAGTAAAGCTTCTTCCCCTCCACCACTCCCTCGATGCCCTCCCCGGGCAGGGCCCGCACCCCTTCGGCCTCGGGCAGGCTGAGATCCCTGGCTGCCTCCAGAACCGCCTTGGCGATGGGGTGTTCGCTCCCTCGCTCCAGAGCCGCGGCCAGCCGCAGGGCCTCGAGGGGGTCCAGGGCAAACCCTAAACGTTCCGTGAGGACAGGCTTTCCCTGGGTCAGGGTCCCGGTTTTGTCCAGGACCACGGTATCCGCCCGGGCGAGGCCTTCAATGGCCTGGCCCTTGCGGAAAAGGAGGCCCATTCCCGCCGCCCTGCCCGTGGCCACGGCGATGGCCGCCGGGGTGGCGAGGCCCATGGCGCAGGGGCAGGCGATGAGGAGCACGGCGAGGGTGGCCACGAAGGCGTGGGAAAGCCCGGGCCCGAGGAGGAGCCAAAGGGCGAAGGTGAGGAGGGCCACCCCCAGCACCACAGGGACGAAGACGCCCGCGATCCGGTCGGCGAGCTCCTGGACCTTGGGCTTGTGGCCCTGGGCCTCCTCCACCATCCGGGCCATCTGGGCCAAGACCGTGGCCTCCCCCACCCGGGTGACCCGCACCACGAGGACACCCTCCCCGTTCACCGTTCCCCCCACCACCTCATCCCCGGGCTTTTTGGCCTTGGGGATGGGCTCCCCGGTGAGCATGGACTCGTCCACATGGCTTTGGCCTTCCAGGACCACCCCGTCTGCGGGGATGCGCTCCCCGGGCAGGACCCTTACCAGGTCCCCGGGGATCAGGGCCTCGGCGGGGACCTCTTTCTCCTCCCCGTCCTGGACCACACGGGCGGTCTTAGGCCTTAGGGCGAGGAGCCGCCTTATGGCCTCCGAGGCCTTGCCCTTGGCCCCCTCCTCCAGGTGCTTGCCGAGGAGGACAAGGGCGAGGATCACCGCCCCGGCCTCAAAGTAGAGGTGGCGGGCCTCCTCGGGGAAAAGCCCCGGGAAGAGGAGGACCAAAAAGGAGTAGAGGTAGGCGCTTCCCGCCCCCAGGGCCACCAAGGTGCTCATGCCGAAGGCAAGGTGCCGGACCTCGGCCAGGGCCTGCCGGAAAAACCGCCTCCCCGCATAGAGGACAGGGAGGGCGGTGAGGGCCTGGAGGAAGCCAGGGGGATGAGGCAGGGGGAGAAGCATGGGCCCCATGGCGAGGAGGAGGGTGAGGAGGGCGAAGGGAAGGGCGAGGAGGAGGTCCTTGCGGTAGGTGGGCGCTTCTTTACGCGCCTCCTCCGTCCCTTCCAAAGGCTCGTAGCCCGCCTCCCGGATGGCCTGCCGGATCCGGGCAAGGCTCACCGTGTCCGGCAGGTACTCCACGAAGGCCTTTTCCGCGGCGAGGTTCACCGTGGCCGAAACCACGCCAGGAAGCCGCTTTATGGCCCTTTCCACCCGGGCCACACAGGCGGCGCAGGTCATGCCCCGGATGGGGATCTCCACCCGGGCCACCACGGGCTCGTAGCCGGCCTCCTCCACCTGCTTCAGGACCTCCTTGAGGTCTATGCCTTCCTGGAGGCGCAAAAAGGCTTCCTCGGTGGTGAGGTTGACCCGGGCTTCCTCCACGCCCGGGGCCCTTTTCAAGGCCCTTTCCACCCGGGCCACGCAGGCGGCGCAGGTCATGCCCTTAACGCCTACCTTGATCTCCTGGGCCATGGCTTCACCGGTACTTGAGGGCCTCCATCAGCTCTTCTACGATCTCTTCCACGTCTCCCCGCTCGTGGGCGGTGGCCACGTGGTCCTTGAGGTGGGCCCTTAAGACCATCTCTCCCACGCGGTCCAGGGCCCCCTCCACCGCCTTGAGCTGTTTGAGGACGTCCACGCAGTAGACCTTCTCGTCCTCCAGCATGCGGAGGATGCCCTCCAGGTGCCCCTTGGCGGAGAGGAGGCGCCTTCTCGCCTCCTCCCTCACCTTGGGGTCCAAGTGAAGATGGGAGTGGGGCATGGTTAGGCCAGAACCTCGGCCTTGTACCCTTCCTCCTCCACCGCCTGGACGAGGGCCTTGGGGTCGGCCGTCCCCTCCACCAGGGCCTCCCCCTTTTCTAGGGAGACCTCTACCTTCTCCACGCCGGGGACCTTCTTCAGGGCCTTGGTCACCGCCATCACGCAGTGGTTGCAGGTCATGCCTTCCACCTTGAGCTTCAGCATCCTTCCACCTCCTATCCCACCCCAGGTGGGGTGGGGTACGCCTTTACCCTAACCCTTTTTTCCCTCGCGCGCAAGGGGCTCGCGCCCTCAGGGCGTTGGGCCCGTGAGGAGGCCTTTCCGCCAGGGCGGTGTCTCCGCTCGGCTAGCCCGAGGAAGCCCCTTGAGGACCCTTTACCGGGGCCGCAAGCCAGCATGGGGTGGCCTCAGGCCCAGCGTGCCTCTTTGACCCCGGACACCTTCTGCACCGCTTGGAGGATCCGCTCCTCCTCCCCGTCCTGGACCGCCAGGCGGAGCCGGATCCGGGCCAGGGGGCCCAAAACCCGGGTTTCGGAGCCGAGGGCGCTTTTGCCCGCCTCGGCCACCACCTGCATCACGTCCCGGAGGAGGCCGGCCCGGTCTTGGGCCAGGACCTCGAGGACCACCACCTTCCCCCCCACCCCTTCCCAGTAGGCTCCGATCACCCGGTCCGCCTCCGGTCCCTGGAGGAGGCGGCGGAGGTTGGGGCAGTCGGCCCGGTGAACCGTGACCCCACGGCCCCGGGTCACGAACCCGAGGATGGGGTCGCCCTTCATGGGCTCGCAGCAGGAGGCGAGGCGGATGGGGGCCTGCAGGTCCTGCTCCAGCCGGATGCCCCACTCGTTGCGGGCCTGGGGTTTGGGCTTCTCCGGCCTGAGGAGGGCCTTGGGGTAGAGCTTTTCCGCCACCTGCCGAGGGGTGAGGCGGTTCAGGGCCAGGGCCAGGTAGAGCTCCTCCGGGGAGGGGGGGAGGGAGAGGCGTTTGGCCGCCTCCTCCAGCTGGCTGTCCGTGGGCTTGGGCAGGCCCCGGCGCTTGAGGTAACGCTCCAGGAGGTTCTGGCCCCTTTCTAGGGTTTCCTGGCGCTCCTGGGCGCGGAAGTACTGGCGGATCTTACTCTTGGCGCTCCGGGTCTTGGCGAACTCCAGCCAGCCCTTGGAGGGGTGGGCGTTCTTGCTGGTGAGGATCTCCACGATCTCCCCGTTTTGGAGCTCGTAGGAGAGGGGGACGATGCGGCCGTTGACCTTGGCCCCCACCATGTGGTGGCCCACCTCGGTGTGGATGTGGTAGGCGAAGTCCACGGGGGTCGCCCCCTTGGGCAGGTTGATGATGCGCCCCTTGGGGGTGAAGACGAAGACCCTGCCGCCGAGGAGGTCCTTGGTCACCGCCTCCACGAACTCCCGGGAGCTGGAGAACTCCTTCTGCCACTCCTGGATGCTCTTCAGCCAGGAGACCCGCCGCTTGACCTCCTCGGGGTCGGTGAGCCCCTCCTTGTAGAGCCAGTGGGCGGCGATGCCGTACTCGGCCACGCGGTGCATCTCCCGGGTGCGGATCTGCACCTCCAGGGGCAGGCCCTCGAGGGCGATCACCGTGGTGTGGAGGGACTGGTAGCCGTTTGGCTTGGGCACGGCGATGTAGTCCTTGACCCGGCCGGGGATGGGTTGCCAGAGGGCGTGGACCAGGCCGAGGACGTGGTAGCAGACCTGCTTCTCCCTTAGGGCCTGGCTTTCCCGGGTGGGCGCGGGCTTGGGGTCCAGGATGACCCGGACCGCCAGGAGGTCGTAGATCTGCTCCAGGGTCTTCCCCTCCCGCTCCATTTTCTTCCAGATGGAGTAAAGGTGCTTGGGGCGCCCGGTCACCTCAAAGCCCTGGAGCTGGCTCTGGAGGAGCTCGTCCCGGGTGAGGGTTTCCTGGAGGAGGTGGATGGCCTTCTGGATCAGGCGCTCCCTGGCCTCCTGGGTGGCCTGGATCCGGGCGGACAGGCTGGCGAAGGCCTCGGGGTGGAGGTAGCGAAAGGAAAGGTCCTCCAGCTCCCACTTGAGCTGGCCCATCCCCAGGCGGTGGGCGAGGGGGGCGTAGATCTCCAGGGTTTCCTGGGCGATCCGCTTCTGCTTCTCGGGGGGCATGTGCTCCAGGGTGCGGAGGTTGTGCAGGCGGTCCGCCAGCTTGACAATAATGATGCGCACGTCCTCCGCCATGGCGATGAACATCTGGCGGAGGTCCTCCGCCCGCCGCTCCTCCCCCTCGAGGTTCGCCAGCTTGTAGAGCTTGCTGACCTTGGTCTCCCCCTCCACGATGCGGCGCACTGTGGGGCCGAAGCGGCGCTCCAGCTCCTCGGGCGCTACCCCGCAGTCCTCCAGGGTGTCGTGGAGGAGGCCCGCGGCCACCGTGTCGGCGTCCATCTGCAGGCCGGCCAGGATCTCGGCCACGGCCACAGGATGGGTGACGTAGGGCTCCCCACTTCGCCGTAGCTGCCCCCGGTGGGCTTCCTCGGCGAAGCGGTAGGCCTCCTGCACCTTGGCCCGTTCCTCGGGGGGGAGGTAGGCCAAGGCGGGTTCCAGGCGGTTCCAGAGGCCGAGATCCACGCCGACCACTTCTTTTAGTGTAGCACCCCTACCCGGAGAGGGCCTTCAAGAAGGGGTCCAGGGCCTCGGGCTCCACCAGGGCCACGGCCTCGTGCCCCCTCCAGGGCGCAAGGACCAAATAGCCCCCGCCCAGGCGGACGAAGGCGGGGCCCAGGGCTTCTTTCGTGGCGGCCTCCAGGGCTTTGAGGGCCTGGTGGAGGGCCTTGAGCTGGGGGCGGGGGAGGGGGAGGGGGTCGTCCAGAAGCCCCAGGGCCTTCACCCCGGGGAGGCGAAGGGGGGAGAGGTCCGGTCTTTCCCCCCCCGGGGCTTCCAGGGAGCTTAGGAGGGCCTCCAGGTCTTCCTGGCCCAGCTCCTTGAGGAGGCGGTCCGCGGCCTCCTTCTCCTTCTCCAACTCTTTGAGGGCCTCCTCCGCCTGGGCCAGGGCGCGCTCCACCTCCAGGACCCCCCGGGGGCCCAGCCGGTCCAGGGCCTTCTGGGCGGGGCGGAGGAACTCCACCAGGGGACGGATGCGGCGCTGGGTGTCGCTTTTGAGCCCCTCCAGGGGGGCGTAGCGGCGGAAAAAGGCGGCGAGGCGGGTGCCGAGCTCCTGGCGCTTGGCCTCGAGGCGGCGCTTCAGGGCCTGGAGGGCCCGGGCGATGGGGGCGGGGTCGGGGAGGGGCTTTTGGCGCTCCGCCTCTATGGCCTTGAGGACCGCCTCGCCCCCAAAGGGGCGGAAGCGCTCCGCCAGGGCCTGGAGCTGGCCGAGCTCCTCCAGGGCGAGCCTCCGCCGGAGGGCCCGGGCCTCCTCCAGGCGGCGCTTCAAGGCCTCCAGGTCGGGAAGCTCCCCCTGGGCCAGGGCCCTTTCCGCCTCGGCCACCTCCTCGCCAAGTCCCAGGGCCTCTGCCTCCGCCTTGAGGGCTCTAAGGGCCGTTTCCCTTTCCAAAAGCCGCGCCCGCCGCGCCTCCTCTCCCGCGGTCTTCAGGAGCTCGGCGTAGCGGGCCCGGATCCTGGGCATGGCCTGGGCGAGCGCCTCCCCCTCGAGGCGGGCAAGCTCCTCGGCGAGGGGCTTCGCCGCCTCGCCCAGGGCGGAAAGCTCCTCTAAGAGCCGCGCCTTCTCCTCCTTAAGACGCCTTGCCTCCTCCTCCAGGGCCGAAAGCTCCGCCTCCAAAGCGGCGAGGTCGGGAAGCCCCCCTTCCTTAAGGGTATCCTCCGCCAGGCGGAGGGCCTCCTCCAGGGGGGCCTTGGCCTCCTGGGGGAGGGGAAGGCGGCGGAGGGCCTCCTCCAGCTGGATGAGGCGTGCCCGCCTTGCGGCCTTGGCCTCCGCCTCCGCCTCCTTCAGGGCCGCTTCCAGCTCCTTGAGCTTCTCCAGGGCGGGCTGCTCCGCCTCCAGGAGGGCTTCCACCTCCGCCCGCAAGGCGGCCGCCCGGGGGTGGTCCAAAAAGGGGGCGTAGCGGAGGCGGAGCTCCTCCAGGCGCCGCTTCTCCTCCGCCACCTCCAGGGCCCGGATCTCCTGGGCCTGGGGCTCGGCGAGGCTTTCCAGGTCTATGACCAGCTCCTCCTCGAGGGCCGGCGCCTCCTCCACGGTCACGAGCACGTCCTCTTCCTGGGTTTCAAAGACCATCTCGGGGAGGGTGGCGGGCTGGACGGCGCTGGAGGCCAGGTACTTGCGGAGCTCCAGGGCCAGGGCGCGGGCCCGCTCCACCTCTCCCTGGGCCAAGGTCCCCTCCCGGTGGGCCTCGCGGACGATCTGGATGAGGCTTTCCAGCCGCCGCACCTTGGGGCCGCCCAGGGGACGGACCCGCTCCAAGGCCTCCTCCAGGTGGGCGAGGTCCTGGGCCTGGCGCAGGAGGGCCTCCTCCAGCTTTTCCTCCAGGTGGTCCAGGAGGGCGAGCCCCTCCTGGAGGAGCCTGGGGTCGGGCTCCCGGCGCAGGCGGTTCACCAGGGCCCGTAGCCTTCCCACCTCGGGCCAGTCCACGTAGAGGCCGAAGCGGGCCAGGCCCCGCTCCAGGGCCTCCAGGCCCCCTTCCGGGGCCGGGGCGAGGCGGGCCAGGGCTTCCTCCACCGCCCGCCGGGCCTGGGCGGCGGGGAGGCGGGCCTGGAGCTCCCGGAAGACCAGGCCCTTAAGGAGGGTCTCGGCGTCTTTCTCGCTCAGCTCCTCCGGCCGCTTGCCCAGCCGCTTGAGCCCCTCCTCCAAAACCACCTGGGCCCGGGCCCCCAGGTGGGGCTTGAGGGTTTCCTCCAGGATCTGGTAAGGGCTTTCCCTCATGGCGCTTCCTTAACCACCCGCAGGGGCTCCCCGAAGTAGAGGGTCCGGTGGGGGAAGGGGATCTCCACGCCCTCCTGGTCCAGCCGCTTCTTGATGCGCCGGCGGAACTCCCGGGCCACGGCCCACTGCTGGGCGGGCTTGGTGCCGAAGAGGGTGCGGATGACCACGGCGGAGTCGGCCAGGTTTTCGACGCCGAGGACCTCCGGGGGGTTCGTGAACTTGTCCTGCCACTCCGGGTCATGGAAGAAGCGCTCCGCCTCGTCCCGGAAGATGGCGAGGACGCGGTCCACGTCCTCCTTGTAGGCCACCCTCACGTCCACCACCGCCCGGCTCCACTCCTGGGTGAAGACGGTGACCTGCTGGATCTGGGAGTTGGGGATGAAGTGGGCCTTGCCCTCGAGGTCGCGGAGGACGGTGAGGCGCAGGTTGAACTTCTCCACCACGCCGGCGAGGTCCCCCACCTTCACGATGTCCCCCACGCCGTACTGGTCCTCCAGGAGGATGAAGAAGCCGTTGATGAAGTCGCGGATGAGGTTCTGGGCGGCGAAGCTTAAGGCGAGCCCCGCCACCCCGGCCCCGGCGAGGAGGGCGGTGACGTTGAGGCCGAGGTTGGAGAGGAAGAGGAGGCCGCCCACGGTGACCACCGCAACCTTCAGGGCCGACTCGGAGACGTTCCTCAAGGTTTTGGCCCGCACCGCCTGCCGGGTGAGCTCCCCCTCCGTCTCCGGCAAGGGGAGGCTTTGGAGGAGGAGGGGCACCAGGCGGTAGGCCGTCCAGGTGGCGAGGAGGATGGCCCCGCCGGCCACCCCTTTCCCCCCGAGCCAGGCCACCAGGCTCCGACCCCAGGTGGCCAGGGGCTCGTAGGGAAGGCTTAGGGCGTGGCTCAGGTAGCTCGCCCCGGCCACGACCACCACCCCCCACCAGGCGTAGCCCAGGAGGCGGAAGAAGGCGTCGTCCCGGGTGCTCGGGGTGAGGGCGGCGAGCCTCCCCAAAAGCCTCGCGCCGAGCCGTCCCAAAAGGACCACCGCCACCAGGGTGAGGGCGATGTGCAGCGCGGCCAGCATGGGCCAAGTATACCCGAGCTATAGTGGGGGGGATGGAGCGGCACGTTCCCGAACCCACCCATACCCTCGAGGGCTGGCATGTCCTTCACGACTTCCGCCTCTTGGACTTCACCCGCTGGTTCTCCGCCCCCTTGGAGGCCCGGGAGGACGCCTGGGAGGAGCTTAAAGGCCTGGTGCGGGAGTGGCGGGAGCTGGAGGAGGCGGGCCAGGGTTCCTACGGCATCTACCAGGTGGTGGGCCACAAGGCCGACCTCCTCTTCCTCAACCTCCGCCCCGGGCTTGACCCCCTTCTGGAGGCGGAGGCCCGCCTTTCTCGTTCCGCCTTCGCCCGGTACCTGGTGCGAAGCTACAGCTTCTACTCCGTGGTGGAGCTGGGAAGCCAGGAGAAGCCTTTAGACCCCGAGTCCCCCTACGTCAAGCCGCGCCTCACCCCGAGGGTCCCCAAATCGGGGTACGTCTGCTTCTACCCCATGAACAAGCGGCGCCAGGGCCAGGACAACTGGTACATGCTTCCGGCCAAGGAGCGGGCGAGCCTCATGAAGGCCCACGGGGAGACGGGGAGGAAGTACCAGGGGAAGGTGATGCAGGTCATCAGCGGGGCCCAGGGCCTGGACGACTGGGAATGGGGGGTGGACCTCTTCAGCGAAGATCCCGTCCAGTTCAAGAAGATCGTCTACGAAATGCGCTTTGACGAGGTCTCCGCCCGCTACGGGGAGTTCGGCCCCTTCTTCGTGGGCAAGTACTTAGACGAGGAGGCCCTGCGGGCCTTCCTCGGGCTTTAGAGGGGGCGCACCCAGACCTCCCGCACCCGGGGGCCGTCAAACTCCACCAGGAAGACCTGCTGCCAGCGCCCAAGCCTCAGCCGCCCCTTCTCCGCCAGGAGGAGGAGGTGGACCCCGGTGAGGAGGCTTTTGAGGTGGGCGTGGGAGTTCCCTTCCAGATGCCGGTCCTTAGGGCGGTGCCGGGGAGCGAGCTCGGCGAGCCGGCCCAAAAGATCCTGGGCCACCGTGGGGTCGGCCCCTTCCTGGACCGTGAGGCCGCAGGTGGTGTGGGGGACGAAGAGGTAGACCAGACCCGTGTGGCCCGAGAGGGCCGCCTCCACCTTGCGGGTGATGTTCACGAACCCCTCCTCGGGGGTGGGGACCTCGAGGCGCACCACGCCTTCCATATGGGCATGATGCCACACTGGGCGCCTTGGGAGCCGGGGTAGACTCCTCCCATGTACGAGGCGGTTCTCGCCCTGCACAACCTGTTGCGCTGGCTGGTCCTTTTCTTTGGCCTCTGGGCCCTCTTCCGCCCGGAGCCCAAGCCCGGCGCCTTCTTCGCCCACGCCCTCACCCTGCAGGTGGTCCTGGGGGTGATCCTGGCCTTCGTGAGCCCCTATTTCCAAGGGCTCCTCGCTGTCTTTGGGGAGGCCATGCGGGCCGGGGGGGAGGCCCGCTTCTTCGCGGCGGAGCACTGGGTTGGAGGGCTTGTGGCCCTGGGCCTGGCTCACGCGGGGCTTGCCCGGGCGCGGAGAGGGAAGCCCGGGGCCAGGCTTCTTTTCGGCCTGGCCCTGGGGGTGCTCCTCCTCTCCATCCCCTGGTTCCGGCCCCTGGTGCGGCTTTAGAGGAGGGAGGCCACGGACACGGAGAGCCCGGGGAAGGCCCTGGGGGAGAGGGTGTCCCCGGGGCCCAGGACGTGGTGTTCCCGGTAGCCCCCGGGGGAAGGGTCCAGGAAGCGGTGGACCCTTCCCTCCGCGAGGTCTACCACCCAGACCTCCTGGACCCCGTGCCGGGCGTAGAGGGGGGCCTTCACCTCCCGGTCGTAGGCCCCCGAGGCGTCGGCCACCTCCACCAAGAGGAGGACGTCTTCGGGGCCCGGGTGGGCTTCGGCGTAGAGATCCTCCCGGGGCTTGAGGAGGAGGAGGTCGGGCTGGGGCTCGCTATGGGGGCTTAGGCGCAGGGGGTCCTGCACGGCGAGGAGGCATAGGCCTTGGGTTTCCAAGGGGGTGAAGAGGCGGCGGAGGCGGCGGAGGCAGGCGGCATGGCGGCTACCGATGGGGCTCATCTGCCAGATCTCCCCTTCCAGGAGCTCCACCCGGTCGTCTTCCCCGAGGAGGCCCGCCTGGGCCATGCGGTGGAACTCCTCCACGCTGAAGCGACGACGCACCGGGGTCATCCCCTTCATCCTACATAGGCCAAGGCTCCATACCCCACCACCCGCTCCCGCCCTCCCCTGGCCTCGGCGCTGGTGGTGTAGGCGAGGAGCCGGGGTTTCCACCCCAGGGCCCGGGCCAAGGCGGTGAGGGTGCTCCAGGGGAGCCGGCCGCAGGCCTCCCCTTGGGCCACCCCCTCGGCGTCCAAGGCCAGGGCCCGCTTTAGGGTCTTGGCGTCCAGCCTCCGGGCCACGGGGTCGGGGTGGTAGTGGGAGAGGTCGCTGGAGGCCACCACCAGGTCCTTTGGGCCCAGTTCCGGGAGGAGGGCCTCCGCCACCTCCCCTGGGTCTACCTCCCCGAAGAGGAGGGGGAGGATGGGGGTTTGGGGGAGGGCCACCTGGAGGAAGGGGAGGAGGACCTCGAGGCTATGCTCCTCCAGGAAGGGCTCCCGGTAGGCGCGGAAGGGCGCTCCTTGGCCGAGAAGCCTCCTCCCCCCCTCCAGGTCCACCGCCACCTCCCCCAAGGGGGTGCGCCAGGCCCGGTAGGGGAAGAAGGCCACCCCGGAGAAGGCCACGAAGTGGCTTGGACCCAGGAGGAAAACCCGCCTCGCCTTTCCCCGCCAGGCGGAGAGGGCCCGGAAGGCTTCCGCCATCACCCTGCCGGCGTAGGCGTAGCCCGCATGGGGGGAGAGGACCCCCCGGACCCCGGGTAGGGGTGGGGTGCGGGCCCCAGCCAGGAGGGCTTTCACCTCCTCCTTCAGGGCCGCCTTTTCCCCGGGGTAAAAATACCCCGCCACCTGAGGGGGCCTCACCAGGTCCATACGCCGGGGATGCGCTGGCCGCACCCGGGGCAGACCCCCGGGGCCTCCCATAGGGCCTCCACCCGAAAGCCCCGCCGGCGCAAGAGGAGCCTGCCGCAGTCCGGGCAGTAAGTGGAGCTCCTTTCCTCGTCCAGGACGTTGCCCACGTACACGAACCTCAGGCCCTCCTCCTTGGCGATGGCGTGGGCCCGGACCAGGGTGGCGTGCCGGGTGGGCCTCAGGTCCAGCATGCGGTAGTCGGGGTGGGCGGCGGTGAGGTGCCAGGGGATGTCGGGGGAAAGCCCCTTGAGGAAGCGGGCCATGGCCCGGACCTCCTCGTCCGAGTCGTTATAGCCCTCCAGGAGAAGCGTGGTGACCTCCACCCACACCCCGCTGGCCACCAGGTGCTCCAGGCTTTCCAGAACGGGCTTAAGCCGGGCCCCGCAGACCTCCCGGTAGAACTTCTCCGTGAAGCCCTTCAGGTCCACGTTGGCCGCGTCCAGGTGGGGCCTGATGTAGTCCCAGGCCTCTTTGGTCTCAAACCCGCTCGTCACGAAGACGTTCTTCATCCCCCGGGCCTTGGCCAGGCGGGCGGTGTCGTGGGCGTACTCTATCCAGACGGCGGGCTCGTTGTAGGTGTAGGCGAGAAGCCTCACGCCCAAGGCCTCGGCCTCTGCCACGAGGCGCTTTGGGGGCCAGTCCTCGCCGATGGGGCGGTCCAGGCGCCCTTCCGGGGAGACCCGAAACTCCCGGAACTGGGAGATCTGCCAGTTCTGGCAGAAGGCGCAGAAGAGGTTGCACCCCACGGTGCCCACGGAGAGGATGCCTTCCCCGGGGTGGAAGTGGTAGAGGGGCTTCTTCTCCACCGGGTCCAGGTGAAGGGCGGCCGCCTTGCCGTAGGTGACCAGGTAGAGCCTGCCCCCGAGGTTGCGCCGCACCCCGCACTTGCCCGCGCCCCCTTCGGGAACGGCGCAGTAGTGGGCGCAGGCCCGGCACTGGACGAAGCCTTTGGGAAGGGAGCGGAAGAGGTCTGCTTCCCTCAGGGTGGCGGCCAGGGTCATTTGATACCGCTGGTCTCATTGTAGCAAACTGGGGCCGTGGCGCTTTTTCCCCCGGAGAAGGAGGAGGACTTCGCCGCCTTTTTCCCCGAGGAGGTCCTCCGCCGGGGCCTGGCCTACGCCAGGGAGGGCCGGGTGAGGCGGGTCTTCCGGGTGGGGGAGAGGCTTTTGGGGGAGGTGCAGGGCTCGGAGCCGAGGCCCTACCGGGTGGAGGTGGGGCCGGGGCTTGTGGGGCGTTGCACCTGCCCCTACCCCTTCTTTCCCTGCAAGCACGCGGCCGCCCTCCTCTACGCTTACCTGGAAAGGCGGCCTGAGGACCTGTGGCCCCGCCTCGAGGCCCTCTCCCCCGAGGAGGCCAAGGGGCTTCTCCTGCGGCTTGCCGCCCTGCCCGAGGTGGCCTTCCTCCTCAAGGAGCTCCTTTCTCCCGAGGAGGCCTTCCTGGAGGGGGTTCGGCGCCTAAGGCAGGCCTTCCGCCTGGGCGGGGGGGAGGAGGAGGCCAAGGCGCTTCTCCTTAGCCTCTCCCAGGCGGGGAGGGAGGAGGTGGCGGCCTTTCTGGAGGCCCTCCTCGAGGCCCCCTTTGACCCCGGGCCTTACCTCGGGCCGGTCCTCCGCCGCTACCTGGACCTTGGGGGGGAGCTTGCCTTCCTCCTCAAGCTCTACCTCCGCCACCCCTTTGAGGCCCTGGGGGAGGCCTTCCTGGCCCTGGGGGAGAAGGCGCCGGAGAAGGCCCTGGCCCTCCTTGCGGGGGGGGAGCCCCTGAAGCGCGCCCTTAAGGCGGAGCTCCTCTTCCGGCTCGGGCGGGAGGAGGAGGCCTTGGGGGTCTTGCGGGAGGGGCTTGAGGGGGTGGAGGACTACCTGGCCTTCGTGGAGCGCCTCTTGCGCCTGGGCAGGCGGGAGGAGGCCCTGCGGTACGCCGAGGAGGCCGTGGCCTGGTTCGGCAGGGACCCAAGGCTCCTTCCCCTCCTGGACCTCCTCGTGGCCCACCGGGGCGGGGTGGAGGACCACCGGGCCCGCTTTCGCCTGAGGCCCAACCTCGAGGACTACCTGGCCCTCAAGGCCAAGCTGGGCCGGGCCTTCGCCGAGGAGAGGCCCCGCCTCCTGCGCCAGGTCCAGGACCCCGCCCTCCTCGCCCGCATCTACCTCCTGGAGGAGGACTGGAAGGCCCTGGACCGCCTCCTCAAGCGGGCTTCCCCGGAGGCCTACCCCGCCCTCGCCGCGGTCCTGGAGGAGAGGCTTCCCCAGGAGGCGGTCCGGCTTTACCTGGAGGCGGCCAAGGCCCGGGTGGAGGCGGGGGGGCGGGTGGCCTACCGGGAGGCGGCGGGGCTTCTTGGGCGGCTTGCCCGCCTGGACCCCAAGAGGGCCCGGGAGGCCGCTTGGGGCCTGGTTCGGGCCTATCCGAGGCGGCGGGCCCTGCGGGAGGAGCTCGCCCCCCTCTTGGGGAGTCTTCATGAACCTCATGAACCTCGCCCATAATGAGCCCGTGGAGCGCTTTCCCTGGGTGGAGGTTTTCCGGGGGCTCGCCATCCTCGAGGTGGTCCTGCACCACGTGACGGGCCGGTTCCTGCGGGAGTTACCCCAGGGGAGTCCCGAGTGGCTCCTTCTGGCGGGGGTGAACCGCACCCTGCACTTCGCGGTGCCCGCCTTCCTCTTCATGACCACCCTGGTCCTGGGGGCCTCCTTCTACCGGGAGTTTCGCCTGGGGCGCTACCTGAGAAACCGCGCCTTGCGCCTCCTTTGGCCCTACCTCCTCTGGAGCGGGATCTACCTTCTTTTCCGCTACTGGGACACGGGGGTTTTTCAGCCGGAGCGCCTTCTCCACCAGCTCCTCTGGGGCAAGGCCTACTTCCACCTCTACTTTCTGGTGGTGGCCCTTGAGCTCGCCCTCCTCCTCCCCCTTTTCCGCCCCTTCCTCCTCAGGCGGCCCCACGGGGTCTGGTTCCTCCTTCTCGGGGCGGGGGGGACGCTGGCCCTCTACTTCCTGAACCGGGCCTACCGCTTCCTGCCCTACCCGGGAAGCTTCGTCCTATGGTACCTCCCGGCCATCGCCCTCGGGCTTTACCTGGCAAGCCGCCTTGAGCACCTTTCCCGCCTCCTCCGCCTCTGGCCCGGGGTTTTGGGGCTTACGGGCCTGGCCCTCGCCCTCTACCTCCCCTTGGCCCTGAGGGCCCTGCAGGGCCAGCCGGTGAACACCTTCCACTACCAGGCCCTTCACTGGGTCTACACCACGGGGATGGCCTTCCTCCTCCTGGCCTTGGCGCGCTTCCTGGCCGGAACCCGCCTCGGGGCGCCCTTGGCCTTCCTCGGCCGCTACTCCCTGCAGATCTACCTGGTCCATCCGATGGTCATCCGCCTTTTGGAGCGCTTCCCCGGCTTCCCCGAGCCCCTGGGGGCCAAGCCCGCCTTCCTGATCTACGGGCTTTTGGCCCTGGGGGTGCCCCTCCTCCTCGCCTGGTTTGTGGTGCGGGTCCGGATTTCGGTGGCCCTCTTCGGCCGGTAGCCTTGACACCGCCCCCCCTTTTCCCGCATAGTAGGGGGTGCGGCCATACCTTGGAGGGTTGGCCGAGCGGTTGAAGGCGGCGGTCTTGAAAACCGCTGTGGGCGCGAAGCCCACCGGGGGTTCGAATCCCTCACCCTCCGCCAAAGGCTTGGAGAGGTGGCCGAGTGGTCGAAGGCGGCACCCTGCTAAGGTGTTGCACCGGGAAAACCGGTGCCGCGGGTTCGAATCCCGCCCTCTCCGCCAAAAGGCCCGGGACCTCCCGGGCCTTCCCTTTTGTAGCCTTGGGGGGATGGAGCTTCCCCTTCCTCCCCTCCTTCCCTGCCGGATCCTCCGGCGGGCGAACCGGTTCGTGGTGGAGGCGGACGTGGGCCCCCTCCA
>JGI12341J12878_1000521_pt1 | contig 15443 bp, 14 predicted proteins | sample Passage260B_FD_12878 | JGI IMG/M metagenome (IMG submission 12878)
CCCCAGGCTCACCGTCGCCGCCCTCGAACTGGATGAGGAGACCCGGGAGGTGTGGCGGGCGGGCCGGCCGATCCGGCTCTCGCCCACCGAGTTCAGGCTCCTGCGCTACTTCATGATCAACCAGGGCCGGGTGCTGTCGAAGGCGCAGATCCTCGACCACGTCTGGAACTACGACTTCCGAGGCGACGCCAACATCGTCGAGTCGTACGTCTCCTACCTGAGGCGCAAGATCGACACGACGGAGCCGAAGCTCATCCACACGCTCCGCGGCGTGGGGTACGTGCTCCGCCCGCCGCGGGAGTGAGGCCCGCAGGCCCGCTCCCGCTCGCCGTGCTCCTCCGCGCCCGGCCGGCCGGCGCCGGTCGGGCGGCGCCTGATTCGAGCCCTTTCCGCTGGGAAAGGCGGGGGTATGGGGGCTCGTGAGGAGCTGGCCGCGGTGCTGCGCAGCCTGCGCCACCTCCTGGATCAGAACCTCTTCCCGCTGGCGATCGGGGACGTCGCCGCGGACCGCCGCGCGCAGCAGGAGCTGCGCGGGCAGATCGACGACTACCTCCTGCCCCGGCTCGCCGCCCTCGACGCGCCGCTGCTCGCCGTGGTCGGCGGATCGACCGGGGCGGGGAAGTCGACCCTGGTCAACTCGCTCGCCGGCGCCGACGTCACCGAGCCCGGCGTGCTCCGGCCCACCACGCTCGCCCCGACCCTGGTCGCCAACCCGGCCGACGCCGAGTGGTTCACCGCCCCGCACATCCTGCCCAAGCTGCCCCGGGTCACCGGGCCCGGCCGGGCGGAGCCCGGCACGCTCCGCATCGCCACCGCGGACCGCCTGCCGCCCGGGCTCGCCCTGCTCGACGCGCCGGACATCGACTCGGTCGTCACCGCCAACCGGGAGCTCGCCGCCGAGCTGCTCGCCGCCGCCGACCTGTGGCTGTTCGTCACCACGGCGGCCAGGTACGCCGACGAGGTGCCGTGGAGCTTCCTGCGCACCGCCCGCGACCGGTGCACCGCGTGCGCGATCATCCTGCAGCGGGTGCCGTACGACGCCGAGGGGCCGGTGACCACCGACCTCCGCCGGCTGATCACCGCGAACGGCCTGGCCGGCACCCCGCTGTTCATCGTGCCCGAGCTGGCGCTCCCCTCCGAGCGGGCGCGGCTGCCCGGCTACGCCGTACAGCCGATCTCCGACTGGCTCACCGGGCTTGCCGCGGACGCCGGCAGCCGGGCCGCCGTGGTGCGGAAGACCCTGAACGGCGCGCTGGACAGCCTCGCCACCCGGCTGCCCGCGCTCGCCGACGCCGTCGACCGGCAGCGGGCCGGGATCACCGAGCTGCGGGCCGTCGTGGAGCACGCCTACCTGGCGGCGCTCGCCGCGTTCGACGAGGGCATGCGGGACGGCCTGCTGCTCCGCGGCGAGGTGATGACCCGCTGGCAGGACTTCGTCGGCACCGGCGAGCTGATGCGGTCGCTGCAGTCCCGGATCGGCCGGCTCCGGGATCGGATCACCGCCGCCTTCACCGGCCGGCCGCCGCCGGACCGGGAGCTGAGCGCGGCCCTGGAGAGCGGGATCGAGTCCCTGGTGCTCTCGGTCGCCGACCAGGCCGCGGAACGGGCCGTGGAGTCGTGGCTCGCGAACCGCCGGCCATCTCGTGTTCCGCGCCGGACGGAATGACCGCCGTGCGGACATGCCATTCGGCGCCGGACTCGTCGCGCAGCCTCACCGGCTCGTCGGTGGCGAGCACGAGTTGCACTGCGGCGTGTCGGTGCCGATGGGCGACGCCGACCTGGCCGGTGTAGATCAACCGGCCGGGCCGGAGCGCCACTGTTCCCTGCCACACCGTCAACTCCCGTGAGGGCGGTTGGCTCGCAGACGACCGATGCCGGGGGCGAATCGGCCGACGCGCGAGGCGTAGTCGGTGTACGCGGCGCCGTGGACACCGCGGAGGTAGGGCTCTTCGACGAGCCGCACCTGGATCTCGATTCCGATGAGTGTGACCGCCATGCCTGCGATCGCCACGAGGTTGGGCACCATCAACGCCAAGCCCAGGAACACACTGGCTGCGGCCGTGAAGACCGGATTGCGCACCACCCGGAAGGGACCGGTGGTCGCCAGCGGGGTGCGTTCGGCTTGGTCGACGCCAATCCGCCAGGAGGTACCCAGTGCCAGCTGGGCGCCGAAGGTCGCGAGGATCCCGAGTATCGCGAGCACGACGCCCAGACCGCGCACAACGGAGTGGTCGAGGTTGGTAAGCGGCGGCATGCCGACTAGGGCGGCGACCGGCGCGCCGAGCCCCACCATCAGATAGCCGAGATCGGCTACGGCGAGCCCCCACCATTCCAGCGAGCCGCGTGCCGCCCAGGTGCGCCGATTGCCGGTGTCACCGGTGCGGCGGCGCTGGATCAGCGTGCGCACTCCGCCAGCGAGCAGCATGAAGACGACGAACAGGGCCAAGGCGGCGACGGCCATCACCCGTCACTCCCGGTCGGCACAGGCTTGGCGGCCACCCCGAGCAGGTAGTCACCGCTGATCCGGGTGACCGAGCCGAGCACCACGAGCCCGTGGTGGGCCAGTTCGGCCAGGAACTGCTCGGCGTGAACCGGTCCTCGGTGGGGTGGTCGAACAGCCGCTGGTAGACCGGGCGGGCCAGAGCGTGCGCGGTGACCTCCTCGAAGTAGAACCGCCCGCCCGGTGTCAGGACCCTGGCGACCTCGGCGATCGCGGCCCGCCACTCCGGGATGTGATGGACGATCCCGAAGTCGAACACCGCGTCATGGCCGCCATCCTTGGCGTCCAGCGCGGTGCGTAGGTCAGTGGCGCTGCCTTGCGCCAGACGCACTCGGTCTCCGTAGCCGGCGAGGCGTCGGCCAGCGCGCTTAATCATCGCCGGGTCCAGGTCCACGGCGTCCACGGTCGCGGCGCCGAACCGTTCCAGCACCAGCTGCGTCCCGTACCCGGAGCCGCAGCCGATCTCCAGCGCCCGTGCGCCTGGCGGCACCCGGCCGCCGAACCGCAGCAACACCTGGGTCTCGTAGAAGCGCTGCAGCCAGCGCCGGGGCGGGGAATTCACCAGCGCGGTCTCGGCCTTGTTCATCAACATCGCCCAACCTCGATTCCATCGCATCTCACTGCTATCATCGCCTCGTGACGATGAATAGCACGGATGGATGCCTCGCGTCGAGCGTGGGCGCGGGCTTGGACCCGGCGGTGGCGCTGTTCCACAGCCTCTCCGACGCCACCCGGTTGGCGATCGTGCAGCGCCTGGCCCACGGGGAGGCGCGGGTCGTCGACCTGGTGGCGGAGCTGGGGATGGCGCAGTCCACGGTGTCGGCGCACGTGGCCTGTCTGCGCGATTGCGCGCTGGTGGTGGGCCGCCCGCAGGGCAGGCAGGTGTTCTACAGCCTCGCCCGCCCGGAGCTGATGGACCTGCTGAGGTCGGCGGAGACGCTGCTGGCCGCGACCGGCAACGAGGTGGCGCTGTGCCCGAACTACGGCACCGACACCCCGACCGACGCGGATCAGGACAACACAAGTCAGGACAGCAAGGAGAGTGCTCGATGAGTGACGCGTGCGGCTGCGGCGACGACGAACCCGTGAGCGAGGAGGCCGAGGAGCACGAGCCGGAACGGCTCTGGCAAGTCAAGGAACTCCAGTTCGCGGCGATCTCCGGGGTGTTCCTGCTCGCCGCCCTGATCGCCGGCTGGGCCGGCGCGTCGCGGCCGGTCGAGCTGGTGCTGGAGGTGGCGGCGTTGCTGGCCGGCGCCTACACCTTCGTCCCCTCCACCCTCAAGCGGCTGGTCAAGGGCAAGATCGGGGTCGGCACCCTGATGACCATCGCCGCAGTCGGCGCGGTCATCCTCGGCGAGGTCGGCGAGGCCGCGATGCTGGCCTTCCTGTTCTCCATCAGCGAGGGCCTGGAGGAATACTCACTCGCCCGCACCCGCCGCGGCCTGCGCGCCCTGCTGTCCCTGGTCCCCGAGCAGGCCACCGTCCTGCGCGACGGCACCGAAACCGTCGTCGCACCGACGGAGCTGCGGGTCGGCGACCGGATGCTGGTCAAACCCGGCGAGCGGATCGCCACCGACGGCATCATCCGCGACGGCCGCACCGCGCTGGACGTCTCGGCGATCACCGGCGAATCCGTCCCGGTCGAGGCAGGGCCCGGCAGCGAAGTGTTCGCCGGGTCGATCAACGGCACCGGCGCGCTCGAAGTCGAAGTCACCACCACCGCCGAAAACAACTCTCTCGCCCGGATCGTGCGGATCGTCGAAGCCGAACAAGCCCGCAAGGGCGCCTCCCAGCGCCTCGCGGACCGCATCGCCAAACCGCTGGTGCCCGGCATCATGATCGCCGCCGCCCTGATCGCCGTGATCGGCAGCCTGCTCGGCGACCCGATCACCTGGATCGAGCGCGCCCTGGTCGTGCTCGTCGCCGCCTCCCCCTGCGCCCTGGCGATCTCCGTCCCGGTCGCCGTGGTCGCCGCAGTAGGAGCAGCCAGCAAACTCGGCGTGCTCGTCAAGGGCGGCGCCGCGCTGGAAGCCCTCAGCGCGGTCCGCGGGGTGGCGCTGGACAAGACCGGCACCCTCACCGCGAACCGGCCCGCCGTCATCGACGTCGCCGCCACAGGCGGCGCCACCCGCGACCACGTCCTGCACCTGGCGGCGGCGTTGGAGGCCCGCAGCGAACACCCCCTCGCCCGCGCGATCCTCGCCGCCGTCGACGACGTCACCCCGGCCTCGGACGTGGAAGCCGTCACCGGCGCCGGCCTCACCGGCCGCCTGGACGGACACACCCTCCGGCTGGGTCGCCCCGGCTGGCTCGAACCCGGCCCACTCGCCGCGGACGTGCAGCGGATGCAGCAGGCCGGCGCGACCGCAGTGTTGGTCGAGCAGGACGGTCAGGTCGTCGGCGCGATCGCGGTCCGCGACGAGCTGCGGCCGGAAGCCGCCGAGGTCGTGGCCCAGCTGCGCCGGGATGGCTACCACGTCGCGATGCTCACCGGCGACAACCACGCCACCGCCAATGCGCTCGCCAAAGACGTCGGCATCGACGCCGAGGACGTGCACGCCGAACTCCGCCCGGAGGACAAAGCCCGCCTGATCGAACAGCTGCGCGGCCAGCGCTCCACCGCGATGGTCGGCGACGGCGTCAACGACGCACCCGCCCTGGCCACCGCCGACGTCGGCATCGCCATGGGCGCGATGGGCACCGACGTGGCGATCGAGACCGCCGACGTCGCGCTCATGGGCGAGGACCTGCGGCACCTGCCCCAGGCGTTCACCCACGCCCGCCGCGCCCGCCGGATCATGCTGCAGAACGTCGGCCTGTCCCTCGCGTTGATCATCGCGTTGATGCCGCTGGCGTTGTTCGGCGTGCTCGGACTGGCCGCGGTGGTGCTGGCGCACGAGCTGGCCGAGGTCGTCGTCATCGCCAACGGCGTCCGCGCCGGCCGCACCAAGCCCTTGCAGATCACGGGGCGGGCGGCCACCAGTCGGCGTTGACGCCGACCGCGGTGGGGGCCTCCTCGTGACCGTCAGCGGACCTATCCGGACGGCCAGGGTGACCCGAGCCCGTGTCACCCTGGCCGCCACCGCCGCCCTGCTGGCCGCGCTCGACCTCGGTCTGAAGACCTGGGCCAGTCGAGCGTTGACCGACGGGACCTCGGTGGACCTGCAGGTGATCCAGCTCAGGTTGGCGTTCAACTCCGGGGTGGCCTTCAGCCTCGGCGACACCCTGCCCAGCGGGGTCGTGCTCGGCGTCACCGGGCTGATCATCGCCGGGCTGGCGGTGTTCGCCTGGAGCACCACCCGCACCGCGACCCTGCCCATCCGGCTCGGGCTGGCCGCGGTGCTGGCCGGGGCGATCGCCAACCTCGTCGACCGCGCCGTCGATGGGGTCGTGACCGACTACCTGCACACCGGCTGGTTCCCCACCTTCAACCTCGCCGACGTCTTCATCACCGTCGGCGGCGGCGCGCTGGTCCTGGCCAGTCTCCGCGCCACCGACAGCACCCCGAAGGACTCGGCGCCATGACCGCGCAGGATCAAGCCACCCTGGTGCGCCGCGGGCTGGCGCTCGCATGGTTCATCGTGGTGTGGGACGTCATCGAAGGCGTCGTCGCCGTCACCGCCGGACTCGCGGCCGACTCCATCGCCCTGGTCGGCTTCGGCATCGACTCGGCCATCGAGGTCTTCGCCGCCAGCGTGGTGATCTGGCAGCTGCGCGCCGGTGCCCACGCCCGGCAGCAACCCGCGCTGCGCGCGATCGCCATGCCCGCCGGCCGTGACCTGCTCGAACGGGCCGGGGTGAGCATCGCCGGCCGGCTCGGCCGCTCGTCGGCCGACCTGCCGAGCCGTGCCGCCCAGGCCGTGCGGGCCTGGCAGGGGCACGTGCTCGACCTGGTCCGCTCGGAGGGCGCCGAGCGGAGAACGCTCGCCCGGGCCGCGTCGTTCGGGGTCAACAGCCTCGGCGTGCTGCTCATGCTCGCCGCGTTCTCCGCCACCGGCGGCATCACCGGGGTCGAGGTCGGCATCGCCGGCGGCACCGGGGCGGTGAGCCAGAAACTCCTCGAGGCGATCTTCGGCGATCAGGCGGTGCGCGCGCTCACCCAGCAGGCCCGCGAGGACCTGCGCCGCCGGGTCCAGCGGCTGCTCGACGCGGAGCGCGCGCGGTTCACCTCGCAGCTCGACGGGGTCGGGCCGCCTCCGGACACCGGTGCCCGGCTCAGGGAGGCGGCGAGAGCCGTACGGGGGAGGGGGCCGCTGTGAGGCGCCGGCGCAGACCGCTCGACGACCGGATCACCGCGCTCGCCCAGGCGGCCGACCTCGCGGAGGGCCGGGTCGACCCCGCGCTCGTCGGCCGGGCCCGCGAGGTGGTCGCGCGGGCCGGCGCCCGGCGGGGCCTGTCCCTGCGCCACACCGTGGCCGCCGTGGCCGGGGCGACCGGGAGCGGCAAGTCCTCCCTGGTCAACGCGCTGGCCGGGGCGGAGCTGGTCGAGGTGGGCGTGACCCGGCCCACCACGGCGAAGGCCCAGGCCGTGGTCTGGGGCCCCGAGGGTTCCGGGCCGCTGCTCGACTGGCTCGACGTGCCGCTCCGCCACACCGTGGGCGCGAGCGTGGCGGACGCCGAGGAGCAGAGCGGGCTCATCCTCCTCGACCTGCCGGACCACGACTCGATCATGCTCTCCCACCGGCTGGAGGTCGACCGGCTGGTCGCCGTGGTGGACCTGCTGATCTGGGTGCTCGACCCGCAGAAGTACGCGGACGCCGCGGTGCACGAGCGCTACCTGCGGCCGCTCGCCCGGCACCGCGACGTGGTGATCGTCGTGCTCAACCAGATCGACCGGTTGCCCGGGCCCGCCGTGTCCCGGTGCCTCGCCCACCTGCGGCGGCTGCTCGCCGCCGACGGCCTGACCGACGTGCCGGTGCTGGGCGTCTCCGCGCGCACCGGCGAAGGCATGGCCGAGCTTCAGGCCCTGCTCAACGAGCGGGTGACCCGGCGGACCGCGTGGGCGGCGCGGCTCGCCGCCGACGCGGCCACGGCGGCCCTCGCGCTCCGCGGTCACGCGCCGCCGGCCGGCGCCGCATCCGGCGCGGCCGGGGTGCCGCGGGCGCGGGTGGGCGCGCTGGTGCGGGCGCTCGAGCAGGCCGCGGCCGTCCCCGTGGTGGTGAACGCGGTCGCCAAGGCGCACCGGCACCGCTCCGCCACCGCGACCGGCTGGCCGGTGACCCGGTGGCTGCGCCGGCTGCGCCCGGACCCGCTGCGCCGCCTCGGCCTCACCCGCTCCCCGGCGGGCCGTACCTCCCTGCCTCCCGCGACGTCCGTGCAGGTCGCGGCGGTAGACGCCGCGGTGCGCGAGCTCGGCGCCGCAGCGGCGGACGGCGTGCCCGAGCCGTGGGCCACCGCGGTGCGGCACGCGGCCCGCTCCCGGGAGGGGGAGCTGGCCGACGCCCTCGACCGGATGGTCGCGGTCTCGGCCGAGACGCGGGCGCCCCGGTGGTGGCGGGCCGCCGGGGCGCTGCAGTGGCTGCTCGCCGGTGCCATGCTGCTCGGCGCGCTCTGGCTGCTCGGGCTCTTCGTCCTCGACTGGCTCAGGCTGCCGCCGCCCCCGACGCCCACCGCCGGCGAGCTGCCCTGGCCGACCGTGCTGCTCCTCGGCGGGGCGGTGCTCGGCGTGCTCGTCGCCCTGCTCTGCCGCCTCGCCTCCTGGTTCGGCGGGTGGCGCCGGGCGCGCAAGGCGGCGCGGGCGCTCCGCGCCGGGGTGGAGCGGATCGCCGGTGAGCTCGTGGTCGAGCCGATCGAGGCCGAGCTCCGGCGCTACCGCCGGTTCCTGGAGCAGGTGGAGGTCGCCGCGGCCCGCTGACCCGCGGCCGAGCGCGTCACCCGGTGGCGTGCGCCGGAAGTGAAGAGCGCCACCCCGGCCGCTGGGAGCGGCACNCCGTGCCCAGAAGAACGGGGTGCCGTCCCGGAAATGTCCGTGGGAGAGCGGGACCCGGTGGCGCGCCCGAGAGAACGGCGCCGCCTCGGCCTCGTGGGCCGGAAACCTCTGGCGGTGTGCGCGCTGGGAGCGGCACTCCGTCGGCGTGCCCAGCAGAGCGGCGTGCCCTGAAGAACGGAGCGCCGCCCCGGCGATGTCCGCGGGTGAGCGGGACCCGGTGGCGCGCCCGGGAGATCAGGACTGCTCGGGCCGGGGGACGACCTGGGTCTTCTCGGTGTCCCTCACGGCGGCGCCGAGATCGGGCCGGCCGGCCTCGAGCGAGCGGGGCGCCCGCTCGGAGTCCTCCGCCTCGGCCTTCGCGTCCGCGGCCGCCCGCTCCGCCTCGGCGACCGCCTCGCTGCTCTTGGCATCGCGCTCGGGCGCGCGGGTGGCCGGCGAGCTGGGCAGCCGCTCCGTGAACGCCCTGGCGAGCGTGTTGAGCGCGGACGTCACCTCGCTCGGGATCACCCACACGGTGTTGCCCTCGCCCTGCGCGAGCTGGGGGAGCACCTGGAGGTACTGGTAGGCGAGGAGCTTGGGGTCGGGGTCGTTGCGGTGGATCGCCTGGAACACCTCGTCGATCGCCTGCGACTGGCCCTCCGCCTTGAGGATCAGCGCGGTCCGCTCACCCTCGGCGCGCAGGATCGCGCTCTGCTTCTCACCCTCGGCCGTGAGGATCTTCGCCTGGCGCTGGCCCTCCGCGGTGAGGATCGCGGCGCGCTTGTCCCGCTCGGCCCGCATCTGCTTCTCCATCGCCTCCTTGATGGACTTCGGCGGGTCGATGGCCTTGATCTCGACGCGGTTGACCCGGATGCCCCACTTGCCGGTGGCCTCGTCGAGCACGCCGCGGAGCTGGCTGTTGATGATGTCCCGGGAGGTGAGCGTCTCCTCCAGGTCCATGCCGCCGACGACGTTCCGCAGCGTCGTCACGGTGAGCTGCTCAACGCCCTGGATGAAGTTGGCGATCTCGTACTCCGCCGCCCGCGGGTCGATGACCTGGAAGTAGATGACGGTGTCGATGTCGACGACGAGGTTGTCCTCGGTGATCACCGGCTGCGGCTTGAACGAGACGACCTGCTCACGAAGGTCGATCATCGGCCGGACCCGGTCGATGAAGGGGATGACGAAGTTCAGCCCGGGGCCGAGGGTCCGGTAGTACCGGCCCAGCCGTTCGACGTTCGCCGCCCTCGCCTGGGGCACGATGCGGACCGCGCGCAGCACCGTGAACACCACGATCAGGACGACGACGATGCCGGCGATCAAAGCTCCGTCCATGCTCACTCCCGCGGGTAGACGAGGGCGGTGGCCCCCTCGATCTGGATGACGTCGACCGTTGTGCCGACCGGGATGACGAGGCTCTCGTCGTACGCGCGTGCGGACCACTCCTCGCCGCCGATCCGCACCCTGCCGTCGTGGGCGGTGACCTCCTTGATCACGTACGCGGGCTTGCCGATGAGGGCGGACACCCCGAACCGCTGCGGCGCCGGCTGCCGGAGGAGCCGCCGCGCGATGGGCCGCACCACCACGATCCCGGCGGTCGAGGCGGCGGCGAACACGAGGAGCTGGGCGCCCAGCGGCAGCCCGAGGAGCGCGATCCCTGCGGTGAGCAGCGCGGCGGCGCCGAGTATCCCCAGGGCCGCCGTGAGGGTGAAGATCTCCGCGATACCGAGCAGCGCCGCGATGATGAGCCACACGAGCCACAGGTCCATTGCCGTCCGCCTCCACCATGCTGAACGGAACGGCCCACGGTGGGGGTTCCCTTAACCCCCACCGTATATCTCTCCGGCGTTCGATCCACCTTGCCCTGGGGACAGGCTTTCCGGTACCCGGGGTCCGTCGCCGGGCGCGGCCCGGCGCGGGGATCGGCCGGCCCCGGCGGTGTTCCGGGGCGGCCGGGGCCGCCGGCGGTCGCCGGGTGCCGGGGACGCGCCGCCGGGCGGTCGCGCGCGCCGTCTCGCCGGTGCCGCCGCCTCGCGGTTCGCGCCCGGCGTGCCGGACTCTCCCCGGGCCCGCCTGGCCGTACGGCAGGCTCTGGCGTGGGCCTCCACCGCCGGCGGTGGATGCGGCCGGGTGACGGAGATCGCCGCCCGACCGCCGCCCTCACGTGGTCCAATGAGATCAGGCGGATGACCGCGCGACGAGGAGGCTCGACGTGACCGGTTGGGTCGGCGACATCGAGAAGACCACCGTGGCGAACACGACGTTCCGGACGGCGCTGTTCACCGGCGAGCGGCTCCAGCTCACCGTGATGAGCCTGCGGCCCGGCGAGGAGATCGGGCTCGAGGTGCACGAGCACACCGATCAGTTCATCCGCGTGGAGAAGGGGAAGGCGCGGCTCACGTTCGGCAAGTCCCGGGAGACCGTGGACGAGACCCACGAGCTGGACGAGGACTGGGCCGCGGTCATCCCGGCCGGCACCTGGCACAACGTCGTCAACATCGGCGACGGCGAGCTCAAGCTCTACTCGCTGTACGCTCCGCCGGAGCACCCGGACGGCACCGTGCACGTCACCAAGGCGGACGCCGAGGCCGCCGCATCCTGAGCCGGACCGGCCGGGCGGGGACTCCGCGCACCGCCCGGGCCGGTGGCCGTACCGGGTCTGCAAGGTGGGGGCCGGCCCTCGGCCACTTCCTCGTGGAGCGGCCGGGTGCGGGGACGGGGCCGGGATCAGACGCGGTCCCGCATCGGCTCGCCGGTGTCCGAACCCGCGCGGGCATCCTCGGACGGGCCGTGGGGCGCGGCCTGACCGGAGTCCGCTGCGGCCGCGTCCCGTCCGGGAAGCGTGAGGGAGAGCAGCGCGGCGAGCGCGGCGAAGGCGGTGGACCACCAGAAGGTTCGGTGGTAGGCCGTCATGAGATCGCCGGATCCGGTGACGGCGTACTGCAGGATCACGGCGGTGACCGCGGTGCCGAACGAGCCGCCGATCTGCTGGGCGATGCGGACGAGCGCGCTGGCGTGCGCGACCTGCTCCCGGCCGAGGCCGAGATAGGCGACGGCCATGACCGGCACGGTGACGGCGCCGAGACCGATCCCCCGTAGCAGGAGCACGCCGGCGAGAACCCACGGGCTCGCGTGGGCGTCGGCGTACGCGAAGGGAAGCGTGGCCGCGGCGACGATGAGGAACCCGGTGACGGTGACGATCCGGGCCCCGATCCGGTCGGTGAGCCGTCCGGCGAGCGAGCGGCTCAGCAGGGTCCCGATCCCCTGCGGGATGAGCGCGATTCCGGCGTCGAGGGCCGACGTGGCGCGGACCTGCTGGTAGAACAGCGGCAGCAGGAAGAGGGCCCCGTAGAGGGCGAAGCCGGAGAAGAAGAGCACCGCCGAACCGGACGAGGTCGGCCGGTGGGTGAAGAGCCGGAGGTCCACCAGCGGGTCGGTACGGCGGGCCGCGTACAGGCCGAACGCGACGAGGAGGACCACACCGCAGATCAACGGGACGAGCACCCGGGCGTGTCCGACCCCTCCGTCCGAGGCCTCGGACAGGCCGAGGAGGAGCGCGGCGATACCGGGCGCCAGCAGGGCGAGCCCGGCGACGTCCAGGCGCGGCCGCGAGGACGGCTCGTCCCGCTCGAGGAACAGCGCGGCCAGCACGAACCCGGCGACGCAGAACGGAATGTTGATCCAGAACATCCACCGCCAGCTCAGGTGGGTGAGGATCAGGCCGCCGGCGAGCGGGCCGAGGATCGGCCCGAGCAGTGCGGGCAGCGAGATGATCGACGTCACCCGGCCGAGCAGCCGGCCTCCCGCGGCGTGGACGATCAGTGTCGTCATCACCGGCAGCATCAGCCCGCCGCCGATGCCCTGGACGACCCTTCCGGCGATGAGCGCGGGCGCGTTCCAGGCGGCGCTGGCGGCCACCGATCCGGCCAGGAAGACCACCAGGGAGAACAACCACACGCGCTTGCCGCCGAACCGGGCCGTCGCCCACGTGCTCAGCGGCACGGTCATCCCGAGCGCGAGCAGGTAGGCGGTGGTGACCCACTGCACGGTGGCGACCGTGGTGTGCAGGTCGGCCGCCAGGGAGTGCAGTGCCACGCCGACGATGGTGGTGTCGAAGACGACGGCGAGGATCCCGAAGATCAGGACTCCCGCGGTCTTGAGCACCTTTGGATCGAGTCGTTCGCTGCCCGNCATGCAATGNTCCCCGATAAGAGTCACGAATGTCTCTTACGGAGACGATAGGCTGTGCTGATAAGAAACACAAATGACCCTTATGGAGCGTCGTCCGTGACGGAGGGACCGAATCGGCGCCGACGCGGCAAGGCGCTTGAGGACGCGCTGCTCAGTGCCGCATGGGAGGAGCTGTCCGAGGCCGGGTACGGCGCGCTGACCATGGAGCGCGTGGCCGTGCGCGCGGGCACCAGCCGCGCGGTGCTCTACCGCCGCTGGCCGGGGAAGGCCGATCTCGCCATCGCGGCCATCCGGCACCACGTCGAGACCAACCCGCTCCCCGTCCCGGACACCGGCAACCTGCGTGATGACCTCATCGCGCTGCTGCGGTCGATGACCCGCCGGCGGGGCGAGCTGGCCGCCATGATCGGTGCGCAGCTCGGCGGCCTGTTCGCCGAGGCCGGGACGACCCCCGCCGAGCTCCGCGAGCTCATCATGAGGGGCAACCGGTCCTCGTCCCGGCGCGTGTACGAGCGGGCGGCCGAACGCGGCGAGCTCGACCCGGAGCGCATCCCGGAGCACGTGCTCGCCATGCCGTTCGACCTGGTGCGGCACGACATGCTCATGACCTTCGAACCCGTCCCGGATGAGCGGATCACCGCGATCGTGGACGAACTGTTCCTGCCGCTCGTCGCCCACTACGGTGCGGCGAGCCGGCCGAAGAGCGGCCGGGGAGCGCGCTCGGGAGGACGGGNGTGACGTTCAGCGCACGGCCGGCGGTCGCGGGAAGAGACGTGTGAATTTCGCCATATCCGGAAGCGTGCGGCGGCCGCCGCGGGGAGCGGAGCGGGGCGGATGCCCGCGGTCATCCCAGGGTCCGAACGGGAGACGCCCGTATGCCCCGGTCCGGGGTAGCGAATATGCTGCGAGCAGACCCTTTGCCCACGTCACCGGAGGAGTGCGTCCATGCCGAAGGGGTTCCTCGGCGAGCTTGTCCTGTGGATGATCCCCGTGGTCATCCTGGTCGCGGTCGCCCTTATGGTCGCCGCGCCCGCGTAATGACCTGCGACTGAAACGGGGCCGGATCGCGTTGCGGTCCGGCCCCTTTCCATTGCGCACAAGCGCCTCCTCGTGGCCTGTTTTAAGCCTTCTGACCAGCGCAATTGACTCGGGCGAAATTGCACAGACCAGTCCTGCCACGTATTGCCACGCCCAATATTGATCAATTGGTAAGGATCATGTGATACTTCGCGAATGTCGTGATCATCGCGTGGCAGGAGTGAGTCGATGTCCGTCGAGACTGCCGTGCAACCGGCGAAGAAGGTGCGAACGATCCCCTTCTATCGACTACTTGTGAAGAACCTTCACGATCCGATCGCCGCGTTCGAAGAGGTGGGTCGCATAGTAAAAGGCGAGCTGGTCCGCCTGAACATGGGGCCCTTCAAGCCCTTCTTAGTGACCTACCCCGATCACGTGCAGCACGTGCTGCGCCTCAACCAGCCGAACTACGTCCGCGAGGGCATGTTCTGGGATCCGATCAAGCCCATGATCGGGGACGGCATCCTCTCGGACGGGCCCAACTGGGCCGAGAGCCGCCGCCTTCTTCAGCCGTTGTTCACGGCCAAGTACGTCGATTCACTCACCGATGAGATGTCCCGGATTATATCCGAGCAGATCGACAGCCGGATACGACCGGGCGAACCCTTCGACATCGCGAAGAAGACCGCCGAGATCGTCCAGACCATCGTGGTCCGGCTCTTCTTCGGCGACAAGATCTCCAAAGAGGACATCGCACGGCTCATCCCCGCGTACGAGACCGGGGTGACCGCCACCGCGCCCCGGATCGTCCTGCCCTTCGTGCCGCAGTCCATCCCGCTCCCCGGGGACCGGGCCTTCCGCAACTGCGTCAAGACCATCGACGAGGTGATCTACCCGCGCATCCACGCCGCCCGCGCCGAGCTCGATGAGAGCAAGAACGTGGTGTCGGCGATCTGCCGCGCCCGGCGCGACGACATCGGGCCCGAGGGCGACCGGCGGATCAGGGACGACGTGGTCGGCATGCACGGCGCGTCCACCGAGACGTCGGCCACGGCGCTGACCTGGATGTGGGTGGCGCTGCACGCGTACCCGCACGTCGCCGAGCGCGTCTACGCCGAGATCGACGAGGTCGTGGGCGCGGGCCCGGTGCAGCCGTCGCACCTTCCCGACCTGCGGTACACGGAGATGTTCCTCCACGAGCTGCTCCGGCTCTACCCGTCGGGGTGGATCCTGCCGCGGCTGGCCAAGGAGACGGACGTCATCGACGGCGTCACCATCCCCGCCGGCTCCACGGTGGTGCTCAGCCCCTACCTCACGCACCGCCTCGAGGAGTTCTGGGAGCGGCCGCTCGAGTTCGACCCCGAGCGCTTCGCCCCGGGCAAGGAGCACGGCCGGCACCGGTGGGCGTACATCCCGTTCGGCGGCGGCCCGCACCAGTGCCTCGGCAAGTACCTCTTCTTCATCGAGGCCAAGCTCCTCCTCGCCGGCATCCTGAGCCGGTACCGTCCGATCCTCCACGCCAAGGGTGAGGTGAAGAAGCGGTTCGCGTCCTCCCTGCGGCCGGACAAGGGCCTGCAGATGACGCTGGTCGAGCGAACCCGGGCATGATCGCCCGTTCGTTCGGCCCGGCCGAGGCCGAGGCCGCCGGCCTCGGCCGGGCCTGCGCGGTCGCCGTGCGATCCGCACGGGAGCTCATGGCGACCGCCGAGGAGTACCCGGAGCTGTTCCCGCCCAAGCCGTTCGACGCCGCCTTCTTCAGCGGGCTGGCGCTCTCCAGCGCGTTCGGCTCGCCGTGGGCGGGCCCGGAGGAGCTGCGGGCGGTCAACC
>JGI12341J12878_1000526_pt1 | contig 15301 bp, 12 predicted proteins | sample Passage260B_FD_12878 | JGI IMG/M metagenome (IMG submission 12878)
AACGGCTCAATATGGTCGAAATCACTCTTGCCTTGGCAGAGAAGCCCGATGTAACTTTTCATCACGTCGGCATGAGAATGATAGGGGTTCTCCATCTCCGAGAGGCGTGTATGGTTTAAACGCTTGGCTAATCTGGTATGTGCAAGCAATGCCCCTACGGTTGCCAGACCGGCATGGGTGGAAAGGATAAGCTCCTTGGAGAGAACGAACTTGATTTTCATATGACACCCCGCAGGTGAATGTTATCTTTTTTTGTCATTCGCCTTCGGAGGTGTATTTGCCTGCTTTTTCTCATTTTCATCAGTTGATGATCACGGATTCAGGTAGCATCAAATTAATGGAAGCGCTTCCTTTCTTGTAACGAAATTGTAATCTTGTTTTTAACGGAATTTAACCAAACCCTCTTATGATGAAGATAACCCCCTTTTTTCATATAGATTCCCTTTTTGGGCCTGTCGGTACGCACGACAGGCCGCTTTTTTTCAATGAATATGAATCGGGCGGGAGGCCGGCTTGCGGACCATCCCGCCTGGTTTCGGGCGGTGCCCGGTTTCATTTCCTTTTTCATTGCGGCTAAGGACTCATCGCTTCCAACGTTCGGAACACGATGACGATGGCTTCGGCGCGCGTCGCGGAGTCGTACGGCGCGAAGAGCGAGCCGTCGCGGCCCTGGATGAGGTTTTGTTGCCTCAGGGCTTCCACGGCGCCCTTCGCCCAGACCGGAATGTCCGCGTCGTCGCCAAAGGCGGTTGACTCGCCGGCATCAGCCAGTCCCAGGGCTCTTGTATTTTTTCTTCATCCGAATCACCTGTCGCACGCCAAGCCCGAGAACGGTGGCAGCTTCCTGGTTGGTCATGCGTCCATCGAGGATTTTCTCCACTACAAGTGCTTTTTTCCATTCCGCTCTGGTCAATGTCACAGTCTCCTGTCCCATCGTGACATTTTCTCAGAACAGTTACACCGTGACATGATTACAGCACAATAACAACAGTGTCCGGCTCTTGGTTGACAGGGTCCAACGCGCATATTACAATTAGGAGCAATGATTGACAGGGACAAAATCGATGACGGGAAAGAGTACTCCGGAACCGCATCCGCAGAGAGGGCGGCCTTGGCTGCAAGCCGCCTGGTGACGACCGGACGAAAGACCTCCCCGAGATGTCCGTGCGAACGGACCGCGGGCGAACCGCGGGACCCAAGTAGTGCGGAACGCGGCCGGGCGTTATCCGGCGTACGAGCGGACGCGTATGGCGAGCCCGCGGGCGGCGTGGGCCGGCCGGGCGGCGCGTCCGGAAGACGGGTGGCACCACGGGAGCGGAGGCTCTCGTCCCAGGCGGGACGGGAGCCTTTTTGATGGAACTTGCGAAGTTTGAGTTTTCGACAAATGGGGTGATCGCGTGTCTTTCCAAAGACCGCCGGGCACGCAGGATATTCTGCCGGCAAGCTCGGCGCTCTGGCAACGCGCGGAACGGACCGCGCGGGAACTGTGCCGGCGATACGGTTACCGGGAAATCCGCACGCCGATTTTCGAAGCGACCGAGCTGTTCCGGCGGGGCGTCGGCGAGACGACGGACATCGTGGAAAAGGAAATGTACACCTTCGAGGACCGCGGCGGGCGGAGCATGACGCTGCGGCCGGAAGGAACGGCGGGCGTCGTGCGGGCCTATGTGGAGAACAAGCTGTACGGCGAGCCGGACCTGGCCAAGCTGTACTACATCGGGCCGATGTTCCGCTACGAGCGGGCCCAGGCCGGACGGTACCGGCAGTTCCACCAGTTCGGCGTGGAAGCGATCGGCTCGGACGATCCGGCGCTGGACGCGGAAGTGATCGCCCTCGGATACGATTTTTACCGGATGCTCGGCCTGGACGGCGTCACGGTGGAAATCAACTCCGTCGGCACGCCTGAAGTTCGCGCCGCCTTCCGCGAACGGCTGCTTGCCTACCTCGAGCCCATGCGGGATACGCTGTGCAAGGACTGCCAGGCGCGCATGGCGCGCAACCCGCTGAGGGTGCTGGACTGCAAGGTGGACCAGGACAAGTTCGTGGACGCGCCGTCCATTCTGGACAGCCTCGACGAAGCGTGCGCGGCGCACTTCGCCCGGGTTCGCGAACATCTTGAAGCGATGGAGATCCCTTATACGGTCAACCATCGGCTCGTGCGCGGACTGGATTATTACACCCACACCGCTTTCGAATACAAGGCGCATGGAATCGGCGCCATCGACGCCGTCGGCGGCGGCGGACGTTACAACGGCCTGGTGGCGCAGATCGGCGGCGAGGACCGTCCCGGCGTGGGCATGGCCATCGGCCTGGAGCGCGCCATCCGGCTGCTGGAACAACGGCAGGACCGGCCGGATTCGGACGGCGGCGTCGACCTGTACTGGGTCGCCCTCGGCGAGCGGGCGGAGCGGGCGGCGGCGGGCCTCATCCGGAAACTGCGGATGGCCGGCCTTGCGGTGGAGCGCGACTACCAGGGCCGCAAGATGAAGGCCCAGCTCAGGGCGGCGGACCGGATCGGCGCGCGCTATGCGGCGATCGTCGGCGACGACGAGCTGGACCGCGGCGTCGTCGCGCTCAAGCGGCTGGATACGGGCGAGCAGCGCGAAGTGGCGCCGGAAGAAATCGCGCGAATTTTGCTGGAGGAAAAGGAGAAGGACTCGCGATGATGCTGAAAACGCACGATTGCGGCAAGCTGACCAAACGGGACGTGGGCAAGACGGTGGTGCTGAACGGCTGGGTGCAGCGCTGGCGGGACCTCGGCGGGGTGCTGTTCATCGACCTCAGGGACCGAAGCGGCATCATCCAGCTGGTGTTCAGCCCCGAGTTTTCCAGGGAAGCCCATGAAATCGCCGACCGGGCGCGCATCGAGTACGTGCTGGCGGTGCGCGGACAGGTGGTGGAACGCGACCCCGAGACGTACAACCCGAACCTGCCCACGGGGGAAATCGAGGTGCGGGTGACCGAGGTGGAAATCGTCAACGCCGCCAAGACACCGCCCTTCGCCATCGAGGACGGCATCGACGTGGACGAGGCGGTGCGCCTGAAATATCGCTTCCTTGACCTGCGCCGTCCGGAAATGCAGCGGACGCTGATGCTGCGCGCCAAAGCGATGCGCGCCGTCCGCGAGTATCTGGACAGCCACGGTTTCATCGAGATCGAAACGCCGATCCTCACCCGCAGCACGCCGGAAGGCGCCCGCGACTACCTGGTGCCGAGCCGCGTGCATCCGGGAGAATTTTTCGCCCTGCCGCAGTCGCCGCAGCTGTTCAAGCAGCTGCTCATGATCGCCGGGCTGGAGCGGTATTACCAGATCGCCCGCTGCTTCCGCGACGAGGATCTGCGCGCCGACCGGCAGCCGGAGTTCACCCAGATCGACATCGAAACGTCGTTCCTGTCGCGGGATCAGTTGCTTGATCTGATGGAGGGCATGATCGTCCATCTGTTCAAGGAAACCATCGGCGTGGAGCTCAAGCGGCCGTTCCGCCGGCTTACCTGGGACGAAGCCATCCACAAGTACGGTTCGGACAAACCGGACCTTCGGTTCGGCCTGGAGATCGTGGACGTCACCGACATCGTAAAGGACAGCGACGTAAAGGTGTTCTCCTCCGTCGCCGCCTCCGGCGGGGTGGTCAAGGCGCTGAACGCCAAGGGCTGCGCGAACTGGAGCCGCAAGGAGCTGGATGACCTGCAGCCGTTCGCCGTCCGCTACGGCGGCAAGGGCATGGCCTGGATCACCGTGAAGGACGGGGAGTGGCGCGGGCCGATCGTCAAGTTTTTCAAGCCGGAGGAAATCGCGGCCCTGACCGAGCGGCTCGGCGTGGAAGAGGGGGACCTCATTTGCTTCTCCGCCGACAAGCTGAAGGTCGCGGCCAATGTAATGGGGCAGCTCAGGCTCAAAGTCGCCCGCGATCTCGGCCTCATCGACGAAAACCGCTTCGAGATCGCGTGGGTCGTCGATTTTCCGCTGCTGGCCTGGAACGAGGAGGAAAAGCGCTGGGAGGCGGAGAACCACCCGTTCACCCGGCCGCGGGACGAAGACGTGCCGCTGTTTGACACCGATCCGGGCGCGATGAAGGCCCAGGCGTATGACCTGGTGCTGAACGGCTACGAGGTGGGCGGCGGCTCGATGCGGATCTACCGCCGCGACATGCAGGAGAAGATGTTCCGCACCCTGGGCTTTACGCCGGAGGAGGCGCGGGCCAAATTCGGCTTCTTCCTGGATGCCCTGGAGTACGGCACGCCTCCCCACGGCGGGATCGCCTTCGGACTGGACCGTCTTGTCATGCTGCTGGCCGGCAGGGATAACCTGCGCGAAACCATCGCCTTCCCGAAGACGGCCAGCGCCTCCGATCCCATGACGGACGCGCCGGCGCCGGTGACCGAGCGGCAGCTGGAGGAGCTGCACATCCGCCTGTCCGCCAAGGCGCAGGCCGAGCTGGCGCGCCGGCGGGCGGCGGGCGGAGCGGCGGCGGAAGGGCAGGAGGCGGCCGCGGGCGGAACGTCTGCGGAAGGGCGGGAGTCCTCCGCGGACAACACCTCCGCGTAAGCGCGGAAAGCCGGCGTGGGCGGCCCGCCATCCGACGAGAACGCGCACCGCTGGAAGACGCCGCTCGGGCTGGGAGCCCGTCTGTCACGGCGAACCGGCCGGAAATGGGCGGGCTTCCGCCCGTTTTTTCCGTCCCTCGGCATCCGCCTTTGCCATTTGCCTGTCCGCTCCCATACAATGGACTATCCTGTATGCGGAGGTGCAGACCGTGGGCAAAAGCCGCCAGGGACGGACAGGCGGCGGCGGGGAACGGGTCCGTTCCGGCCGGATCGCCCGCGCGGCGACAGGCGGAGCGGCAGCGGGAGTCCGAAAGCGGACGCAAAATTCCGGAAGCCGCCGGACGAAACGGAACGGATCGGCAGGCCGCCGCACGTCGGACCGTGAGCAGATGCAACAGGCGCAAGAAGCGTTTCAACCGCGGGATCCGTTCTGGGATCCATGGGATGATCCGCCCTTCGGAGAAGGAGGTTTTCCGCAGGAAACCGCGGGCGGGGAAAACCCCGGCCAAGGTTACCGGGAAGCCGCGGTGCGGCAGCAGCGGCAAGATCCGTTCGACGAATGGTGACGAAAAACCCATACGGCAACCGGGTCATCATCCTCCGCCGTCTGTCCGGATCCCGGCACGATCCGCCGGGGCCGGACAAGGGCGGAGTTTTTTTGCCCGCGCAAGCGGCTCGAATCCGCGCTTGTCTGCGCAAACCGGAGCCATTATGGTATGATGAAAAAAACGCCATGATAGACGGCCAAAAGCGGGGAAGACGCCTTGATGAACACGCCATTCCGGAAAGCCCTCATGTCCGCGACGGTGATCGTCCTGACCGCGTTCGCGACGATCGCCACCGTCCGGCAAACCGCCGCGCGGAGCCTGCCGGCGTGGTCCGCGGCGTGGACCGCGTCGACTGCGTATTTCATTCCGTCCCTGTTCCTGCCTTCCTCCGCATATCCGGCGTCGGCGCTTTCGGGGCGCGGCGTCTCTCCCGCCGAAGCCGACTCGCCCGCCCCGCGGCATCGCCTGTCCTCCATCGGACATTTGCCCTCCGCCGTCGTCGACGGCAAATCCCGGAAAGCCGCCGCGTCGGCTGCGTTGCCCGAAACGGAGCAAACGGAGCGGACCGTCTCGGAAAAGGCGGAGCGGTGGCCCTATGCCCGTCCCTGGATCATCGCCCACCGGGGCGTATCCATGCGCGCGCCGGAAAACACCTTTGCCGCTTTCGACCTGGCGCTCCTGGAAGGAGCCGACTTCATCGAACTGGACGTCAGGCGCAGCCGGGACGGCCGGCTGGTGGTCATCCATGACGCGACGGTGGATCGGACAACGGACGGGAAAGGCCGCGTTGCCGATCTCTCCTGGGACGTGCTGAGCCGGCTGGACGCGGGTTCCTGGTTCGATCTCGCTTTCGCCGGACAGCCCCTGCCTCTTCTGGAAGAAGTGCTGGAACGTTACGCCGGAAAGATCGGCCTGCTCGTGGAACTGAAAGAACCGGACGCCGAAGACGAACTCGCCGCGCTGCTGACCGCCCGCGGCCTGCTGGAAGGCGTCGAGAACCGTCTCATCGTCCAGTCGTTCCACCTGGCGTCGATGCGCCGGCTGCGGAATCTGCTTCCGCAACTTCAGATCGGCGTGCTCATCGGGCAAACCGGCAGGAAACCTTCGGAAAAGGATCTGGACCGTTTCGCTGAGTTTGCCGATTTCATCAACGTCCGCCTGGACATGGCGGCGGACGGCAGGCTCGTCCAGCGAATCCACCGGCGGGGCGCGCTCACCCTCGTCTGGACGGTCAGGCATTCCGGCGAGGTCGCTCCGCTGCTTAAGGCGGGCGTGGACGGCATCGTGACCGACGACCCGACCCTCGTGCCGAGAGAACCGGGATGACCTGCCGGAAAGGAGGCCAAGCGGATGAACGGGAAAGAAGCGGATCTGTTCGGCCACGCGCTGGAAAATGATCCGCGCATGCGGCTTCTCGCGGACCGGATGCGGCCGGACACGCTGGACGAATTCATCGGCCAGGAACACCTGGTCGGTCCTGGCAAGCTGCTTCGCCGCGCCATCGAATCGGACGCGGTCAGTTCCATCATCCTGTTCGGTCCGCCGGGCAGCGGCAAGACGACGCTGGCGCACATCATTTCGAAGCGGACGAAGGGGGATTTCGTGCGGCTGAACGCGGTGGACGCCACGGTCAAGGACGTGCGGGACGTCATCGAACAGGCGGAGCGCAACCGGCGCCTGTACGGCCGCAAGACGATCCTGTTCCTCGACGAAGTCCACCGTTTCAATCACGCGCGGCAGGACGCCCTTCTGCCGGCGGTGGAAAAGGGCACGATCATCTTCATCGGCGCCACCACGGAGAATCCGTACCATACCATCAACGGGGCGCTCCTGTCCCGTTCCACGCTGTACCGCCTGTACCCGCTCACGCGGGAGCACGTGCTGGAAGCGATGCGACGGGCCGTCGCCGATCCGGTGAAAGGACTCGGCTTCATGAAGCTGCGCGTCGGCGAGGACGCGATGCAGCATATCGCGACGGCGGCCAACGGCGACATCCGCCGGGCGCTGTCCGCGCTGGAACTGGCGGCCATGGCCACGCCGCCCGGCCCGGACGGGACGGTGCATATCACGCTGCAAACGGCGGAAGAGGCGATTCGCCAGCCGACGGTGCAGGCGGACGAATCGACGCAGTATGACGTGCTTTCGGCTTTTCACAAAAGCGTGCGGGGTTCAAGCGACGCCGCGCTGTTCTGGTTTTTGTACGGGGTGGAAAAACTGGGCATGGACCCGCAGGTGTTCCTTCGGCGGCTTACCGCGGCGTGCAGCGAGGACATCGGCCTGGCCAATCCTCAGGCGCTGGTCCAGGCGGTGAGCGCATGGCAGGCGTACGAGCGCATCGGATGGCCGGAGGGCAGGCTGCCGATCGCCCAGGCCATTCTGTTCGCGGTGGAGAGCCCGAAATCCAACTCCGTCCTGCGCGCCATCGACAACGCCATGGAAGCGATCGCGCGGCAGCCATCCTACGAGGTGCCGATGCACATCCGCGACAACAATTACAAGAGCGCGGCCAAACTCGGCCACACGGGCTACAAATATCCGCACGACTATCCCGGCCATTATGTCGAGCAGCAATATGCGCCCGATCCGCTCAAAGACCGTCTGTTTTACCACCCCACATCGCAGGGGATGGAAGAACGGATTCGCGCCGGCCGGGAGCGCCGCCTCGGTATGGGCGGCCGCGCCGCGGAAGCGCGGGCAAACGGTGCGGCGGACACGCGCGACGATTCTTCGGACGCCGAACAGGATAAACCTTCCGCCGCCGGAACGTGACGCCGTTTTCCGGATCGGGCGGAATTTCGGTTTTTTCGGACCGTCTCGCCCGAAAAAAGGCATAGTGGGCGGGCCGTAGCGAATAGAGTGGGATACGGCGGCCCGTAGCTCCTCCCGCCTCGGTTTGACGGCGGGCCGGAAAACCTTTAAATTATTTTATTAACAAACATCGATTCCATTTTTCTGGCTCCGAAGGAGGTGTACCTATCCTCACTCGGCGGGGGTAGGGAATCATTGAGCAGTGACCCTTTTCCGCTAGGCGTGGATCTGGTCATCATCTTTATCCTGGTGTTTCTGAACGGCTTTTTCGTGGCGGCCGAATTTGCCATGGTCAAGGTGCGCGGCACGCGCATTGACACCCTGGCCCAGGGCGGCAATGCGCGGGCGAAGTTTGCCTCGCATCTGACGAACAATCTGGATGCTTACCTGTCCGCCTGTCAGCTTGGCATCACCCTGTCTTCCCTGGCGCTGGGCTGGATCGGGGAGCCGGCCCTTGCCGCCGCTTTGGAACCGGCGTTCCGGTTCTTCGGCCTGGGCGAGAACCTGGTCCATCCGTTCGCCTTCGCCATCGGGTTCATCATCATCACCATGCTGCACATCGTGCTTGGCGAACTTGCGCCGAAATCGCTGGCCATCCGCAAGGCGGAGTCCGTCACGCTCTGGACGGCGGCGCCGATGGTCTGGTTTTACCGGATCATGCGCCCGTTCATTCTGCTCCTGAACGGCATGGCCAACCGGCTGCTGAGGTGGATCGGCATCGAACCCGCGGGGGAGACCTCGGCCCATACCGAGGAAGAAATCCGCATCCTGATGAAGGAAAGCCACAAGAGCGGATACATCGACAACACCGAGCTCACCCTCGTGGACAACATTTTCGAATTTGCCGAAACGAACGCCCGGGAGATCATGATTCCCCGCACGGAAATGGTCTGCCTGTACATGAATCTTCCGTTTGAGGAAAACAAGCGGATCGCCCTGGAGGAAATGCACACCCGCTATCCGGTCTGCGAAACGGACAAGGACAACATCGTCGGGTTCATCCACATCAAGGACCTGATCAAGAGCGAAGGCAAGATCCGGGACCTGCGCTCGATCCTGCGTCCGATCCTCACGGTGCCGGAGAGCATGCCGATCAGTTCGCTGCTGAAGCTGATGCAGAAGAACCGGTCGCAGATCGCCATCCTGATCGACGAATACGGCGGCACCTCCGGCCTGGTGACCATGGAAGACATCATGGAGGAGATCGTCGGGGAAATCCAGGACGAATTCGACGAGGAACGCGCCGACGTGGAGCAAAAGGACGAAAACACCTACTCGATCAGCGGCATGATGCTCATCGAGGAAGTGAACAGCCTGTTCGGACTCGACATTCCGACGGACGACTACGATACGATCGGCGGCTGGATCTATTCCCGGATCGAAATACCGCCGAAAAAGAACCAGGTAGTGGAACACGAAAGCGGTTACAAGTTCATCGTCGAGGAAACCGACAACCTGCGCGTCTCCCGCATCACCGTCGTGCGCGGAGACCACGCCGGCGCCAAGCCGCCGGAAGTGGTAAACGGCTGACGCGGAGCGCCATAACGGGAACCCGCAAGGCTGAACAAGCCGGCGGAGTTCCCGTTATTGTTTCCGCTTGAGGGTGTCCGAAGAGAATACCCGTTGGCGTTCATCGCACCACGGTCAGGATCTCGTCCACTTCCTTGCGCGGCGCAGGCTCCGGATGCACCGCCGGATAACCCAGGGCGATCACCATGTTCACCTGCCGCGAGGCGTCGATGCCCAGCTCCGTCCGCAATTCCTCTTCCGCAAGCAGCACCGGCCCGGTCATCGGGCAGCAGGCCAGCCCCCGGGCGTGTGCCGCCAGCATCAGGACCATGGCCGCCAGGCAGCTGCTCTTGACGCTTTCTTCCCGCCAGACGCTTTCGTCCGCAAAGCCGATGGGATCGAAAATTTTTTCGCGGAATTTGGAATGATAAGGGGTTGCGAGGCACACGAGCAGCGCCGGAGCGCCGCCGAAGGCGGTGGCGTACGGACCGAAGGATTTCAGGAGCAGGCGGGCTTCCCGTTCCTTGCCGCGCGCCTCGGCCTCCGCGGCCCGCCGGCGCAGCGCGTCCCAGGTCATCCGTTCGATCCGCCCGATTTTCTCCCGGTCCAGCACGGCGACGAACTCCCACGGCTGGGAATTCGTGTCGCTCGGCGCAAACCGGGCGCAATCGACAAGTTCCCGGATTTCCGATTCGTCCACCGGCTTGTCCAGAAATTTGCGGATGCTGCGGCGTTCCCTCACCAGCCGCCGGAACACGGCGTAGGAGGAATCGCCCGCATCCCGTCCGGAAGCGGGTGCAAGGTCCGGATTCGGAGTCTGATGCAAGGCTTGGTCTCCTTTCCGAGGGTGAATCGTCAGAAAGATCAGGAGTATCCGCGCACGTGCGCGTACAGGAATCCGATCGCGGCGGTCAGGGAGGTTCCCGCTCCGAGGAGGAACGGAGCGGCCGCGCCGAACGTGTCGTACAGCCAGCCGGCCATCGGACCCGTGAACAATCCCCCCAACCCCACCCACACGGTGACGAACAACGCCTGACCGGTGGCGCGGAACTGGTCCGGAAGCAGGTGGGTCATGAACCGCATGGACGTCACGTAAAAGATGCCGAACGTCACGCTGTGCAAAAGCGAAATGGCCAGGATCGCCCACGGGCTGTCGCTTACGGACGTAAGCAGCATCCGAACCATGTAGAAAAACGCCGCCGCCGAAAGCAGGGGAAGCTCCTTCAGGCGGTGTCCGAACCGGGCCAGCAGGAGCATCACCGGAATCTCGCTTGCCGAGGCAATGAGCCACAGCCATCCGACCAGTCCCTGGCCTCCGATTTCCTGCATGCGGAGCGACAAAAAGCTTTCGTTGACCCGGTGGGGCACGGACACGAGCCAGACCAGGACGAAAAACAGCACCGTCTTTCGCTGCTTCAGAATTCCCCACAGCTCGCTGAAATCAAACCGGCGCAAATTCGCCTGGAAATTGCCGAGGAACGGGACAAAGGCCAGCGCCGCGGCGGCGGTGAGGCAGCCGGCCGGCACGACCACGGGCGAACCGAATTCGGCGTACAGATAACCGTAAAGAACGGCGCACAGGGCAAAGCCGATGGACGCGAACACGCGGATGGAAGCGAAGCTTCTCCCCAGCCGGTCCGACGCCAGCAGGGACAGGCTGTCCACCATGGGGGGCGCCGGCGCCTGGAAAAAGTAAAAAGCTCCCATGAGCGCCGCGATGGCCGCGAATTGCCGCAAGGGAGCCAACGCGAGGAAGACGGCGATCTGGCACAGGAACAGGATGCCCAGCAGGAGCCGGATGCTTTTGGCCTTGTCGGCGACGAGGCCGAGCAGCAGGTTGGAGACGGTGGCCATGAGCGGACCCATGGCGTACACGGAGCCGATCTCCAACCGGGAAAAGCCCAGTTCCGCAAAGTAAAGGGGCATGCAAACCACAAGCAGCGAAAACATGGCGTTGCCCGTAAATTGCAGACCCCGCAGCACCGCCACCTGATGAGGCTTTTCCCGCGTCATTCGTCGATTCACCTGTTTCCGCTTGAACCTGAGTTGTCTTTTGCCATTATAGCAAAGATTCCGGATTTCGGCGGATGAATTTTCGGGAATCGGCGAATTGCGGAACACGTCTGGATTTGTTCGTGCTGAAATGTTACATTTAGGAAGGACAACACGGACGGGAGGCATCCATGAGCAAGGACAACGGTCTGGAAGGCTTGCCGCCGCGGGGTGCGCTGTCGCTGATGTACCGGATGTACAGGAGCGTGCTGCCGGAAGTGCGCCGCGAGCTGGATCGCATCCGGCAGACGGCGGAGCGGATCCCCGACCCCGAGCTGCGCCGGCAGGCGCTGGCGAGCATGGGCAGCAAGCAGTTCCACTGCGAAGGGGGCGCCGTCTACGCGGCGGTCGGCGACGGGAACTTAAGGCGCGTGCTGATTCCGCTCATCGTCGCGTTCCAGACGATCAGCGATTACCTGGACAACCTGTGCGACCGCAGCACCTCCATGGATGCGGGGGATTTCCGGCTGCTGCACCAGAGCATGATCGACGCGGTGACGCCCGGCGCCGAGCCGAAGAATTACTATGCCCTCCGGCGGGAACAGGACGACGGGGGCTATTTGCACGCCCTGGTCCGCCAGTGCCAGTCGTGCATCGACCGGCTGCCCTCGTACCCGCTGGTCAAGGATGGGGTGCGCCGGCTGGTCGGATTGTACCGGGATCTTCAGGTTTACAAACACATCGCTCCCCGTTTGCGGGAAGGGCAGCTCAAGGCCTGGTGGCAGAGCCATCGCGCCTTCGGCCGGGATCTCTGGTGGAACGAATTTGCCGCCGCGACGGGTTCGACGCTGGGCGTGTTCGCCCTGTTCCAGGCCGCCTGCGATCCGAATCTGGACCGGTCTGTCAAGGACCGGATCGTGAGCGCCTATTTTCCCTACATCTGCTGCCTGCACATCATGCTGGATTATCTGATCGACCAGACGGAAGACGAAACCGGCGGCGATCTGAATTTCTGCAGCTGCTACGAAAACGGCGAGCAAATGACGGAAAGGCTGCTGTGGATCGCGGAACAGGCGCGGCGCTCCGCGTTCACGCTTCCTTCTCCGCGTTTCCACCAGATGGTGGTGGAAGGGCTCATCGCCCTTTACCTGTCCGATCCGAAGGTCCGCGACCGCAGGGTGGCGGACACCGCGCGGGCCATGATGCAGGGAGGTTCGCTGGTCCGGCTCTTCTTTTTTGCCAACAGCCGATGGATCAGAAGAACGCAATCCCATAAATCGGGAGTGGAGGTTGTTTGATGGCAGCTGTCAAACGAATTGCCGTTCTCACGAGCGGCGGGGATTCGCAGGGGATGAACGCCGCGGTGCGGGCCGTGGTCCGCAGCGGACTCGTGCACGGGCTGGAGGTGTACGGGATCCAGCGGGGATATCAGGGCCTCTTGAACGGGGAAATCCGCGAAATGGACCTGCGCAGCGTGGGCGATATCCTGCAACGCGGGGGAACGATCCTGCAAACCGCCCGGTGCCAGGAGTTCATGACTCCGGAAGGCCAGCGCCGCGGGGCGGAAATGCTGCGGAAGCACAACATCGACGCCCTGGTGGTGATCGGGGGCGACGGGTCCTATCGCGGCGCGCAAAAGCTGAACGAGCTGGGCATCCGAACCATGGGCCTGCCCGGGACCATCGACAACGACATCGCGTTTACGGATTTCACCATCGGGTTTGACACCGCCGTCAGCATCGTCGTGGACGCCATCAACAAACTGCGGGACACGATGACGTCCCACGAGCGGACTTCGGTGGTCGAAGTGATGGGCCGCCACTGTGGGCACATCGCCCTCTACGCGGGCCTGGCCAGCGGGGCGGAAGTGATCCTGGTGCCGGAGGTTCCCTTCGATCTGCGGGAAATCGCCGCCAAGCTCCGCGAAAGCGCCGAAAAGGGCAAACGCCACAGCATCATCGTGGTGGCGGAAGGCGCCGGCAAGGGCGAGGAAGTGGCGAAGAAGCTGACCGAATTTTGCGGCATCGAACCGAGGACGACGGTGCTCGGGCATATCCAGCGCGGCGGCTCGCCCACCCACAACGACCGGATCCTGGCCAGCAGGCTGGGCGATTTCGCGGTGCGCCGGCTGATCGCCGGCGATTCCGGAAAGGCGTGCGGCGTGATCAAAGGGGAACTGGTGGCCACCGATTTCGACATCGTGGTCAACACGAAAAAGCCTTTTGACATGGAATTGTACGAACTGGCCATGCGGCTGTCGCAATAATCGCCTTCAAAGCGAACGGGTCCGGACCGCGGGGCGCGCGCCCCGCCATTCGGACCCGTTGTCGTTTCAGCCTGAATTTACGCCCCGGAGACTGCTTCTTCGGCGTCCTTTTCCCTTACGGCCTTGTCCACCAGCGTATAATCCACGTCCGCGGTGTACTTGTTCCCCGCGTTCCAGAGCAGGAATTCGTCGACGCCGGTGTCCGCCAGCGCCCGGATCTGCGCTTCGACCTCTTTCACGCCGTACGGGATGTAATGCCCGGCGCCCAGCCATTTGGCGGTGAAATCCTGGATCCAGGGGCGGATGATCGGCTTGGCGTCCCCGAGTTCGGCAAGTTTCTTGTGGGTGTCCTCCATCGCGCCCTTGACCGTGGCGTAGGGCGCCTTGTCGGGATCCTTCTGGCCGAACCAGCCGGTGGAATAGTGGCTGGGGTAGACCATGGGGCAAATGACGTCCACGTGGCTGGAAATTTTCACGAAATCCTGCCCGATCCCTTCCGCGGCCGGCACCGAGGCGGCGTAGCCGAAGATGTCCACGGAGACGCGTACGCCCAAGGGTCTCAGCCGCTCCCGCGCGTATTCCACGAAGCCGGCGACCACGTCGACGCGGCTCTCCTCCGTCTTCGCGTATTTCAGCTTGTCGGCCCGCGTCTCAAAGCCTTCGGGAAACCGTACATAGTCGAACTGGATTTCCTTGAACCCCAGCCTGGCGGCTTCCTCGGCGACGGCGACGTTGTATTCCCAGACTTCTTTCATGTACGGATTGACGAAATGGTCCTTGTTCCGGTTTTGCCAGATCGATCCGTCGGGGTTGAGGAACGAAAGGTCGGGGCGTTTTTTGGCCAGCACGCTGTCTTTGAACACGACAATGCGGGCGATGGGATAGACGTCATGCTCGCGCAGCGTCTCCATGAGCTTCCCGATGTCCTTGATATAGGACTGGGAGGATTCGTATTTGGCCAATTCCGGGTTGTCCGTCTTGTAGGTGATGTAACCCCGGTCGTCCTTGATGTCGATGACCATCGCGTTCAGCTCGGTCCGGTCGACCAGGTCGAGCAGTTCCCGCATCCTGGCCCCGCCCGCGCTGTATGCGGTGACGTAAATGCCCTTGATCTTGGGAGCGTCGGGTTGCGGATCGGCCGTTTGCCCCCGTCCGTCTTCCGGCTGCCCGGCCTGCCCGCCGCCTTGCGCGTTTTCGCCGGCAGCGCCGTCGGGCCGGAGGGAATCCGCCAGCATGGATCGAATCATACCGATTTGCGTCGAACCCGCCGTGTCCTGGTCGGACTGCATGAGGGATTGCATCAGCAAAAAGAGGGCAAACAGCACATCCATGTGGCTCGATCTCCCCATAAGCGCTTTCCTTATGATTATATACGAACAGGCCCCGTTGATGCATCTTGAAGCAATTTGTCAACAATTGGCGAAAATGTGCGGGGCGGGGTCGGAAATGGAGGCGGTTCGCCGGAAGCGGGCGCGCCGGCGCGAAGGAGCGCGGGCCGGAAGGAAAACGGAGGCTTGCCGGAAACCTGAGGACGTTAGAGTAAAATTTGCGTGGGGGTAAAGTCTGGAAAAAGCGAACATAGAAAAAGAGCTTCTCCCTCGGTAAAGTGAATTTGGCACAAAACACACACCAA
>JGI12341J12878_1000537_pt1 | contig 15052 bp, 10 predicted proteins | sample Passage260B_FD_12878 | JGI IMG/M metagenome (IMG submission 12878)
CCCCGCCGATGCGCGGCGGCGTCGGGGACTACACGGCGCGGCTGGTCGCGGCGCTGGCGGACACCGGCTGGCAAGCGTCGATCCTGACGGCGACGGCCGCCCGGGACAACGACGACCCGCGCGTCCTGCCTTGGGTCTCCCGCTGGGACTGGTCGGCCCGAAGAACCGTGCGCCGCGCCCTGGAGGCGACCGGCGCCGACCTGGTGCACATCCAGTACCAGACGGGCGCCTTCGCCATGCACCCGGTCATCAACCTGCTTCCCACGCTCCTGCGGCGTGCCGGAACCCGCGTCCCCGTCGTGGTGACCTTCCACGACCTGCGTGTCCCCTACCTCTTCCCGAAGGCGGGGCGCGTGCGCCAGTGGGCGAATCGGCTGCTGGCAACCAGCGCCGACGCCGTGTTCGCGACCAACGCGCTCGACCGGAGTCATCTGGCGCGCTGGCCGCGCGTAGCCGAGCGGACCGTGCTCGTCCCGATCGGGAGCAACCTGCCCGATCCGGGGAACGTGGATGCGGCCGCGGTCCGAGCGCGGCTAGGCATCGCCGAGGGTGAGTGCGCGGTCGGCTTCTTCGGGTTCCTCACGCGCGACAAAGGGGTGGATCTCCTGCTCGACGCCCTGGAACGGCTGCGTGGACACCGCGTCCGCCTGGTGATCGTCGGCGGCGGGCTGGGGGACACCGACGCGGCCAACGCGGCTTACCACCGGGCGCTGCGCGAGCGCCTCGCCCGGAGCAGTGTGCCGTCCACGGTGACCGGCTTTCTGGAGCCGCGCGCGGCGGCGGAGGCGTTGGCTGCGCTCGACCTCGTCGCGCTCCCGTTTCGCGAGGGTGCCAGCTTGCGCAACGGCACGCTCATCGCCGCGGTCCACGCGGGCGCACCGGTGGTGACGACGAGTCCGGCCCCCGGCGATGCACTCGATCCGCTGGTGGGCGGCGAAAGCGTCTGGCTGGTGCCTCCGGGAGATGTGGATGCCCTGGCGCGTGCTGTCGAGTCGCTCCTCGGCGATGCGGCAATGCGGGACCGCCTTCGGCAGGCGGCACGGGCGGCTGCCACCGTGTTCGACTGGTCCCGCATCGCTGCACACCACGCCACGGCCTATGAGAGCGTACTGGGGAAGGGCGCTGGTGCTCGGTAACGCCACCAGCGCCCCCGTGTCGATGCTCAATCGCCGTCCGAGAGCTCCGGTGCCGATTCAGGCGGTGGGAGCGTCGTCCGGAGGATCCGGTAGCCGAGCGCACCGATCACCACCGACCCGATCAGGATCCCGATCCGTGCATCGTCCGCCGAGATTTCCGGACCGAAGGCCAGCTCTGAGATGAAGAGCGACATCGTGAAGCCGATCCCGCCCAACGTGGCCACGGACAGGACATCCCGCAAGGAGATGTCCGACGGCAGAAGGGCGACGCCGGTCCGCACGGCGAGCCAGGAGAAGAGGCTGATCCCGAGGGGTTTGCCCAGCACCAACCCTGCGATCACGCCCCAGGTGACAGGGCTACGGACCGCGTCCCCGAGCCCGTCCACCAGCGGAATCCCGGCGTTGGCAAACGCGAAGAGCGGCAGCACCGCGTAGACCACCCACGGGTTGAGCCGGTGCTGCAGATGGGTCAGCGGCGTCTCGACATCCTCTGCCAGCTCTTCCAGCTCCTGCGTCGCACGCTGCTGGCGCTCGTTACTCAGGATGCGCATCGTGCTGTCGCAGGCTGCCTCGAACTCGTCGAGCAGCTCGCGCGCCCGCGTCACGAACGCCTTCGGGTTGATCCAGGAGCGGGACGGCACGGTCATCGCGACGAGAACGCCGGCGATGGTGCCGTGAATCCCGGAATGGAAGACCGCCAGCCACACACCCAGGCCGAGGAAGGCGTAGATCGGCCAGCGGTGGAAACCGGCGAGATTGGCGACGACGAGTGCCCCGATAAGGATGGCCGCCAAGCCGAGCGAGGGCCAGGCGATCTGATTGGTGTAAAACACCGCGATCACCATCACCGCGATGATGTCGTCCACGATGGCGAACGCGGTGACGAAGACGACGAGCAGCGGTGGTACCCGAGCCGCGAGCAGGCTGAGGATACCGAGTGAGAACGCGGTATCGGTCCCGATCGGGATACCCCACCCGGACATGGTGCCATCGCCGGCGTTGAGCACGAGGTAGATGAGCGCGGGGGTCAAGGCCCCGCCAATGGCGGCCGCGATCGGGAGCGCTGCCTGACGCGGGCGCCGAAGCTCGCCCACCAAGACCTCGCGCTTGATCTCGAGGCCGACGGTGAAGAAGAAAAGGGCCATCAGCGCGTCGTTGATCCAGTGGCGGAGCGACTCGGTGATCCCGAAGGACGCCGTGCCGATCGTGAACTCGGTTTCCCAGAAGTGCTCGTACGCCGCGGCCCACGGGGAGTTAGCCAGTATCAGTGCCAGGACGGCACCGATGAGCAACAGACCGATCCCCGAGATGCTGGTTCGAACGAATTCGCTGACGGGCGCGAGCGCCAGGGCAAGGGGCTGCTCCTGGGCGGTGCCGGTGATGTTCTCGATTCGAGGGCTGTTCTCCGCCAGCCCCTCTCCGCGCGCGTGCCATCCCTTCTTTTCCTCCGACTGGAGCCACTGTTGGAGGTTGACCTTCTTGTCGAACCGCATGACCACCCGGTACTCGCGGCTCCCGCGAGGCGGGCGGATCACCCGAGCTCCGAGGAATCCGGGAAAGTTCGCTGCTGCCTGGTTGACGCTGCGGAGATATTGCTCGAACTCCCGTTCCCGGCCTTGCCGGGCCTCGATGCGAATCTCAAGCGTGATCGGCTGCTGGTAGACAGCTTCCGTAGTTGCTTGCTCCACGGACTGTGCCCTCTCGTTGGATCACGCCTCCCCGCCTGGCACCGGTCCCGGCCGGTCGGCGGGCAAGCTCCGCTCGCCGCGGGCCGGCTTGCTGGCGCCGACGGACACGTTCCCCCGACGGGTCGCCCGTGAACGCGGTGACGAGGTGGATGCCGAGGTTCTGCTTGTCCACCCTCGTCGCTTCCCCGCTGATGCGACCGGCCGCGCAGGACGCTGGCTTTGGCGCGGGAGAAGTGCGTAAGGTAACAACCCTGAACTCTTCTCTTGCATTCCCGATGCCCTGCGATCGCTACCAAGGGCGGAGCATGGCGGGATTTCGCGCGTGGCGGCGGCGAGTTCGAGGCGGGAGCGGCCCACGACCGTAGTACACTAACGGGTGACGACAGACTTGATGGGGTATCGCGCGGTGACCCCCGGCGCTCGGGCGCCGCGCCACAGTCGGAGGTTCATTGGTGAAGTACTACTTGAAGACGGGCCGGGGTACACCCGCAGAGGAGATCGACGAGGCGACCGGCGCTGCGATCCTGAGCAAGGGCCGGCACGAGGGCCGGCGGGTCGTCGAGGTATTCACCCTCCACCCCAACGGCCGAATCGATCGCTGCGTGGAGCGGCCACGTCGCAAGCTGGGCAGCAACGCGATCGCCAGCCGGAGCTGGCTCTGCGAGACCTATATGCCGGACGATCCCGAGGGGTGGGGCGACGACCGCTACATCCACGACGCCGAGGAGGCCGTGAACGACGCCGACCCGGCCCCTGAGGCCGTCATGCTCGTGCTGCTCGGGGCTGAGGGCGACTCCGACGCCAACGTCGCGCAGTTGCAGTCGGTCAAGGCGCATTCGTAGCAGGTCCGCTGCGCTTCGCCCGCCCGTGACGGTCCCGCCCGGAACACTGGGCGGGGCCGCTGATTCAGGGATGGCAACCGCCGCTGAGAGCAGAGAAGGGAAGGTCCGACGATGGCCAGCATGCCGGTCCGCCGCACGTCGCATCGGCCGCCGATTCAGGCGCGGCACTACGTCGCGGCATCGGGACACTACCTGGCGACCGCCGCGGCGCTGCGGATTTTGGCTCAGGGCGGGAACGCGATCGACGCGGGCGTGGCGGCGGGTATCTGCCTCAATGTGCTCCTGCCGGACCTGACCAGCTTCGGCGGCGTGGCACCGACCATGGTCTACCACCGCGCCAGCGATGAGCTGAAGGTCATCACCGGCCTCGGCTGTTGGGGCCGCAGCGCGAAGATGGAGATCTTCCTGGAGGAGGAGCAGGGAGAGATCCCGGTCGGCGTACGGCGCTCGGTCGTCCCTGGTGCTCCGGATGCCTGGCTCACGGCGCTGGCGCGCTACGGGAAGCTCTCCTTTGCCGAGGTGGTGCAGCCCGCCATCGAGCTGTGCGAGGGCGGTTTCCCGGTCTACCCCTCGCTGCACCGCAATCTTGCCAAGGAGGCGGACGTCATCTCCCGGTGGCCCTCGACGGCGGCGATCTTCCTGCCCGGCGGCGAGGTGCCGGCGGTCGGCGACGTGCTGCGCCAGCCGGACCTTGCGCGGACCTTCCGCCGGATGATCGCCGCTGAGCGCGCGGCGGCGGGACGAGGCCGTGTGGCGGGCATCGAAGCCGCGCGCGACCTCTGCTACCGGGGGGACATCGGCAAGGAGATCGCCGAATTCATCACCCGCGAGGGCGGCTTCGTCTCCGAGGAGGACCTTGCCGAGTTCCACGTCGACGTCGAAGACCCGGTCCACACGAGCTACCGTGGCGTGGACGTCTTCGCCTGCGGGCCGTGGTGCCAGGGGCCGGTCATCCCACAGACGCTGAACGTGCTGGAGGGGTTCGACCTCCGCGCGATGGGCCACAACTCGGCCGACTACGTGCACACCGTGGTCTCGGCGCTCGACCTGGCCTTCGCCGACCGGGAGGCGTACTACGGGGATCCGAAGTTCGTTGACGTCCCGCTTGACACCCTGCTCTCGAAGGAGTACGCGGCGCGGCAGCGCGAGCGGATCGACCCGAGCCGGGCCTTCGGCGCGATGCCGGAGCCGGGACTCGGCCGCGCGGGGGCGACGCCGGAGGGCGCGGACGCGCGGGTGCCGTTGCAGCCGGACACGAGCTACGTCTGCGTCGTCGACGAGGAAGGGAACGCCTTCTCGGCCACGCCGAGCGACGGGATTGGGAGCACGCCGATCGTGCCCGGTTTGGGCCTGATCTGCTCCGGCCGCGGGTCGCAGAGCTGGCTGATCCCGGAGCACGCGTCGTCGCTCCAGCCGGGCAAGCGCCCGCGCCTGACCCCCAACCCGGCCATTGCCTTCCGCGACGGCCGCGTGTGGATGCCGTTCGGCACGCCGGGGGCAGATATGCAGCCGCAGTCGATGATCCAGGTGCTGCTGAACGTCCTCGAGTTCGGGATGGACATCCAGGAGGCGATCGAGCAGCCGCGCTTCGGAACCTTCAACTACCCGGAGTCGTTCTGGCCGCACACCTACCGCCCGGGGTCGCTCATGCTGGAAGCGCGCATCCCGCCGGTGGTGGCTGAGGATCTGCGTGGGCGGGGATACGACGTGACCATGTGGCCGGAGTGGACCCGGATCACGGGCAACGTCTGCGCGATCATGATCGACCACGACCGGGGAACCCTCACCGGCGGCGCCGACGCCCGCGCCGAAGCCTACGCCGCGGGGTGGTAGACATCCCGCCGGGAGTGAATCACGCTCGACGCGGGTTATACCCTTTGGAAGACTTAGCAAGACGGGGTGGGGGACCACCCCGCTCTTATCACGCGCGAGCGCGCGGCGGAGGGTGAGACGTTGGCCGAGATCCGGCCGTTCCGTGGTGTTCGCTACGACACAGTGCGGGTCGGTGGACTTCGCGCGGTGATCGGACCGCCGGAGGACATCCCGTCCAACGAGTGGGCGCAGGCGCTGACGGCCGGGCGTCCCTACCACTCCGTGCGTCTCGAGATGCACGACCCGGACACGACCGACCGTTTCGCCGCGGCCGGAGAACGATTCCGGCAGTGGCTGCGGGAGGGCGTGCTCGTTCGGGACGAGCAGCCCGCGTTCTACGCCTATGAGCACGAGTATCTGCTGGGGAACACGCGGCGGCGACGTCGCGGGTTTTTCGCCGCGCTGCGCCTTGCGGACCCGGCGGACGGGGTCGTGCTGCCGCATGAGGAGACCCTGCCGCACAACGTGGCTGTGCGACTCGCCCTGCTGCGCGGCATCCGCGCCAATCTGAGCGCGGTGTACACGCTGGTTGAGGACGAGGGACGGCTCGCGCGCATCCTCGACGCGGTGATGGCTGCCCCGCCCGCCGAGTCCGGCCTGGACGACGAGGGCGGCTGCCATCGGCTCTGGGTCGTGACCGACCCGAGTGTCATCGCGGCGTTGCAGGCGACTGTCGCCGGGCGGCCGCTCTACATTGCCGACGGCCACCACCGCTACACGGCGGCCCTGATCTACCGGGACGAGCGCCGGGCCGCGACCGGGGACGCCGGGGCGGCGGAGTACGTCCTGACCCACATCGCGTCGGTCGAGGATCCGGGCATCATGGTCATGCCGATCCACCGGGTCGTGCGCGTGTTGAATGGCTCGACCTGGGACGAGGTCGTCGGGCACCTGCGCGAGCACTTCAGCGTCAGTCAGGCACCGCTCCCGCCGGAGGATCCGGCGTCCGGAGTTGCCGCCCAGATCGCGCGGCTCGACGCCCTCGGCGGTCCGCCGGCCTATCTCTTGCTTGAACCGGGCGCGCGCCGTCTGACCACCCTCCGGGTACGGCAGTGGGACCAGGTGGAGCACGTGTTGCCGCAAGAGGCATCCGGGTTGACACGCCACCTGGACGCGACGGTGGCGGACGCGGTGGTGCTGCGCCACGTGCTCGGCATCGACGAAGGCTCACTGGAGGAGCGGGTCGACTTTACGCCGAACGTCGCGCAAGCCGTGTCCGAGACGCGCGCGGGCACGGCAGCCGCGGCACTCTTCGTGCGGCCGACCCGCCTGCGTACCCTGCTCGCCGTGGCGGGGGCGGGAGAGCGAATGCCGCAGAAGTCGACCTACTTCTATCCGAAGATCCCGATCGGCCTGGTGGTGTATTATTGCGCCACGACCGATGGATTGGGGGACAGCGGACCGTCGTGAAGACGCCATTGCACGCGCTTGAACCGGCGCTGCAACACTACGGGGTGACGGCCTCGGCCGCCAGCGAGGTCTACTCGGGCTTCAACCTCCACTTTCGCGTCACGACCCCCGACGGTGACAAGCACCTGATCATCTTCCGGCCTCAGGCGGGCAAGCCGCCGCGCGAATTCCAGTTCGACCTCTGGCAGTACATCCTGGCCCAGGGCTTCACGCTGCTCCCGCAGCCGGTCAAGACGGTGGGTGGGCAGGACTATACCGGCACCTCGCTGGGAACCGTGGCGTTGACCGAGTGGGTGCCGGGCGAGAACGGGTCGCTCCACGATGACTGGTCGGGCCCGATGATCTGCAAGGCCGCGGGCGTGCTGGCCGACCTGCACGGGGCTGCGCGCCACTTCCGCCCCGCTCCGGCGGAGGCGGACCGCCTGGCGCCGCTGTACCTCCCGGCGGATGCCTGGGTCGACCGGGTCGACGAGATCGTGGCAGACTTCGGCGATCGCACCGCGGCGGACGCGGAGCTGATGGACGCCGTGCGGCACCGCGTGGACGAGACCCTCGCCCGGTTCGACGCGGCGGCCTACGCGTCCGCGCTGGCGAGCGGGACGACGGTGGTGCACGGCGACTATCGTCCGGGGAACCTGGTCATCAACGACAGCGAAATCGCCGCCGTGGTCGACCTGGACGCGGCCTTCTGGGAGAGCCGGGTGTACGATCTGGCCTACGCCGCGTTCCAGTTCGGGGGCAAGGAGGGGGTCTACCCGCAGCCGAGCGCCAAGCCGGGGGCCGACTTCGTCCGCTGCTACTGCCGGCGCTGGCCCCTGACTGAGGCGGAGCAGGCCCTCCTGCCGTTCTTCCTTCGACAGGTCGTCCTGAAGCGCCTGCTTGTGGGGCGCGATGCCGAACCGCGCCTGGCCCTGCTCGACCAATTGGACAGCGGGCTGGAGGACGCGCTCGTCCGCGCCGCGGCCTGACCGTCTCCGGCAGAGTCCGGTGTCGACGCGGGGCTGCAGGCGCGCGTGATGCCGCGTGCCGCGCGGCAAACGGGAGGTCGAGTCAGCCATGTCCACGCCGATTCGGCGGCAGTACCTCTCGATCAAACGCCAGTACCCGGACACGATCGTCTTCTTCCGGCTGGGCGACTTTTACGAGACCTTCGACGACGACGCGAAACTGGCCGCCTCCGTGCTGGACATCACGCTCACATCCCGGGAAATGGGGCGGGGCAACCGCATTCCCATGGCGGGCATCCCGTGCCACGCAGCGCAGGGGTACATCGCCCGCCTCGTTGGAGCCGGTCACAAGGTCGCCATTTGCGAGCAGATCGGGGAGCCGACGGGCCGGGAGCTGGTTGAGCGGCGCGTCACCCGGATCGTCACGCCGGGCACGGTGACGGACCCGGCGATGCTGGACAGCGACACCAACCACTACATCGCGGCGGTCCTCCTGGACGGCGCGCGGGCGGGCCTGGCCGTGGCGGACATCTCGACCGGTGAGTTCGCCACGACCGAGATCAACGCCGCGGACGCTGCCGCCGCCCGTGCTGCGGTGCATCGCGAACTCCTGCGCCTCCACCCGGCCGAGATCGTCGCGCCCGCCAGCCAGCCGGACGGGGAGGATCCCCTGCCGGCCGAGGTTGTTCCCGAGGGTGCCTACATCACCCGGCGGGACCGCTCCGAGTGGCGCCTCGAGGTGGCGGATGAGGAGTTGCGGCGCCACTTCGAGGTGGAGACGCTGGAGGCCTATGGCTGCGCAGGCAAGCCCTTCGCCATCCGAGCCGCTGGGGCGCTGCTGCAGTACCTGGCGGAGACGCAGGTCGGCAGCCTGAAGCAGATCGTCGACCTCGTAACCTACAGCACCGAGCGCTACATGTCGCTCGACGGCCAGACGCGCCGTAACCTGGAATTGACCGAGAGCAGCCGGGGCGAACGGCGGCACTCGCTGATCGGCGTGCTCGACCAGACCCGGACGCCGATGGGCGCCCGGATGCTACGGCGCTGGGTCGGCCAGCCGCTGCTCGACCTGGCCGAATTGCAGGCCCGCCAGGCCGCGGTGGCCTTCTTCGTCGATCGCGCGCTGGTACGGGCGCGCCTGCGCGACGCACTGGGGCACGTTGCCGACCTAGAGCGGCTGATCAATCGGGTCGTGACCGGCGCAGCCGGGCCGCGCGAGTTGCTGGCGCTGTCCCGCTCGCTCCAGCGGTTGCCCGAGATCAACGAGATCCTGGGCGACGGGGATCGGCCGTGTCTCGTCGCTGATCCACCCGACTGCTCGGAGACGGCCCGTCTCATTGCCCAGGCGCTCGTCGACGAGCCGCCGGCCGTTCTCGGGGGCGGGCCGACGATCCGCGCCGGGTTCAGCCCCGAACTCGACGGCCTGCGCGCGTCCTCCCGCGAGGCGCGTGAGTGGATCGCCGGGCTGGAGCAGGCCGAGCGCGAGCGGACCGGGATCAAGTCGCTCAAGGTCGGCTTCAACAAGGTCTTTGGCTACTACATCGAGGTGAGCCGCGCGAACATCAGCGCGGTACCCGCCGACTACCAGCGCAAGCAGACGCTGGTCAACGCGGAACGCTACATCACCCCGGAGCTGAAGGAGTACGAGAGCCGGGTCCTGAATGCCGAGGAACGCATCGCTGATCTGGAGGAGCAGGTGTACCGCCGCGTGCTGGCCCAGGTCGCGGCGGCCGCCGACTCCGTGCGGGCGGCGGCGCAGGCGGTGGCGCAGCTCGACGTGTTGTCGGCGCTGGCAGAGGTGGCGGTGCGCCGGCGCTACGTCCGGCCGGAACTGGATGACAGCACCGTGCTCGAGATCGTTGGTGGGCGACACCCGGTGGTCGAGGTCACGCTGGAGACCGGCCAGTTCGTGCCCAACGACACGTACCTCGACACGGAAAGCAACCAGATCACGATCCTGACCGGACCGAATATGGCCGGGAAGAGCACCTATCTCCGGCAGGTCGCACTGATCGTGCTGCTGGCGCAGATCGGCTCGTTCGTCCCTGCCGAGCGGGCGCGGATTGGCATCGTTGACCGGATCTTCACTCGGATCGGCGCGCAGGACGACATCGCCACCGGGCAGAGCACCTTCATGGTGGAGATGGTCGAGACCGCAACGATCCTGCACCACGCCACGTCCCGCTCGCTGGTCGTGCTGGACGAGATCGGGCGCGGCACCAGCACCTACGACGGTCTGGCGATCGCGCGGGCCGTTGTCGAACACATCCACAACAGCCCACGCCTCGGTTGCAAGACGCTCTTCGCGACCCACTACCACGAGCTGACTGAACTGGAGAAGATCCTGCCGCGGGTCCGGAACTACCGGGTCGATGTGCTGGAGGAGGGCGACGAGGTCGTCTTCCTGCACCGGGTTGTCCCCGGTGGCGCCGATCGCAGCTATGGCATCCACGTGGCGCAACTCGCCGGGATGCCGCGCGCGGTGGTGCGCCGCGCCGGGGAGATCTTGGCGGACCTGGAGGGGGGTGCCGAGCGCGCCGAGCGCAGTCGCCGTCGCAAGGCGATGGCGGCACCGCGCGTGGAAGCGATGCAGTTGACCCTCTTCGGTGTGCCGGACCCGATCGTCGAGGACCTCAAGGCGCTGGACGTGGAGTCCCTGACGCCGCTCGAAGCCCTGACCACGCTCTACGAGCTGCGCCGCCGCGCCCTCGACGGGACGGGATGAGCCGAAGCGGGCGGGCGCCGCGCGGAACCTCTACCCATCCCGTTTGTCTCATGAAGGATGAGCACGTCAGGCTGAGCATGGACCCCGCGCTCCTGGCAGCGCGACTACCGGCCGCGCGCGGCGGGCTCGTGGACCGGGGCGTGTTCCCGGGCGGCCGCCATTGTCCGGAGCCTGGCGAGCGGCGCGAGGACGAGGACCGCCATGGCCGCAGCGCCGACGAAGATGGATGCCGGGGACATTCCATACAGCGGCGTGTACCAGAGCGGCGCCGACCCCTGGCCGATGAACTTAGCGCTGCCGGTGATTGAGGAGACCGTGCCGCGGCTCTCGGGCACGGCCTGGACGACCAGGGTGTTGAACGCGGACCAGGCGACGATCCCGGCCAGCCCCACGCCGAAGTGCGCGGCTGCCAGCACGAGCGGGGAGGGCGCCGCGGCCATCAGGAGGAAGGCGAGTGCCACGCCGACCATCCCGGCCGTCAGTCCCCGGTACGGCCCCACACGGTCGACCAACCGACCGGCTCCAGGCCCACCCAGCAGGCCCGCCAGCCCGTACATCGACAGGATGATCCCGACCTGCCCGGTACCGCTGCCCCACGTGTTAGATAAGTACTCCGCGTAGAGGTAGCTCGCCCCGCGCATCGCGCCGTTCGCCAGGAAGGCGATACCGGCCAGCAGCAGGACCGGCACGCCGAGCGACGCGACAATTGCCCGAAGGCTGGCGCCGATGCTTTCCCCGCGCACGCGCGGCGGCACCAGCGCCCCGTACCGCCGGAACCAGAGGGCATACCAGACGGCGAGCGACCAGCTCATGGCGGTGATGACGAGATAGGCGAGGCGCCAGTTGAGATCCCCCAGCGCGCCGGCCACGAGCGGCCCGACCATCGCACCGGCCTGGTTGACCGCCGAGAAGTAGCCCATCGACCGGCCGATCCGTTCGCGGGGCACCACGTCGCCCAGCGTCGCCATCACGATCGGCGTCGTGAAGGCGTTGGTCGTGCCCTGGCGCACTTGGGATACCAGGAAGACCGGGAAGTTCGGGGACAACGCCGCCAGGAGCGACGCTGCGCCGTAGCCGCCGAAGCCGATGAAGAGGCTCGATCGGCGGGAGGTCAGGTCGGAGACGGCACCCGAGGCGAACTGCACGATCGCGTAGGGGAAGAGGTAGGCCGGGACGGCGAGCGTGAGGATCGAGCGGTCAACGTCGAAGGCGCCGAGCAGGATGGTAAACAGGACGGTGAAGACGTTGCTGCCCATCGGGCCGATCGCCGCGCCCAGATGGAACGGCACAAGCTGCCACTCCGACAGCTTCGTCCGCCCGCCCTCCACTCCTACTCCTATCCCCCTCGTCCTAGCGGTTCACCTGCACCAGCAGGGCTGTCAACCGTTCTTCGAGCGTCCCGGTCAGTGTGCCACATCTCCGCCGACTCTCCTAGAGGGTGACGGCGCCTGCGCGTTGGGCGACCGCGGCAGGAACGAGCCCAGAATACCCGCAATCAGCCCGCTCCCGTGCTGGCGTCATCCTTCGCTGCGTGGCCGGTCCGACGCGAGATCCTTCGCTCCGCTCAGGATGACCAAGACAGGACGACGATGACGGCTCAATAGCCGCGGTCGCTCCACTGGCGGCCGGGTCTACTGGATGGCCTCCTCCGAGATGGGGCCGATGAAGCACTCGAAGATCAGGCGCGAGACGTCGGACAGCAGGCGCTGAGAGGCGACCATGTTGGGGCTGCCCTTGCTCATGAGCGCGACGGCGTAGGTGCGCTCCCCGGCGAAAACCAATCCCACATCGTTGCGGACGCCGCGGACGGTGCCGGTCTTGTGGGCCGCCTGGACGCCGAACGGAAGTTGCTCGGGGATGATGGTGGTGTACTTCTGCCGCTTCAAGATGTCGATGACCGCCTCCCGCGATGCGGGGCTGAGCCCCTCCCCGCGGTGGATCGCCTCCAAGAGGCGCAGCATGTCGCGCGGGGTGGAGACGTCGTTGTCCGGCGTCTCGCGCAGTGCCGCGCAGTCCCACGGGGCCGGCTTGGACGCCAACGCCTGCTTGAGCCCGTCGTAGGTCAGCGTGGGATCATTGGGGTCGAGGTCGTGCAGCCCGGCCAGGATCTCCCAGGTGTCGAGCGGCAGGTGCGTATTGGTCATGCCGAGGCGCTCGATGGTGGCCGCTACGGCCTCGCGACCGATCAGGTCGTAGATCATGTCGGTGGCGGTGTTGTCACTCACGGTGATCATGAGGGTGGCGATGTCCTTCACCGTCGGCGCGACGCCCGCGTCGAGGTCCTGGAGCACGCCGGAGCCCGGCACGCGGTGTCGCTCCTCCAGGGTGATGCGCATCGCCGGGTCGATCTTCCCGGCGTCGACCTGCCGGTACAGCTCGTAGAGGAGGACCGTCTTCATCGTGCTGGCGGTGGGGACGACAACGTCCGGGTTGTACATCACCTCGGCGCCGGTATCGAGGTCGCGTGCCGCCGCCGCGATCGTTCCCGTGAATCCCTCCGCCAGGTCGCGAATGCGCTCGACGGTCGCCTTGGGATCGGTCGCCATTCCCTGCTCCTCCCTGTACTCGGCTCTCCGGACCAACAGCACGCAGCACAATAGCATGACCGTACGGTGTTCACAAACAGAGAAGGAGCCACCGAATGGCCTCTCCTCTGCTGGTTGCGTGTGGGCGGGCGTGCCGGATGGGCGGGCTAGGCTGCTCTGACGAGGTCCGCGCCGCGCTCGACCGACTGGCCCTCGGTGACCCAGGCGTTGATCCCACCGTCGAGATGGGTCACATCGGTGACTCCTGCGGCGCAGAGCAGGCTGACCCCGATGGCCGAGCGGGCTCCGCCTCGGAATGCCGGATCGGCGGCAGGACCGGTCTCATTGTTGGGATTCGGCAGACGCTGCGCGATTCCACCGGTATCAGTGCTATACTGCGCGCATCGGATTGAGTAAGATTCCGCCGCCGCGCCGCCGGTCGGAGCGGGCGGTCTGTGGAGGGAGTTGGGGACTCATGGGTAACGGCGCTCAGGCCGCAGGGGTGGGGTCGGCCCAGGCTCTGGAGCAGGAGGCGCTGGACCACGTCTGGATCCATTCAGCCGAGTGGGTACGCCTCGCCGAGCAGAACGGCCTGCGTGTCTTCAAGAGCGCGCACGGCAGCACGCTGGTGGACATCCACGGCCGTGAGTACCTCGACGGCATCGCCGGGCTGTGGGTCGTGAACGCCGGACATGGTCGGACCGAGATCGGCGAGGCGATGGCCGCTCAGGCGGCGCAGGTGGCGTACGTCTCCAGCGCGAGCTATACCTCGGTGCCGGCGGTGCAATTGGCGAACGTCCTGGCCGAGCTGACGCCGGGCGACCTGAACCGGATCTTCTTCTGCTCGGGTGGTTCGGAGGCGGTCGAGAGTGCGCTGAAGATCGCCAAGCAGGTGCAGGCAATGCGCGGCTTCCCCAAGCGCTACAAGATCATTGCGCGGCGGGGTAGCTACCACGGCATGACCTTCGGCGCGATGAGCCTGACTGCGAGCCGCAACGAGACCTACTTCGGCCCGTTCATGTACGGCGTCATCCATGTCCCGTCACCCAACCGTTACCGCAACGACTTCGGCCTGGAGGGCGAAGAGGGCGACCTGATGTGCGCCGAATACATCCGGCAGGAGATCGAGAACCAGGGGCCGGAGACGGTCGCCGCGGTGATCGGTGAGCCGATCTCCACGTCCAACGGGGTGCACGTGCCCTCGCCGAAGTACTGGCAGCGGCTGCGCGAGATCTGCGACGAATACGGCGTACTGCTGATCATGGACGAGGTGATCAACGGGTTCGGCCGGACCGGCAAGATGTTCGCAACCGAGCACTTCGGGATGCAGCCGGACCTGATGACGATGGCCAAGGGGATCACCTCCGGCTACGCGCCGCTGGCGGCGGTGGCGGTCAGCGACAAGGTCTTCGAGATCTTCACCGAGAAGAAGGACGTGGCGCTGGGGCACCTGCTCACCTTCGGCGGCCAGGCGGTTGCCGCAGCGGCGTCGCTGAAGAACATCGAGATCATCCAGCGTGAGGGGCTGGTGCAGCAGAGCGCCGAGAAGGGCGCCTACCTGCTGGAGCAGCTCAACAAGCTGCGGTCGCACCCGACGGTCGGCGACGTGCGCGGTCTGGGCCTGATGTGCGGCATCGAAGTGGTCAAGAACAAGGAGACCAAGGCCAAGTGGGGCCGCGGGTCGCAGTTCCTCAAGCGGCTCGACCAGCGCATCCACGAGAAGGGGATGGTGACCCGTGTTTGGGACATCGTCCACTTCGCGCCGCCGCTGGTGGTGACCTACGAGGAGATCGACCGCATGGTGCAGATCGTCGACGAGGCGCTGACCGAGGTCGAGAACGAGTTCGCCAGCGAGATCGGGAGCTAGCGTCAACGCGCTGGATCGTCGATCAGGGACTTCCCGCCGG
>JGI12341J12878_1000542_pt1 | contig 14854 bp, 11 predicted proteins | sample Passage260B_FD_12878 | JGI IMG/M metagenome (IMG submission 12878)
CATCTTCCGTGGCACGGCCGGCAAGCCCGGAATGCTCGTCGTGGCCATCGGCTCGCGGACCGGCCGGGAGGGCATCCACGCCGCGGTGATGGCCTCCAACGAGTTCGACGAGGAGAGCAAGGCCACCGCGCCACGCACGGTGGTCGGCGACCCCGAGCTCGAGCGTCGCCTCATGGAGGCCTGCCTGGAGCTGATGGAGAAGAACCTCATCGTCGGCATCCAGGACATGGGGGCCGCCGGTCTGACCTGCTCCTCCGTGGAGATGGCCGGCCGCGCCGGACTCGGCGTCGCCCTCGACCTCGAGAAGGTCCCCACCAAGGAAGAGGGCATGACCCCCTACGAGCTCATGCTCTCCGAGACCCAGGAGCGCATGCTCGCCGTCGTCGAGCCCGCCAAGGAGCGCGAGGTCTTCGAGGTTCTCGCCAAGTGGAACGTCGAGGGCGCCGTCATCGGTCGGGTGACCGATACCGGCACGCTCTCGCTGAGGTGGAACGGCAAGGAGGTGGCCAACCTCCCCATCTCCCTGCTCACGGACGAGGCGCCCGTCTACGACCGGCCCCACGCTCCCTCCGCGGAGCAGGAGGCCCGGCGTCGCTTCGACCTCGCCTCTCTCCCCGAGCCGCAGGACCTCGGCAAGGTCCTGCTCGACCTGCTCGCCTCTCCTTCGTTGGCGAGCAAGGAGGTGATCGACGCGCAGTTCACCGCCGGTGAAAACGTCGTCAAGACTGGCCGCGACGGTGCCGTCGTCCGCCTCGAGCCCGACAAGCCCAAGGGCATCGCCCTCGTCGCCAACGGCCTGGCCCGCATGGTCGACGCCGATCCCTACGAGGGCGGCCGCATCACGATGGCCGAGGTCTTCCGCAACCTGAGCGTGCTGGGCGCCGAGCCCGTGGGCGTCTCCGACAACCTCAACTTCGGCAACCCGGAGAAGCCCGAGATCATGTGGCAGATCGTCCAGGCCATCCGCGGCATCGCCGACGCCTGCCGCGACTTCGGCGTGCCCGTGATCTCCGGCAACGTCTCGCTCTACAACGAGACCGCCGGCCAGGCGATTCTGCCCACCCCGATCTGCGCCGCGGTCGGCATCGTCCCCGACGTCGCCCGCGTCGTCTCCACCACCTTCGTGGCCGAGGGGCACGAGATCGCGCTGCTCGGCACCTGCACCGGCGAGGCCGGCGGATCCGAGTACCTCTTCCGCCAGTTCGGCCGCAACCTCGGTCCGGTGCCGCGGCTCGACGTAGCCCGCGAGAAGGCCGTCCAGGCGGCCGTTCGGGAGCTGGTTCGCGCCGGCGTCCTCGCCTCGGCCCACGACGTCTCCGAGGGCGGCCTGGCCGTGGCGCTCGCCGAGTGCGCGACCTCGGGCATCGGCGCGGTCGTGCGCGTCGAGGGCAAGGGTCGGAAGGACTTCCTCGTCTTCGCCGAGGATCCGAGCCGCGTGCTGGTCAGCTACGACCCCGCTCGCCGCGCGGAGGTGGAGGCGATCGCCACCCGCGCCGGCGCGCCCTTCACGGTGATCGGCCGGACCGGCGGCAGCCGCCTCGTCATCGAAGGCGCTTTCGACCTGCCCCTCGATCAGGTGATCTCCGCCTGGAAGAACGGTCTGAAGGACACCTTCGCCCTCTGAGCGAGGCTTCTCGGCGCCGAGCCGGCTTTGGCCGGCCCGGCGCCGATCTTATGCGCCCGAGCGCTGCCTGCCCGCTGCGCTCGGGCGCTCACGCATGTGGCGGGCGCGTCTCCGCGCGGAGACCGACCGAGCATGGGTGCGGTGTCCGCAAGCGAGATCCCTTCCAGATGACGAGGAGCCGGGCGGAGCTCAGGGAGCGGCGGTGAAGTTCGACTGGAAGCCATAGCCGCGGGCGTGCTCCACCCAGCCCGAAGGCCTCACCTGCTCCGGGCCGGGCGCGAGTCGGTCATCGGGAGCGGATCCCGGCTCGAGGATCGCAGTCACGCTCCACCAGTGACTCTCGCCTCGTTCGAGCCCGACTCGGGTTCCAGGGAGCCGCCAGCTGGGAACCTGGATCGACGTCACCGCGGAGGGGACGAGCCACTTCGCGTCCATCGAGTGGATCTCCACCTCATAGGCGACGGCACCGGGAACGGCGGTCCACGAGAACGTTGGAGTCAGAGAGACTCCGCTCGCACCTTGCTCCGGGGAGAGCGGGGTGAGGACGATCTCCTTGGGCAGGCTGAGTTCCGTGCGGCTGCCGAGCTGCAGGGGGGCCACCACTCCCGTCCAGTGGCCGTCCTCCGTCCACCCGATGGCTCGGACCGCGCCGCGCGTTCCCGGCACCGCCAGCCTCGAAGCGAGGAAGGAGTGTAAATTCGAAACACGGGCCCCGGGAATGCCCGGTCTTGCGGCGTTCACCACGGATACCTGGAGCGCCAGGAGCACACTCCTGAAAGCAGTAGACGCGGCCTCCCCAGTCCTTGGCGTACTGACAGGAATGGGGGGAGGGCCCGATCCTGTCGATCGTGCTCTCCGCGTTCGACAGGATCACCGACGCATCCTCGGTGGCGACCGTCGTCGTCGCACGTGTGTTCGCCACGCCGGTCGAGGCCGGAGGCGCCGAGGAGAACCTGATACATGCCGCCGACCGCTGTTCCGTCGGCACTGCGGATGAGCGCAACCCGGGGAGGCCGGGGCCGGGTGTGCTCTGCGCAGTTGGAGCCCCCGGCGAAACATGCAGCTAGCATACACCATGTGAGACCGGGGACGGAGCGGGAAGTTGTCGGAGGCGCGTGTGCCCCAGCCAGGTCGTCACCTAGCGCGCCCCCCTTTGAAGAGGAGCGTTCACGGGGACGGCGTGAACGTCGCAAATGTTGCCTCTCGGTTCCCGATTGGGGAGCCATGGACGGAGACGAAACCATCGATTACGCGGATCGTCCAGGTTTCCCCTGGAGGCATGGGCTGCTTCAGAAGGAGCAAGACTTCCTTGTGTTCGGGATATTGCACCAGGGCCTTCAAGATACCATCGGGCCGCTCGACGATCGTGTAGCTCGTCTCTTGCCTCGCGATTTTCAAGTCGACCTCCTGGTCGAAGCGAATCACAACCATGGTTTCGTTGCGCGCTTCGGCGCCGACCAGGTTTATGGCCGGAGCTACCTCGAATTCCACGGGCTCCGAGTCACCGCCCTTCGGTTTGTGCAGCCGAACGACATGGGTACCCGGCACGTCCGCCACTGCTTGCGGAATCGAAAAGACGAGCATCGACCAGTGGGATCTGGACCAGTCGATCGGATACTCAGAACCATCAATGGCGAGCCGGGTAATCCCGGGGGAGAACGCGGAGCCTTGGACCGTCCCGAGCACGCCTCGCGGATTACCCAGTCCAATGATCTTTGGCGAGAAAGAGTCGATTTTCGGAGGAAGTAGCTCGTCCGTGACCTTGAATTCAGGGCCTTCGAGCGAGATCTCTCCCCTCTCGGTCTGGACGACGACGAGGGTCGGGCCCGTGCTTGCGTTTAGGGGCACAACCCTCGAACCAAATACGATCCTGCGCGACGGCGATGCCCTTCGACTCGATCGATCGAGGCACTCCGGACGAGCTTGTGAAGAGGACGGCGTTTTGTGAAGGGGAGGAGGCGAAATTCTTTCCAAGGACCCGAATGTGGAAGCCGACTCCCGCAGCAAGCGGCTCGAAGCCCGTCACTTCGGGGAGCGCATCGTTGGCGCCCCCGCCTCCCGCGCCAGTCAGTCCCCCATCGCCTCCCGTACCACCAGTCTCCCTTCCGTCTCCGCCGGCTCCGACCGTTCCTCCTTCTCCACCGGTCCTGCCACCGGCTCCGCCCGAGCCGTTCGAACTGTCATCCGAACCGCAAGAGAGCGCGACCATCCCGAGGAGAAGACATAGAAACACGGTTAACGCCTCGCGTCTCACGACGAGCACCTCCCGTGCCGAAGGCAATCTCGATGAGCGATTCTTCGCCGTAGGGCGACAGCAGGTCACCCGGCAAGTCGCCATAACGCAGCCGTGCGAACAGGCAATGATAGAGAAACCTCTCGTCATTTAAGAATAAGCACAACGTGCTCGAGACAAACCCTCTAGAAACTAAGTACCTCGATATCGTGATCGACCGAGGCCTCAGTTGGAGGGTTGGGCGCCGCCGCCGCATCTCGAGGGGCAATGTGGGGATGCTCTCCTCCGCATCACCTGCTTCACGCCATGCCGGGTAGGGAGGCAACAAGGCTTTCGCTCTACCGGCACGCGCTGCTTCGTCGGGCGAGGACCGTCCGTGAAGAACCCTCAAAGCCCGAGGCCAAAGACTAGACCGAGTGCGGGAACACCCACCGTCGCACTGGCAAAGAGAATGGAATACCCGAGACGAACTCCAGCCGACAGAGGACCGATCAGAGGATACAGGGCATCCACGTCGAACTCGATGATCGGAGAGACGCCGGCCAGAGCCAGGTTTCCTCCTTCTGGCTCACCGGCGGGCACAGCAGCGTCGACTGCGGCAACCCCGATTCGGACCCCACCCGAGAGACGAACTGGCAGGTCGAAAGCGATGCGGGCGCCCGCGGTCGTTTTCACGAACAGTTCCACGGGCGTCGCGCCAGCAGCCGCTCTTGGCGAACGGCGGTAGCGACGAGAGCAAGGCCAATTTCAATCCATCGCAAGACGGTTGATGCGAGATTCGGAGATCGTCCCGGCCTTCTCGTCCACGCGGAACTGGAGGAGGAGCCTGCCGTCGTACTGGACGAACTCCCAGGCATCTCCGACACGCAAGGCTCGTACCGGGCCTGCGCCGATCTGATTGGAGCCTCCAGGAGGATAGATCATTTCGGGCCAGTCGTATTGCGGGGGAGCCCAAGAACTTCTTGCGATCTCTACGGGTTCGCCACAGTTCTCGATCCGAAAGGCCTGCAACGTTCCATCGTTTGAGAGGACGAGAAGGGTGGGGGCGGGCTCGTTCGTGATACCGAACTCCCGGATTCGGTCACCTGGAACTGCCGGTACGACCTCGACACGATCGTGCGAGGATGGTGGCCTCGAAAGAACCGTGATGCTCCTGGCAGACCTCGACGATCGAGCTCTCGGTGCAAGTGCGGTAGAGCCATACACAGGGCTCGAACCGGGAAGGCACGACGTCGAACACCGAGCAATTCTGGCCTCCTGGAAACTGTGAGAGATCGAGCTTGGTCAGCTGAAGAGATTCCGACGTCGGTCGCTTCCAGATTTCCAGTTCGCGGGGCCCCGTGAAGGACCGCAGGGCGACGAGTTCGTTCACGCCGTCGCCGTCGAAATCGCGGCGATCGAAGCGGGGTAGGCGGCGACGAAGCCCCCTCCCACCACCTCATCGGGCGCTTCGGGCTCGTCGTCGCAGCTGCAGGCTCCCAGCAGAAGCGCCAATGCCAGGAGCTCTCGGAACAGTCTCCAGCGAGCCGTGAGGGATCCTCCACCCACCGCGCGAATCCTCGCCCCTTTACCGGGCCCGCCTGCCGGGATCAGGCGCCTACCCGCGTCTCGAGCATAGCCGATTCCTACGCTCGGTAAGACGGGGAATGGGTGTTCAGGTATTGTTCCTGCTTAAATGGAAGCGGGCGTCGAGGCTCACGAGCGCGCTCCGGCCGCAGCGCCTGGCTGGCAAACTTCACGGGCCAAGGGAGCGCGCGGCGACGGTTCTGTGGCTGGGACCGAGAGCGCCGTTCTGCCAGGATGACCGATGAGCTCAGCCCTCGACGACCTTGAGATGGCGCGCGGGGGCCTCGCTCGGGAAGCGAATCGGGTAGCGGCCGGTGAAGCAGGCGTCGCAGTAGCCACTGCCGTCCTCGCTGCCGACGGCGCGGCGCAGGCCCTCGAGGGAGAGGTAGCCGATGGAGTCGGCGGTGACGTAGCGGGTGATCTCGTCGAGGGTGTGGGAGGCGGCGATGAGCTCCTGCCGCGTCGGGGTGTCGATGCCGTAGAAGCAGGGCCAGACGGTGGGCGGGCTGGAGATCCGCAGGTGGATCTCCTTGGCGCCGGCCGAGCGCAGCATCTTCACGATCTTGCGGCTGGTCGTGCCGCGCACGATGGAGTCGTCGACTACCACGATGCGCTTGCCCCGCAGCACGTCGCTGATGGGGCTGAGCTTGAGGCGGACGCCGAAGTGGCGGATGGACTGGGTAGGCTCGATGAAGGTGCGGCCCACGTAGTGGCTGCGCACCAGACCCAGGCCGAAGGGGATCCCGCTCTCCTCGGCGTAGCCGATGGCGGCGGGGACGCCCGAGTCGGGCACCGGAATCACCAGGTCGGCCTCGACGGGGTGCTGGCGGGCGAGCTCGCGTCCCATGCGCACGCGCGCCGCGTAGACGCCCTGGCCGAAGACCACCGAGTCGGGCCGGGCGAAGTAGACGTGCTCGAAAATGCAGCGGGCCTGGGGTCGCGGCGGGAAGGGGAAGAAGGAGCGAACGCCCTCCTCGTCGATGATCACCATCTCGCCCGGCTGCACCTCGCGCACGAACTCGGCGTCGATGAGGCCGAGCGCGCACGTCTCGCTGGCGAGGACGTAGCTACTGCCGCGGCGGCCCAGGATGAGGGGACGGAAGCCGCGCGGATCGCGGACGCCGATGAGCTGCCGGTCGGTGAGGAAGAGCAGGGAGTAGGCGCCCTCCACGCGCTGCAAGGCGGCGGCGATGCGGTCCGCCGGCTCGCCGGCCTCGCGCGCGATCAAGTGCAGGATGACCTCGGTATCGGAGCTGGAGAAGAAGATCGCGCCCTGGCCCTCGAGCTCGCCGCGCAGGTTCTCCGCGTTGACGAGGTGGCCGTTGTGTGCGACTGCGATCGGCTGGTTGCCATAGTCGACGGCAAAGGGCTGGGCGTTCTTGATGCCACCGCCGCCGGCGGTGGCGTAGCGCACGTGGCCGATGGCCCGATCGCCTGGGAGCCTCTTCAGCCGCTCCGCGTCGAAGACGTCCTGGACCAGCCCCAGGTCCTTCTGGATGTGGAGCTGGCTACCGTCGGAGGTGACGATGCCGGCCGCTTCCTGACCACGGTGCTGGAGGGCGTGAAGCCCGAGATAGGTGAGATTCGCCGCCTCGGGGGCTCCGAAGACGCCGAAAATGCCACATTCCTCTTTCAACTTGTCGGTCATGGCGGCGAGCGGAGTATATCTGGCAGCCCGAGAACTTCCAGCCGGAATCGTTCATGATCGTGCGATCGGCCCTCCGACTGGCCTTCGGGACTCTTGCGGTCGCCCTGGTGGCGGCCGCTCTGGTCGACCTGAGGCCTTGGCGACCCCTCGACCCGAGGATCCGCACGCACCTCTGGGCGGAGGCGGCGATCCGGGCCGGCGCCGGAAAGGCTCCCGTCGATCTTCCGCCGGGGACCCCGCTGGCGGGTTACCGGCCCTTCGGGAGGCCGGCGACCGGTCCCATTGAGACGACCTTTGCCCGGACCCTCGTGCTCGAGGCGGGCGGGGTGCGCACGGGCATCGTGCTGCTCGAGCTCATGACGATGCCGGCCTCGCTCGCCGAGCGCATCGGTCGGCGCCTCCGCGACGAGGGAATCGAGTGCGCCTTGATCGCCGCGACGCACTCGCATTCCGGCCCGGGCGGATACGACCGCGCCTTCCTCCCGCAGGCGGTGGCCATCGGCCGTTTCGACCCGGAGGTGGAAACGGCGCTGGTGGAGGCGGTTCACGCCTCGCTGGTCGCCGCACGCGGAGACCTGGGCGAGGCGGTCGTGAAGCTCGGGGAACGGCGGGTCTGGCTCGCCACCAACCGCGACCGCGAGGGAGCGCCCCTCGACGACCGGCTGACGAAGCTGGAGCTTCTCCGCTCGGACGGCACGCCGGTCGCCACCATCCTCCGCGTCTCCGCGCATCCCACCCTCGCGCCGCGCGACGCGCTCTCGGGCGACTGGCCGGGTGCGGTCATGCGCGAGCTGGAAGAAAAGGGGGGGATCGGCTTCGTGCTGCAGGGCGCGGCGGGCGATGCCATGGTCGCGGGCGAACGCGACCTCTCCTCCTTCGCCGCGCGCGTCCTCGCGGCGGCCGCCGGGATCGAGGGGATTCGCATCGACCAGCCTCCCTCCCTCGGCTGCCGCGTGGCGGAGTTCGGTCTTCCGCCGCCGGATCTCTCGGCGATGGTCCCGCGGCCGCTCGGCCGCTTCGCATCCAACCTGGCCGTGCTCTTCGCGCCGCGCACTTCCCATGTGGTGGAGTTACGCATCGGGAGCCTCTCGCTGCTCGGCGTACCCGCCGAGCCCACCGGGGCGGTGGGCGCGCGGATCGAGGCGAACCGCGGATGGATGGTGAGGACGGTCGGGCTGGTCGGCGACTACGCCGGATACGCGGCAGGGGCAGCCGACGTCCAGGACCGGGTCTTTTCGGGGAGGAACGCCTGGTTCGGCGCGGAGCTCGGCGACCGCCTGGTCCGCGTGGTCGACCTCTTTTTCGAGCCCTCGGTCCATCGCATGCCGGCGGCGGTCGGGCCCTGAGCGAGGCCCCGATCATTGCGTTTTCGCGCGTTTGGGGTTAGTCCCTCCGGGCCAAGGATCCGCTTGACAACAGTACCCCCCGGGATGATCTTGGGCCGCCATTTCCAGGCCCAGGCCGTAACCGAAGGTGTGCGACGATGGCCGCGCCTTTTACCGCGGAGCAGCAGAAGAGATTCGACGAGGAGATGGAGAAGTACCTCGCCCGCTTTCCGGAGGGTCGGAAGCGGGCGGCGATCCTCCCCGCCCTTCACCTCGTGCAGGACATGCTGGGATGGATCCCCGAGGAGGCGATGGTCGAGGTCGCGCGCAAGTGCGAGGCGACGCCCGAGCAGGTCCGCGAGGTCGCGACCTTCTACGTGATGTACTTCCTCAAGCCGAAGGGGAAGCACGTCATCGACGTCTGCACCAACATCTCCTGCTCGCTGCGCGGCGCGGAGACGTTGCTGGCGCACCTTCAGAAGAAGCTCGGGGTCGAGCTGGGTGAGACCACGGCGGACGGCCTCTTCACCCTGCGGGAATTCGAGTGCATGGGCGCCTGCGGGAATGCGCCCGTCCTTCAGGTCGATTCCAGGTTCCACATGAACATGACGCTGGAGAAGGCGGATCGCCTGATCGAATCCCTGCGCGCGCAGGCGGCGGAGAAGAAGTGATGGTGGCCCACCGCATCCTCACACAGCACTGGTACAAGCCCGGCTACAACACGATCGAGGGTTACAAGAAGGAAGGGGGCTTTTCTTCGCTTCGGCGCGTTCTGGCGATGAAGCCGGAGGAGGTGATCGAGGCGGTCAAGGTCTCCAACCTGCGCGGTCGCGGCGGCGCGGGCTTCCCCACGGGGATGAAGTGGAGCTTCGTCCCCAAGGACTCTCCCAAGCCCAAGTACCTCTGCGTCAACGCCGACGAGTCCGAGCCCGGTACGTACAAGGATCGCGTCCTGATGGAGCAGGATCCCTTCTCGCTGATGGAGGGGATCGCGATCGCAGCCTGGGCCCTCGGCGTCCACACCGCCTACATCTACATCCGCGGCGAGTTCCTCCAGCAGGCGGAGATTCTCGAAAAGGCGATCGCCGACTGCTATGCGGAGGGCATCTTCGGCAAGAGCATCCTGGATTCCGGGCACCGCCTCGACGTCTACGTCCACCGCGGCGCCGGCGCCTACATCTGCGGCGAGGAGACGGGGCTGCTCAACAGCCTCGAGGGCGGCAAGGGCTGGCCGCGGCTGAAGCCGCCCTTCCCCGCGATCTCGGGTCTCTTCGGCTGCCCCACGGTGGTCAACAACGTCGAGACCATCGCCACGCTGCCGACCATCTTCCGGATCGGGGCGAAGGAGTACGCCGGCCTCGGAACGGAGAAGTCCGGCGGCACCCGTCTCGTCTGCGTCTCCGGCCACGTCAACAAGCCCGGGGTTTACGAGATCCCGATGAACCTGACCTTCTGGGATCTCATCCACGACGAGAAGTGGTGCGGCGGTATCCCCGGCGGGCGTAAGGTGAAGGCGGTGATCCCCGGCGGATCCTCCGCGCCCGTGCTCACGGCGGACGAGCTGAACGTGGCCGCCGAGTACGAGGCGCTCAAGGTCAAGGACAACATGGCCGGCTCGGGCGCCGTCATCGTCATGGACGAGACCACCTGCATGGTCCGGGTGGCGTGGCGCACCGCGAAGTTCTACGCGGAGGAGAGCTGCGGCCAGTGCACGCCGTGCCGCGAGGGCACGCCGTGGATGGAGCGGATCCTGCGCAAGATCGAGGAGGGGCACGGGGAGCCGAAGGACCTGGAGCTTCTGGTCTCGGTGGCGCGGGCTATCGCTCCCTATCCGCCCATCGGCCTGGGCACGACCATCTGCGCGCTGGGTGACGCCGCCGCCGTTCCCGTCCAGGCCTTCGTGATGAAGTTCCGGCACGAGTTCGAGCAGCACATCCGCGAGCACCGCTGCCCGTTCCCGCATCCCTTCGGCAAGCTCGCCGAGGAGGTGGTTCGTCAATGACCGAGGCAATCCTCTTCTATCCGATGGCGCTGGTCGCCATCGGGGGTGCGCTGGGGATGATCGTCTCGCGCAACCCGGTGCACGGGGCCATGTTCCTCGTGCTCTCCTTCTTCGGCATCGCCAGCATCTACGTCCTCCTCGCGGCGGAGCTGATCGCGGCGCTCCAGGTCATCGTCTATGCGGGCGCCATCATGGTGCTCTTCGTCTTCGTGATCATGCTCCTCAACCTCCACGAGGACGACCTGGAGCGACCGCGCCTTACCCCGGGGACCATCCTCGGTGGCGCGGCGGCGCTCGCCTTCTGGATGATCTCCTTCATGATCTTCGCGGATCTTCCCGACCAGACCATGCCCGTGGAGCTCTCGGAGGGCTTCGGCAAGGTGGCCTCGGTCGGCCGTCTGATCTTCGGTCCCTTCATCCTTCCGTTCGAGTCCACCTCGATTCTGCTCCTGGTGGCAATGGTGGGCGCGATCGTCGTTGCCAAGCCGAGGATTTGACCATGGGCAGCGTCCCGCTCTCGCATTACCTGGCGCTCGGTTCCGCGCTCTTCGCCGTGGGCTTCGCGGCCCTGCTGGTACGGCGAAACGCTCTCGTGGTCTTCATGGGCGTGGAGCTCATGCTCAACGCCGCGAACATGACCTTCCTGGCCTTCAGCCGGGCGCACCAGACCATGTCCGGCCAGGCCGCGGCCTTCTTCGTCATCGCGGTGGCGGCGGCGGAGGCGGCCGTGGGACTCGCGATCATGATCGCGCTGGTCCGCAACCGAAACACGCTCAACGTCGACGAGGTCGACACCCTGAAGTACTGACGGGGAGAGTCGCTTTATGGATTGGCTGTCGGGCATGAACCCGGCCGAGGGACTGCAAGGCGCGCTACGCTGGATCGTCCTGTTCCCGCTTTTCGGCGCGGCGGTGAACGGGCTCCTGGGCAAGCGGCTCGGTCGGGCCAACGTCCACCTGGTCGCCTGCGGCGCGGTCTTCGCGAGCTTCGTGATCTCGGCGATCGCGCTCTACACCGTCAGCTTCGGCGACGCCTCCCGCATCACCGACCTCTGGTGGCGGTGGTTCTCGATCGGCGGCGTGCCGGTGGAGATGTCGCTCACCATCGACCGTCTCTCCGCGGTGATGATGTGCGTGGTGACGGGGGTGGGCTTCCTCATCCACATCTTCTCCACCGAGTACATGAGCCACGACGAGGGGTACTGGCGCTACTTCGCCTACCTGAATCTCTTCGTGGCGGCGATGTCGCTTCTGGTCCTCGGCTCGAACCTCCTGGTGATGTTCGTCGGCTGGGAGGGCGTGGGCCTGGCCTCCTACCTGCTCATCGGCTTCTGGTACACGGACGAGGAGAAGGCCTTCGCCGGCCGCAAGGCGTTCGTGGTCAACCGCGTCGGCGACTTCGGCTTCCTGCTCGGCATCTTCACCCTCGTCGGTCTCTTCGGGACCATCGACTTCGAGCAGCTCCAGGCGCTTGCGGCGAGCATCACGCCCGACGCGGTGCTGGATGCGGGCATCTTCTCCGGTTGGACCCTGGGCGCGGTGATCACGATGGCCTGCCTCTTCCTCTTTCTGGGGGCCACCGGCAAGAGCGCCCAGCTGCCGCTCTACGTCTGGCTCCCCGACGCCATGGCGGGCCCGACCCCGGTCTCCGCGCTCATCCACGCCGCCACCATGGTGACCGCCGGCGTCTACATGGTCGCGCGTCTGTCGTTCCTGTACGCCTGGTCGCCGACGGCGATGGCGACGGTGGCGGTGGTGGGCGCGCTCACCGCGATCTTCGCGGCGTTGATGGCCTACGCCCAGAACGACATCAAGAAGGTCCTGGCCTACTCCACCGTCTCGCAGCTCGGCTTCATGTTCATCGGCGTCGGCGTGGGCGCCTGGTGGGCGGCCATCTATCACCTGGTCACGCACGCCTTTTTCAAGGCCTGCCTCTTCCTCGGCTCCGGCTCGGTGATGCACGCGATGCGCGACGAGACGGACATCCGTCTCTTCGGCGGGCTGCGGAAGGAGATGTGGCATACGTGGGCGACCTTCGGCATCTCCACGATCGCCATCACCGGCGTGCTGCCGCTCTCCGGCTTCTTCTCCAAGGACGCCATCCTCCACGGGGCGCACGCCAATCCGAACATCTTCTTCCCGTGGGTGCCGACCTTCACCTACCTGATCGGTCTCGTCGCCGCGCTTTCCACTTCCTTCTACATGTGGCGGATGTTCCACCTCACCTTCCACGGTGAGCGGCGCGGCATGCTGGAGCATCGCGCGCACGAGGGCGGCAACGCCATGGTGGGCCCCCTTTGGATCCTCGCCGGTCTCGCGGTCGGCTCTGCGGTCTGGGGTCTGCCTCTGTCGGGCGGAGCGCGCTTCGAGAACTTCCTCGAGCCGGTCTTCCGCGCCGCCGACGAGAACATCGCGCGCATGACGGCGCTCGGCGCGGAGAAGCTCGGCGTGCCCGTTCCTCACGAGCCGGCGCACGACTTCGCGGCGATGCTGCCCGGCTACCTCATCGCCCTGGTCGTCGCGCTGATCGGCTTCGGGATCGCCTGGTACCTCTACCTGGGCCCGGGCAAGCAGATCCCCGCGAAGATCGCGCAGGGCGCACCGGCGGTCTACCGGGCCTTCGCCAACAAGTTCTACGTGGACGAGTTCTACCGCGCCGTCGTCGTCGTGCCCCTCCACACGACGGCTCGCTTCCTGTGGCGGGTGGTGGACTCGTTCATCATCGACAAGCTCTTCGTCAACGGAAGTGCGGTGCTCACGGGCTGGATGGCGCAGCTCTTCCGCTACTTCCAGGACGGTAACGTGCAGCGGTATGCGGTGGTGATGGCCGTTTCCGCCGTCGTGATCCTCTGGGTCTTCCTCGGTTAGGAGCCAAACGTGGGCGCTGCTTTCCAGAATCTCCTGTCGGTCGTCACCTTCCTGCCCCTGGTGGCCGCCTTCGTGGTGCTTCTGGCGCCCGAGGGGAGGGTGAGCCGCGGCCTGGCGTTTTGGACCTCGGTCGTGGTCTTCGTGCTGAGCCTCGGCCTGCTCTGGCAGTTCGACCCGAGCTCGGACGCCGCGTTCCAGCTCGAGGTGAACGTGCCATGGTTCAAGTCGGCGGGGATCGGCTACCACATCGGGGTCGACGGCGTCTCCCTGCTCCTCATCCTTCTGACCACCTTCCTGATGCCGATCGTCATCGCCTCCGCGAGCACGACGATCGAGCACCGGCAGAAGGAGTTCGCGTTCGCGGCCCTCGTCCTGGAGACGGCCATGCTCGGCGCGTTCATCGCGCTCGACATGGTGCTCTTCTACGTCTTCTGGGAACTCATGCTCGTGCCGATGTTCCTCATCATCGGCGTCTGGGGGTCGGAGAACCGCGTCTACGCCGCCGTGAAGTTCTTCCTGTACACGATGGTCGGCTCGCTTTTGATGCTGGTCGCCATCCTGTACATGTACTGGCTCACCGGCAAGCAGGGCGAGGCGCGTAGCTTCGATTACTTCGCCTTCCTGGCGCTGGACATCGCACCGCAGGTGCAGGCCTGGCTGTTTGCGGGCTTCGCGCTGGCCTTCGCGGTGAAGGTGCCGATGTTCCCACTGCACACCTGGCTGCCGGACGCCCACGTGCAGGCTCCCGCCCCCGGCTCGGTGATCCTGGCGGGCGTGCTGCTGAAGATGGGCACCTACGGCTTTTACCGCTTCGCCTTCCCCTTCTTCCCGGAGGCGACCTTCGAGTTCCGCACGCTGCTGGTGGCGCTCTCCGTCATCGGCATCGTGTACGGCTCGCTGATGTGCCTGGCGCAGCGCGACATGAAGAAGCTGATCGCCTACTCCTCGGTGGCGCACCTCGGCTTCGTCATGCTCGGGCTTCTGGCCTTCACCACCGCGGGTGTTACCGGCGCGGTCTACCAGATGCTCAACCACGGCGTGGCCACGGGCGCGCTCTTCCTCCTGGTGGGCATGCTCTACGAGCGGCGGCACTCCCGCGAGATCGCCGATTACGGCGGGCTCGCGAAGATCACGCCTGCCTTCGCCGCCATCTGGCTCGTGGTGACGCTGGCGTCGATCGGGCTTCCGGGCACCAACGGCTTCGTCGGCGAGTTCCTCATCCTCTCCGGCTCCTTCGTCTCGAAGATCCCCGGAGGGAAGGTCTGGGCGGGCCTTGCCGCCACCGGCGTGATCCTCGGCGCCGTCTACATGCTCTGGCTGTATCAGCGCATGTGGCAGGGCAAGGTGGTTCACGAGGCGAATCGATCGCTGCGTGACCTCACCGTGCGCGAGTGGGGGATCGTCGGACCGCTGGTGGCGCTGATCTTCGTGATGGGCCTCTTCCCCTCGCCCTTCCTCGGGATCGCGCGGCCCTCCATCGAGCGCTGGGTGGCGCAGCTCGAGAAGGCCAACCCGGCGATGGCGGGGGACCCGCCGCCGTCGCGAGCGCCGGCGGCGAACATCCAGAGGGTCGAGCTGAGGCGCGACCA